>Ga0194129_10000933_pt1 | contig 51809 bp, 36 predicted proteins | sample TA2KigCa35mmetaG_FD_150862 | JGI IMG/M metagenome (GOLD analysis project Ga0194129, IMG submission 150862) | Freshwater microbial communities from Lake Tanganyika, Tanzania - TA2015038 Kigoma Deep Cast 35m | ecosystem: Environmental > Aquatic > Freshwater > Lake | place: Tanzania: Lake...
GTCCGCCCGCCGCGGGTCGATGCCGTTCGGGCGCGGCAGCGAGCCGCTCCTCGGCAAGTGGCCGCCGGAAGAGCTCCCGGTCGCCAAGGCGCTCCTCACGCTGACGATGCTCGTCTTCGGGCTGCAGTTGCTTTCGGCATGGAAGCGAGAGCCTTCGGTCGGAACCTTGTTCGACGCCGGCGGTGTCCTTGAGGCCATCCGCGCGGGCGCGATGCTCTCGATCCCGTCGCACGTCGCCCTCGAGCCATGGCGGCTGCTGTCAGCGTGTTTCGTCCACTTCGGACTCCTCCACCTCGGCATGAACATGCTTGGGCTCCTGCACTTGTGCCGGCTGCTCGAGCCCGCCATCGGCTCGGTGCGGCTGCTGCTCGTCTACGTCGTCACCGGCATCGTCGGCTTCGCGGCGTCGCTCGCCTACTACACACTGCAGAGCCAGCCGAGCCCGACAGCGGGGGCGAGCGGCGCGATCTTCGGTCTGATGGGCGCGATCCTCGGGTTGCTCTACCGCCGCGACGACGAGCGCTGGAAGCAGTGGCTCATTCAGACCGTCGGCTACAGCCTGATGTTCGGCTTGCTGATGCGCGGGGTAAACAACGCGGCGCACCTCGCAGGCCTCGTGTCGGGCGCCGCCCTCGGTTGGCTGTTCGCGCCCGGCGCGCCCTCACCGTCGAGCCTCGCTCAGCGGCTCCTGGCCGTCGCGTCCGCCGGCGCGGTCATTGGCTCGCTCGTGCTCGCTCGGCTCTCGCCCCTGCCTGATATCCTCGCGCGCCTGCGCTAGGCGACGAGCCTCACGCAAGTGAATAGGTCTTGATCCAGGGTGGATTTTTTCCAGTCCATTCTCGCGGAAGCGGCCCGTCGCAAGTCATTGAAAGACTTAACGAACCAATGTAGGCGTGTGTGGCCCAATGGTTGCACAGCGCGGCGCCATGACCCAATCCCCTCGCCTCTGCTCTTGGCTCCTCGGCGCCCTCCTCGCGGCTCTCCCCGTGACCACCGGCTGCACCAGCGACACGGGCAGCTCCTCCGATGACGTGACCGACGTCAAGCACACCGACGTCGAGCGTCAGTCGATCGGCAACTGCTGGCTTTACGCCCACGCGAGCTGGATCGAGTCGATGAACTTCTCGGCGACCGGCAAGGCGTTCGACGTGTCGCAGTCCTACTGGACCTACTGGGACTGGTTCAACAAGATCGTCGGCGGGGAGGTGTATTCGGGCGAGCTCGAGACCGGCGGGTTCTACTACGTCGCGAACGACATCGTGCTCGAGCGCGGCATCATGCCCGAGGCAAAGTTCATCAAGGAGGACTCGAACGGCGAAATGTCGTCGGCGCAGAGCTCTGCCTTGAAGATTCTGAACGAGGAGCTGAAGACCGGCCGCCTCAAGACGGCGGACAGCCGCTACGATCGTGCGCTCGTCCGCACGGTACTCGACGACGCCTGGAAACTCACCCCGACGGTCAAGTCGCAGCTCACCAAGGTCTTCGGCAAGAACTACGAGAGGAGCTTCCTCAGCTCGTCGACCACCACGAGCGGCTCCTCCGTCGTCCACCCGAAGGACTTCAAGGTCTGGTACACGGAGCGCACGACGAACAAGAACCAGCCGACCGAGCGCATCACCGGCCTCGACGTCGCCATCAACCAGTGGCGCGTGGCGAGCTACCCGAGCTGGAGCGACTCGTCGAAGCGTGACCTCCAGATCCGCGTCCAGAAGGCACTTCACGACCGTCAGCCGGTCATCATCACCTGGGACGTCGACTTCAACGCGATGGAGGGCCAAGACCCCGTGCTCAAGGGCTCGTTCAACATGACGACCCTGAAGAAGGCCGTTCGCCCGGGTCGCCAGGGCGGTCACATGACGGTCCTCGAGGACTACGAGGTCGAGACGAAGGACTTCGGCCTCCTGAAGGCGGGCGTCACGCTCGATCCGAAGAACGCCGAGGACGCGAAGAAGCTCGCGGCGGCGCTGCTCCCGACGAGCTCCCTCAAGTTCCTCCGCATCAAGAATTCGTGGGGCGCGTTCCGCGATGACCGCTCGTCGGCCCCCGGCTTCCCTGGCTACCATGACCTGTACATGGACTACCTGAATGGCCCGATCGCGTGGTGCCCGGACGCGGCGGACCCCAAGGATCCCGCGAAGTGCACCGGCCGGTCGACGCCCTGGGACAGCGTCGTGCTGCCCCCCGGCTACTGACGGTCGGCGCCTCGAAGGCGTGAGCGAGCGCGGCGAGGGCTCAAGTCCTCCCGCGCTCGTTTCGTTTCCATCCGCGCGGCGCCGAGCCCAACCGACGGCAGCGTTGACCGCGTCCGCGTGCTCAGAGCCGCGACAGCGCCGAGAAGCCCGAGTAGCGCCGCATCGACACGTTCATGAGGAGCGCGATGCAGAGCGTGATCGTGAGTACGCTCGAGCCGCCGTAGCTGAAGAGCGGCAGCGGCATGCCGACGACGGGCAACATCCCGCTCACCATCCCGACGTTGATGAAGGCGTGCCAGAAGATGAGCGCGCCGCAGCCGACGGACACGACCGCGCCGAACCGGTCACGCGCCTGCGAGGCGATCCGCAGCGCCCACAAGACGAGGAACCCGTAGAGCGCGAGCAGCACCATCGCACCGACGAAGCCCCACTCCTCTGCAAACACCGGGAACGGGAAGTCCGTGTACTGGTCGGGGAGGAACCGATACTGGTTCTGCATCCCGTTCATGTACCCGTTGCCGAGCGCGCGCCCGTTCCCGATGGCGACGCGCGCGTGGTAGGCGTGGTAGCCCATGCCCTTGATGTCAGCCGCGGGGTTCAGGAACGTCGTCACGCGCGCTTTTTGGTAGGGCAGCGCAAAGGTCCAGAGCAGCGGGCCGCCGATCCCTACCGTCGCGAGCGCGCCGACGAGCGTCTTTCGGTCGATGCGCGTGATCGCCATGATCGAGACGAAGATGAGGCCCATCATCAGCGCGGTGCCGAGGTCGGGCTGCTTCGCGATGAGGAGCCCGGGGATCGCCGTCAAGATCACCGGGACGATGAGCTCGCGGGCCGTGCGCGGTTCGCTCCGTGGATCGTCGTGCAGGTATTTTGCGAGCGCGACGATCAAGCATGGCTTCATGAACTCGCTTGGCTGAAAGCTGAATGAGCCGATGTTGATCCAGCGCGATGCGCCGCGGACGTCGCGCGCGAGCACGAACACGAGCGCGAGCGAGAACACGCCCGCGACATAGATGAGGTACGCGTACCGCTCGATGTGCCGGTAGTCGATCGCCGAGACACCCGCGCCCACCGCACCGCCAATCGCCAGCCAGTAGACCTGGTTGATGTAGATCTCTGCGAGGCCTGCGCGCGTCGTCCCGAAGTACACGCTCGTCGCGCTGTACATGTTGACGACGCCGAGCACCGCGATGATCGCGGCGACGACGAAGAGCGGCCAGTCGATGTGGTCGCGAGGTCGCCCCGACAAATTCGAAGGCCCCAACCCGAGCTCGCGGAGCGTCGAGATGCCGCGCGGCAGCACCGGGAGGCTCATGGCGACGCGCGCCCTCCGAGCGCCTTCTCCTCGGCCTGCCGATCCTGCTCCACGATTCGATGGTAGGCCTGCAGGATTTCGAACGCCACCGGCGCCGCGTGCTTACCGCCAGAGCCACCGTGCTCAATGAGCACGCAGATCGCGACCTCAGGAGACTTCGAGGGTGAGTACCCCGTGAACCACGCGTGGTCGCGGTTGAAGTACCAGATGTTGTCGAGCTCCTCGCTGTTCGTCGGGCGGTGCGAGACCTGCGAGGTTCCGGTCTTGCCAGCCGCATCGAGGCCGGCGAGGCGTGCGCGACTCGAGGTACCCCCCTCCTCGTTGACGCCGCCCCAGAGCGCATCGGCGATGAGCTGACGGTACGTCGAGTCGAGGGTCACGCGCCGCCGGACGCGCGGTGCGAGATCCTGAACCACGGCGCCGTCCGCGGTCTCGACCGAGCGGACGATCTGCGGCTGGTACAGCGTGCCGCCGTTGGCCAGCGCGGCGTAGGCGAGGGCGAGCTGCATGACCGTGGCGGTCGTCGCACCCTGCCCGATCGCTGCGTTGACCGTGAAGCCGATGCGGAACTGCCCCTTGTTCCGTCGAGTCATCCACGCGCGCGTCGGGACCCGCCCGCTCGATTCGGCGTTGATGCCGAGGCCGGTCTTCTGACCCAAGCCGAAGCGCATCGCGACCTCGGCGATCATGTCCATCGTGAGGCCGTAGTCGGACACGAGGCGATAGAAGTACACGTTGCAGCTCTGCGCGATCGCCTTGTGAAAGCTCGTGGGACCGTGCGACTGGGTGCAGCGAAAGATGCGCTTACCGAATGACAAGAAGCCCCGGCAAACGGTGCTCATCCGCTGATCGATGAGCCCCTTCTCGAGCGCCGCGAGCGCGGTGAAGGGCTTCACGGTCGAGCCAGGCGGGTACGCGCCGGACAGCGTCTTGTCGAGCGCAGGCTTCAGCGGATCATTGAACAGCTTGCGAAACGCCTCGCGGACGGTCTGCTTGCCGAATCCGCCCGAGAGCTGGTTCGGGTCGAAGGTCGGCTTCGAGACGAGACCGAGGATGCGGCCCGTCCGAACGTCGATGAGCGCCGCCCCGCCCGCGAGCTCGCTCTGCATCGCTTTGACCATCGCGTCCTGGATCCGCGCGTCGACGGTGAGGCGCAGATCGCGGCCCGGGATCGGCTCGACGCGCTTCGGATCTTCGAGGATGTCCTCGCGGGTCGGGCGCCGAGCGCCACGGGCATCGACCAAGACCTTCTCCCAGCCACGAGTCCCGCGAAGATAACTCTCCCAGGCGCGCTCGAGCCCGCTCGCGCCGACGCGGTCGCCCTCGGCGTAGCCTTGCTTACGAAGCTCGGCCAGCATGTCGGCGTCGACCTCGCGCATGTACCCGAGCATGTGCGCCCCGACCCCGCCTCGCGGGTAGTAGCGAACGCTCACCGGGACGACATGAATGCCGGGGAGCTCGCGCGCGTGGGTCATCAACGCTGCGACGATGTCGCGCGAAATATCCTCCATGAGGACGATCTGCTGTTCAGCCCGCGCGCCTCCTCGCCCGCGAATGGCGAGGATCTTCTGCTCGTAGCGCTGCCGCTCCTCGTCGCCGAGGCTCGCGAGCTCGACGAGGCGGCGCCAGACGTCACCCATCCGCGGGTTGCCTTTGTCGTCGAGCGCTGTGATGCGCTTCGGCTCGACGAACATGTCGTACGAGGCGCGGCTCGCTGCGACCACCTCACCCTTTCGGTCGCGGACAATGCCGCGCGTCGTCGCGAGGGTCACCTTTCGCACGACGTTCTCGCGCGCGATGGCAGCGTACTCGTCCCCCATCATGAGCTGCAGGTGCACCATGCGGCCGACCACCGCGAGGAACAGCACGACGACGATCAACGCGAGCCAACGAAATCGCAGTCGAAACTCGCCGACGTCGGGCCGCGGTACGAGCAGGCTCACGGCCCCACCTCCGCGGGTCGAGCCCCGCTCGAGCTCATCGATCGACTCCGTCGGCACCGGGCTGCACCAGCGTCGCTTGGTGCAAGCGCTCGGCGAGCGCGAAGGCGAGGGGCGACGCGAGCGCGGTCGAGATCGCGTGAGGCAGGACCAAGCTCGCGAGGGCGCGGGGCCTCGCCGCGTCCGCGCCGAAGATCGCGATCACGATGAGGATGATGATGCTCTCGAGGAGCGAAAACGCGAAGCCGAGCGCGATCTTGGTGAGCATCGTCTGCGCCGCGAGTCTCACGCCTGCCGCGCGCGCGACGACGAAGAGCAAGACGCTCGTGAACGTATAGAGCCCGAGCGGCGCCGCCGAGAACACGTCGAGCACGTAGCCGATCCCGAACGCGAGGAGAGCCCCTCTCCACAGCACGTACTCGTGCACGCCCATGAAGACGATCAACGGGAGCACGAGGCTAGGCGTGATCCCCGCGACGTGGAAGCTCCCGACGAGGCGGAAGAGGTTGCTCTGGACGAGGATGAGCGCGAGCCCGAGCACGAGGAACCCGGTGTTCCTCATGTCGTCCCTCCGGGCTCATGCGGCGCGCACTCGCCTCCAGACACTCGGCGTCTCGCGCGCGAGGCCGCGCCCATCACGGGGTCCCCTCCGCGGGCCGAGCCTTGTCCTGCGAGCCGCCCTTTCCAGACTTCGCCTTTTCGGTGTCCTCGGTCGCAGCGGGAGGCGTGAGGATGATGAGCACCTCGCGGAGGCGCGACATGTCGACGGTCGGTGTCGCGATCACCGTCTGGTAGAGGCCGAACGGCTTCTTCTCGACGGACGTGACGCGCGCGACGGGCAGCCCCGCGGGGAAGCGCCTGCCGTGGCCGCTCGTGACGAGCAGGTCACCGACCTCGACCGAGTCGGTGCGCGAGACATACTCAATCTTGCACTGGTACTTCGTCTCGTCCCCAACGCCCCGCGCGAAGCCGCGCGCGCCCGTACGCTCGTCGACCACATCGACGCCGCTGCCCGCGTCGACCACGAGCTGGACCTCGACGGTGTCCCCCGCGACCTTGCCAGTCACCCCGACGACCCCATCGAGTGTCACCACGGGGAGCCTCGCGTTGTTCGCGATCTCGCGCGACGGCCTATCGAGCGTCACCTGCGCCACGCGAAAGAACTCGACGGTGTCCTTGGCGACGACCTCCGCGCTGACGACGTCGAGGTTCAGGTGATTCTTCAGCTGTAAGAGGCCGCGCAAGCGCCGGTTCTCGGTCTCGAGGCCCTCGAGCTTCGAGACTCGGGCACGAAGCCGCGCCGTCTCGGCCGCGAGGTCGGCGTTGTTGCGCTTCACATCGACGAGGTAGACATAGTCGCTGAAGACGCTCGAGAGCCCGTGGGCGAGCGTCGCCGATGCGTACTGGACCGGCGCTATCACCTTCATGATGACGCGGTCCGGACCCGAGAGTCCGCGCGCGTCCCGCTTGATGTTGTAGCGGAGGAACCAGAACGGCACCGCGAGCGCCAGGACGACGACGATCGCGTCGCGGTAACGTCGGATGCTCATCGTGCCCTCCCCGGTACAACCGTTAGCTGATCGTTACCTGCTTCAGGAGCTCGATGTGGTCGAGGGCCTTGCCACAACCGAGGACGACCGCACTGATCGGATCGTCCGAGACCATCACCGGCAGGCCCGTCTCCTCGCGCAGGAGCACGTCGAGGTTCGTCAACAAGGCTCCACCGCCGGTGAGCACGATGCCCTTGTCCGAGATGTCGGCCGCGAGCTCGGGAGGAGTGCGCTCGAGCGCCGACAGGACCGCGTCGACGATCACGTTGATGGGCTCGCTCAGGGCGTCGCGGATCTCGTCCGAGTTGGCGACGACGGTCTTCGGGATCCCGGCGATCATGTCGCGGCCCTTCACTTCCATCGTCAGCTGCTTCTCGAGCGGGTACGCGTTGCCGATCTGGATCTTGATGCGCTCGGCCGTCTGCTCGCCGATAGCGAGGTTGTACTTGCGCTTCATGTAGCCCATGATCGCCTCGTCCATCTTGTCGCCGCCGACGCGGACGCTCTGCGAATAGACGATGCCCGCGAGGGACAAGACCGCGACCTCGGTGGTACCACCGCCGATGTCGACGACCATGTTGCCGCTCGGCTCGGTGATGGGAAGCCCAGCCCCTATCGCCGCCGCCATCGGCTCCTCGATCAGGTAAACCTCGCGAGCACCAGCGCCCTCGGCGCTCTCCTTCACGGCGCGCTTCTCGACCTCGGTGATGCCGAAGGGCACGCAGATGATGATGCGTGGCTTCACCAAGGTGCGACGGTTGTGCGCCATCGCGATGAAGTGACGAAGCATCGCCTCGGTGATCTCGAAGTTGGCGATCACGCCGTCGCGAAGCGGGCGCTCGGCCCGGATGTTCCCGGGCGTGCGCCCCAGCATCTCCTTCGCCTCTCGGCCGACCGCGATGGCTCGCTTGCCGCCGCGCCCATCGTCTGCGACCGCCACGACGGACGGCTCGCACGACACGATCCCCTTGCCCTTGACGTAGATCAGCGTCGTCGCCGTACCCAGATCGATGGCGAGATCGTTCGAGAACAGGCCATAGAGCCAGTCGAAGATCATGGTGGAGGAGCGCTCGGCATACGAGGGGGGGCGAGGCGTCCCAACCTTGGGGCGGACTCCAACCTCAAGCCGCGATCATGCGGCGGGTCGGGCGCGGACGCAACCCGAAGCGAGAGTCGAGAGACTCGACTCTAACCCTTGGAAATCTTGGCCTCTTTGTGCGGCTGATGGTTTCGGCACGAAGGGCAGTACTTCTTGATCTCGAACTTCTGGGTCATCGTGCGCTTGTTCTTCGTTCGCACGTAATTGTGGCGATCGCAGATACCGCACCTCAGCATCAGGTTGTCGCGCATGACGATGGATTCTGTTCAGGAAAGGGAACGAAACTTTAGGGATTTCCCAGGGGTTGTCAACGCTCTTGCGGCCCTTCGGCGTCAACCCTTCGGCTCGTCGGCGGCGGGCGCGTCGTCGGTGTCGCTCCCTGCCCCCTCGTTCCCCGGCTCCTCATCCGCCGTCTCGTCGTCCGCCGGCTCGTCGTCGTCCTCGTCCCCTTCGTCGTCGCCCTCTTCGGCCATGGCGGTACGAACGTAGTCGGAGGAGCGGGTCTTCGTGAGGAAGTACAGGCCGACGGCGAGCGCGAGGAAGCACGCCCACTGCGCGGGAGTGAGGCCTGCGTAGCGAGGGTCTGCCTCGACGATGCGCCCGGCGTCCTTGGGCTCTATCCGATAAAAGTCGAGCAGGAAGCGGATGGGCGCGTAGGCCGTCAGGGTCAGGCCGACGTAGAAGCCGTTCGCGCGCAACGGGCGGCGCTGCCAGAGGTAGTGGCAGGCGATGGCGAGCGGGATGGTCAGCGCGAACTCGATGAAGCCGAGATCGATCCGGCCCTCGTAGCCAGCGGCGAGCTGCTCGACGGGGTAGCGGACGGCAAACCAGGCGTTCGAGAGCTTTCCAGGGTGGTCGTGGACGACGGAGCAGCCGGCGCGCCCAAACACCCATGCGAGCGGAAACGCGCTGACGGTGATGTCGACGTACTCGAGGATCGGCCGCCGCCGCGCGTAACGCCACGCGAAGGCACCGATCACCGCGCCGATGAACCCGCCGTAGCTCGACAGCCCGTCCCATATCTTGAAGAGATAGATCGGGTCTGCCTTGACGCGCGTCGGGTGGTAGAAGAGCGCGTCGAGCATGTGCGACAAGACGAAGCCGCTCGAGACGACCCAGAAGATGAAGTCGTTGAAGACCTTCTCATCGAGCCTGCGCTCCCTCGCGCGCTTCAGCGTGAGGAGCGAGCCGACGTAGACGCCGATCGCCACCAGCGTCCCGAAGGGTTTGATCGACGGCGGGTTCTTCGGGTTCAGGAACTCCAGGAATGGGATCGGGAGCTCGTGATGGGCACCGTCGATGAAGGGGATGAGCGGACCGGACACGCGAGACCCGTTAGCACATCCCCGTCGCGAACTAGTAGAGTGCCCTGATGCGGCTCGTCCCTTTCGAGGAGGCGCTCGCCCACGTGCTTCGGGGCGCGGAGCGACTCGGCGTCGAAGAGGTTGCGCTCGAGGACGCCGATCGTCGGGTGCTCGCCGAGGACCTCGAGGCGCTTCGCCCCATGCCCGAGCATGACCAATCGGCGATGGACGGGTACGCGCTGCGGCTGGCAGACCTCGAAGGCGACGGGCCTTTCGCGCTCGCGGTCGAGGGCGAGAGTCGAGCTGGGGGGCGTCCGCCTGCGCTGCCGGTGGGTCATGCGTGCCGCATCTTCACCGGCGCGACGGTCCCCGACGGGGCCGACGTCGTCGTCATGCAGGAGCGCGTGCGGTTCGAGAGCGAGCGGCTCGTCCTCGTTGCGCGCCCTGCGCCCCGGCAGAACATTCGCGCTCGCGGCGAAGACCTCGCCGAAGGGGCGGTGGTGCTGCGCGCCGGCACTCGCCTGCGCCCCTCGACGCTCGGCCTCGCAGCGGCCCTCGATCGACCCCGCGTCCGCGTCGCGCGCCGTCCACGCATTGCCCTGCTCGGCACCGGTGACGAGCTCCGCGCGCCGGGGACCGCTCACCGACCTGGCTCGCTCCCCGAGTCGAACGCCTACGTGGTCGGAGCGCTCGCGAGGCGCGCGGGCGCCGCCGTTCGGGTGTGCCCGTTCGCTGTCGATGAGCCCGCCGCCCTCGAGCAGGCCATGGCGGGCGCTTTGGAGGACGCCGACGTGCTCGTCACCATCGGGGGCGCGAGCGTCGGGGACCACGACCTCGTCCGACCCACCCTCGAGCGGCTGGGCGTGGTGTTCGACTTCGCAGGGGTCTCGATGCGCCCGGGCAAGCCCACCGCTTCGGGTCGCCTGGGCGGGCAACGTGTCCTCTGCCTGCCGGGCAACCCGGCGTCCGCCACCCTCGCCTTTCACCTCCTCGGCGTCCCGCTCGTTCGCGCGCTGCAGGGGGATGACGCCCCTCACCCGTCGACCGCGACCCTCCCTGTCCTCGGGACTCACCGGCGCCACCTCGGCGCCAACTGCGACGGACGGGATGACTTCCTGCGCGCCCGCCTCGAGCTCCGCGGCGGCGTCACGCACGCTCGCCTTGCGCCGAAGCAGAGCTCAGGCGCCGTGACGAGCTTCGCTGAGGCCGACGTGCTGGTGCGCCTGTCCGGCCTTCGCGACAGAATCGACGAGGGTGACATCTTGCCCACGCTTCGACTCTCCGAGCTCGAGGGCTGACGAGGTCAAAACTGCGTGAATGGGCTCTTTTAAATATCGTATACCGAATATACTCTTATTAGTGAAAACCTTTTAATACGCCAGATTCGATATAGTCCATTCAGGAGCGTATACTAAGTATACTGAACGCTTATGACCTCGCCCGAACGGCCCGCGCCGCTGCGCTTAACCGAGGGGCAGCGCGTCGGGAATCGGGCGCCCCGGCCGCTCAGGCCGACGCGCCGGCCGAGCCAGACGCAGCGCGCTCGGAGGTGTGCTCTCGACGCCAGAACATGCCCACGAGCACCGAGCACCAGACGAGCGAGACGATCGTCAGCATCGTGTACTTGTTGTCGTTCCAGTAGCTGTTCATCCAAACGATCTGCGTGATCGCAGCGACCGCGAACATGCCGAGCTCAGCCGAGCGGCGCAGGCGCGTGAGCGGCGCGCCGAGGATCATGAACGAGTAGTAGTAACAGGTGAGCTGCGACAGGAGGATGATGAAGACCTGCCCGAGGCACTGCGCGACCCAGAGCGACTTCACTCGACGGACGACGACCACGAACGCGGCGAGGGCAGCCAGGATCGCGGCGTACGCCACCAGCCGATAGCGGCGGTAGCGCTCGTTCCGCATCTCCTTCCAGATCTTGAACGGGTCCGTCAGCTTCTCATCGCGCACGAATTCCATCTGGCCGCTGCTCGGCCCCGTCGCCATACGCACCGGAAGCTGAACGGGCGCGGTCCAGCCGATCGAACGACGCTGCCCCTCGGTGAGGCTGTTGCGCCACGCGACTCGCTCCTCGGCGGTGCGGAGGCGAAGCGGCTGCAGGTCGACGAACTTGTGGGCGACGATGACGCGCAGGCCCATGTGGTTCGTGAGCGGAGTCTTGTCGTGAACCTCGAGGGTGTGCTCGTAAAAGCTGACATAAGGATCCGCGAGCCGCCTCAGGAGAGGGCTCCCGTCGTCCTTCATCGTCATGACGCTCGCGAGGGGCACGAGGACCAGCGCCGCGATCGTCCCCCCGAGCAGCGCCTGCTTGTGATCGGGGTGCATGCGTCGCTTCTCGACGAGGTGCGTCACGAAGGGCACCAGGGTGCCGACGACCACGAGGCCCGGGAAGATGCGCAAGAGCCCGGCGTAGACGAGCGCGGCGCCGCCGATCTTGAAGTACCTGCGGTGCATCGCGGCGGCGCTCAGCACGAGGAAAAACAGCCAGTCCTGGCGCAAGAACGCACCGCCCGTCCAGTAGAACGGGGCCGAGGACTGACAGCCCCAAAAGATCGCGCCGACGGCGAACACGCGCCAGCCGAAGCCCCACCAGAGGGCCGCGAACATCCCGGCGAGGTAGAGCAAGTCGATCGCGGCCAGGAACTGCAGGAAGTGGACGCTCGTGGGTGCGAGGTCACTGAAAAACTTCCCCGCGATGGTCCAGACCGGCGGGGGGTTGAACCCGTGGTCCTTCTGCATGTCGGTCCAGTACTGCTTGCCGGACACGACGCGGAAGAAGGCGACATCTTCCTTGTAGGCAGCCCAGCGCGTCTCGCTGAAGAGGCCCTTGCACTGCTCCGGGTGCTCGAGGATTTTCTGCACCGGGATGAGCAGGTTCTCACCGCCGTACTCGGCCGCGTACTCGGCACCGAGATCGCGAACCTTCTTGTCCGCGTCGTGCATCTCGGCGCGGAAGTCGACGAGGGCGGTAGGCGCGGACTTCTGCCCCACCGCGCGGTCGAGCTCGACCCGACGCACACCGAGCTCTTCCTCGGCAATCACGGCGCACTTGTAGAGGTTCGTGTAACCGAGCTCGGGGAAGTACTTCGCCCCCATGTAGTAGTGGTACTGGTCCCACCGATGGTAGTAGCGGGGGTAGCCGAAGCTGAACCCGTTGAAGTAGGCCGTGATCGACGCGAGCGCGAGCGTCACGCCGACGAACTTCTTCCAGCGCTCGGCGATCGGACGCTGCATCGCCTTGCGGTGTTGCTCGTAGAACACGCAGCCGGCTGCCGCGATCGCGAGGCCGGCCTTCGTCAGCTCGACCGAGCGGTCATGCTGCGGAACGTTCCGGGAGATGACGACGAAGAAGCCCCCGATTCCCGCGAGCGTCGCCACGTAGCCGAAGATCGCGCGCGCGCGCGCGGGCAGCGCCTGGTATCCGAACACCGCCACGCCGAAGAACGCGAGGACGCCGACGACGACCAGCAGGAGCTGCGAGAGCGAGAGGTTCGGCATTCGACGGGGACGTGCCTAGCGGCGCCCGACCTGCGCAGCAACCTCGAAGGAAACGAGGCGCTCCGACGGGCGCACACCAAGCACCGAGGGTGCTTCCGCGCCGAAGGCGCAGCACGCGCTCAGGCGGACGGTGCGGCCCCGCCTGCTCCCAGCTCGGAGGCAGCGCGCTTCGCCCGCTTTCGGATGTCGATCGCGAGGGCCTCGTCGGCGTTCAGCTGCATGAAGCAGGCGCGCGCTTCCATCACGCGCGATAGCCCGCGGTACCCTTCGGCCTCATTCCAGCGAAGCTGCCACGACCGCTTCGTCATGTCGGCGAGCTTCGTCGAGTCCTCAATGACGGCGTCGTAGCGCTCGAGCTTCGCGAGCTCGGCCCACCACTCGCTGCGGAGATCGTCGTCGTTCGGAGCGAGGGCGACCGCCTTGTCGAACAGCGCGAGGGCATCATCGACGGCTCCGGTTGCGAGCTTCGCCCGCGCGAGCGAACGCCACGCGCCGGCAACCTCGGGGTGCGACGCACACCACTCTTCGAGCTTCGGTACGGTGTCCTTCAGCTCCATCAGATTCTCGCGGTCCGCCGGCCAGAACTTGAGCGCGAGCGCCATCGCGTCGCCCGGCTCGGCCTCGAGCGCGCGCTCGACGGCCGCGTCCGACTCGAGAGCCTGCCCCGCCTTCGCGTGCGCACCGGCGAGCTCGACCCAGAGCGCAGCCGAGCCTGCATTCGCGTCGAGGTATGCCTTCGCGGCGGCGATCGCCTCCGCGGTCCGACCGAGCTCGCGGAGCGCTGCGACCTTACCGCCAACGGCCCGCTCCGCGGCACGCCCGGTCGCCGACGACATCGCGCGCTCGGCGGCGGCGAGCGCGATCGCGTAGCGCTGCTCGCTCGAGTGGTAGCCCATCTGCTCGAGGAAGTACTCGCTCGTGCGCTCGCCCTGGCTCCACACGTGCTCCTCGAGGTACTCGCCGAGCTGCTCGGCCTTCACGTAGACGAGCGACGCGGCGTCGCGCGGGTTCTCGTAGATCTTCGCGAGGATGCCGAGCTTCGCGAGCGCGTCCATGGCCGGCATGTGGTCGGGCTTCAGCTCGAGCGCCTTCACGAGCGCCTCGGTCGCGGCAGCCTCGTCGCCCTTCATGACCAGCATCTGCGCGTGGCTGACATGAAACTCGGGATCGTCTGCGAACGTGTCGCGAACGATCTTCATCTCTTTCAGCGCCTTGTCGTAGTCTCGCTGGTTCGCGAGGGCGCTCGCGTAGTTGAGGCGCGCCGCGTGGTCCTCGGAGCACATGATCGTGATCCGCTTCAAGGTCTTCAGCGCGTTCTCGAAGTCATTCTCGGCGAAGAGCTTCTGCGCCTTGTCCCAGAGGGCCTTCTTGTCGACGAAGCCCTCCATCTGGGTGATGAGCTCGGAGTTGCGCCTGCGCCAATTGCCGTCCTTGCCGAGCGGCGAATCCGAGAGGAACGACTGAATCCATCCGCGGAGCAGATCGGACTGGAGCCCCTTTTCGGCGAGGCCCTCGAACTCACCCTTCGGCACCGGGATTTGGAACGGCATGCCCTGCATACGCGCCATCTTCTTGTCGAGTGCGATGAGGAGCCACTCCTGGCCCTCGGGGGTCGCTGCGCCACGTCCGCTCATGAGTGCGAACCGTAGTGGGCGACGGGGCCGCTCGGCAAGGCCGAACGAAGCCTTGAAGGGCGCGCTTCCGTTGGCGCCAGCGGGAGGCTACGACGAGCGACGACGTCATGAACGCCGTGTCGCTCGACCTCCTTCGCCAACGAGCCGCCGTCCTTCGAACCGTGCGCCGCTTCTTCGCCGAGCGCGACTACCTCGAGGTGGAGACGCCGGTCCTCGTCCCGTGCCCTGGGCTGGACGTGCACCTCGACGCGTTCGAGGTGCGGGCGCACGACGGAGCGGTCGCGGGCTACCTGTCGACCTCGCCGGAGTACCAGATGAAGCGGCTCCTCTGCGGAGGGCTCGAGCGCATCTTCCAGGTCGCCCACAGCTTTCGGAGCGGCGAGCGCGGCCACCGACACAACCCCGAGTTCACGATGCTCGAGTGGTACCAGGTCGGCGCGAGCTACGCCTCGCTGATGGATGAGACCGAGGCGCTCGTGCGCGCGGTGGCGATGGCGCACCGCGGCGGGAGCTTGCGCGCGCTCGGCGAGGTCGACGCGACAAAGCCCTTCGCTCGATTGACGGTCATCAAGGCTTTTGAGCTATTCGCGGGAGTCGGGCGCGACGAGGTCCTCGCAATGGCCGCGCACGACGAGGAGCGATACTTCCGCTTGCTCGTCGAGCGCGTCGAACCTGGGCTCGCGTCGCTCGCTCGCCCGGTGTTTCTCCACGACTACCCTGCGGCGCAGGCCTCGCTCGCTCGGCGGAAACCCGATGACCTGGCGTGCTGCGAGCGCTTCGAGCTCTACGTGGGCGACATCGAGCTGTGCAACGGCTTCGGAGAGCTCTGCGACGCCGAGGAGCAGCGCGCGCGATTCGTCGCGGACCAAGCCGCACGCCGCAGCCTCGGCAAGCCCGTGTACCCGCTCGACGAGCACTTCCTCGCGGATCTCGAGCGCGGCATGCCGGCGTGCTCGGGCAACGCGCTTGGGCTCGATCGGCTCGTCGCCCTCGTCGCGGGCACCGCGTCGATCGGCGAGGTGATGGCGTTCTCGGCTGAGCGCCTCTAACGACGCGCCCACGAGCGCTCGGGTCCCTCCGAGCACGCGGGGGGACCCGGAGGCACCGACGTTCGGTCAGAGGTTCATCAGCTGGAGCGGCGGCAAGACGTTGCCCATCTGGTTCGGCTTGTCGCCGCGCGAGGTGGTGTCACCGAGGCCGAGCTGGCCGCGGTCGTTCGCGCCCCAGCATTTGATGGTGTCGTCCGACAGCCGCGCGCAGGAGTGATAGATGCCGAGGGTCACGCTCTTGACGAGCTTGGCGGTGCCGAGATCGACGACGAGCAGCTTGTCTCCCATTTGATTCGGGCCGTCCCCTCGGGTGAGCGAGTCCCCCTGGCCGAGGCCGCCGAAGCCGTTGTAGCCCCAGCACTTGAGCTTCTCGTCGTTCAAGACGGCGCACGCGTGATAGAAGCCCGCTGCGACCGCCTTGGCGGTCTTGTTCGCGCCGAGATCGAGCGCGAGGAGCTTGTCGCCCATCTCGCCGGCCTCGTCGCCGAGGTGGCTCGTGTTGCCCTTGCCGAGCTGGCCGTCCCCGTTGCTGCCCCAGCACTTCAAGGTCGCGTCGTCGAGCACCGCGCAGCTGAAGTAGAAGCCCAGCGCGAGGGACTTGGCCTTGCGGTTTGCGCCTAGGTCGATCGCGCCGAGGTTTGCGCCCATCTCGTTGGCGTCGTCACCACGACCCTTGACATCTCCATAACCGAGCTGTCCGAACCCGTTGGCGCCCCAGCATTTCAGCGAGTCGTCATCCAGGAGCGCGCAGCTGTGATAGCCGCCCGCAGCGATCGCCTTTGCGGTGCGGTTCGCGCCGAGGTCGACGCTCGGGAGGCCATCCCCCATCTCCCCAGCTTCGTCGCCGCGCGATTCCGTGTCGCCGAGGCCGAGCTGGCCATCGGCGTTGTTGCCCCAGCACTTCACCGAATTGTCATCGAGGATCGCGCACGTGTGATAGCCGCCCGCAGCGATCGCCTTCGCGGTGCGTCCGGTGCCGAGCAGCACGGGAAACAGCGCGTCGCCCATCTCGTCCCGCTCGTCGCCGCGCGGGCTCGTGTCGCCGACGCCGAGCGAACCGAAGCCGTTGCGTCCCCAGCACTTGACGGTGTTGTTATCGAGGATGGCGCAAGTGTGGAAGCGCCCCGCGGCGAGGTGCTTCGCGGTGCGACCGGTGCCAAGGTTGACGAATGGCAAGACGTCGCCCATGTCGTCGGGCGTATCGCCGCGGTCCAGGCCATCCCCGAGCCCGAGCTGCCCGTGGGCGTTGAGGCCCCAGCACTTGACGTTGCCGTCGAAGTAGCGCGCACACGCGTGCGCCTGGCCGGCGACGATCTCGACGAGCTGCTTCGAAGGCGTGACGCAAGCGCCCGCGACGCAGAGCCCCCCTGGCGCGCAAGAGTTGCCGCATTGCCCGCAGTCCTTCTCGGAGTTCTGCGTGTCGACGCACGCCCCCCCGCAATTGGTGAGGCCCTCTGCACACATGGTGTCACAGACGCCGTCCTTGCAAACCTCCCCGGCCGCGCACGGGTTGTTGCACTGACCGCAGTTCGCGAAGTCGGACTTCAGGTCGACGCAGCCCGTGAAGCAGCGCGTCTCGCCCACCGGGCACCCCGGAACGCAGAGCCCCGTCTTGCAATCCTGGCCCATCGGGCAGGCGTTGCCGCACTGGCCGCAGTTCGACGGGTCATCGGACAGCGTCACGCACTCGCCGGCGCAGTTCGTCGTTCCCTGCGCGCACAAGAAACCGCAGCTCCCGTTTGAGCAGACCTTGCCGAGCGAGCACGCGCTCCCGCAAGCGCCGCAGTTCTGGTTGTCGCTCGTGAGCTCGACGCAGGCGTTCCCGCAGCGCGTCGTCGGCGCCGAGCATTGAACGCCGCAGTCGCCCTTCGAGCATACCTCGTTGCTCGGGCAAGCGTTCGCGCAGATGCCGCAGTTTTCGGGGTCGAACATGAGGTCGACGCACTCGGCGCCGCACTTCGTCGTGCCGCCGTTGCAGGAGACGCCGCAGACACCGTTTGCGCAGACCTGACCCGTTGGGCAGGCGTTCCCGCAGGCGCCGCAATTCACGGGGTCGAGCTTGAGGTCCACGCAGCCGAGGCCGCACTTGGTCGTGCCCCCCGAGCAAGAGGTACCGCACTGACCGACCGAGCACACCTGCCCCGCAGGGCAAGCGACACCGCACATCCCGCAGTTCAACGGGTCGTTTTGAAGGTCGACGCAGGAGTCGAAGCACTCCGTGGTGCCGCCGACGCAATCAAGCCCGCAGAGGCCACCGGAGCAAAGCTGCCCGACCGCACACGACTCCTTGCACATGCCGCAGTTCGCGGGGTCGTTCTTCAGCGTGACGCAGGTGTCACCGCAGCGCGTCGTACCACCGGCGCAATTCAGCCCGCAGGCGCCGCCGGAGCAGACCTCGCCCGACGCGCACTGGTTGCCGCAGCTGCCGCAGTTCGAGGCGTCGTCCGTGAGGTCGGCGCACTCGGTGCCGCACTTGGTCGTGCCGGTCGCGCAGGTCGTCCCGCAGACACCTTGCGAACACAGCTGGCCGGCCGCGCACGCCTTCCCGCACTGGCCGCAGTTCGCGGGGTCGCTCTTCACGTCGACGCAGTCACCCCCGCACTTCGTCTTCCCGCCGCTGCAGGTGAGGCCGCAGCTGCCGTTCGAGCACACCTCGTCCGAGGCGCACGCCGTCGCACACTTTCCGCAGTTCGCGGGGTCGCTCTTCACGTCGACGCAGTCGCCCCCGCACTTGGTCGTCCCGCCCGCGCAGGTGAGGCTGCACACGCCGTTCGAGCACACCTCGCCGGCCGCACAGGCCGTCCCGCATGCGCCGCAATTGGCCGCGTCGATCTTCGTGTCGACGCAGTCGCCCCCGCACTTGGTCGTCCCGCCCGAGCAACTTAGCTGACAGACGCCATTCGAGCAGAGCTCGCCGGCCTTGCAGACGGTGCCGCACATCCCGCAATTCGCGCGGTCGCTCTTCACGTTGACGCACTCGTCACCGCACTTCAGCGTCCCGCCCGAGCACTCGAGTCCGCACTTGCTGGCAGAGCAGACCTGCCCCGCCGCGCAGGCGATTGTGCATTGGCCGCAGTGGCCGACGTCGGTCGACAAGTTCACGCAGTCGCTGCCGCACTTCGTGGTGCCGCCGACGCAGGTGGCCCCGCACTTCCCCGACGAGCACACCTCGCCTGTCGGGCAGGCGTTGCCACAGGCGCCGCAGTTCTCTGGGTCGACCTTCACATCGACGCAGTCGGCGCCGCACTTCGTCGTGCCACCCGAGCAGGTGAGCTTGCAGGCGCCAGCGTCGCAGCCCTCGCCAGGCGCGCACGCGACGCCGCAGGTGCCGCAGTTTTGTTCGTCGAGGTCGAGGTCGACGCACTCCGCGCCGCACTTCGTCGTGCCGCCCCCGCAGGTGAGGCCGCACTTTCCGAAGGAGCACACCTCGGTCGCCTTGCAGACGTTCCCGCACGCCCCGCAGTTGCCAGGATCGCTCGCGACGTCGACGCAAGCATCGCCGCACTTCGTCGACCCGCCGCCGCACGTGAGACCACACTTGCTGGCCGAGCAGACCTCGCCCGCGGCGCAAGGAAGCCCGCAGAAGCCGCAGTTGCCAGGGTCGACCTTGACGTCGACGCACGCGTTGCCGCAGAGCGTCGTGCCGCCGTTGCAGGTGAGGCCGCACTTGCCGGCCGAGCAGACCTGACCCGACACGCAAGCCTCGCCGCACTTCCCGCAGTTCGCAGGGTCGACCGACAGCGAGACGCAGGCCTCGCCACACTTTGCCGTGCCGCCCGAGCAATCGGCGGCGCACTTGCCGAGCGAGCAGACCTGCCCGGCCGCGCAGCCGTTTCCACATAGGCCGCAGTTCGAGGGATCGACGTCGAGGTCGACGCACTGGGTGCCGCACTTCTCGGTGCCGCCGTTGCAGGTGAGGCCGCAGACGCCGTTTGAGCACACTTCACCGACGCCGCACGCGTTGCCACAACCGCCGCAATTCTCGGGGTCGAGGTCGAGGTCGACGCACTCCGTGCCGCACTTCTTGGTGCCGCCGACGCAGGTGAGGCCGCACTTGCCAGACGAGCAGACCTGGCCGGCGGGACAGGCGGTGTCACACGCGCCGCAGTTCGCGGGGTCGAAGCGAACATCGACGCACTCGGTCCCGCAGAGGCTCGTGCCGGCGCTGCAGCTCGTCGCGCAGACACCGTTCGAGCACACCTCGCCCGACGCACACGCCTTACCGCACTGGCCGCAGTGGGCGGCGTCCTTCGTGAGGTTCACGCACTCGCTGCCGCACAAGGTCGTCCCGCCGACGCAGTCGACGCCGCAGGAGCCTGCCGAGCAGACCTCGCCGGCCCCGCAGGCGTCCGCGCACGAGCCGCAGTTCGACGGGTCCAGCTTGGTGTCCACGCACTCGTCGCCGCAGCGGGTCGTGCCGCCCGAGCACTTCAGCGAGCACGTACCGTTCGAGCAGACCTCACCCGACTTACAGACCGTGCCGCACTTGCCGCAGTGGGCCGCATCGGACTTGACGTTGACGCACTCGGTGCCGCACTTCGTCGTGCCGCCGACGCACGAGATCGAGCACCCTCCGCTCGAGCACACCAGATCGGGCGGACACGCGAGGCCACACATCCCGCAGTTCTGCGGGTCGAGGCGGACGTCGACGCACTCGAGGCCGCACTTCGTCGTGCCGCCGGAACAGTCGAGGCCACAGGTCCCGTTCGAGCAGACCTCACCCGGCCCGCACACCGTCGCGCAGGTCCCGCAGTGCGCCGGATCGAGGTCGAGGTCGACGCAGCTCTGCCCGCACTTCGTCGTGCCGCCGGAGCAGCCGAGCGCGCAGGTGCCGTTCGAGCAGACCTCGCCGGACTTGCAGGCGGTGCCGCACGCGCCGCAGTTCGACGGATCGACCTTCACGTCGACGCAGCTCTGTCCGCACTTCGCGGTGCCGCCGAGGCACTCGAACGCGCACTTGCCCGACGAGCAAAATTCTCCCGCCGGGCACGCCGCTCCGCACATGCCGCAGTTCGCGGGGTCAAAGGCGGGGTCAACGCACTTGCCGCCGCACTTCTCGGTGCCGCCGACGCAGTTGGTGGAGCACTGCCCCGCCGAGCACAGCTCGCCTGCGCCACACGCGTTCCCGCAGGTCCCGCATTGGGCCGGATCGACAGCGAGGTCGACGCACTTGCCGCCGCACTTCGCGGTCCCGCCCGCGCAGGTGAGACCACACTTTCCGTTCGAGCAGACCTCGCCGGCCTTGCACGACACGCCGCACATGCCGCAGTTTGTCGCGTCGAGCGAGGGGTCAACGCACTTGGTCCCGCATTTCACCGAACCGCCGGCGCAGTCGAGCGCGCACTTGCCGGCGGAGCAAACCTCACCAGGAGCGCACGCCTTGCCGCACTCGCCGCAGTTCGTCGCGTCCACGGTGACGTCGACGCACTTGCCGCCGCACTTGGTCGAGCCACCGACGCAATCGAGGAGGCAAGCCCCGCTTGAGCAGACCTGACCGGGCGCACACGCCTCGCCGCACGAGCCGCAATTCGCGGGGTCAGACTCGGTGTCGACGCACTTGGTCCCGCACTTCACCGAGCCGCCGACGCAGTCGAGCGCGCATTTTCCGCCGGTGCAGACCTCGCCCGCGCCGCAGGCCTTGCCGCACTCGCCGCAGTTCTTCGGATCGACGGTCACGTCGACGCACTTCGATCCGCACTTGGTCGTGCCGCCCGAGCAATCGAGCGCGCAGAGCCCAGCCGAGCAGAACTCGCCTGCGGGGCACGAGACCTCACACGAGCCGCAGTGCGCGGGGTCGAGCGACAGATCGAAACATTTCGTCCCGCACTTTTCCGTCCCGCCTGCACACGACGTCGCGCAGCTCCCGTTCGAGCACACCTCGCCGGGGGCGCACTTCTCGCCGCAGCTACCGCAGTTCAGCGGATCGACCGAGAGATCGACGCAGATGTCCCCGCACTGAGTCGTGCCGCCGATACACTCGTTGCCACACGTCCCCGCCGAGCAGAACTCGTCGCTCGCGCACTTCTCGCCGCATTTCCCGCAGTTCTTGGGATCGACCGAGAGATCGACGCAGCGATCGCCGCACTTCTCGGTGCCACCGACGCAGTTGATACCGCACTTGCCGGCCGAACAGACCTCGCCCTCGGGACACTTGACCGCGCAATTGCCGCAGTGGCTCGGGTCGAGCTCGAGATCGGCGCAGGTGCCGTCACAGCTCACCTTCCCGCCGGAGCAGGCATCGACGCAGGCCGACGCAACGCACGTCTGACCATCGGGGCAGGCGGTCCCACACGCGCCGCAGTTCTTCGAGTCGTTCGCCGGGTCCGAGCAGACGCCGTTGCAGACCTGACGAGGCGCGACGCAGTTGGTGTTTGGCTTGAACGGGTCGGCCTTCGTCTCGTCCTGGGAGCCGCACGCGCCGAAGGTGCCGAGGACAAAGAGGACCAAGCCTAGGAGTAAGAAGCGCTTCAAGTGGAACGACATGCGACGATGACTCCGTGCCCCAGCACCTAAGCGTGGATGATAGCGACGGATGCCGACGCGCCGCAATGGCGCGGCGCGCATCGTCCCCGGTCAGCCCTTTTTTCGGACGCCGTGCACCTGAACCCCGTCGAGGCGGTAGAGGTACAGCTTTGTCACGCCACGTGCCGCGAGCGGCCTGTCGAGCCCGAGGTAGACGAAGTGCATCTTCCCCTTGCCGGCGGGGTGCTCCTCGCTCCGATCCTCGCCCGCGTCGGTCATCAGGAACACGCCATCACCGCTCGTCACCTCGAGGTTCGGGAGCGGTCGGAGGAGCACGTCGCTGCGGCCCCAGCGCACGCTCGCTGCGTCCGACAGCACGAAGCGAGACAGGTTCTCGTCGACGAGGGCGACCATCGGGAGGCACTCGCCGACCTCGTCGAGGTGCTCCGGCTGGCCGATGTGGAAGTACTTCCGCGGCGGCACGGGTGAGCTCGCGGCTTCGTTCTGCAGGACGGTCAAGCGGCGGAGAAGGGTCATCGAAAAACGCTCGGGGTCGATCGAACGCAGCATAGCTCGTGACCTCGGAGACACCACCGGCTTGACCGGGCCGCCCGAAACGAGGATACGTCGCGACGTGAGTGAGTTTCCGTGCCATTCGCCCGTCGACGGCAGTGAGCTGCCGACGATCGAGGCCACCTGTCCGTCGACGGTAGCGAGCCTCGTCGACCGAGCGCGCGGAGCATCCGTAAGCTGGGGCGACACCGCCCTCGCGCGGCGCGTCGAGCTCATCGCCGAGGTCGAGCGACGGCTCCTGGGGCGCGCGGACGAGATCGCCGCGCTGGTGAGGCTCGAGGTCGGCAAGCCGCTCGAAGAGGCCTGCCTCGCCGAGGTCCTGCCGAACGCAGACCTCGTCAGCTACTGGTGCGACGCGATCGAGGAGCTCCTCGAGCCCATCCGGGTCGAGCCGGATCCGCTGAGCTACCCTGGCAAGCACGGCCGCGTGAGCCGCGCGCCACGTGGCGTCGTCGCGCTCGTCACACCCTGGAACTACCCCGTCGCGATTCCGCTCCGGACCCTCGTACCGGCGCTGCTCGCGGGGAACGCGGTGGTGTGGAAGCCGAGCGAAGTCACCCCGCGCTCGGGGGCGCTGGTCGCCGCTCTGTTCGAAGGCCTCGTGCCGAAGGACGTGCTCACGGTGGTTCAGGGCGGTGCCGACGTCGGACGCGCGCTCGTCGAGGCCGCGGTCGACTCGGTGGTCTTCACGGGCAGCGTCGCGACCGGACGGACGATCGCCCGTAGCTGCGCCGAGCGCTTCATCCCCTGCTCCCTGGAGCTCGGAGGCAAGGACGCCGCGATCGTCCTCGCCGACTGCGACCTCGAGCGCACCGCGAACGGGCTCGTATGGGGGGCCTTCACGAACGCGGGCCAGAACTGCGCCGCCATCGAGCGCGTCTACGTCGAGCGCGCGATCGCCGAGCCGCTCATCGAGCGCATCGTCGCGACGACGCGAACGCTCGGCGCCTCGGACGTCGGGGTCCTGACCACGCTCGCGCAGGCCGAGAAGGTCCGCGAACACCTCCGCGACGCTATCGCCAAGGGCGCCCAGGTGCTCGTCGGAGGCGAGCCCGAGGGCGAGGCGAACCCGCGCGCGTTTCCGCCGACGGTGCTGAAGATCGAAGGCGATGCAGCGAGCGCGAAGGCGATGACCGACGAGACGTTCGGTCCCCTCTTGCCCATCCAAGTCGTAGAAGACCTGGACGAGGCCGTGCGGCTCACGAACGCGTCGAGCTACCAGCTCACGACGAGCGTGTGGACGCGCAACACGTCGCGCGGTGACGCCGTCGCAGCGCAGCTTCGGAGCGGGATTGTGACGGTGAACAACCACGCCTTCACGGCGGCGCTCGCCTCGACGCCATGGACCGGAGTCGGCGACACCGGGACGGGCGTGACGAATGGCCCCCACTGCCTGACCAGCCTGACGAGGCCGCGACTCGTCCTTGTCGACACGAACGGCGCGAAGCGCGAGCTGTGGTGGTACCCGTACACCCCGGCCCTTCGGACGGTCGCCTTCGCGATGGCGGTCGTGCGTGGCGGCGGGGGTCTGGTCGCGCGCCTCGCGGCGCTGCCGCGGCTCGTCGGCGCGCTCGTCCGACGACTCCTTGGAAAGAGCTGAGCGCCTCGCGCGCACGAGGACGATGACGACACGCCCGCTGATCCTGCTCTCGAACGACGACGGCTACGACGCTCACGGGATCCTCGCGCTGCGGGCGGCTCTCGAGACCTTCGCCGACGTGTTCCTGTGCGCGCCGAAGGGCAACCAGAGCGCAGCGAGTCACGCCCTCACGCTCCACGGCGTGCTGCGACTCGTGCGTCTCGACGAGCGAACCTACTCGCTCAATGGGACGCCCGCGGACTGCGTCTACGTCGCCCTCCACTCGGGCGAGCGAATTCTTCCTCGCAGACCGGACCTCGTCGTGAGCGGGATGAACCACGGCCCCAACCTTGGGTCGGACGTCGTGTACTCGGGCACCGTCGCCGCCGCGCGTGAGGGCGCGCTGCGGGGCATCCCAGCCGTGGCCGTGTCGGCGGACAACGCCGCGGATCGCGAGGTCGCGGCGAAGCTCGGCGCGAGGGTCGTACGCGCGACATGGGAACTCTTCGGCAGCGCAGACAGCCCTCGCTCGGCGGCCCTCCTCAACGTCAACGTCCCGCCGAACCCGAAGGACGCGCTCATGGCGACGCGGCTTGGGGCACGCCTCTACGATGACGTCGTCGACTATCGGCTGGATCCCCGAGGCTACGAGTACCTGTGGATCGGCGGCTCCGAGGTGCACCACGATGTCACGGAGGGGACCGACACGGCGGCGTGGGAGGCCGGCTACGCGAGCGTCACTCCGCTCGCCTACGACCTCTACGCTGGCGCCGAGGCCTTCGACGTCGCGCGCAGCGTGGTCACCCGCACGGGATGAGCGCGGCCGTCGAGGCCCCCGAGTCGACGCGACGTCATAGGCCGCGCGGCACGGCGTCGAGGTCGACGAGCTCGAGCGCGTGACGGAGCAAGGCGCTGCGGTTCGCCTTCGTATAACCCCGACGCTTCAGCTCTTTGACCATGTCGTCGAGCCTCTCGAGCGAGTCGGTGTACATCGAGATGCAGATCACCTTGTAGTGCGTCGGCTTCTCATCCTTCGCCTTCTCCCCGCCGCCCGGCGCGGCGGCCGAGTTGTAGAAGGTTCCGCGGAGGACTCCCTCGACCTCATCGCGATCAAACACGCGCTGCGCGGCGGCCCCAAGATCGTCCGGTGTGCTCATGACGTCATCTCCCTTGCTTTTGATCAAGCGGTCTCGGCGGCGCTCCTCGCCGCGTGGTCGTGGGTCTCGAATGCTCCGCAGAGCAGAGCATCGACGAGCGTGCCGTAGTCATCGGCGCCATGCGTCCCGGGCGCGTGATCGAAGATCGAGCGGGCCTGGGCAGGCGCCTCCTTGAGCTTGGTCGTCGCTCGGATCGGCGCGAGGCAGCGGTCGCCAAAGTGACCGCGCAGCGTCTCGAGCGCTTCGCTGCAGATGCGCGCGCGAGAGTCGTAGAACGTGGGTAACACGCCCCAGATCTGGAGCGGGTGGCGGAGCAGGGTGTTCACGTTCTTCACCGTCTTGATCACCTGCCTCACGCCGACGAGCGACAGGTAGTCGCAGGCGACCGGCACGAGCACGCTGTCCGCGAGGACGAGCGCGTTCTGATTCATGAGCGACAAGCTCGGCGAGCAATCGACGATGACGAAGTCGTACGCTTCGGTCACCGCAGCGAGCCGCTGGGACAGCACGCGATCGCGGTTCTGTCGGCCGGCGAGGTAGAGCTCGGCTGCGGCGAGCGTCTCGTTGGCGGGCAAGAGGTCGAGGCCGGGCCTCAGTGTCTGGATCGCGTCGTCGACGCGGAGCCCCATCACGAGCACGTGGTAGAGCGACCGGTCGCATTTCGCGCCGAGCGAGACCGCGACGTTGCCTTGAGAGTCCGTGTCCACGAGGAGCACGCGATGGCCGCGGTCGGCGAGCCCAGCCGCGAGGTTCACGCTGGTGGTCGTCTTTCCCGTGCCGCCCTTGTGGTTGAAGACCGCGATGCGCTTCGGCGCGCGCCGACCTTCGGCGGTCGCCGGTATGACGGGGCCCGACGGCGTGCTGCGCGAGCGCCCGCCATCGGCGAAGAACGAGGTCTCGGCGACGTCGGTCGCGACGCCCTTCACCTCTCGGTCGACCAACGCGGCTGCGGGACGCGACACCGTTGGCGTCGACATGGACTCACGCATGGGGTCGTTGCTGCGGCGGAGCGGGTGGGGCTCGCGGGCAGGGGGCGGCTCCTCGAGGGCGAGCGGCGACGGGGTGGCGATGTCGCCGAGGCGCATGCCCTGCGACTCGCGGATGAGCTGCGCCCGGCACGGCATCGAGCACGCGTATCGGCGCTTGCCCTGCGAGTAGAAGACCTGCGACGCGAGCGCGACCGTGAAGCGCTTCGCGCAGGCGTCGCACGGGACCGAGGTGTCGTCGGTGTCTTGACCGCCAACCTGGCTCTTCTCGAGGCACGACTGCGAGCAGAAGAAGACGAAGCCGCCGTTCCGCTCTTCCATTTGGTAGCGGAAGATTACGGCAAAGGTCGTGTCGCAGACGCTGCAGGACTCACGGATGTCGGCCACGGAACGCTCCCTCGGTCGATAGGACCTTATCGAGCACCTCGATAAGTGCTCATGGGTGCGACTGACCACGTCCGCGCCGAGAGGGCCAAATCTTCGGCCTCGAAAGTCGCGACGTCGCGGTGTCACTCGACGCCCGCGACATCCTCGAGGGTCAGTGGCGGAAGTGTCGAACGCCCGTGAACACCATCGCGAGCCCGAGCGCGTCGGCGGCTGCGATCACCTCGGCGTCCTTCACGCTCCCACCCGGCTGGGCGAGCGCGGTCACGCCGCTGCGCGCCGCCTCCTCGACCCCATCGGGAAATGGGAAGAACGCGTCCGAACCGAGGGCGCTGCCGCGCGCGCGGTCTCCCGCCTTTTCGCAAGCGATCCTGACGCTCTGGACGCGCGACATCTGGCCTGCGCCGACGCCGACGACCTGGCGCCCGCCGTCGACGCTGCGCGCCAACACGATTGCGTTGCTCTTGACGTGCTTCGAGGCTCGCCACGCCGCGTCGAGCGCCGCGAGCTCGTCCTCGGTGGGAGCACGACGGGTGACGACGCGCGCTCGGGAGACCTCGCCGGCCGAGGACGCGTCCGCATCCTGAACGACGATACCCCCGCCGACCCGCTTCCACTCGAGCCCGCGCGCTGCGGCGCGAAGCCCCACGTCGACGAGGCGCAAGTTCTTCTTCGCGCGGAGGAGCTCGAGGGCCGCGTGCGAATAGCCGGGGGCCACAACGCACTCGATGAAGGTCTCGGCGATCACGCGAGCGGTGGCCTCGTCGCACTCACGGTTCAGGGCAACGACGCCACCGAAGGCGCTCACCGGGTCGGCCTCGCGCGCGAGTCGGTACGCGGCGGCCAAGTCCCCATGCGTCGCGAGCCCACACGGGTTCGTGTGCTTGATGACCGCTGCGCACGGGGCCTCGAACTCGCGCACGACCTCGAGGGCTGCGTCGAGGTCGACGAGGTTGTTGAAGGATAGCTCCTTGCCTCCGCCGTCGACGCTGCGGGCGCGCGAGAGCGACCCCTCGACGGCGCCGCGCTCTCGGTAAAACGCTGCACGCTGATGCGGATTCTCTCCGTAACGCAGCGCATGGACGCGCTCGAGCGGGAGCTGCAGGTACGGCGGGAACGCCCGCGATGTCTCGGCGCTCTCGGGTCGCGTGAGCGCCTCGGCTGCACCGGAGAGGTAGGCGGTGATGGCTGCATCATACGAAGCCGTATGCGAAAAGGCCTTCGCGGCGAGGCCTCGTCGAGCCTCGAGCGACGGGCCATCGGGGAGCGAGGCGACGAGCGACTCGTAGTCCCGCGGCTCGCATACCACGGTGACGCGCTCGTGGTTCTTCGCGGCGCTGCGCAGCATCGACGGGCCGCCGATGTCGATGTTCTCCACGACCTCATCGTGAGCCGCCCCTCGGGCGACCGTCGCCTCGAAGGGGTACAGGTTCACCACGACGAGGTCGATCCACGCTCCGCCGACTCGGTCGAGGTCCGCGGCGTCGAGGGGCTCTCGGGCGAGCAGTCCGCCGTGCACGCGCGGGTGGAGCGTCTTCACGCGTCCGCTCATCACCTCCGGCGAGCCCGTGTACTCCTCGACCGCGGTGACGGTGACGCCAGCCTGACGCAAGGCCGCGAGGGTTCCGCCAGTCGAGAGTAGCGCGACCCCGTGGCTCTCGAGCGCCCGCGCGAGCTCCACGATGCCGTTCTTGTCCGAGACGCTGAGGAGGGCACGTCGCACCATACGCGGGCCTTATCTCAAACCATCGCCCGCGTACACCGGCCGCCGTCTTGCACTATGCTTGAGCTGTACATGGTCAGTCGTTGGCTCTCACTCGCGCTCCTCGCAGGGTGCTCACGCACCGGACCTATCGAGCTCTTTGCGCCGCAGCCTGACGTCGCCGACTCGTCGGGCTCGCTCAACGTGACGGGGAGCGGCGGGGAAGCGTCCGGTGGCCCGGGCTCGACCGGCACGCTCGGCGTCGGCGGCACGGGTGGGGCTCCTCCCACGACGACCGCGGGGCCCGGCGGTACGAGCACCGCGGGCGGCGGGTCGGTCACGGCATGCACGAAGCTCGTGCAGAACGGCGCGCTTACCATCGTCCCGACGCTCCAACCGGGCACCTCCGACAACGCCCGATTTCATCGCCTCGACGACGCTCGAATCGCCGTCTTTCATCGCCCGTTCGACTCCGTGATGGGGCTGCGTCTCGGCAGCACCACGGTGACGTGGACCGGAAGCTGGCCACCGCCGAGCGCGCCACCGGTCGCGATCGTCGAGCCCGCGGGGCTCAGCTTCGCCATCGACCGCGGCCCCGACCCGACGGTCGCCCTGCTCTCGCCTCCACCAGGCGGGAACGGCGTCAGCTTCGGAGTCGTCGATCCGGCGGTCGGCGGGTGGTCGCCCCAGGCGTCGATCGCCCTCTCCGCGGATCGGGCCGTGTTCTCGCGCCGCGGCTTCGGCGAGGCGTGCGTCGGTACGACGATCCCCGGCATCTCGCCCGGGCCGTCGTCGCAGCTGCGGGTCGCCTGGTACGACGGGAAGGACGTCCGCGGGCCCTACAATGCCGGCTGCAGCACCGCCCTCGTGATGGCCGATGCGCTCGCGCTCCCGGCAGGCTGGCTCCTCGCTCGCACGAGCTCGTCGATCTCGACGTGCAGCCCCTTCGCCCCTGCCCCACCTCCGCAGAACATCACGGTCGATCTCATCGCCGGGGACATGCCGCTCTTCGGCGCCGAGATCCCCTTCGGCGGTCAGACCAGTCAGCTCGCGCTCGTTCCGCGAGGCGATGGCGCGTGGCTCCTCCACTGGCTCGGCGCCTCCACCCTGATGGGCCTCGCCCTCGACGGCCTGGGCCACATCGCCTTTGGGCCCGTGGCGCTCCTCACCCTCAAGGGCCCCTCGTTCGCGTTCGCGGCCGACCGCCTCGACGACGGGCTCGGGCTCGTCCTGTACGACGTGCCGCCCTCGGGGCCGACTGCGCTCATCGTCGTCGCGACCAACGCCGTCGGGGCCCCCATCGCCTCGGCTGTCCTCGTCGACCCACCGAAGCTCACCACGGCGCCGCAGCTGGCCTTCGATGCCGTGAGCCGTCAGCTCCTCGTCGGCTTCTCCGGGGTCCTGAACGGCAAGCAGTCGGCGTACCTCGCGCGCTTCGCCTGCGAGTAAGACACGACGCGTCGAGCGCCCTCGAGCGAGCGCGTCCTCCGCTCAGGCCCCGGGTTGGTGAGCGACCGATGGCGCGGGCGCGCCCGGTCGACGGGCGTCCTCGCTCGCACGCTCTGCGCCCTCGATCACGTGAGGCTCACCGTCGCGGTACTCGATGCGCGTACGCGGAGGGCCCAGAAGCGCGGCCGGATCCTCGAGGACCAGCGCCTCGCGCAAGACGTCGTCGACGTGGTCGACGAGCACGATGCGGAGCAACTTCAGCACGCGTCGCGGCACGTCGCGGAGGTCCTTTCGGTTCTCCTTCGGGATGAGCACCGTGCCGAGGCCTGCTCGATGCGCGGCGAGGAGCTTCTCCTTCAGGCCTCCGATCGGGAGCACCCGGCCCCGCAGCGTGATCTCGCCCGTCATCGCGACGTCTCGGCTCACCGGCACGCGCATGAGCGCGCTCACGATCGCCGTCGCCATCGTCACCCCCGCGCTCGGTCCATCCTTCTTCACGAAGTCGGGGAAGTGAACATGAACGTCGACGTTCTGGCAGTGGTCCTCGGCCAGCCGCAACAACGCGAGGCGGCTGCGGACGTAGCTCATCGCCGCCTGTCCGCTCTCCTCCATCCCTTTCTCGAGGCGACCGGTGATGATCACCTTGCCCTTGCCGGGCACGACCGTGGCTTCGGCCTCGAGGATGTCGCCGCCCGCCGAGGTCACGGCGAGGCCCTTCACGAGGCCGACCTCGTCGCGCTCTTCCTTGCGGCTCATGCGGAACTTCGGCACGCCGAGGAGCTTCGGGATTTGCTTGGCGCCGACCTCGATGGGGCGCTCCTTCCCAACCTCGACCACCTGGCGCGCCACCTTTCGACACACCGACGCGAGCTCGCGATCGAGCGAACGCACGCCGCTCTCGCGCGTGTAGTGGTGGATGATGGTGCGAATCGCGCTCTCGCTCACCGTGAGCGGGACATCGTCGAGGCCGCACTCCTTGCGGTTCTTCGGGACGAGGTAGTCGTTCGCGATGTTGAGCTTCTCGAACTCGGTGTAGCCGCCGAGCTCGATGATCTCCATGCGGTCCTGCAACGGCAGCGGGATCCCACCGAGGGAGTTCGCGGTGGTGATGAACATCACGTCCGACAGGTCGTAGTCGAGGTCGAGGTAGTGATCGTTGAACGAGTGGTTCTGCTCACGGTCGAGGACCTCGAGCAGCGCGGAGGCCGGGTCTCCTCGGAAGTCGCTCGACATCTTGTCGATCTCGTCGAGCAGGAACACCGGGTTGTTCGAGCCCGCCTTCTTCAGCGATTGGATGAGCTTGCCGGGCATCGCGCCGATGTAGGTCCGCCGATGCCCGCGGATCTCGGCCTCATCGCGAACGCCGCCGAGCGCGATTCGCACGAACTTCCGCCCCGTCGCCCGCGCGATGCTCTTGGCGAGCGAGGTCTTGCCCACGCCGGGCGGGCCTACGAAGCACAGCACGGGGCCGCGCAGCTCCTTCGTCAGCGCCTGCACCGCGAGATGCTCGAGGATGCGCTCCTTGATCTTGCGGAGCCCGTAGTGGTCCTCGTCGAGGATGCGTTCGGCCTCCTCGAGATCGTAGCGCTCCTCGCTCTTGTCGAACCAGGGCAGCTCGAGGATCCAGTCGATGTAGTTGCGGACGACGGTCGCCTCGGCGCTCGTCGGATGCATCTGCTTGAGCTTCTTCAGCTCCTTTTTGATCTTGCCCTCGGCCTCTTTGCTGAGGCGCTTGTTCTTGATCTGGTCGGCAAGCTCTTGGATCTCGTTCTTGAACTCGTCACGCTCACCACCCAGCTCCTTCTGGATGGCCTGCATTTGCTCGTTCAAGTAGTACTCTTTCTGGGTCCGCTCCATCTGGCGCTTCACGCGCGTCCGGATCTTCTTCTCGACCTGCAAGATCTCGACCTCGGCCTGCATGAGCTCCATCAGCCGCTCAAGCCGGACGCTCGGGTCGAGCTCCTCGAGCATCGACTGACGGTCCGAGAGCTTCACGGTCGGGAGGTGCGCAAGGATCGTGTCGGCGAGGCGCGACGGGTCGTCGATCGCCTGAGCGGTCGTCAGCACCTCGGGCGCGACCTTCTTGTTGAGCTTCACGTAGGTGTCGAACGTCGACTGCACGGAGCGCATGAGCGCCTCGGCCGTCACGCCCGTCGCCACGACCTCCGAGAGCGGGCGCGTCTCGACGAGGAAGCACGGGCTCGCCTGAACGAACTCGCCGAGCGCCGCCCGCCGCTTCCCCTCGACTAGGACCTTCACGGTACCGTCAGGTAGGCGGATGAGCTGGCGCACGTCGCCGATGGTCCCGACCGAGTGGATGTCCTCGGCGACCGGGTCGTTGGTCTTCGCGTTGCGCTGCGCCGCGAGCAGGATCTCCTTCGAGCCTGCCATCGCCTCCTCGAGGGCGGCGATGGAGCGCTCTCGCCCAACGAACAGCTGCGAGATCATGCCGGGAAAGACGACGATGTCCCGGAGCGGCAAGAGCGGATGGATCGTGGCTTCGGCCGCCGGAGCGTCCTTCGGGTCGGAGTTCATGAAGAGCATGGCGCAGGAGAGACGGGTCCCGCCCAACGCCTCGAGCGTCGTGGTTCGGCGAGACGGTAGGGTTCGGGGCGGCGTTCGGAGCGCGGTCGCGTGTGCGGAGCGGGCCGCCCGAGCGCCGCTTGGGGGGTTCAGGCCGGCTCGGCCTCTTCGACGTAGACCATCACCGGGGCGTCCTTCTTGTCGATGACCTCCTCCGAGACCACGACCTCCTTCACGCCCTTCTTTCCGGGGACCTCGTACATGAGGTCGAGCATCGAGTCCTCGAGGATGGCGCGGAGGCCGCGCGCACCGCTCTCGCGCGCGATCGCTTTCTTGGCGACGGACTTCAGCGCGCCCTTCGTGAACTTTAGCTTCACGTCATCCATCTCGAAGAGCTTCTGGTACTGCTTGACGAGGCTGTTGCGGGGCTTCGTGAGAATGTCGACGAGCGCCTCCTCGGTCAACTCGTAGAGCGTCGCGATCACGGGCAAGCGGCCGATGAACTCGGGGATGAGGCCGAACTTCAGGAGGTCCTCCGGCTGCACCTGCTTCAAAAGGTCGCCCAGCCGCATCTCGTTGCGCGACTTCACGTCCGCGCCGAAGCCGAGCGTGCTCTGGCCAATGCGTCGCTTGATGATCTGATCGAGGCCGACGAACGCTCCGCCGCAGATGAACAGGATGTTCGTCGTGTCGACCTGCAGGAAGTCCTGCTGCGGGTGCTTGCGCCCGCCCTTCGGCGGCACGTTGGCGACGGTGCCTTCGATGATCTTGAGGAGCGCCTGCTGAACGCCCTCGCCGGACACGTCGCGCGTGATGCTCGGGTTGTCGCTCTTGCGGGAGATCTTGTCGATTTCGTCGATGTAGACGATGCCGCGCTGCGCCGCCTCGACGTCGTGATCGGCGTTTTGGAGGAGCTGGACGATGATGTTCTCAACATCTTCTCCAACGTAGCCAGCCTCCGTCAGCGTGGTCGCGTCCGCGATGGCGAACGGCACATTGATGATCTTCGCCAGCGTCTGCGCGAGGAGCGTCTTGCCACAGCCCGTGGGGCCAAGCAGGAGGATGTTCGACTTCGAGAGCTCGACGTCGCCCGCGTTCACGCGGCTATCGATGCGCTTGTAATGGTTGTACACCGCGACGGACAGCGCGCGCTTCGCCGAGTCCTGGCCGATGACGTACTCGTCGAGGATCGTCTTGATCTCTTTCGGCTTGGGGATCGGCGTGGAGCCCGCCGCGGGCTCTTCCTTGTCGACCTCCTCGGCGATGATGTCGTTGCAGAGGCCGATGCACTCGTCGCAGATGTAGACCGTCGGGCCTGCGATCAGCTTCTTGACCTCCTTTTGCGACTTTCCGCAAAAAGAGCAGCTCAGATTTCCATTCGAGTCGTCTCGGCGGCGATCCACGTCGAAATTCTCTCCCGCGATTCTAGTGGCCGAGCCCAGGGCGGGCAAGCCGAGGGCTGTCACGCGTGGACGTCGACGCCGCCTCGGAAGGACGACCCCGACGCCCGGTCTGCTCGGTCAGGCCTCTTGCCCGGCCTTCGAGAGCACCTTGTCGATGAGGCCGTACTCCTTGGCCTCCGCAGCGCTCAGGTAAAAGTCGCGCTCGATGTCGGCCGAGATCTTGTCGCGCTTCTGGCCGGTCGCGGTCGCGAGCATGTCGGTGAGGGTGTCCTTCACCTTCTTGATTTCGCGGGCCTGGATCTCGATGTCGGTGGCCTGACCGCGCGCGCCGCCAAGCGGCTGGTGGATCATGATGCGCGCGTGCGGGAGCGCGTAGCGGTGGCCCTTGGTCCCGACCGCGAGCAACACCGCACCCATCGACGAGGCCTGCCCGATGCACATCGTCGAGACGGGGCTTCGGATGTAGTTCATCGTGTCGACCATCGCGAGCCCCGCGGTCACGATTCCGCCCGGGCTGTTGATGTACATCTGGATCTCCTTGTCGGGATCCTCGCTCTCGAGGAAGAGGAACTGCGCGACGACCGCGTTCGCGACGAAGTCGTCGATCTCGGTCCCGACGAAGACGATCCGGTCCTTCAGGAGGCGGCTGTAGATGTCCCACTCGCGCTCGCCGCGGTGGGTCGTCTCGGTGATGCGCGGCAGGTAATAGGCGGCACGCTCGCGCTCGTGACGGATGTAGTCGGCCGAGCTGTCCAGAACCTCGAGAGCCTTGCTTCGATTCATCGGATCTCCTTCGTTGCGCCGGGTCGTCTCCTCCGCCCGCGCTTCTCGCACCGAGAGCGGGTCATGCCCCACCCTCCGACGTCCGCCCCCGCGAGCCCGAGCCTCGCGGGGAGAGTGACACCGATGAGGCTCGCGCGTCGTCGGGTCAAGTGGTGCCGAAGAGGCTCATGGCCCGTCGGCTCCGAGATTACCGATGAAGCATGCGCCCCGTCGGTTCAAGTGACAGCGTGGCGGATCGGCCTCAAGGCGGCCAGAAATCCGCGGGTCACGCGCTCGTGATCGTCGCTTCCTTCTCGATCAGGGTGAGGACCTTGTCCTCGAGGATCATCCCGATCAGCATTTCGCGCTTCCCGCGCTCGCGGTACTCGGCCTTGACGCGCGCGACGTTCTTCCCCGTCTGCGCGGCGAGCTCCTCGTAGCCCTTCTCGATGTCGGCCTCGGTGACCTCGAGCTTGTTCTCCTTGGCGATCTCCGCCATGAGCAGCCCCGCCCTCACCTTCATCTCCGAGTCGACGCGGATGTGCTGCTCGAGCTCGGCCGTGCGGCGGTAGGGCTGGCCGGTCATCTGCGCCATCATCTGCATCTCCCGCTCGGTCATGCGCGACTGCTGCTCGACGAGCGAGGGCGGCACCGGAACGATGTTCTTCTCACAGAGCTGCAGGACCAAGGCCTTCGCGACCTCTTCCTCGGCGCGCTGCTCGAGGTCCTTGCCGAGGCGCTCGCGGATGGAGGCGTCGAGGGCGGCGAGGTTCTCGCTGCCGGCATCCTTCGCGAGCTCGTCGTCGATGGCGGGTAGGATGCGCTCCTTCAGCTCGTCGACCTTCACGGTGATCGCGACGTCCTTGCCACGCAGCTGAGCCGCGTGGTGGTTCTCGGGGAAGTTGACGGTCACGGCCTTCTCGTCGCCGGCCTTCGAGCCCGGCAGCACCGCCTCGATGGAGTCCATCACCTTGCCCTCACCGACCTCGGTCTCGACCGTCTCGTGACGCTCGTTGCCGTCGATGGTGAACCGGAGAGACAGCGTGGCGACGTCGCCCTTCTGGGCGCCTCGGCCGTCGACCGCCTGGAGCGTCGAGTGCTGGCGCTGCACGCGCTCGAGCTCGGCCTTCACGGTGTCCTCGGTCACGGCCACGCTGGGCTTCGTGGCGGCGAGACCCTTCCACTCGACCCGCTCGATGTCGGGGCGAACCTCGAAGCGGGCCTTGAACGAGAAGGGCTTCTTCGGCTCGAGCTCGGCCGGCTCGACCGAGGGCTGGGTCAGCGGCTGGATGTTTTTGTCGCCGAGCGCCTGTTGAAGGGTCGCGTCGACGAGACGGCGCGCGACGTCGGCTCGGACGGCCTGTCCGTAGACCTGCACGAGCACCTGCCGGGGCGCCTTCCCCTGCCGGAAGCCGCGGACGCGGGCGGTCTTCTGAAGGGAGGAGTACGCCCCCTCGACCTCGCTCGAGACCTTGTCGGCCGGGACCTGAACCTGGAGCTCCATGAGCACGGGAGAGAGCTTTTCGACTTGAACTTCCATGACTTCCACCGAACGAGTGGCTGGGATTGCCACGCGGAGGCGATGGGGTCAAGCGGGAGCGCGCCGCGCAGCGGATAAAAAAAGCCCCGGCGGTGAGGCAACAACCGCCGGGGCCACGTGAGTCCCGGGAGGAGACTCGAACGACTGTCAGGCCTCGTCGTCGTCCTCGTCGGCGAGGAGATCGCGATCGAACTCGAACTCCGCTTCGAACGGGCTGTCCTCGATGAGATCCTCGAAGGTCTGGCCAACGCGGAAAGCGGGCTTCAGGTACTCGCGCTCAAACTCGGCGAAATTTCGGTACGACCTGGGCGGCATGGAGTCCTCCAAACTACCTGCGAATGCGTGTGTGGGGTGCGCCGGAGGAACACATCCACCGACATGTCGGCGACTGTAGTTACCTCTTGACCGGCGGCTAAGAAAATGGCGTCGAAAATTCTCTCCGCTCGCGGACGCCCCTGCGCTATCGACCCTCCTCCCATGCCCCGCGCCACCGTCCTCGCCGTTGCGAACCAGAAGGGCGGCGTCGGCAAGACCACCACGAGCGTCAACCTCGCCGCCGGTCTCGCCACCGCCGAGCGCCGCACGCTGCTCGTGGACGTCGATCCGCAAGGCAACGCCTCGAGCGGGGTCGGCGTCAGGCCTCGAACGGTGGAGCGCTCGCTCTACGACGCCGTCGTCGGGCGCTCGACGCTACGTGACACGATCCTCCAGACCGAGATCGCGACGCTCGACCTCGTGCCGGCGACACAGGATCTCGTGGGAATGGAGCTCGAGCTCGTCGACGCCGAGGATCGCGCGCTGCGGCTCCGCAAGGCGCTCGAGTCGGCTCGCGACGAGTACGAGTACGTGGTGCTGGACTGCGCTCCGTCGCTCGGGCTCCTCACCGTGAACGCACTCTCGGCGGCCGATCTCGTCATCGTCCCGATGCAGTGCGAGTACTACGCCCTAGAGGGGCTCACGCACCTCATGGCGACCATCGATCGCGTGAAGGACATCTACAACCCGATGCTCGACGTCGCCGGTGTCGTGCTCACGATGTACGACGGTCGAAACTCGCTCACCCACCAGGTCGCCCAGGAAGTACGCGACCACTTTCACGTGTTCGAATCGATCATCCCTCGCAACGTGAAGCTCTCCGAAGCGCCATCGCACGGGAAGCCCGCCCTCCTCTATGACATCGAGTGCAAAGGCTCACAGGGGTACCTGGGCCTTGCTCGCGAGGTGCTGGCGCTGCGCGGCGAGAGCGCCACCTGAGCGGCCGCGCCGGGACTCAGGCGTTGATGAGGGCGAGGATGCGGTCGAGGTCGTCGAGGCTACCGTAGCCGATCGTGATCGTGCCACCTGGCCCTTGATGGCTGACCGTCGACCGAGCGCCCAGGCGTCGTGTGAGCCGCAGCTCGAGATCGCGGACGTTCGAGGATTTCTCGGCAGGCCCGGGCACGGCTGGGGCAGGCTTCGAACGAGCGCGGACGAGGGCTTCCAGCGTTCGCACGCTGAGCTTCCCGGCCACCGCCTTGCGCGCGAGCGTCAGCATCGTCGCCTCGTCCGGGGCGCCGAGCAGAGCGCGACCGTGGCCCTCGCTGAGCTCGCCAGTCGCGACGAGCTCTCGGATCGACTCGGGTAGCTTGAGGAGACGCAGCGAATTCGTGATGGCGACGCGGCTCTTGCCGACCCGCTCGGCGAGCACCTCCTGAGTGTAGCCGTTCTCCTCGATGAGGCGCGCGTAGGCCGCGGCGGTCTCGAGGGCGTTCAGATCTTCGCGCTGGAGGTTCTCGATCAGGGCGAGCTCGAACGACTCCGCGGTCGACACCTCCTTCACGAGGACCGGAACCTCTTTGCGTCCGGCGAGCTGCGCGGCGCGCCAACGGCGCTCCCCCATGATGATCTCGAAGCGGTCCTCGGTGCCGAGCCGCCGAACGAGCAACGGCTCGAGGATTCCGTATTGGCGGATCGTCGCTGCGAGATCTTCGAGGCGCTCCCGATCGAAGTAGCGGCGAGGCTGCCCGCGCTGCGGCACGACGCGCTCGATCGGGCACTCGATCAGGCCACGTGAGGGCATCGGCGAGCCGGGCGCGGAGCCGCTCGTCGTCGCTCCATCACTAGGTGCTCGCGGCGCAGGCTTCGGTGGCAGGAGCGCGTCGAGACCGCGCCCGAGGGCACGGCGTGGTGGCTTGTCGTTCATGCGGATCTCTCGAAGCTCCGGGAGGGGTGCGCCGCTCGCGGTCAACGACGGATGAGGTCGTCCCAGTGCGCCTTCGCCTTGCGCCCGACGGTCGTGTCGGGGCCGAGCTTGTACGCCTTCTCGAACGCCTCGGCGGCGCGCACGAGCTTCTTCATCTGCATGAGGGACATGGCCATGTAGAAGTGGGCCGGCTGGAACTTGGAGTCGGCCTCGACCGCGCGCTCGTAGTCGGCGAGCACGTCCTCCTCGCGCTCCTTCAGCTCGTGTCGGCAGAGGCCTCGGTTGAGGTACGAGCTCGCGTCGGTGCCATCGAGGGCGACCACCTTCGTGTAGGTGACCGCGCAGTCGGCGTAGGAGCCTGCCTTAGCGAAGCGGCCTGCGATCGCCGCGAGGGCCTTCGCGTTGCGCGAGAACGCCGGGACGAGCTTCTTCAGCTCGAGCACGAGCTCACCCATCTTGCCCGCATCGTAGAGGACGTCGGCGAGCATCTGTCGCGTCTCGACCTTGTCCTGGCTGGCGAGCGCGGCGCGGTAGTGGTTCGCCGCCTGGTCGAGGCGCTTGAGGAGCCGGTTCGCGTACGCGAGGTTCAGGTTCACATCGATGGCGCGCGGCTCGATTGCGACGGCGGGCTCGAGGACGGCGAGCGCCTTGGCGGGCTGCGGCGGGTCCTCGAGGTACATGGCCCCGAGGTTCATGCGTGCTTCGACGAGCTTCGGGTCGAGCGTGATCGCCTGCTGATAGGTAGCCTCCGCCTCCCTGCGACGACCCACGCGGTCATACGCAAAACCGAGGTAGTACGTCGACTCGGCGTCAGGCGTGACGGTCTTGAAGGCTTTCTCGATCAGCGCGATCCCATCTGCGTAGCGCTCGTTCTGCACGAGCGCGACCCCGCGGTCGAGATCGGTCGCGCCCTGCCCCGGCGTCTGGCCGTCGAACGATGGGAGCGGCTCGGCGATGAGGACTGGGCGCGGCCGCTTGCGGGGTGGCGCGGCACATGCCGCCATCGAGGTCGCGACGACCAGCGCGGCAAGAGTGCGCCCACAGCGAAGCATGGCAGACCCGGGGAGGCAGAGCGACATCGAAACCCTCTCGTAGCAGGTGTCGTTCATTTTGGGCACGGGGTCCAGGGGCGAGCACCCCATGGGACGGAGGAGCGCGGAGCGGCCGGTCGGATCCTGCGCATGCTCCGAGCGCCGGGCCAAGGTAAGCTGCGAGTCCGATGTCGACGGCCGTGCACGACCGACTCTCGCGGCCCCTCCGCAGCCTGCGCCTCAGCGTAACCGACCGCTGCAATCTGCGCTGCTCGTACTGCATGCCCGAGGAGGACTACGTTTGGCTTCCGCGCGAAGGGCTCTTGGACTTCGACGAGCTCGCGCGGCTGACGCGGATCATGGTCGGCGTCGGCGTGACGCGCGCGCGGCTGACGGGAGGGGAGCCTCTCCTGCGACGCGACTTGCCGACGCTCGTCGCCGAGCTCGCGCATCGAACGGGCCTCGACGAGCTTGCGCTCACGACGAACGGCATCCTGCTCGCGGAGCTCGCGATGCCGCTCGCGCACGCCGGACTCACGCGCATCACGGTGAGCCTCGACACGCTCGAGCCCGCGCGCTTTCGCGCGATCACGCGCAAGGACGAGCTGCCGCGCGTCCTCGAGGGGCTGCGCGCCGCGGTCGACGCCGGCCTCGCGCCGAAGATCGACACGGTGGTCGTTCGAGGGGTGAACGACGACGAGCTCGTGCGGCTGCTCGACCATGCGCGCGGGCTCGGCGCCATGCTGCGGTTCATCGAGTACATGGACGTGGGTGGCGCGACGCACTGGCGTGGTGATGCGGTGGTGTCGCGAGCGGAGATCCTCGCGCGCGTCACGGCCGAGCGCGGCCCTGCGATGCCGATCCAAGATCGAGGCTCGGCCCCGGCCGAGTCGTTCATGCTCCCCGACGGCCAGCGGTTCGGCGTGATCGCGAGCGTGACCGCACCGTTCTGCAGCGCGTGCGACCGCGCGCGTGTCACCGCCGATGGCCAGTGGTTTCCGTGCCTCTACGGGAGGCGAGGCCTCGATCTGAAGGGCCCGCTTCGGAACGGAGCGTCCGACGAATCCATCGCCGAGCTCGTCCGGGGCGCCTGGGAGGCGCGCGACGACCGGGGCGCGGAAGCGCGCGCGGCGCTCTCGAACCGCGAGCCTCTCGTGCCTGCGCATACCTTGAAGCGCGACCCTCACCTGGAAATGCACACGCGAGGCGGCTGATGGTCCTCACGCGCTCTTGACGCGCATCCCCGAACGCATCGACGCTCTCGTCATGACCGAAGCGATGTACCAGCGGGTCCTCGAGCGTGCGGAAGCACAGAGCGCGAAAAAGGGCCCAGCGAAGCTCCCCGAGGACAAGTCGATCACGCTCTACGTCGCGAGCCACGGAGCGTCGATCACCGTTGCCAACGTCGTCGAGCTCGCCCTCACCGAAGGGATCGTCGAAGCACGCAACCGAAAGGGCGAGCTGTTCGTGCTCGGCCTCGGCGACGTCCTGGCGGCCGCGATCCACACCTCGGACGAGCGTGGGACCGGCAGGCGTGCCGGCTTCGTCGGCTGAAGCCGGGTCGTCCGCGTCGACCCGAGAGCGCGTGAGAGTCGGCGCCGCGTGTCGCGACCTCGACCAAGGCCACCGGAGTGGCTCGGCCCCGACGACCACGTCGTTCTCGACGGCGTGCGCAAATCGTTCGGCGCGAATGAAGTCCTGAAGGGCATCGACATTCGGTTCAGGCGCCACGAGACCGCCGTGATCATCGGTGGTTCGGGCGCCGGCAAGACCCCCCTCCTCAGGCTCCTGATCGGGCTCGATGCGCCCACCGACGGCCACATCTGGGTGGACGGCGAGGACATCGCCCCGCTCGACGAACTCGAGCTGAACCGCGTCCGCCAGACGTTCGGCATGGTGTTCCAGTACGCGGCGCTCCTCGATTCACTGGATGTCTTCGAGAACGTCGCGTTTCCGCTGCGAGAGCACCGCCAGCAGCTGACGAAGAGGCAGCTCGAGGAGCGCGTGCGTGAGATGCTTGCGACGCTCGGCCTCGGCGGGAAGGAGCGGCACATGCCGTCGGAGCTCTCGGGCGGCCAGCGCAAGCGCGTCGGGCTCGCGCGGGCGCTGATGCTCGAACCGCAGATCCTCGTCTACGACGAGCCCACGAGCGGCCTCGATCCCGAGACGAGCCGGATGGTGGACGACCTGATCGAAGAGACGCGCGATCGGTTTCGAGTGACGAGCGTTGTCATCTCGCACGACATGGCGAGCTGCTTCCGAATCGCACATCGAGCTTATTTGCTGATGGACGGCCGCGTGGTGGCCGAAGGCACGCCGTCGGAGCTGGCAGACGGAGACAACGCCATCGCGCGCGAGTTCATCGCGAAGAGCGGTGTCGCGCCCGAGCGCGTGCGGCGGCTCGTCGACTGACGTGATGACGCGCCAAAGCCCCACAAAGCGCGAAGGCCCCGCGGCATGAGCCGTGGAGCCTCCACTCTTCCTCGCGGGTGAACCCGCCAGGGTTACCGGGTCACTGGAGCAGCTCGGCGACGCCCTGCTGCAGATCCTCGGTCTTCTTCTCGATGCCCTCGCCGAGCGCGAAGCGCACGTAGGCGACGATCTTGAGCTCGCCGCCCGCAGCCTTGCCGGCCTCGGCCATCAGCTCCTTGATCGCCTTCTTGTGCTGCGCCGACTCCTGGTCCACGAGCGTCACCTCCTGGAACCACTTGGCGACCTTGCCGTCGATGATCTTCGGCCACATCGCCTCGGGCTTCGGCTTCGCCTCGTCGCGGAGCTGAGCCTCGAAAATCTCGCGCTGCTTCGCGATGAGCGCCGGGTCGAGCTCTGCGCTCGTGAGGGCGAGAGGCTCCATGGCCGCGACCTGCATCGCCGTCTCGTCCGCGAAGGTCTTCACCGCGTCATGCGTCGCGACGGCGTCGGTCGTGGTCGCGAGGACGAGGAGCACGCCGATCTTGCCACCCATGTGGATGTAGCTCGCGCAAAAGCCCGACGTGCCAGCGGGAACCGCGACTCGCTTCGAGCGACGCAGCGTGATCTTCTCGCCGATGATCGCGGTGAGCTCGCTCGCGTCGTCGACGAGCTTCTTGCCGTCGAACGCGAGGTCGTCGAGCGCCGCGCCCTCGGGAGCCGCCTTGACCGCCCCGAGCACGCGCTGAACGAGCGACTTGAACTTCTCGTTGCGAGCCGAGAAGTCGGTCTCGATGTTCACTTCGACGATCGCAGCCTCGCGACCGCCGCCGAAGACCTCGGCCGCGACCTCACCCTCGGAGGCGACGCGACCGGCGCGCTTGGCGCTCTTGGCCTGCCCCTTCTTGAGGATGACCTCGACGGCCTTGTCCATGTTGCCCTCGGCCTCGGTCAGCGCGGCCTTGCAGTCGGCCATGCCGGCCTGGGTGCGCTCACGGAGCTCTTTGATCAATTCGATGCTGATGGCCATTTCCTGTCTCCTTGGACGGATCTCGTGGTGGCTTGGGTTCGAGGACGGGATCAGCGGGCGCCGCCGCCGGAGCGGAAGCGCGAAACCTGAACGTCGGCGTTGCGGGGCCCGCGATCGCCGCGGTCACCGCGATCCCCGCGGTCACCACCGGCTGCGTGCTCAGCCGGCTCGTCGTGCTTGCGGCGCAGGCGGCCCTCGATGCAGGCGTCGGCAATGCGCTTCGTGATCGTCGCGATCGAGCGAATCGCATCGTCGTTGCCCGGGATGACGTAGTCGATGAGGTCCGGGTCGCAGTTCGTGTCGGTGATCGCCACGACCGGAATGCCGAGCTTCCGCGCCTCGGACACCGCAATCAGCTCCTGGCTGGGGTCAATGACGAACAGCGCCGCGGGGAGCGCGCTCATGCCCTTCAGGCCGCCGAGGAACTTCTCGAGGCGCTCACGCTCCTTCTCGAGGCGAACGACCTCTTTCTTCGGGAGCTGGTCGTAGGTGCCCTCTTCGCGCATGCGCTCGAGCGAGCGAAGGCGCTCGAGGCCGCCCTTGATGGTGCGGAAGTTCGTCAACGTACCGCCGAGCCAGCGGTTCGTGAGGAAGAACATCTCGGCGCGGCGCGCCTCCTCGACGATGATCTCCTGAGCCTGGCGCTTCGTCCCGACGAACAGAATCGAACCGCCGCGGGCGACCGACTGCGAGACAAAGTCATACGCGCGCTTGAACAGGTTGACCGTCTGGTCGAGGTCGATGATGTGGATGCCGGCCCGGGCGCCGTAGATGAAGCGGCGCATCTTCGGGTTCCAGCGGCGGGTCTGATGCCCGAAGTGGACGCCGGCCTCGATGAGCTGGCGGAGGTCGATGCTGTTGTCGCCGGTGGCGTACTCGTAGGTGGTCTCGGTCACAGTCGTCTCGGTCATGATGCACTTCCTTCCGGTTGTTCCTCCGCTCTCCCCGACGGGTCGTCGCGCGACGCGACACCGGGCCGCCGGTACGTGCTGGAGAGCGTGTGTGTTGGATGATGGCCCGCCCGAAAGCGGAGCGGCGAGCGGGATACACCCCTACTCGCGGGCGCGCAAGGATATGCGACTGGCCGAGGCTGTCAAATAGGGGCCGACGCCGGGCGTCGCCTCCACCCCAAGTCAGAGCGTGATGCTCTCCTGGTGCTCGCCCCACACCGATCGGAGAACGTCGCTAAGCTCGCCGACGGTCGCCCCTGACTTCACGGCGTGGACGAGCAGCGGCAGGAGGTTCTCGTCTCCGCGCGCCGCCGCCTCGACCGACGACAGCGCAGCCCTGCAAGCCTCGGCGTCACGCGCCTCGCGCCAGGCTCGGACTCGCGCGACCTGCTCGCGCTCGAGGGCCGGGTCGATCTTCATCACCGGCGTCGGAGCGGCTTCTGAGATGAAGTCGTTCTGCCCCACGACGACGCGGCGTTTTTCCTCGATGTCGAGCTGATATTGGTACGCCGCGTTCTGGATCTCGCGCTGGACGTAGCCCTGCTCGATCGCCGACACCATCCCTCCGAGCTGGTCGATGCGGGCGAGGTAGTCGCTCGCCGCTTGCTCGATGCGAGAGGTCAGCGTCTCGACGGCGTAGCTACCACCGAGCGCGTCGACGAAGTCGGCGAGTCCCGACTCGTAGCCGATCACCTGTTGGGTGCGGAGCGCGAGCGTCGCGGCCTCTTCGGTCGGTAGCCCGAGCGCCTCGTCGAAGCTGTTGGTGTGGAGCGACTGACAGCCCCCGAGGACCGCCGCCGCTGCCTGAAGCGCCACGCGCACCACGTTCACGAGCGGTTGCTGGGCCTGCAGCGTCACACCCGCCGTCTGACAGTGGAACCGCAGCGCCATCGCGCGCTCGCTCGTCGCGTGGAAGCGCTCCTTCATGATGCGCGCCCACATGCGCCGCGCCGCGCGAAACTTCGCGACCTCCTCGAGCAGGTTGTTGTGCCCGTTGAAAAAGAATGACAGCTGCTTGCCGAAACCGTCGACGTCGAGCCCCGCGGCGAGGGCCGTCTCGACGTAAGCGATCCCGTCGGCGAGAGTGAACGCGACCTCCTGCACCGCGGTGCAGCCCGCCTCGCGCATGTGGTAGCCGCTGATCGAGATGGTGTTCCACGATGGGAGCTCCTTCTCGGCGAACGCGAAGACGTCGCGGATGAGCCGCAGCGACGGGCGCGGCGGGTAGATGTAGGTGCCGCGCGCGATGTACTCTTTCAGGATGTCGTTCTGGATCGTGCCTCGCAACGCGGACCTCGGGACTCCGCGCTCCTCGGCCACTGCGACGTAGAGCGCGAGCAACATCGGAGCGGTCGCGTTGATGGTCATCGACGTCGACACTTTGTCGAGCGGAAGCTCGGCGAGCAGCGTTCGCATGTCGCCGAGCGCGTCGATGGCCACGCCAACGCGCCCGACCTCGCCCGTCGCTCGAACGTGGTCGCTGTCGAAGCCCATTTGAGTGGGGAGGTCGAACGCGACCGAGAGGCCCGTCTGCCCCTGCTCGAGCAGGTAGCGATAGCGGCGGTTTGACTCTTCGGCGGTCCCGAACCCGGCGTACTGCCGCATCGTCCAGAGGCGACCTCGGTACATGTTCGGTTGCACGCCACGCGTGAACGGAGGCATGCCGGGGAAGCCGAGATCCCGCTCCGGGTCGAAGCCGACCTCGGCGAGGGCCGCTGCGTCGTAGAGGTCGGCGGCGTCGTGCTGCGTATTGCCTGCGCCGCCGGACAGGGTGCCGCTGCGGCGTCGCGCTCCGCGGCTCGCGTCGGCCAATCGTCGCTGGAAGGCGTCTCGTCCCGTGCTCATGCGGAACGGTACCCCCAGCGCGCGGAGGCGGCAACGACCTCGCGGGCGCCAAAAACTTGGAAGGCGCGCTCCGAGCGTGCGATTCGACGCGAGCTCATGGCGGAGTCCACGCCCACCCCCGCGCCGTCGAAGCGCATCCTGCTCCTCGAGCGGGGCCTTCCCATCGGCCTCTTGGCGCTCGCGATCGGCAGCGTCCCGGTGATGGTGTTCTCACGCGAAGGGCTCCCGCGGCTGCGCACGGTGCAGGCGGAGCTCGAGACCGTCGAGGGCGAGAACCGCGAGGTTCGCCGCGAGATCGAGACGCTGCGCGTTCGAGTGAAGACGCTGCGCGACGACCCGGCGGCGGTCGAGCGGCTCGCCCGCGACGAGCTGGGAATGGTGAGGCAGAGCGAGGTCGTGTTCCAGTTCCCCGAGTGACGCGCGGCGAAGCCCGACGGAGGCGGCGTCTTTCACGCTGTCCGACAGGGTCAGGTTTGGTTATAGATCGCGGTCCGCCTACGCGGACACGAGAGCCAGACCGACATGTCGATCGAACTGATCCGGGGAGAACTCGAGCGCCTTTACTCGCTCGAGGCAATGATGGACCTGTCCAGCCGCCTGCTCGGCTTCGAGCCTCGCGAGGTGGGCGGTACCGCGTCGAGCGCATCGTTCGCAAGGGCGCTCACCGAATACTGCCGCGAGCGCGACGCCGTCGCTGCGCTGGTGGACGCGGTGATCGCGACGAAGGGCGACTCGGTGCCGCAGCTCCCTCGGGCGCTAGAAGCCGTGCTGCGCGCCCCGATCGAGCTCAAGGTCGGTGACTCGTTCGGCGAGTTCAAGATCACGAAGAAACTCGGCGCGGGCCCGAACGGGTCCGTCTTCCTCGCGAAACGCGACGACGCGGGGTACGTGCTCAAGATCTTGCATGCGGCGGCGACCCACGACGGCAGCGCCGTGCATCGCTTCCTTACCCGGAACCGCGTCGCAGGCAGCCTTGGCTGCGACAACCTCCCGTCAGGCGTGACGGCCGGATTCCTCGACGGAAAGCCCTTCGTCGCATACGAAGCGGCGGAGGGTCAGCCGCTCGCAGCGCGCGTCGGCCGGGGCGGAGCGCTTCACATCAACGAGGCCCGACCGATCCTGCATGGCGTGCTCGCGGCCCTCACGGCGCTGCATTCGCGGAAGGTCGCGCACGGGGCCGTGAAGCTCGAGAACGTCCTGGTCGGCAAGAAGGCCGACGGCGCTCCGCGCGTCGTTTTGGTCGATGGCGCTGGCGATCTGCTCTGGTCCGCGTGGATCCATTCCGACACGACAACGTCGAGCGCGAGCCGCGTGAAGGGCCTCGCCCCCGAGATCGTGCGCGGCGGCTCCGCAGGCCTGCGCGGGGACGTCTATGCCCTCGGCGCGATGATGTTCGAGCTGCTCACAGGCAAGCCGCCGATCGAAGAGGGCTCTGCCTCGGATCTTGCCCTCGCCCACGTCTCGAAGACGCCGCCGCGCGCGCAGAATATCGCGCCGAAGGGCTGGGTGAGCGATGCGCTCGGGGATCTGTGCGCGCGCATGCTCGCGAAGGACCCCGAGGCTCGCCCGGACCTCGCGGCGATCGCGCACGTCCTCGGCCCCGTGGAAGACTCCGTGAAGGCGATCGAGAACGACGAGCTGACGAACGCGGTCGACCTGCTCGTCGCCGATCCGACCGACATCGAGGCCGCCATCGCGCTCGAGCTGACCCTCGACCGCAAGGCGGATCCGACCAAGGTCGCGGAGGCCTTCCTCATGGCGGCCGACATGGTCGACCTCGACGAGGCCGCCCGCGCTGCCGGCGCCGGTGAGGAGAGCGAGGCCGTCCGCGAGGTCAAGGCCGACGCGGCCCGGGATCGCGCGCGCGAGGTCAAGAAGAGCCTCCTGTTCCGAGCAGCCCGACTGTTCGAGAGCCGACTGAAGAGCCACACCGCGGCCGAAGACGCGTTCAAGGCAGTCCTCGACCTCGACCCCGAAGACGACGTCGCTCAAGTCGGCTACGAAGCCGCGTTGAAGGCGCAAGACAAGCTCGACGAGCTCGTCGAGCGGCTGCTTGAGGTCGGCCAGAGCAGCACGAGTCACTCCGAGCGCTCGCGCGCGTTGCACAAGATCGGGCAGCTCTACGCGGGTCCGCTCGACGACAAGGAGCAGGCGGTCTTCGCCTTCGCGCAAGCCCTCGCACAGGACCTTCAGAACGACGATTACGCCGACGACCTGGAGCGCACGGCCGGCACCGACATGAACCTGTGGGCCCAGGCGATGCGCGAGCTCCACGAGGTCTCCTCGCACCCGCGCATGCCGCAAGAGACGCGGATCGCCCTCTTTACGCGGCTCGGCCGCTGGTACGTCGAGAAGGTCGGCCGCCCAGACCTCGGCCTCCCCTGCTTCGACTCGGTGCTGACCATCGAGCCAGCGCACGAAGGCGCGCTTCAAGGCATGTGCGACGTGTACCGAAAGGCGCAGCAGTGGCACGAGCTCGTCGCGGTGCTCATCACCCGTGTCGATCGAGCCCTCACTCCTGAGCGCGCTCGCGACCTACGGTCCGAGGCCGCAGAAATTCTCGAGACACGAATCAACGAGCCCGGCCGCGCCCGCGACCTCTACGAAGCGACGCTCGCCGAAGACCCAGGGCACCAGAAAACGGTCGACGCGCTCGCTCGGCTCTACCAGCGGAGCGGCGACTGGGCGGGGTACGTCAAGATCCTCGACCGCCAGGCGGAAGCGTTGACTGGCGCCGCGCGCGCCGAGACTGTCGCGCGGATCGCTGAGATCTACGAGGACAACCTCTCGGACTTCGCGGAGGCCCAGCGCCGTTACGAGGCTTCGCTCGAGCTCGATCCAGCGTGCCTGTCGGCCATCCGTGGCCTCGACCGCGTCTTCAACCGCACGGGCCGATACGGCGAGCTCCTCGCGAACCTCGAGAAGCAGGTGACCATGAGCGCAACGCCGCGCCAGAAGATCACCCTGCTCGAGCGCATCGCGGGCATCCACGACGAAGAGTTCCTCGACCACGGCAAGGCCGCCGAGGCGCTCGAGGGCGTACTCGCACTCGACGCGGGCCACGAGGGCGCGCTCACCGGACTGATGCGCCATTACCGCGCGCTCGACCGCTGGGACGACGTCAACGCGCTCTACGAGCGGACCCTCAAGATCACCACCGAGCCCGCACGTCGGGTCACGCTGTTGCTCGCACAGGGCCGCGTACTCCTGGATCAAGTCGGCTCGCCCGAGCGTGCGCGACAAGCTTACGAGGCCGTGCTCCAGATCGATCCGCAGAACGCCTCGGCGCTCGACTCGCTCGCGCACGTGCGCGCGGCAACGGGCGACGCGATGGCCGCGTTGACGGCCGTCGAGACGCTCGCCGAGAAGGCCGAGAGCCCCGAGGCTCGCGCCGAGCAGTGGGTGCGCGCGGGACGCATCCTCGAGCAGCACGGCGATCGCGACGGTGCGATTCAACGCTTCAAGCTGGCGCTCGAAGCGGTCCCCCACCACCCCGCAGCGTCCGACGCGCTGCGCAAGGCGTACCTCGCGCGCGGCGATGCAGCCCAGGCGGCCGAGCTCATTGAGGCGGAGGTCGAGCGGACCGAAGGCAAGCTGGCGAAAGCGCGCCTCCTCTTCGACCTCGCGGTGCTGCGGCGCGAGAAGCTGAAGGACGACGATGCGGCGCGCGAGGCAGCGAACCGCGCGCTCACGGCCGACCCAGGACACGCGGGCTCGCTCCTCTTGCTCGGCGACATTGCGTTCGAGCGAGAGCAGTTCATCGAAGCATCGAACCACTTCGGGGGCCTCGCCTCGCGCCTCGATGCGCTCTCGAAGCCCGACGCGAAGCGACTCCTCGTTCGTTACATCGACTCGCTCGCGCGAAGCGGCTCGACGGAGAAGGCGAAGTCGACCGTGCAAGCGTTGCTCGAGCTCGCGCCGGAGGACCACGAAGCCCTCGCGCGCGTCGCTCGGGTGCAGCTCGACTCCGGTGACGCGGTCGGCGCGGTCGCGACGTACGAGAAGCTCTTCGAGTCGTTCGGCAGCGCGCTGGTCGGCGAGGAGCGCGGCAACGCGCTCTTGCAGCGCGGCAAGGCGCTCCGCGTCGCGGGGAAGACGGCCGATGCAGTGGCGATCCTCCAAGAAGCCTCTGAGCTCTTGCTCGGCAGCCCTGCCACGCTCGACGAGCTCGGCCGGGTGTACGAAGCGACGGGCGCTTGGGAGGACGTCGTTCGCGTGAAGCAACAGCAGCTCGACGTGGCCGAGGGCGAGGGCCGAACGAACCTGCTCGTGGAGATCGGCGAGGTGCTCGCCACGCAGCTCAAGGATGCGACCCGGGCCGCGAAGAGCTTCGTCGCCGCCCTCGACGAGCGCCCTGACGATCGCCGCGTCCTCACGCGCTTGATGCGCCTCTATTCCGAGGAGAAGGACTGGTCGAGGCTTCTCGACATCCTCGTCAAGCTTGCCGACAGCGCAGACGACGACAAGCAGAAGGCCAAGTACATTCACACCGCCGCGGGGATCGCCATCCGTCAGGTCGAGGACCTCGAGCGGGGCGTCGAGCTGCTCGGCAAGGTGCTCGAGATGGAGCCCGAGAACGACAAGGCGCTCGGCGAGCTCGTCGACGCTCGGTCGAAGAGGGGTGACTGGGACCAGGTCGTCGAGCTCCTGCAGAAGCAGCTCGAGCGTGCGGAGAAGGCCTCCGATAAGGACCGTCAGGTTAAGCTCCACGACAAGCTCGCGCGGATCCACAAGGACGAGCAAAACCGCCTCGACGCCTCGGTCGCGCAGCTCGAGAAGGCGCTGGCCCTCGTCCCCGAAGACGAGGTTCGGCTCGCCGCGCTCCTCGAGATCTACGTCGGTGACCTCGACCAGTACGTCGAGAAGGCCCTCGTGGTGCAGCACGAGATGCTGCGGCGCGATCCGTTCACCCCTGCGGGATATCGAACCCTTCGCAAGCTCTACACCCACAAGAAGGAGCCGGACCCGGCGTGGTGCGCTTGCCAGGTACTTCACGCGATGAAGTCGGCGGAGCCGGACGAGCAGCGATTCTTCACGCGCATGCGCGCCGAGACGGCGGCCGAAGCCCGTGAGCGCGTCACCGTCGAGGAATGGAACAACGTCCTCACCCACGAGCTCGTCGACCCGATCCTCACGCAAATCTTTCAGCTCATCGAGCCGGCGGTGTTCGCGAAGAACACGAGGCCCCTCGAGCAGCTCGCCCTGCACCCGGCGTACGCGGTCGACCTCGCGTCGTTCCCGTACCCGATCCCGCAGACGTTGTTCTACGCCGCCGGCGTCCTCGGGCTCACACCGCCGCCCGCGCTGCACAATCCCCAGGATCCCAACGGCATCACCTTCCTCCACGCGACGCCACCTTCCATCATGCTCGGCCAGGCCGCGCTCGTGACGGGCCTGCCGACCCAGGCGAGCGCCTTCATCGCAGCGCGTCACCTCACCTACTACCGACCCGGCCTCTACGTGCGGCACCTGGTCCCGACCGGGACTGGCCTCCGCGCGTGGCTCTTCGGCGCGATCCGTCTCATCCACGAGGCGTTCCCCGTCGCCGCCGAGCTCGAGAGCACCGTGAAGGAGAACAGCCAGGCGATCCGCCCGGTCGTCGAGGGCCCAATCCGTGAGCAGCTCGCGAGCCTGGTCACGAAGCTGCTCCAGGGCGGCTCCATCGATCTGAAGCGATGGGTGGCGGGCGTCGACCTTACCGCCGACCGTGCCGGCTTGCTGGTTGCGCACGACCTCGAGACCGCGTGCGACATGGTGAAGGCCTCGGACGAAGCGAGCGCGGCCCTCCCGCACCGAGACCGCATTAAGGAACTGACGACGTTCTCGGTGGATCCGAAGTACTTCGCGCTCCGTCGCAAGCTCGGAATCAGTATCGACGCGTGACAGCCAGAGGCCTGGCTCGCGGCGTGCCGCGTCGGGTCAGGTCACCCCTCTCGAGGCTCGCCCCAGCCCTGCCCGTGCATAGGGATTGGTTGACGGAGACGATCCGGGCCTGCTAACGTCCGCCCGTGCGCCTGCGACCAGGTCGCAACCCGTTGAATTTTAAGGGAATCCGAGGCGGACGTGAGCAAAGTCAAGACGTCGAAGACCAAGGCACGCGCTGTGGGGAGCGCGAAGCAGAAGGGTGCGGCGCCCATGAAGAAGTCCGCCAAGAAGGCTGACGCAGCGAAGAAGGCTGCGACCGCGAAGAAGGCCGCGCCCGCGAAGAAGGCTGCGACCGCGAAGAAGGCCGCGCCCGCGAAGAAGGCTGCGACC
>Ga0194129_10000934_pt1 | contig 51768 bp, 52 predicted proteins | sample TA2KigCa35mmetaG_FD_150862 | JGI IMG/M metagenome (GOLD analysis project Ga0194129, IMG submission 150862) | Freshwater microbial communities from Lake Tanganyika, Tanzania - TA2015038 Kigoma Deep Cast 35m | ecosystem: Environmental > Aquatic > Freshwater > Lake | place: Tanzania: Lake...
GGCCACGATCAGGCGATCGGGATCGCGCCTGGGCTGGCAGGCCGCCACCAGGCTGAGCAGCGGCACCAGCGCCATCAGCCAGGCCAGGCCGGCAGACGGCAGGCGACGGCGAATCGTGGGCAGAGGGTTGGCGTGGGGCAGCAACGGTTAGAGCGTGCGCAGGCAGGCGGCCACTGAATCGACCACCGGCAGAGCTTCGATCGCCGCCAGCGCCGCTCGGAAGGCGGACTCCGGCACCTTGTGGGTGATCACGACGATCTCGGCGTGGGCCCCATCGCCGCCGGCTTGGGGTTTGAACTGCACGATCGACTGCAGCGACACGCCGGCATCCCCGAAGCAGGTGCCGATGCGCCCGATCACCCCGGCCTGGTCGCTGGTGCGCAGGCGCACGTAATTGCGATGGCGGGTGAGGGCCGGATCCACGAGGCGGCAGGGGCGCCAGCTGCCGGCGGCCAGCAGCGGATCAAGCGGCGCCGGCTGGCCGCTGGATCCCACCCCGCTCACCTGGCGGATGCCGGCGATGTTGAGAATGTCGGCGACCACGGCCGAGGCCGTGGGCCCCGCTCCGGCGCCAGGGCCATAGAACATCACCCGACCCACCGGATCACCCTCCACCAGGATCGCGTTGTTGACCCCATGCACCCCGGCCAGCGGATGATCCCGCGGCACCAGGGTGGGGTTCACGCTCACATCGAGTTCGGCGGCGCCATCGGCCGCCAGAGCCACCTGCTCGGCCACGGCGAGCAGCTTGACGCCATAACCCAGCTGATCGGCATAGGCCACATCGCGAGCCTCGAGCCGATCGATGCCGCAGGCGGGGATCGCGCTGCGCGGCACCACACCGCCATAGGCCAGGGCAGCCAGGATCGCGATCTTGTCGGCGGCGTCACCACCCTGCACATCGGCGGCGGGGTCGGCCTCGGCATAGCCGAGCCGCTGGGCATCGGCCAGCACGTCGGCGTAGGCCGCCCCCTCATCGGCCATGCGGCTCAGGATGTAGTTGGTGGTGCCGTTGATGATGCCGCTCACCCGCTGGATGCGGTTGGCACCCAGCGACTGCTTGAGCGGCTCGATGATCGGGATGCCGCCCCCCACCGCCGCCTCGATCAGCACATACACACCCCGCTCGGCGGCGGCGGCGGCGATCTCCTCGCCATAGCGGGCGATGACCGCCTTGTTGGCGGTCACCACCGGTTTACCGGCGGCAATGGCCCGCAGGATCAGGCTGCGGGCCGGTTCCAGGCCGCCCATGACCTCGACCACGATGTCGACCGCCGGATCGTCGACCACCGCTTCTGGATCGGCGCTGAGCAGCGACGGGTCGAGGGCGATCGGCCGGGGTCGCTGCAGATCCCTCACCGCCACACGGCGCAGGGCCAGCGCAGCCACCAGGGGATGGCGGCCCTGGGGCGTGGCGAGAATCTGGGCCACGCCGGCACCGACCGTTCCCAGGCCCAGCAGGCCGATGCCGATGGTCATGGATGGCGGGCAGACATGGGGCAGATCCTAGAAATCACCGCAGCAGATCCCACCGGGAGGCCTCAGGAACCGCTGGCGGCCAGGGCGCGGGCCTGGGCCTGCATCAGCTTGAAGATGTTGATGAACCCATTGGCGCGTGATGGGGTAAGGCTGGCCTGCAGGCCGGTCTGGGCGATGAATCCGGGGTCAATGGCAGCAACCTGCTCTGGGCTCAGCCCCTCCAGCCCCTTGATCAGCAAGGCCAGCAGCCCCTTGGTGATGGCGGCATCGGAATCCCCCTGCCAGTGCAACAGACCTTCGTGCAGCTGCCCCACCACATAGACCTGGGAGACGCAGCCCTTGACCTTGAAGGGCTCCTGGCGAAACTCCTCCGGCAAGGGTTGCAGCCCCTTGGCCAGCCACAGCACGTATTCGTAGCGCCGCTTGGGATCGCTGGTGCCCGCCAGGCGGGTGACGATCGCATCCAGCTCCGCACTCCCCGTGGTCGCCATCATCAGGCGCCGCGGCGGCGGGGCCACCCCAGCAGCGCCCCAAGCAGCAGCAGTGGGGTGGCGGCCCAGGGGTGGATGCGCCCGCTGGACTGCATCGTTCCCCGCTCAGGGGCGACCGGGAGTTCGAGGTAATCGCGATGGCCGGGGCCCTGATCAACCCGTACTTCCCAGGCCGCATCGGCGGCGGCGGGGATCTGAAAGCGAAGCTGACCCTGGGCGTCGGTGGTGCCCAGGGCCAGGGTCGTGCCATTCGGGGCCACCAGGCTCACCTTGGCGCCCGCAGCGGGCTCGCCACTGCTGAAGTGGCTCTGCAGCTCCAGGGTGCGGCTGAGACCGGCCACGCGCTCCAGGCTGCTGTCGATGGCATGGGCGCGGGCAGGGGCGGGATCCAGCGGCAGCTGAACCGCAGCCCAGGCCAGCAGCGAGGCGGCAGCAGCCCGTCGCCAGCGACCAGAGGGGGGCAGTGCCGGCACTGGGTTCTGGCTCAGGAGGCTTTCCAACGGCTTTGCGGTGTCTTGCCGGCCTGGACCATGTGCACCATCGAGGAGACCATCATCGACAGGGCCCCATTGCTGCCGCCGCGGCTCTGCAGCTCGGCAGCCAGCACCCGCTCGGGGGCACTGAGGGCTTGCCGTGCCTCAGCTTCTCCGGCAGCAGGGGCAGGGCGCAGGGTCACGGGCACTGGCAATCAACGTCGTTCAATCCTGGCAAATCAGCCCCGGGGCGGCGGGGCGTGTGAACGGTTTGTCAAAACCGGCGCTGACACTGCCGCCCACAAGCCTCAAGCCAACCAGTGGCAACCCCCTTCATCGATCCAGCCATCCACGGGGATATCCCAGGGATCGGCGGGCAGGCGATCCACCACGCAGGCCGCTGGAAGCACCGTCAGCGCTGGAATGGCGCGCCAGGCGGGATCGCTGCGCAAGCGGTCGTACCACCCACCACCGGACCCCAGGCGCACCCCGCAGCGATCCACAGCCAGGGCCGGCAGCAGCAGCAGCGCCAGTTGAACCGGCTGAAGCTCGCCCAGCGAGACGGGCGGCGCGGGGATACCGCAGTCATCGGGCACCAGCTCCAGTCCCGGGGGCCAGGGGCGGTAGCGCAAGCGATCGGCCTCCACCACCGGCAAGGCCCTGGGACTAGCCAGCGGCCCCAGCGCCGCCCTGAGATCGGGCTCCCCCGCAAGCGGCCAGAACAGGCCGATGTGCTGGCCAGGCTGGCCTGGGTTGAGCGACGCCAACCAACCAGCCAAGGAGCTGTCGAGGTGCTGCTGGAGGCCAACAGCGTGCTCACGCCGCAAGCGGCGGTAGTGGCGACGCAGCTCCGGCTTCACCGCTGAAACCATCCGGTGAGCGCCACCGCCAGGGCATCGGCCGCATCATCGGGCCGGGGCGGCTCATCGAGCCCAAGCTCGCGCATCACCGCATCGAGCACCTCGTCCTTACGGGCATGTCCCGAACCGGCCAGGGCGAGCTTGATCTGCATCGGCGGAAACTCCACCACCGGCACCCTGAAGCGGGCCAGGGTCATCATCACCACACCGCGGGCCTGCACCACGGCGATGGTGGTGCTGGAGCGGTAGAAGAAGAACTTCTCCACCGCCGCCAGCTCGGGCCGCCAGGTGCGCAGCAGCTGGCGCAGGTCGCGGGCGATCTCGACCATGCGGTCGCCCTCGCTGAGGCCGGCGTCGGTGCGGATGATGCCGCAGTCGAGCAGCTGCTGCTGGCGGCCGGCCACCTCGATCACGCCGTAGCCCACGCGGGCCAGACCGGGATCGATGCCGAGGATCCTCACCAGGCCCAGGCCAGCAGGCGGCCCTGCATCAGGCGGCCAGAGCCAGCTCAAAGGCGCTGCGGTCGCTGCCCTCGGGGCGCTCGAACACCTTGCAGAACACCTTCACCACCCGGTCGCCCGAATCGATCTGCTCGAGCGGATCCTTGCGCAGGCGGTGGCGCAGGCAGCAGGCCACGACGCGGGCCACGTCGTCTTCGCTGACCTCGGTGCGGCCCTCGAACGCAGCCAAGGCCCTGGCGGCGCGGTTGGTGACGATGTCGCCGCGCAGACCATCGACATCGAGCTCACCGCAGATGGCGCTGATGCCGATGCGCAGGTCGTCGTCGATCTGCACCTGGGGCAGGCGCTGCTGGGCTTCGACCACGCGGGCCTGCAGGGCGTCCTGGGTGGTCTGTACGGCGGTGTTGAAGCCGTCGGGATCGTTGTCGAAGGCGGTGCGCTGATCCACCACCTGCACCCTGAGCTCGGGGTCGCGCACGGTGCGCACCTCAACGCTCATGCCGAAGCGATCAAGCAACTGGGGCCTGAGCTCGCCCTCTTCGGGGTTGCCGGAGCCGATCAGCACAAAGCGGGCCGGGTGGCGCACGCTCACCCCTTCGCGCTCGACCGTGTTCCAGCCCGAGGCGGCCGAGTCGAGCAGCACATCGACCAGGTGGTCGTCGAGCAGGTTGACCTCGTCGACATAAAGCAGGCCCCGGTTGGCCTTGGCCAGCAGGCCCGGCTCAAAGGCGCGCACGCCCTCGCTTAGGGCCTTTTCGATGTCGATGGTGCCGCAGAGGCGGTCTTCGGTGGCGCCCAGGGGCAGGTCCACCATCGGCACCTGGCGGGGCTCGACCGGCAGCGGCTCGCCGCGGCCAAGACGCTCACGCACCTCGGCGCTCTGCAGGTCGGGATCGCTCGGAGAGCTGTTGTAGGGGTCGCCGACCACCACCTCGATCTCCGGCAGCAGGTCAGCCAGGGCGCGGATCGTGGTGCTTTTGCCCGTGCCGCGGTCGCCCATGATCATCACCCCGCCGATGCGGGGATCGATCACGTTGAGCAGCAGGGCCAGCTTCATCTCCTCCTGCCCAACGATGGCAGTGAAGGGAAAGACCCTGCGCTGGCGGGCTGAACTCACGGGGCGGCTGCTGGTTCCTGTGGAGGCGATTGTTTCACAGGCAACAGGCTGAGCACCTGCGGCGGGATGGCATCGGCCGGATAGATGAGCCGCAGCCGCAGGGTGCGCTCGGCCCCGGGGGCCAGGGTCACCGTGCCCAGAGCCGGTCCCTGCTGGCCGTTGCGCAGCACCAGATGGAACCCCTGCCGACCGGCGGGGCGTCCACTGCTGCCATCGAGGCCGCTGACCTCGACGCTGCCGCGAAACATCACGGCGCGGCCAGGTGCGGCCAGGAAACGCAGACCAGCCGCCGGCTGATCGCCTTTGAGCGGCGATTCCAGCGCCAGCTGCAGGGCCAGGGGACTGGCGCCGGTGTTGCGCAGCGGCAGGCTGAGGTCGTACTCGACGCCGTAATTGCCGTGGGCTGCCCAGGCGGTGCCGGGGTAATAGGCCTGCAGCTCTGCGGTCTGAACCTGGGCGGTGCCCAGGGTGCCGCGCTCGAGGGCAGCGATCGGCCACGACAGCGGAGCGCGGTTGGCGCTCAGGAAGGGCTTGCCCGGATCGGTGATCCGCGCCGTCCACACACTGCCCTTCTGCACCCCGCTCACCCGCGAGTAGATGATCGCGCCAGGAGCCCCCTTGATGCTGGCCTTGTGCTCCCGCGGGCTCAACGGCCCATCCAGCAGCTGGGCCCAGGCCTGGGGAGGCGGCGGCTGGTCGTTGGGCCCGAAGGCCGCCAGCGTGGCGAGCGACAGCGGGCCATCGCTCTGCAAACGCAGCTGCAGATTGCGGCCGTTGAGCAGGGGGTCGAGGCCCCGCACCGGGATCGGCAGCACCAGCAGCGTGCTGAGCTCACCGGGTTTGAGCATCCACTGCTCGCCCAGCACGGGGCTGCGCTGGCGGGCCAGCAGCTCGGTGGCCACCCGGCTCCCCGGACCGGCGTAAACAGGCGTCATGCCCTGGGGCATCAGTGTCGGCAGGGGCAGAAACGGGGCGCCGGGCTGAGCCGGATCCAGCGATTGCGACAGGGCCGTGGCGCCGGCCATCAGCCTCAGGGTGACGGGCTTGTCGCCGCGGGGCTGGGCCACCACAGCCAGCCAGAGGGTGGAATCGAGCGTCTCCGGCTTGCCGGCAAAGACGTGGTGGCTGAACAGATCAAAGCGCCCCCCCAGAGGCACATTGAGGTGGGCATCGGGCACTCCCCGCCCGCGGCCATCAAAGGTGGAGAGCAGAATCCCGGCCGTGGTGATCAGCTCGGGGTTGTTGTCGTTGACGACCAACACCCCATCGAGGGATCCGGGCAGGGGCTCCACCACCTGGGGGCGCAGCAGGGGCGCCGGGGCGGCAGGTTGTTGAGCCAGGGCCGGCTGGGCCAGGCTCTGCTGAAGCTTGATCGGCTGGGCCATGGCGGGCCCGATTGGCACCAGCAGCGGAGCCAGCAGGGCGGCAAGCCAGGACATCGACACGCCCCTGCCGAGGGATATGGACAGATTGCGCAGGGCCATCAGCGTCTCCCCACAAGCGTTTTGGCCACCTCAGCGGCCATCGCCCGGATCAGATCGGCCTGGCGGGGGTCATTGAACGGTCCCTTGACCATCAACGCCAGCACCGCACGCTGGCCGGTGGGCAGCTGCACCAGCGCGGCGTCGGCATAGGCGATGCCGATGTCACCGGTTTTGTTGTAGGTGGTGATGCCAAGGCTGCGCAGCTCGCTGTCGGGATCGGCGGCGTCCTTGCCCAGCCCCTGCAGCAGTCCCAGCGGGATCAGGGTGTTGGTGCGGGAGGTTCCGAGAATCTCGCGGAACAGATCGCGGGCCCGTGGGCCCAGCTTGTCGCCGGTGTCGACCAGGGCGATGCTGCGGGCCAGATCCTTGGCGCTGGTGGTGTTGGTGCCATTGAGATCCGGCAGCCAGTTGTTGACCACGGTCGCCCCCAGGCCCAAGGCGGTGAACTGGGCATTGAGGGCCTGCTTGCCCCCCAACCGCTTGATCAACAGGTTGGTGGCGGTGTTGTCGCTCACCCGGATCATCTCGGTGGCCGCCTCAAACAGCGGGAAGCGTGTGCCCACAGGGCGGCTAGCCATCCAACCGGCGCCCCCGCCGATCAACTCCTTGGTCATCGCCAGCGGTTCGCTCCAGCGCAGCTGGCCGCCATCAAAGGCTTCAAGAGCCACCAGCAGAATCGGCGTCTTGATCGAACTGGCCGCCGGCAACGGCAGCTCGCTCTGCAAATGGGCAAAGCGGCCGTCGTCCAGCACCAGCAGAAAGCCCGAAGCGGTCAGATCCTGCTGAGCGGCGGCCAGCCGCTGCCATTGCTGCGACAGCGCGGCAATCTCGCTGCGCGGTTCAAACCGGCCCAGCCCAGGACCCGCCTGGGGCTTGGCCGGCCCGAAACCGGGGGCAGGCTCCTGGGGCCTGGGCTGGCTGGCGGCGCCCAGGGCCAGCCGCGGCGCCAGCAGCCGCAGGCTGGTGCCCGTGATCAGGCCGATCCCCACCCCCATCACCAGCAGGCGCAGCACCAGCCGCAGCGGTGCCATCCAGACGCGTTTGGCAGGGCGGGGCGCACGAGCGGGGGGCACCGAAGCTGAGCGGGAGTTCCGAAGCTAGGAGGTCTGGGAGCTGTGTCCAGCGGCCCAGCGGCACTGGCGCACCATGCCCCGCAACAAGGCCACCTCCTCCGGAGCCAGACCGGCCCGTTGCAGCAGGGCGCGCAGCTTCGCCATGCGGGCCGCGGCCGTGTGGGGGTGCAGAAATCCCACCTCCAGCAGCAGGGCTTCGGCATCGCCGAGCATCGCCTCGATGGTGCCGCGGGGAGCCAGCGGCGGGCCCTGCGCCGGTGGGGCAGGCGCGCCGCCAGCGGCCTGATGCAGGCCATGCAGCACCACCGCCACCGCATGGGAGAGATTCAAGGAGCGGTAGGCCGGGCCGGTGGGCAGCTGCAGCACCTGGCCGGCCTGCAGCAGTTCGGCGGCGCTGAGGCCGCGATCCTCGCGCCCAAACACCAGGGCCAGGGGCGCCTCGGTCGCACCGCTCTGGGCCAGCAACCAGGCCATCGCCGGTTCGAGCCCAAGCGGCGCTAACGGATCACCCTCGCCGCGGCCGCTCGTGGCCACCACGGCGGCGCAATCACTCAGGGCAGCGGCCAGATCAGCAAACAGCCGCGCCTGCTGCAACACCGGGCTGCCGTGCACTGCCATGCGTTCGGCCTCGGCGCTGCGGTGATCGCAACGCGGCGCCACCAGGCGCAGCTCGATGCCCAGCGCAGCCGAGCTGTAGTTGGCACACAGGCGCGCCACGCTGCCCACATTGAGCGGGCCCAACGGCTCCACCAGCACCACGGCCAGGCGCTGCCGGGGCAGGGGGGCCTGCGGGTTCAAACCAGGCTCTTGAGATAGGCGAGCAGATCAGCCATCGCCTGGGGCTCCGGTTGAAACCGCGGCATCGGCGGCGTGCGACCGCTGACCACCTGCTGGATCAGCTGGCGATCGTTCTTGCGCTGCGCCACGCCGTGCAGATTCGGCCCCACCAGCCCCTGGGCGGCGATGCCATGGCAACCGGCGCAATTGAGCAGAAACAGCCGACCCCCGTTTTCGGCCGAACCGCCCAATTCCAGCGTCGAGCGGGTGTAGGGATCGCTGCGCGCCGCCGGCAGCACCAGCAGCACCAGCACGATGCAGGCGCCGGCAAAGGCCACCACCAGGGCCGCCACCAAGGTGCGGCGGCTGGCCTGGGGCAGGGCGGAGGCAGAAGGGCTGGTCACAAATCTCCAGATCCAGTCACGGTGGCGGCCCTGCCCATGAAACAATGGCGGGGCGTCAGACGCCACGGCATCACCATGATCGAACCCCTGCTCTGCGGCATCGTGCTCGGTCTGATTCCCGTGACGTTGCTGGGCCTGTTCATGGCCGCCTGGAACCAGTATCGCCGCGGCAGCCTGCTGGACAGCTGAGCAGCATCAGTGTGGTGCTGCCGTAGCGGCGTAGATCCCGCTGCTCCCAGCCCGCAGGGACTGCCGGCAGCAGGTTGGAGCCACATTCCAACAACAGCAGTCCGTCAGGGTGTAGCCATCCCCCCGCGGCAATGGCTGCCGCCAGATCGGTGTACATCCCGGCGGCATAGGGGGGATCGCAGTAGATCAGATCAAACGTCTGGGGAGTGGCCGGCCCTGGAGTCTGCTGCAGCGGCTGCTGCGGAGCCTGGGGGCGTCTGAGCCACTGCAGCGCATCCTGGGTGTGCAGCTGCCAGCTGCCGGCCTGGGGGCCCAGCCCTTCGGCCACGGCCATCAGGTTGGCTCGAGCCACCTGGGCGATCTGGCGGTCCTGCTCGACGCCCACCACCAGCGCGGCTCCGCGCTGCAGCACCTCGCAGGCCATCACCCCGCTGCCGCTGCACAGATCCAGCCAGCGGCAGCCCGCCAGCCGCGGCGCCAGCATGTTGATCACCGCCAGCCGCACCCGCGACGGCGTGGGCCGGGCCCGATCACCGCTGGGGCTGCGCAGCCGGCGGCCGCCGCTGAGGCGCAGGCTCATGAACGGGCGGCCACCCAGGCCAGCCAGCGCCTGAGCATGGCTTCGCCGCTGGCCGCTGATTTTTCAGGGTGAAACTGGCAGGCCCCAACGCTGCCCTGCCACACCGCGGCGCTGATCGCCTCATTGGCGAAGCGCACCCGGGCCGTGGTACAGGCCGGATCACGGGGCTCGGCGGCATAGGAATGCACGAAATACATCCAGGCCTCGACACTGCCGCTGGGCAGCAGCGGGCTCGGCTCAGCCGGCAGCAGCGGCTCCCAGCCCATGTGGGGGATCGGGTGGCCGGAGCGCCGCGGCAGGGCCCGCACCCTCCCGGCCAGGATGCCCAGCCCCGCTGCCTCACCCTCATCGCTGCCGTCAAACAGCAGCTGCAGGCCCAGGCAGATGCCCAGCAGCGCCCCGCCCGCCGCGCACCAGCGCTGCAGCGGCGCCACCAGCCCAGCCTGGTGCAGCTGCGCCATCGCCGGATCAAAGGCTCCCACCCCCGGCAACACCAACGCATCACAGCCGGCCATGGCGTCTGGCCGCTGAACCGGCACGATCTCGGCCGCCAGCCGCTCGAAGGCCCGCTGCACCGAGTGCAGGTTGCCCATGCCGTAGTCGATCAGACCGATGCGGCTCATCCGCTGGATCCATGCAGCTGCCGTTCTCCAGGATGCTGCAGCGCTGCACAGGGCGTGAGATCGAGCCCATTGAGGTGATCGATGAGCTGGTACAGACGGCCGATGCGCCGCTTGTCGAGGTGGAAGCGCAGACACGGATAGAGGCGACCGGTTTCGTCACAGCTTTCACCGGCGGTGATCTGGCCCTCGGCGACCAGATCAGCAAAACTGAGATTGATGTGCTGCAGTTGAGGCTCCGACAGCACGGTGTGCAGCAGCAGCTCGAGCCGATCCTCGCCGGGTTGGGCGGTGTGAAACACCCGGTAGAAGCGGCTGATCAAGCCAACGGCCTGCTCAGCGCTGCTGGCCTCGAGCAGCAGCGATGGATCTTCAATCGAAATCAGCCCCTGGGCCGCCAGCCCCTGCTGCACATCCCGTTGCCAGCCCCGCCAGAAGGGGTTATCGGGCGGTGCCAGCAACACCAGCGGGATCGGCCGGTTGCGCCCCGTCTGAATCAGGGTGAGGGCTTCAAACAGTTCATCAAGGGTGCCGAAGCCACCCGGCAGCACCACCAGCGCATCGCTCTCGCGCATGAAGAACAGCTTGCGCGTGAAGAAATAGCGGAAGTGCAGCAGCCGCCCCATCGGGCCGCTCACATAACGGTTCGCGTGCTGCTCAAACGGCAGATCGACATTGAGGCCGAAACTGCAGGCCTGACCGGCCCCGCGGTTGGCCGCCTCCATCACGCCCCCACCAGCGCCGGTCATCACGAAAAACCCCTGGCGCACGGCCTCGGCGGCCAGTTCGGTGGCCAGGTGGTACGCCGGGTCATCAGGGCTCGTGCGAGCCGAGCCAAACACCGTGACCTTGCGGATGCCACGGCTCTCGCGAAACATCTCCAGCCCGTCGCGCACATCGGCCAGGGCATCGGTGATCAGACGCCAGGCTTCGGCTTCTGACTCGCGGTGGCTGATCTCGAGCAGCGTCACCACGGCCCGCTCGATGGCACGACGCTGGGGGTGCCCCTCCAGAGACGCGGCGAGAACATCAAGCGGGCTCTGGCCGGCGCAGAAGGCCAGGGGTGGCTGGGGACTGCTCAGGGAGGCAACAGGATCAGAGGACCTTGCTGATCGTGCTGGAGAGGGTGGTCTTGGGCACGGCACCGACCACCGTGTCGACCTTCTGACCGCCCTTGAAGATCATCAGCGTGGGGATGCTGCGGATGCCGTACTGACTGGCCACGTTGGGGTTTTCGTCGGTGTTGAGCTTGAACACCTTGATCTTGCCCTCAAACTCTTTGGCGATCTCATCGACAATCGGCGCCACCATGCGGCAGGGGCCGCACCAAGGGGCCCAGAAATCGACCAGCACGGGCACATCACTTTTGAGCACGTCTTGCTCGAACGAAGCGTCGGTGACAGCAGCGGCGCTGGACATCCTTGATGGGAACAGGGTTCCGGGAATCTAGCAAGGTTTTCTGTTCAGGCCACCGGTGGCAACATGCCGTTGCAGGCCTTGGGGCTCCCCGGCGCTGCTGCAACCTGGTCGTGCGAACTGGTGAGCAAGCGTCCTCTCGAGCTGCGGTCTGAGCTGCAGAGAGAGCTGAGGGTCGGGTAGGGGTCGAGCTGCCGGTCGGCTGCAGCCCGTGGGGAAGACAAAAAGCCCGGACGCGCCGGGCCGGGGGTGTGAGGAGTGTGCGAGCCGTAGCCCCCACAGCTCAACGATAGGGGCTTACTTGCCCATGCCCAGTTGTTGGGCTTTCTGATACACCTTGCCCTCGGTGAGCAGCGAGGGGGCCACCACCACTTCGACCTGCTGCATCTCCTTGAGGGTGCGGGCGCCGAGCGTCCCCATTGAGGTTCTGATGCAGCCGAGCAGGTTCTGGGTGCCATCGTCGAGGGAGGCCGGACCCCGCAGGATCTTCTCGAGGCTGCCGGTGGTGCCCACCTTGATGCGCGTGCCGCGGGGCAACACCGGGCTCGGGGTGGCCATGCCCCAGTGAAAGCCGCGGCCGGGGGCCTCGGCGGCACGGGCGATCGGCGAGCCGATCATCACCGCATCGGCACCGCACGCCAGACATTTGCAAATGTCCCCACCGGTGACGATGCCACCATCGGCCACGATCGGCACATAACGCCCGCTCTCGCGCTGGTAGTCGTCGCGGGCGGCGGCGCAATCGGCCACCGCCGTGGCCTGGGGGATGCCAATCCCCAGCACGCCGCGGCTGGTGCAGGCCGCCCCCGGCCCGATGCCCACCATCACCCCGGCGGCTCCAGCACGCATCAGCTTGAGGGCGACCTCGTAGGTGACGCAGTTGCCGATCACCACCGGGACGCCGAAGTCGCGGCAGAGGGCCTCCAGATCCAGGCTCTCCTGGCCTTCAGGGCCCACGTGCTCGGTGCTCACCACCGTGGCCTGCACGAAGAACAGGTCGGCGCCGGCCTCGGCGATGGCCTTGCCGAAGCGCAGCGCCGCCACGGGCGTAGCGCTGACGGCAGCGATGCCACCGGCCTGCTTGATGGCGGCGATGCGCAGCCGGATCAGGTCTTCACGCACCGGCTGGCTGTAGAGCTCCTGCATCAACGGCACGAACTCGTCTTTGCCCACTGAGGCAATGCGGTCAAGCACAGGGTTGGGATCGTCGTAGCGGCACTGCACCCCTTCGAGATTCAGCACGCCCAGGGCCCCCTGCCTGGTGAGCTCGACAGCCATGGCCACATCCACCACCCCATCCATGGCGCTGGCAATGATCGGAATCTCACGGGTGACCCCGCTCAGGGTCCAGCTGCTGTCGGTCACAGCCGGATCAACCGTGCGACCGCCGGGCACCAAGGCGATTTCATCGATGCCGTAGGCGCGACGAACGGTGCGGGAGCGGCCGAGCTGAATGGTCACCGTGTCAGAAAGCATTCGGACCACGGTATCAACCGGAGCACGGCTTACTGTGGGTTCAGGGCATGCCGCGAAAGCGCTTCCAACGCTGCGCGATCGCGCTCAGGGTCTGGTCGCGGTCGCCGGCACGGAGCAGGTGTCCCGTGGCAAACCGCGCCAGCCAGATCAGGCCAACCAGCTCGAGCAGACCACCCATCAGAGGCACGCTAGCGATGGTGTCGAGCACGGCCCCGTACACCTTCAGCACAATCAGGGCCGTGAGCACCACGGCCAGGAGCCGCAGCGGCCGCTGGGAACCCGTCCACAGCTCGTCGGGATTGATCGTCTCCAACCAGCTGGACAACCGCGCGATCAGCAGCTGCCATTCGCCGCCCTCGCCACGCTGCTCCTCGGCCTGGGGGTTCGGCTCGTCGGGCATGGGACCGTGCACTCGCGGGATGGGAGCTTAAAGGGACCGGCCGCAAGGGTCAGGGATCGAAGGGGCGCAGGGCTGGCCGCGACGGCAATGGGCACACCGGCCCCTGCAGGGGAAAGCGCCCTGCCAGCAGGGCCTGCCGCAGCTGCTCGGCCGCTGCCGCCGTCAGCCGCGGGCTGTGGGCAGGGGCGCAGCGAACGGTGTGGCCCTGAAGCTGCAGCTGACCGCTGGTCAGCTGCCCGTAGCTGGCCGCAGCGAGCTGGGGCTTCACCCGCCGGGGAATCGCCAGATCGAGCACCGGTGCCACGAGGGCATCGGCATCCGCCGCCGCCTGAGCCGCCAGAGCGCGATTCAGCAACAGCACCGGTGCTGCCAACGAAACGAGCAGGGCGGCGCCGTGCCCCTCAACAAAACAACAGCGCACGAACGCCGCATCGAGCGCCTCCAGATCGATGGCCACGGCCGCGGCCGCCCCCGGCGCGCAGGCGTGGCCACTGGCCTGGCGCCGCGGCGTTGGATTGTGCCCGCTGCCCGCACCCATCACCCAGCCGAGACCACCGCCCACCAGCACCGCTGAGCCGGGCCCCAGCTGCGACAGCCCCGGCATTGTGAGCCCGATGCTGCCGGCGCCGCCACAGGTATAGAGCGCAGAAACAAAGGGCCCCAGCAAGGGCCCATGGGGGGTGCGCAGCAACCCCTCCCCACCATTGAGCGCCACGATGCCGTTTTCGACGATGGCCCGATGCAGCAGCAGGCGGGCCACACCGAACTCCTGCAGGCTGGCCGTGCCGCTGAGCTCGAGCCGCGGTTGTAGCTGGGTGGGTTCACCGCTGCCGTTAAGCGGCAGCGCCTGCCCATCCAGGAGCTCGGCCAAAACCTGGGCGCCGCTGCGGCGGTTGGGATCCGACAGACCACCACCCAACGGCAGCAGCACCTCACTGCCGGATCCACCCACCTGGGCCGGCACCCCGGCGAGCTGCAGCTCGCGCAGGCGGATCGGGGGATCACAGGGGCCCAGGCTGAGTTGCAGGCTGCCCTGATCGCTCAGCAGCGTGTCGGCCGCACAGACCACATCGGTCTGCTGGTAGGCACGCTCAAGCCCCTGCCGCTGCACCAGGGCGCGAAAGGCTTCCGCCGTGAGCGCCCGCAGATCACCAGCGCGCTGCCTGCGTTGCAGGGCTTCGATGCTGCGCTCGTCAGTAGGGGCAATGCCAGAAGAGCGCGCGGGCATCGGCTCAGCCTCTCAGAAGCCTGGGTGATGGCGCCACAGAACGGCCAGAGCGCAAGGGTTTCGATAGACTGGGGGCTGTGCAGAGCGGTGACGCATGGCCGATCCAACCGGACCTGGCAATTCCAGCGAATCCGGCGGCGATCCCAGCTCCAGGGTCATCCAGACCGATCTGCGCAATGAGATGTCGCGCTCCTATCTGGAGTATGCGATGAGCGTGATCGTGGGCCGGGCCCTGCCCGATGCCCGCGACGGTCTCAAACCGGTGCATCGCCGCATCCTCTACGCGATGTACGAACTCGGCCTCACCAGCGACCGGCCGTACCGCAAGTGCGCCCGTGTGGTGGGCGAAGTGCTGGGCAAATACCACCCCCACGGCGACACCGCGGTCTACGACGCCCTGGTGCGCATGGCGCAGGACTTCTCCATGCGCATGCCCCTGATCGATGGGCACGGCAACTTCGGCTCGGTCGACAACGACCCGCCGGCGGCGATGCGGTACACCGAATCGCGGCTGCAGGCCCTGACCACCGACAGCCTGCTGGACGACATCGAAGCGGAAACCGTCGACTTCGTCGACAACTTCGACGGTTCCCAGCAGGAGCCGACGGTGATGCCGGCGCGCATCCCCCAGTTGCTGCTCAACGGCTCGTCGGGGATCGCCGTGGGCATGGCGACCAACATCCCGCCCCACAACCTGGGCGAGCTGATCGACGGCCTGCTGGCCCTGATCGCCAATCCCGAGATCACAGATCGGGAGCTGATGGCGATCATCCCCGGGCCCGACTTTCCCACCGGCGGCCAGATCCTGGGCCGTAGCGGCATCCGCGAGACCTACACCACAGGCCGTGGCTCGATCACGATGCGCGGCGTGGCGGCGATCGAAACGATCGAAGCGACGGGGCGTCCTGATCGCGATGCCGTGATCATCACCCAGCTGCCGTATCAAACCAACAAGGCCGCCCTGATTGAGCGCATCGCCGAACTGGTCAACGACAAGAAGCTCGAAGGCATCGCCGACATCCGCGACGAATCGGATCGAGACGGCATGCGCATCGTGATCGAGCTGCGCCGCGATGCCTACCCCCAGGTGGTGCTCAACAACCTGTTCAAGCTCACCCCCCTGCAGAACAACTTCAGCGCCTACATGCTGGCGCTGGTGGGCGGTGAGCCGATCCTGCTCACCCTGCGCAAGATGCTCGAGGTCTTCCTCGACTTCCGCATCGAGACAATCGAGCGGCGCACGCGCTATTTCCTGCGCAAAGCCGAGGAGCGCGACCATATTCTGCTCGGTCTGCTGCTGGCGCTGGATCAGCTTGATCCGATCATCGCCCTGATCCGCGCCGCCTCCGATACGGCGACTGCACGGCAGCAGCTGCAGGACCGTCATGGCCTCAGCGAGATCCAGGCCGACGCCATCCTGCAGATGCAGCTGCGCCGCCTGACCGCCCTGGAAGCCGACAAGATCCGGCTCGAGCACGAGGATCTGGTCGCCAAGATCGCCGACTACCACGACATCCTCGGCCGCCGCGAGCGGGTGCTGACACTCATCACCGAAGAGCTGGCAGCGATCCGTAACCGCCACGACTCACCCAGGCGCACCGAAATCCTCGACATCGAGGGTGGGCTGGAAGACATCGACCTGATCGCCAACGAACGTTCGGTGGTGATGCTCACCGAGAACGGCTACCTCAAACGGATGCCGGTCAATGAGTTCGAAGCCACCAGCCGCGGCACCCGCGGCAAAGCCGGCACCCGCAGCCAGGGGGAAGAAGCGGTCAAGCTGTTCATCAGCTGCAACGACCACGATTCGCTGCTGCTGTTTTCCGATCGCGGCGTGGTGTACACGGTTCCCGCCTACCGGGTGCCGCTGTGCAGCCGCAGCGCCAAGGGCACACCGATCGTGCAGCTGCTGCCGATCCCACGGGAAGAGCAGATCACCTCGCTGCTGGCGGTGAGCGAATTCGCCGAAGACGCCGTGCTGGTGATGCTCACCAGCGGCGGATACGTCAAACGCACCCGTCTCTCGGCCTTCGCCAACATCCGCTCCAACGGCCTGATCGCCATCTCCCTCGAAGACGGCGATGCCCTCACCTGGGTGCGCATGGCCCAACCCGGCGACAGCGTGCTGATCGGCTCGCGCAATGGCATGACGATCCATTTCCGTCTCAGCGATGAGGAGCTCAGGCCCCTGGGACGCACGGCGCGGGGCGTGAAAGCCATGAATCTGCGCAGCGGCGATCAGCTGGTGAGCATGGATGTGCTGCCGGTGGAGCTGGCCGATCGCGTCGAGGTCAGCGCCGCAGGCTCCGGCGACGACGACGGCGATGCCGAAACCGCTGACGAGGAGGTCTGCGGCAGCGAGGGGCCCTGGGTGCTGGTGGCCAGTGCCAGCGGCCTGGGCAAACGGGTGCCGGTGGATCAGTTCCGGCTGCAGAAGCGGGCCGGCATGGGGCTGCGGGCGATGAAATTCCGGCGCGAGGGCGATGTGCTGGTGGGCCTCAAGGTGCTGGGTGCCGGCGAAGAGTTGCTGTTGGTGAGTGAGCGGGGTGTGATCGTGCGCACCAAGGCCGACGCCATTCCCCAGCAGTCGCGGGCCGCCACCGGCGTGCGCCTGCAGAAGCTCGACAGCGGCGATCGCCTGGCTGAAGTGGTGCTGGTGCCCCCTGCTGCCGACGACGACAGCGAAGGCGTTGCCGAGGCGTTGGAGGACCCGAGCGAAACCATCGGCAATCCAACGGCGGATGCCGACTGAGCCGGACTCCTCGAGCGCCCCATGACCATGGCCGACAACCCAGCCGGCGGCAGCGATCTCTGGATCGCCAATTCGATCAGAGATTTGATTCAGGGTGATGTGCGCGAGCACCTGCCGATCGAACGAATTCCCCTGCAGGGGGATGTGCTCGGCATGGGCACCACCACGAGCATCGACAACGGCGAGCTGGCCTTTCTGCAGACGCCGGATGGCAACAGCGCCATCTGGAAATGTCAGGCCAGCGACGGCGGCATCCGTCAGTTGCACCCCGGCGACGGCAGCAGCAATTTCCCCTATGTGTGCTTCAGCAGCAATGCCACAGGCGCCGGCACCCGGGTGGACCTCAGCCTGCTGGCCGCACCCCCAGGCGCCCGCCTGCAGGATCGGGTGGGCGACGCGATCACCCTGCTGCGGCAACGGGGGCAGCTGGCCGAGGCCTCCATCTATGGGCTGCGGCTGGTCGCCAACTGGCGTTCCCTGATCATCACCGTGGCCTCCAAGCTCTGCATGGGGCAGCAACGGCGCAACACCAGCATCGCCAGCAGCGAAGCCAGCGGCGCCACCGCCAGCCGTTCGATCTACGAGCTGCTGCAGCACTACCGCCTGGCCGCCGACGATCCTGGCAACGCCGACGATCCGATTCGCTACCTGGGTCGCTCGCTGCAATGGGATTGCTGCGGTTTCTGGGACAGCGATCCCATGAGCGGCCGCGTCACGGTGCCCGTGGAGGGCGCCCACCTGCACCTGCATGGCTACAGCACGGACCTGCGCTACGGCGGGCACCTGCACCATGAGCACCCCGAAACCGACCTGCTCGAGCTGGAACGTCTGGAGCTCTACCCGATGCAACGGATTCACCAACTGGCCAGCGACCTGGCGATCGAGGCCCTTCGCCTGGAGGACGGGCAGATTCACTTCAGCGTTTGCAACCGAGGCTCCATGGATGTGAGCGACGTCGGCGTGGCTGTTGTCATCGACAACTGCTACAGCTCCCATCGCTACCTGCGCCTGCCCTGGCTGAGCGCTGGCGAAGCCGAGGCATTCAGCCTCAACCTGCCACTCAGTCCAGGCGCACATCAGGTGGAGGTGATCGCCGATCCCGAACGCCACATCCTCGAAGAGCAACGCCTGCAGCTCAACAACCGGATGCGACTGGATCTGGTGATCCCCAGCTGATGGCTGCCTCGGCAGGCCTTGATGTGCTGGTGGTGGGAGGAGGACCCGCCGCCCTGGCGATCAGCACGGCCCTTGCTGAGCACAACCTGAGCGTGGGCGTGCTGAGCAGCAGCCCGCGTCAGCATCCCTGGGCCAACACCTATGGCATCTGGGGTGAGGAGGTGGACGCCCTGGGGCTCTCCCATCTGCTGTCGCACCGCTGGAGCAACACCGTGAGCCATTTCGGCAGGGGGGCGGGTGATGGCCAGCACGACAGCGACGACGGCACGATTCACCACCGCCGCGACTATGGCCTGTTCGACAAGCAACGCCTGCAGGAGCATTGGCTGAGCCTGGACGAGCGCCACGGCGTGCAGTGGTGGCACGACGCAGCCCTGGCCATCAACCACACCGCCGACCACAGCACGGTGAGCACCGCAGGCGGCACATCCCTGCGCGCGCGGCTGGTGATCGATGCCAGCGGTCACCAGCCTGTGTTTGTGCGCAAGCCTGCGCAACCAGCCACTGCAGGACAAGCCGCTTACGGGCTGGTGGCGCGCTTCAACAAGCCACCGATCGGCGCAGGCCAATTCGTGTTCATGGATTACCGCAGCGACCATCTCAGCAGCGAGCAGCGGCAGGAGCCACCCACATTTCTCTACGCGATGCATCTCGAGGGCGACGTCTACTTCGTCGAGGAGACCTCTCTGGCACTGGCACCACCGGTACCCTTTGCCGTGCTGCAACAACGCCTGCAGCAGCGGCTGGCCCATGCCGGTGCCGTCATGGAGACGGTGCTGCATGAGGAGTTCTGCCTGTTTCCGATGGATCCACCACTGCCCGACCTGAACCAACGGGTGGTGGGATTCGGCGGTGCCGCAGGCATGGTGCATCCCGCCTCCGGCTACATGGTGGGCAGCCTGCTGCGGCGCGCCCCATCGCTGGCCCAGGCCATCGCCAGCGCGCTGCAACGCGCTGAGCTGGACGCCGCAGTAGTGGCGCAGGCGGCCTGGCAAACGCTCTGGCCCCTGGACCTGCGGCTCAAGCACGGGTTCTACCGCTTCGGTCTGAGCAAGCTGATGGGCTTCGATGAAGCCAGGCTGCGCCATCACTTCCACAGCTTCTTTCAGCTGCCCGATCCGCTCTGGTACGGGTTTCTGACCAACACCCTCAACAGTGGCGAGCTGGCCTTGGCCATGGCCCGGCTGTTTGGCCTGGCGCCCTGGGACGTGCGCGCCGGCCTGCTGCTGCCTGCTCAGCAGCCACCCGCCTGGCGCAGCGCAAGCCAGGCCTGCCACGCTGACAAGCCAGAACAGCGGGAATAAAACAATGGCGTGCCCCCTCAGCAGAGCGGGCATGTCCCTTCAACAGCCACTGCCTTGTTTATGAGACCTCTCTCACGCGTCCTCCTGGCTGCAGCCTTGCTGCAGCAGCGTTCAGCCCGCTGGCAGCGCATGCTGATTACTCGAAATGCACCGGGAAGATCCGTTCGATGGGGTATTTCATCACCGACATCGACTCCGACTGGGGACGCCCCTACGACAAATTTTCAGCCGTCAAGAACGGCAAGGAGTACGACATCTGGGTGAACAAGAACACCTGCAAGGTTGAGCAAACCGTGCTCGATGACGACCGCCGTTGGTACGACTGAGATAGCGCCCTTCGTACGACTGAGACAACGCGTGGTGAGATCCCACTCGCCAACGCTCATCCATCTCCCTCGTTTGCTGGATGGCATTCGGGGGAGAAACCCGTGCCATGCACGTCTTCATTGATCCAGGTGCAGACAAGGGGAACAGCACCTTCATCGACCTAGCGAGACAACCACCGCAAATCCTTCGAATCGACAGTCGATGAGCGCGAGAGCAACCTGGCTCAGGCTCTGCCCCCGGCAGATCGGCAACCAGTGCCTGCTCATGATTGCCCTGGGTGGTGCGCTTGGATGGATAGCGCCCGGACAGGTTCACTGGCTGCAGCCCCTGGCTTCGATTTTCCTGCAGGCCTCACAGATCGTGGTGATGCCGTTTCTGATCTGCGAACTGGTGGTGGGCTTCGGCAAGCTCAGCCCAAGCTCACTGAACCAGCTGGCGCGCCGCGGTGGATTGATCCTACTGGGCATCTGGCTTGCGGCAGCACTGCTTGTTGTAGTGTTGCCACAGTTCCTGCCTCCTTTGGTCACATCAGAGTTTTATCACGCGGGGCTGTTTGATGTGCAGCAGCCCAAAGACTTGCTGACCACCTATCTACCTGACAACATCTTTACAGCCCTGGCTGATGATAATTTTCCTGCCGTTGTACTGTTCAGCTGTGTCCTCGGCATTCTCTTGCAGGGCATTGCAGAACGCGATGTGCTGCTAGCACCCCTTGCGGTGGTTCGCGATGTGTTTAAACGGCTCAACAAACTGGTTGTTCGTCTGATTCCCTTCGGTATCTTTGCGCTGATTGCCATCAATGTGGCACGCTTTGACAGCAGTCAATTGATCAGAATTCAGGGGTTCTTTGCACTCTGCCTGATCAGCTTTGTGGTGCTGACGCTGCTGTGCATCGCGTCGGTCCTGAGTCTGACGCCACTGCGGGCGGGAACCCTCTGGCGGATCGTCAAAGGACCACTCGCCCTCACCGCCAGCAGCGCCAATCTGCTGATCGCACTGCCGATGCTGGTGAGCAACCTTCAGGAGCAGTTGCCCAGCGCACTGACCGGCGACCGCAACGACCGCCGGGTGACGGAGATGGGCGAGGAGTTGGCGCCTCTGGTGTCGCTCGGCTTCTCCCTGCCCACCCTGGGCCAGGTGGCCAGCCTGATTTTCATCCCCTTCAGCGCCTGGTACGTGGACCGCAGCCTCGATCCCTGGACCACCTTCACATGCTGCTGAGCGCCATCCCCGCCACGGTGTCGGGGATCAAGGCCGTGGTGCGACAGGAGCTGCTCAACCTTGGGTTGCCAATGGATCTGCAGCAGCTCGTCTACATCAATGGCGAATGGCTCTATCGCTTTGAAAAAGTGCTGGGCCTCGAAGGGCTGGTGGTGCTTGCGGTGTTGGTGTACGCCCTTCGGGTGGGCGCCTGGCGGCCGCAGCCCCTTCGCGCTCTGGCAAGTCTGGCCGGCGCCAGCGCCGTGACGTTGGGGCTGGGCTGGGGCAGTCGAATCAGCCTGGCGGCAGCGCTGAATGACAACTACCACAATGACGATCGTTTACTGGCCCTGAGCACCATCCGCACGGGCCAAAGCCCCCAGGTGCGTTGGAGACCCTGGCCAGCGGAACCCGTGAATCTGCAAGCGATCCAGAACCGTGGTGTGCTGCGGGCTGGGCTGCAAAGCGATGCGGTGCCATGGGCCTTCAACAACGCCAACCGCGATCCGGTGGGCTTCGATGTTGACCTGCTCAAAAGCCTCGCCAAGAACCTGGGGGTCAGGCTGGTGCTACGGCAGGCCACACTCAAGCAGCTGGAAGCAGAACTAGGCCAAGGCCAGCTCGATCTGGTGGCAGGCGGCATCCAGAACACACCCAACCGGGCCATTCGCCACGAACTGAGCCGCAGCTATCAGTCCCTCAACCTCGCCCTGGTGGTGGCCGATGCCAAGGTGCGGCAACTGCAGGGTGACGAGCGGAAGGCGCCGGCGCAGCCCATCACCCTGGCGGTTGAAGACGAGAGCCTGATCAGCCATGGACTCGAAGCCCAGATCGCCAAAAACCTGGGCGACGCCCATCAACGGGCCAACGTGAACCTGATGCCGATTGACTCGAGCGCCGTCTTCTTTAGTGCCGAAGGGCAGCGACGCTTTGACGGGCTGCTGGTGCCCGCAGAGGAGGGCTCCGCACTGGCGGTGCTGAATCCGCGCACCACCTTAATCACCCCCTTCGGCCGCGAACTCAGTTCCGAACTGGTGCTGCTGGTGGGCGGCCGCGATTCCGGGTTTCGGCGTTACCTCAACGGCTGGCTCAGCCGTGAGATCTCGCTGGGACGCATCCAAGAGCTGTTTAATTACTGGATCCTGTTGAAAAGCTCACCCAGTCGGCGGCTTTGAGCAGGGGGAATAGGCCGTCTTCCTGCTGCACGGCCTCCAGCCACCCCTCTGGCAGGGGTGTGTTGTTGTTGATGGCATCCATCAGGTTCCAAAATCCATGCCCATTTCACTTTTCAAGCTCCGGCCAGCCCTCCTCGTGATCGGCCTCAGCACAGCCCTGCTGAGCCCACTCGCCGCCCACGCTGATTACTCAAAGTGCACCGGCACGATCCGGTCGATGGGCTATTTCATCACCGATGTTGATTCGGATTGGGGGCGTCCCTACGACAAATTCTCTGCCGTGAAGAATGGCAAGGAATATGACATCTGGGTGAACAAGAACACCTGCAAGGTCGAGCAGACCGTGCTCGACAACGACCGCCGTTGGTACGATTAATCCTGCTACGACAGCTGCGTCAGGAGCGACTGATCAGGACTGCCAGAACAGGCTTGACCGCGACTCACTCGAGGCCCAAGAAACCGCCTTGGGCCTGCATTACTCAGCTGAGCTCGGACTGTCGAAACCAGTCTGCTCGATGCGGATGGTCCAGACACCCACCGTTTGAAGCGCCTCGCGATTGCCTGAAGAATGCTGCAGCAAGAGCCGAATTGGAAACAGGACTGGCTGGATGGGGTTGATGAGATCGAGCCAGAGGCCGAGCTGACGGTTCGGCTAGAGACTGTCAAGCGTGGATATCGTGACGCGATCCTCACCTGGTCCGACGCTGACGTCAATCCGAGCAGGGCTTGATTCGAGCCACTGGCTGTGGCTGGGCATGTGGCCAACACGATCGGTGCGGTAGCAAAAGCGCAGACGATGAACTCGAAATGAAAGCGGGCACCGGAGACACCGAGCATGACCCCGTCGAAGCCCTCGTGGTCCTCGAAGCTGTCGATCTCCTCCAGCGACAGGCCGAGCTTGTCCATGTTTACCGAACGCGGGAGGTCGCTGACCGGCCGAGCGATGCGTAGATGCGCGTGCATGAGTTGGGGGGGGGTAGTGCTCGGCCTAACGCTCATTGGACGGTTTCCGAGAACCACGGCCCAGTCGCGCCTCCCTTCCCTGCGCCACTACAAGCATAGACCGGAATCTCGGACGATCACCAAGACAGCGCAACCTGTTCCCCATCGAGTGATCCACCACGAACAAGTGGTTCTCGGACCCGTGAACCACTTGTTCATTCTGAGCCCGACGTCCGGTTCCGATGCCGCTGGCACACCGGATCCCCGTGGATGGTCCCGCTACATCCCCGCCGTCAGCCGGTGCAGTGCGCTGTAATCCAGCCCATCCAGTCCGGCGGCTGTCGCCCGCTCCAGCAGAGCTGCAAGCCCGTCAAGGCCCTCCGTCTCCAGGCCAAGTCCACGGGCGTTCTCAAGAAACAGCAGCAGGTCCTTGCGCAGGTGGGCGGTGGGGAAGTTGGGGTTGGCGTAGTCATCGGCCAGTTCCTTGGCCAGCTTCTTGTCGAAGGTGGGGGCGTACAGGGCGCTGGCGCGCAGGATCGCCATGAAGGCCTCCACGTCCACCCCGGCCCGCTGCACCAGATGCAGGCTGAGGCTGAAGCTGTGGGTGAGGCTGGCGATCAGCTGATTCAGGGCCAGCTTGGTGGTGAGCGCCGCCCCCACCGGGCCCAGCAGCCTCGGTTCACCGCCCAGCGCCCCCAGCACCGGTCGGGCCCGCTCCAGGGCCGCGGCCTCGCCGCCCACCATCAGCTGGAGCGTGCCGGCCAGGGCCTCCGGCCGGCTGCCCAGCACCGGCACCTCCAGCAGCTCGGCCCCCCGCTCCGCCAGCACCACACCCAGCTCCCGGCTCTCGTTCGGCGCGATCGTGGCCACCTGCAGCACGAGCCGGCCCGCCAGGGCCGCGCCGGCCTGCTCCAGCAGCACGGCCCGGGTGGTGGGGCCGTCGCTCAGCACCGTGATCACCACTTCCGCAGCGGCCACGGCCTCGGCTGGTGTGGCGGCCAGCCGCGCGCCCAGGGCCTGCAGCGGCGCGCAGCGCTCCGGGTGGCGGTTCCACACCGTCAGCGGCTGGCCGCCCTGCAGCAGCCGTTCGCCGATGGCCGCCCCCAGCAGGCCGGTTCCCAGCAGGCAGATCTCCATCGGCGCGGCCCTGCGGCGGCCGTCAACCTACCCGGACTGCTCCTCGCTCTCCTCCAGCGGCTGCCAGATCAGCGAGCCGAAGCGGGCCACCACGGCCCGCAGGGCATCGAGTTCCCGGCCGCTGCGGCCGCTGAAGCCCAGCACCACGCAGTCCTCCGGCACCGTCCAGTCCACCGGGCGGTCGCCGGCATCGCCGCCGCCGCCGATGCGCTGGCCGTCGCTGCTGCTCAGGAACAGCCGGTCGACGCGGCTGCCGCTGAGGCCCTCGATGCGCCGGATCGTCACCCCTTCCGCCAGCTGCAGGACGCCCCGCTCGCCACCGCCGCCGCCGCCATGGAGCTCCGGCTCAAGCGGATCGCCCTCGCCGGCGTAGCGCAGGCGGATCTGATCCACCCGCGAGCCGGTGCGCAGGCCCACCTCCACCAGCCGCTGCCGGCGGCGGATCGCGTCGGCCCGCCCGGGGAAGGCGAAGGGGGCGCCGCCGTTGCCCCCCATCGGCAGCTCCTCGGCCAGGGTCACGTTCAGCTCCGGGCTGCCCGCCGCCAGCGACGGCAGCGCCGGCACCTCCAGGGGGTGGCGGCCGCATCCCGGTAGGTGGCCCGGCAGGCGTCGATGGCGCGGCGATCGGCGGCGGCGGCGGCGCGCCGCAGGGCCAGCGCCGGGTCCGGCGCCACGCCGTAGAGCCGGTACGTTTCCGCCACCCAGTCCATCTGGCGGAGCAGCCCCACCACCCGCTCGCGCTGCTCCAGCAGGCCGGCGCCCGCGGCGTCGCCGCTGAACAGCCGCCGGTTGGCGGCCACCGCCTCGAAGGCGGCGCCGATGGCCGGTACCGTCTCGTAGCCCCGGGTCCGCACCCCGATCAGGGCCGGCTGATCCAGCGGCAGCCGGGCGAAGTCGTGGGCGAAGGGGATCAGGGAGGCGGCGTCCGCCGGCGGCTGGACCCTGGTGCCCATCACCTGCATCCGGAAGCCGAGATTCACTGCGGCGCTGCGGGCGACCGACGTGACGGTCTCCACCAGGGCGGGGTTCAGGCTCACGCCGCCGAGGCCCAGCTCGGCGCCGATCTGCCGCTCCACCAGCCGCGCCTGCTCCCGCGACTGGGCGTAGAAGGTGAACACCCCATGGCACTCGCCGCCCACCTCCGCCGCCGCCACGAAGCCATCGCCGTGCAGGGCCACGAAGGCCTCCAGCTCCGCGGCGCCGGCGGGCACCGCCACCCCCTCCAGCGGCTGGGTCTGGCCCGCCTCCAGCGCGGCGCTCACCTGCCGGGCCCAGACCACCAGCGACAGGCTGAAGGCGGTGGTCTTCAGGGAGTCGCGGAACGACCGCTTGGCCCCCAGCAGGCTCAGGGGTCCCAGGCCCACCCTGAGCGAGGTGTCGTTGTGCAGCGATCGCACCAGCTCCTCGCTGCTGCGGCAGAGCTGCCAGCCCACCGTGCTGCCGCCCCCCGCCGCCAGCACCGTGCCGCCAGCACCGTGCCGCCCACGGCCGCCTCGAGGGGCTCGCCCGGATCGGCGACGCTGTGGCGCCCCCGGAACAGGGCCCCCCGGGCGAGCTGCTGCGCCAGCTCCGACGGGTCAGCCATCGCGACACAGTCTGCTGACCCAAGCCTAGGCAGGGTCGATACGGTGGCCCCATGGACCCGCTCTGGCTGTCGTATCACCTGCTGAGCTGGCTGCGTTCGCCGCTGGGGGCGGCGGCCTTCGTGCCCCTTTATGCCCTGTGGGTCACCCTGCTGCTGCCGGGGGTCTGGGCCTCGATGCTGGCCGGGGTGCTCTATGGCCCCGTGGCGGGCAGCGTGCTGGTGTTCGCCGGGGCCTGCCTGGGGGCCCAGGCGGGGTTCCTGCTGGGGCGCGGCCGCTGGCGGGGCTGGGCCCGCCGCCGCCTGGCCGGGGCGCCGCGGCTGCAGGCGGTGGAGCAGGCGGTGTGCCGCCAGGGCCTGGTGCTGGTGCTGCTCACCCGCCTCTCGCCCGCCTTCCCCTTCAGCCTGCTGAACCTCGCCTACGGCCTCAGCGAGGTGAGCCTGCGCGACTACTCGATCGGCCTGATCGGCATCCTCCCCGGCACCGTACTGTTCTGCGCCCTGGGGGCGGCGGCCGGCGATCCGCGGCGCTTTTCGGCCCTGCTGGCCGGCCCGGCCGATGGCGTCACCTGGGCCCTGCGGCTGCTGGGGGTGGCGGCCACCCTGGCGGTGGTGCTGCTGGTGGGCCGCCAGGTGCGCCTGGCCCTGGAGGAACGCGGGGTAGCCTCCCACGTTGCGATGCAGGCCAGCGATGGCGAGGGCCGAGACTCCCCCCCACGCCCGCGCCGGCGTCTGCCCCAACTGCGGCGGCCAGCGCCTCACCGCGGTGCGGCGGGTGCGGGTGAGCAAGGCCCGGGTGGCGGCTGAGCTCGCCCACTGCAGCGACTGCGATTTCCTGTTCCTGGCCGATCCCACCTGGCTGGACGTGGCCTACGAGGAGTCCTTCTACGGCGACACCGGCTATGTCGACCGCAACCTGCACGCCTCGCGGCTGCTGCGGCTGCTGCTGGTGATCGGCCGCCTGGGCCGCTTCGGCGTCAGCGAGCCGGGCTGGGACCTGGGCACGGGTCTGGGCATGCTGCCGCGCCTCCTGCGCGACCACGGCTTCGATTTCCACGGCACCGACGCCTATGCGGGCATGGAGCTGATCCGCCCCTTCTGCGGCCCCCCCGGCGATGGGCCGATCGGCTGCAAGACCGCCTTCGAGGTGATCGAGCATGTGCCCTGCACTCCCGGCTTTCTGCGCGACGAGGTGGGCGCCACGCCCCTGTTCGTCTTCTCCACCCTGATGCGCCGGGAGGGCGAGATCCCCGGACCCGACTGGTGGTACTACGCCTTCGGCAACGGCCAGCACATCAGCTTCCACAGCCGCCGCAGCTTCGCGGTGGCCATGGCGCGGGCCGGGATGGACCCGTCCTGGCTGGTCTGCATCGACGGCCCCGTGCACGCCCGCGCCCTGCACCTGATCGCCCCTTCGGCCCGCTGGCGGCGGGCCTTCCGGGTGGCCGGCGCTCTGGTGAACCGGGGCCTCGACGGGCTGCTGCTGCCCTGGCTGGAGCCCCTGGTGGGGCTGCGCACCCGCATCATCCCCGACCACACCATCGCCATGGAGCGGCTCAGATCTGCCGCAGAGCGTCCGCCTTGTCCTTGAAGTCGCTGAGCAGCAGCTGCAGGTAGGTGACCTTGCGCAGCTTGACGTTGGCGGTGAGCGACATGCCCACCTGCAGCGGCAGCACCTTGCCGCTCTTGAGCTTCAGCTGCTGGGAGTTGAGCCGGATGTCCACCGGAAAGCGGTAGAAGTTGTCCATCTGATCGGGGGGCAGGGCATCGGAGCCGATGCGCCGCACCGTGCCCTGCAGCACACCGAAATCGGTGGCGGGGAACGAATCGATGCTGATGTCGGCGGCCTTGCCCACCGAAACGAAACCGATCTCCCGGCTGGGCACCTCCACCCGCGCCTCCAGCTTGTCGAAGGGCACCACCTTCATCACCGGTTCGCTGGTCTGGGCGACGAAGCCGCGGGAGCGGGACTTGAGCTCGAACATCACCCCCGCCTCTGGCGCCCGGATCTCCTGGTAGCGGATGTTGACGTTGAGCTCGGTCAGCTTGCTGCGCAGATCGGCCAGATCACTCTGGATCTCGCGGACGCCCTGCTGCAGGATCGCCTGCTGGCGCAGCCGGTCGACCTGGGTTTCCTCCAGCTTGCCCTGCACCTCCTGCACCTTGTTGCGCTGGGAGAGGTACTGGAGTTCGGCGGTGGCGCCCTCCTTGTTGAGGGTCTCGAGCCGGCCGAGCACGTCTTTCTCCAGGGTGAGGCTCTGGCGCAGCACCCGCTGCTCGGTGTCGTTGAACTGCAGGTAGCGGTCGAGCTCCACCTGCTTGAGCCGCAGCTGCTGCTGCTTGTACCGGATCGTCTGCAGCAGGCTGCGCTGGCGGTCGCGGGTGGCCTCGGTGTCGAGGCGCAGCAGCACCTGGCCCTTCTCGACCCGCTCGCCTTCCTTCACCAGCACCTCGTCCACCACGCCGCCGACCGGCATCTGGATGTCCTTCACGGCGCCGATGGGTTCGAGCTTGCCCGGGGCGGTGACGATCTCCTCGGTCTGGGCGAAGGCCAGCCAGCCGAGGCCGAACAGGGTGACCCCCATCAGGGTCCAGGTGATCGAGCGGGCCCAGAAGCGGGACTGCTGCAGCACCACGTCGTCGCTGTCGGTGTGGATGCTGCGCTCGAGGCCGTTCTGGGCGCGGCGCAGCAGGCCGGCCGGGGTGGGCAGGGGGGGACGTGCCATCAGCCCGCCTCCTGCTGGCGATACAGCGCGAAATAGCGCCCCTTGAGGGCCATCAGTTCGTCATGGGTGCCGGTCTCGACGATGGCGCCCTGGTGCATCATCACGATCAGGTCGGCGCGGCGGATGGTGGACAGGCGGTGGGTGATGAAGAACACGGTGCTCTGGCTCATCGCCTCCCGCAGGTTGTCGCACACCTGGCGTTCGGTGTCGTAGTCGAGGGCGCTGGTGGCCTCGTCCATCACCAGCAGCTGGGGCTGGCTCAGCAACGTGCGGGCGATGGCGATGCGCTGGCGCTGGCCGCCGGAGAGGGAGGCGCCCCGCTCCCCCAGCGGGGTGCTGTAGCCGGCGGAGAGCTCCATGATGAAGTCATGGGCGCCGGCGATGCGGGCGGCCTGCACGATGGCGTCGCTGGGGGCCTCCGGGTTGGTGAGGGCGATGTTCTCGCTGATGGTGCCGGAGAACAGCAGGGGATCCTGGGGCACGATGCCCACCTGGCGCCGCAGGGAGTAGAGCTCCACCTTGTCGATGTCATAGCCGTCCACGAGGATGCGGCCCTTGGCGGGGGCATAGAGCCGCGGCAGCAGCTTCATCAGGGTGCTCTTGCCGCTGCCGCTCTGGCCGACGACGCCGGTGAAGGTGCCGGGGGGCACGTGGAGGCTGACGTTGCTGAGCACCTCCGGCCCGCCGGGGTTGAAGCGGAAGCTGATGTTCTCGAACACCACGTCGCCCTTCACCGGCGGCAGGGGGATGTGGCCGCGGTCGGCTTCGCTCGATTCCTCCGGCGTGTCGACCACGTCGGCGAGGCGCTCGAACGAGACGCGCAGCTCCTGGATGTTCTGCCAGATGGAGGAGAGCCGCAGCAGGGGCTGGGTGACGTAGCCGCTGATGATCCGGAAGGCGATCAGCTGACCCAGGGTCAGCTCCCCCTTGAGCACCAGGGTGGCCCCCACCCAGAGCACCAGCAGCTGGGAGAGCTTCTGGAGCACCGAGCTGGTCTCGTTGAGGAAGGTGCCGGTGATCGTCTTCTCGAAGGTGCGGGAGATGTATTTGGCGTACATCTCCTGCCATTTCCAGCGGCTCACCATCTCCACGTTCTGGGCCTTCACCGTCTGGATGCCGGTGAGCACCTCCACCAGGTGGCTCTGGGTGCGGGCGTTCTCCTCGGCCGCCTGGCGGTACTGGCGCCGGAACAGGGGCGCCCCCAGCAGGGTGAGCCCCACCTGGATCGGCAGCACCGCCAGGGCGATGATCGTCAGCAGCCAGCTGTAGATCGCCATCACGATGATGTAGATCACCGAGAAGGCGGCATCCAGCAGCGTGATCAGGGCCTGGCCCGTGAGGAAGTTACGGATCTTCTCCAGCTCGGCGATGCGGGTGCCCAGTTCGCCGACGGGGCGCTTGTCGAAGTAGCCGAGCGGCAGCCGCAGCAGGTGGTCGATCACCTCGGCGCCGAGGCGCAGATCGATGCGGTTGGTGGTGTCGGTGAACAGGAAGGTGCGCAGCGAGCCGATCACCCCCTCCATCAGGGTGACCACCACCAGGGCCATGCCCAGGATCTGCAGCGTGTCGAGGCTGCGCTGGGAGATCACCTTGTCGATGATCACCTGGATCAGCAGGGGGTTGGCCAGGCTGAACAGCTGGACCACGAAGGAGGCCAGCAGCACCTGGAGCAACATGCCCCGGTAGCGCTTCAGGGCCGGCCAGAACCAGCCCGGACCGAAGGTCTGCTCCGGCGTGTCGATGCTGCGCTCCAGCAGCAGCAGTTCCAGCCCCTCCGGGTACTGCTCGGCGATCTGGGCGGGGCTGAGCTGCACCCAGCCCTCCGCCGGCGAGGCCAGCCGCAGGCCGGCGGCGTTGCTGGCGGTGGCGATGGCGAAGCCCTCCTTCCACGGCACCAGGCAGGGGGTGATCAGCCGGGTGGCGGAGGCCGCCGGCACCTTGGCACCGGTGACCAGCAGGCCGAGCATGGCGGCGATCTGGCCGCACAGCTGCAGATCCGGCGGCTGGCCGCGGCGCATCTTGTCGCGCAGGATCTTGTCCACCGCATCGCGGCGGTAGGGCAGCTCCAGCAGCTTGCCGAGCATCTGGAAGCAGGCCAGGGTCTCCTCCAGCGGACCGTTGCCCCGCACCAGGGTGAGGTTGCGGTCGGCCCGCTCCTGGCCCAGATCGAGGCTGCTGGGCTGGAGGCTGATGGAGGCGTCGGCTTCGGACGCCAGCGGGCCGGCCGGAGCGCTGGCTTCGGGGGCCTCAGCGGGGGCGGGGGCGAGGGCCACCAGGCGCAGCGGCAGCGGCGGGCGGGCCTGGGGCAGGGGCACCGCCGGGTCGAGCACCGAGCCGATCGCCAGGTCGGGAACGTTGGCGCTGGCCAGCAGCAGTTCCTCGCGTTGGGAGAGGGCGACGGCCCCATCCTCCGGCGACACCGCCCGTGCCCGCCGGCGCAGGCGCTCCAGCTTCTCCCGCCACATGGACGGATCGAAGCGGCCCGCGGCGGCCCCCTCCCGCTGCAGCAGCAGCTGATGCAGCTCCGCCGTCCACAGCTGGAGGCCACACCACTGCCGCAGGCCGTCTTCGGCCAGCAGCAGTTCCAGCATCACCGAATCGGGGATCGCCGTCGCCAGCAGGTCGGAGGCGGCGCTCACCGGCTCGATCCCCTCCGCCCGCAGCAGCGACACCAGCCCCACGACGGCACCGGGTCCGAGCCGCTCCAGGGTGAAGGGCCGGCCGTCCCGTTCCGCCAGCAGGCGTGCATCCCCCTCGAGGATCACCAGCACCCGGTCGCCGATGCTGCCGGCGCTGCTGAGGTCTTCGCCGACGCGGAAGCGGCAGGGCCGGGCCTCCGCCAGCAGCCGCTCCCGGCCGGCGGCGGAGAGGCCGTCGAAGGGCGGCAGGGTCAGCCAGTCAGTGCGGCCAGGGACGGTGGAGGTCATCGCCCCTGCCCCGACCGCAGCCGCAGGGCCACTTCCTGATCCACCCATTCCTCGAACAGCTCCCGCGCCATCCGTTTCTGCATGGCGTCGTCGAAGCTGGCGGAGCGCAGTGACTCCAGTCGCACCACCAGCCACCAGCGGTCGATGCGCAGGGGCGGGTGCAGCTGGCCCGGGCGGCTGGTGCGCAGCAGTTCGGCCAGGGAGGGATGGGCCTGCAGCAGCGGCACCGGACCCACCACCCCCCGGGTGGAGCGCTCCGGCCCCTTGGCGTAGGTGGCGGCCAGCTCGGCGAAATCGGCTTCCCCCTCGGCGATGCGCAGGTAGAGCTCCCGGGCTAGGGCCCCGTCCTCCACCCGCAGCAGGCTGTAGATCACCTGGTCGAGCTGGTTCTTGCGGGCCAGGTAACGCTGCTCGGCCCGGTGCAGGAAATGATCCTGGCAGTGGCGCTCGATCCTGGCCGGCAGCTCCGCCTGCCAGAGCACGTCGGCCTCCGACAGCTCATGGCGCTGCAGGTGGGCCCGCAGGTCGTCGGCGGAGCGGAGGCCGTGGCTGGCCCCCCACTCCTGCTGGGCCTTCTGGCGCTCCTCCTCCGTCAGGGTCACCGCGGCCACGGCCGTGGCGATCACCGACTGGCGCAGCAGGGGAATCAGCAGTTGATGGCGGGCCAGGTGGCGCCGCAGCTCCCCGGGGATCTCAGGCAGCGGCTCCACCGGCACCACCAGCGGTGGTCCGGGGGGACGCGCGGGCGGATCGAGGCTGATGTCGTGGTCCAAGGAAAGGGCGACGGCCGCGGAATCGGCTCACATTCGGCCATTCTGGGGCTGAACCGCCGAATCAAGATGTATCGGCGGGTCGAACCGACGCGGTTCGACGGATCGGGGGTCAGGAGCGCCGCACGATCGGCTCGGCGCGCACAACGCTGCCCAGGAGCAGGAACAGCGCCTCGATGCTTCCCACCCGCGTCACCTTCTGGAACCAGGCATTTTCCCCGTAGATCAGCTGAATCAGGGCGGCCTCCGTCTCCTGGGCCGGCATCTGGAAGCTCAGCCCCAGCAGCGGCAGCTGGCGCCGGCGGCCGGAGCGCATCAGGCGCACCGGCAGTTCCAGGTGGAACTGGGGCACCCGCAGCAGGCCCTCGGTGTCCTTCCCTGTGGGGGCGGCGGTGTTCAGCACCAGGCTCGCCCCCTGCTCGGACACGTCGTTGGTGGTGCCCCAGTACTCCTTGCCCCCCAGTTCCAGGCAGGCCGCCAGTTCCAGTGGGAAACGGTCGGCCTGGCGACGCACCGGCTTGTCGATGCAGGCCAGCAGACAGATGAACATCAGCAGGCCGTTGTAGAGGTTCCAGCCCACCATCAGGCCTTCCCCCTCGAAGACGGATCGGGACCAGCGGATGTCCAGCAGGGGCAGGCCGTAGTTCAGCACCAGCACACCCACGAACAGGACCAGGTAGGTGAGAAAGGGCCAGGCGAAACGCAGATCCAGGGTCTGATTCTGGCTGGTGACGTCCTTGTTGGTCACCAGGCTGCCCACGGACCGGAAGGGCCGGAACAGAATCTGCGACAGTCTCCTCAGGGCCGGGAAGCAGAACAGGGCTTCATAGACTTCGGTCCAGAAATGGAAGTAGTGGCCGTTGGTCTGCCAGGAGGGCAGGAAGTAGAGCATGATCACGAACGGCAGGCCGTAGGCGAGGTACTCCACCGGCGGAGCGGCGATCAGGGTGAAGCCGATCAGCATCGAGAACAGCGGGAAAATGATGTAGACGGCGCGAAACAGGGGTGTCAGCAGGCTGAGCAGCAGATTCAGATAGAAGACCTTCTGCCAGACATTCAGCGTCTTCCAGATCGGCAGTTGCTTGGCAGACGTGAAGATCTGCACATTGCCCTGCATCCAGCGCAGCCGCTGCTCGAGGTAATCGCGGAACGTGCGGGGCACTTCGCCCAGGCTCAGCACCTCATCCAGGTAGATCATGCGCCAGCCGCGGGTGAGCAGGCGCGTGCCCGTCTGGCTGTCTTCGACGATGCAGTGGGTGACGTAGCCGCCGATGGCCTCCAGCGCCGAACGCCTGGCCAGGTAGGAGGTGCCGCAGCAGACCACGGCATTGAACGGATCCCGGATCACCTGGACGTAACGGAAGAAATAGTCCATGTCGTCGGGCACCAGGACATCCAGCCCGAGGTTGCGATTGTGGAAATCGGAGTTGAAGTAATGCTGCGGCGTCTGCACCAGGGCAACCTCGGGATCCTTGAAGAAACCCACCGTGCGGTCGAGGAAGCGGCTGAAGGGAATGAAATCGCAATCGAAGACGGCGATCAGCTCACCTTTGGAATGGGCCAGGGCGTAATTGAGATTGCCGGCCTTGCGGTGCAGGTTGTCGGGCCGGCTCAGATACTGCACCCCGAGCTCGGCGGCCAGGGCGGCAATGGCGGGGCGGTGGCCATCATCGAGAACGTAGATGGTCTTGTTGGCGTACTGGATGTTGCGGCAGGCCATGACGCAGCGACGGATCAGGCGCTCGGATTCGTTGTAGGTGGGAATCCACAGGTCCACACTGGGCTGCTGTTCCTTTGCCCAGGCCAGCAGCTGGTCCGCCTGGCGTCGCCGTTGCTGGGGCCTGTACCGGAGGGAGGGGTAGAACTGCAGCGCCGATGTCAGCAGGTAGGTGACCTCGCAGAGGAAGAAGACGAGGCTGAAGAACAGGCTGACCGGGTGGGCCGTGTTGATGGTGGTGGCGCGCCAGATGAAGTAGCGGATCGTGAAGACCGACAGCACCACATTCACCAGCAGATAGCTGGAGGGACGCCGGGGCAGCAGGTTCACCCCCAGGCAGACCCCGATTGCCAGGGCCAGGGGCAGCAGCACGTCGACCCACACATCCCGCACCTGCCAGAGCTCGGGCAGGACCCGGAAGCTCAGGGGATTCAGCAGCCCGACCGCCACCACGGACACCTGCAGGTTGGCCAGCAGCACCGCCAGCACCAGGCACCCCGCCGAGAGCAGCAGCACCATCCAGGCCCAGGGCGAGATCCTCGAGCGGCCCTGGGGATCGGAAAACGCATGCAGGAACTTCATCGCTGGAAGCTGACCTTCGCCGTGAACCCCACGCAGCAGAACTCCCCCGGCGGCGCCGGGAAGTCGTTGAGGATGCGGATCTTCACCTCGCTTTCCCGGGCCAGGTTGATCGGCACCGGCGTGGGGGCCTCCTCGCCCAGCTGGGTGCGGCCGATGCCGGAGCGGATCCCCACCACTTCACCCCGCAGCTTGTCGCGGCTGCCCACCAGTTCGATCCTGGCCTTGCTGCCCAGCTGGATGCGATTGAGGTCGTTCTCCGCCACCGTGGTGGTGAGCCAGCGCTGGCTGCAGTCGATCATCTGGATCACCGACTGCATCGCATCGACGGAGTCGCCCCGCTGGGCCCCCAGCTGCCAGATCACCGCCTTGCGGGGGCTGACCAGGCGGGCGCTGCTGCGCTCCTGCCACTCCTTGCGGGCCACGGCCACCTGCTGCTCCAGGCCACTCACCTGGAAGGCCTGGGTGCGCCCATCGCCTTCGGCGTTCTCCAGGGCGATGGTGGCCTCCTGGAGCCGCACCACCGGATCGGAGTTGCTGCGGTTGTTGCGCAGGGTCAGCTCGTTCCGGGAGGCCTCCAGCACCGCCGCCTGGCCGGCCAGCTGGGCCTTCAGGCCCCGCACCTCCCGGGCCCGCTGGAGTTCGGTGGTGCGGGCCCGGTCGACCACATTCGCGGCCACGGCACCGGCCCGGAACAGCTCCTCCTGGCGCCGGGTCTCCCGCTGGGCGAAGGCCAGTTCCTTGCGGGCCCGATCCAGGGCGAAACCCAGGTTGTCCCGGTCGCCCTGGTCGCGGGCCACCTCAAGGTTGCGCTGCTGGCGGGCGTCCTGGCTGAGCCGATCGACGAGCTTGCGGCGCAGGTCGCGGCGCGTCCGCAGCTCCTGCAGCCGGCCCCGGGCCGTCTCCAGATCCGTCTCGAGGGCCGAGAGGGCATCCCGGGAGGCCCTGGGGTTGACGATGATCGCCAGGGTCTGGCCGGGGCGGACCTCCACGCCCGTGCCCACGTTGAGGCTCTCCAGGGTGCCGGTGACCGGACTCCTCAGCACGATCGGGGTGGCATTGATGACCGCGTCGCGGGAGCGGGCGGTGAAGAAGTTGATCACGATCGCCAGGGCCGTGATCAGCAGCCCCGCCGAAATCAGCAGGATGGTGAGATCGGCCCGACGCGAGCTGGGGATGGCCTCCTCGTCGTCCGCCGTGGACACCCCTGGGATCTGGCCGGGCGACCCGGCGGCGGCTGGGGGCATTCCGATGTCGGAGGAGCGGACTTCCATTCTATTGGGAGCGGATCTTTTGGCTTGGCTCATCCCTATCGAGGCGTTGTGAATCTTCCGTCGGCCAGCACTGCTGGGACGGCCCATCTGAGCTGTTCAGCGCTTCTCGAGGGCCGCCTGAATCGCGGCGGCCGCCGGTTTGGGCCGGTTGTCGGCATCGAAGGGCAGGGGCCGCTGGGGCAGGCCATCGGCCCGGGGCAGGAACGCATTCAGCCAGGTGGTGCGATCACTCAACCCCCAGGTGGTGATCAGCTTCAGCCGCGGCTCCGGCAGCACCGCCGCCAGGAAGTCGCCGTACACCGCCGCCACGGCCCGGTCCCGCTCCGGGATGGCCGCCGGCAGTTCCCGGTCGTTCACGTCCAGTTCGGTCACGAGGATGTCCAGGTCCAGGGCGGCCAGCTCCTTCAGGAAGGCGGGCAGGGTGCGGAAGGTGGTGGGTCCGCTGCCGTTGGCATAGAGATGGGCCTGCAGACCCACGGCGTTCAGCGGGACGCCGCGCTGCCGCAGCTGCCGCAGCAGCGTCAGGAAGGCCTGGCGCTTGCGCGCCGTCTTGGGGTCATCGCCCTCCAGCCCGTACTCGTTGATCACCAGGGCCGCCTTCGGGTCGGCCTGGTGGGCCAGGGTGAGCGCCCGTGCGATGTAGTCGGGGCCCAGCCGCTCCAGCCAGAGGCTGCGGCGCAGGCCCGTGCCGTCGTCGGCGATCGGTTCGTTGACCACGTCCCATGACGGCAGCTGGCCGCGGTAGTGCCCCACCACCGTGCGGATGTAGGCCGCCATGGCCCGGTCGAGCTCCGCCGGCGGCAGGGCCTTCACCCAGGCCGGCAGCTGTTCGTGCCACACCAGGGTGTGGCCCCGCATCGCCAGCCCCTGTGCGCGGGCGAAGGCCAGCAGCCGGTCCGGGTTGCTGAAGTCGAAGCGGCCGGGCGTGGCCTCCACCCCGTCCCACTTCAGCTCCGACTCGGGCACGATCAGGCCGCTCTGCTCGCTCACCAGGCGACGCAGGCCCGGGTCCCGCAGCTGGTCATTGGTGACGGCGGTGCCCCAGCGGAGCCCGCGCGCCGCCGCCAGCCCCTGCAGGGTCGGGGCCGCCCCCGGCGGCAGGGCCCGGGCCACGCTCCAGCCCAGGGCCGCCACCACGGCGATCACGATCAGTTGCCGACGGCGCATGGACCTGGGAGGGGCGCCCCCGTCACTCTGGCCGGCCATCCCGGCGCCGTCATCCCAACCGGAGGCTCAGGCCGGTTCCGCCGCCAGCAGCGCCCGCAGGCCGTCCTCGTCCAGCACGCTCACCCCCAGGTCCTGGGCCTTGGTGAGCTTGCCGCCGGCCTCCTCACCGGCCACCACGTAGCTGGTTTTCCGGCTCACTGAACCGCTCACCTTCCCCCCGGCCGCCTCGATCAGGGCCTGGGCCGCGGAGCGGCTCAGGGAGGGCAGGGTGCCGGTGAGCACGAAGGTGAGTCCCGCCAGGGGCGTCGCCGGGGGCGGCCCGCCATCGCCGCCCCCGTCCGGCTCCGGCGCGGCGGCCAGGGAGAAACCCAGCTCCCCCAGCCGCTCCAGCAGCACCCGATTGGCCGGCGTGGCGAACCACTGCCGCAGGGACTGGGCGATCTCGGGGCCGATGCCGAAGACCGCCGTGAGCGGATCGGGGCCCTCTCCGGTTTCGTCAGCCAGGGCGGCGGCCTCCAGCGCGGCGGCGCTGGGGAAGGCCCGGGCCAGGGCCTTGGCGTTGACCTCGCCCACGTGGTGGATGCCGAGGCCATAGAGCTGGCGGTGCCAGGGCTGCTGCTTCGACGCCTCCAGGGCGGCCACCAGCTTGGCGGCGGAGGTGTCCCCCATCCGCTCCAGGCTGGCCAGCAGGGCGGCATCGAGCCCGTAGAGGCCGGGGATCGACCGCACCAGACCCCGGTCCACCAGCTGCTCGATCAACTTGATCCCCAGACCGTCCACATCAAGGGCCCCCTTGCTCACCCAGTGGCGCAGGGAGCCCCGCAGGATGGCGGGGCAGCCGTTGTTGACGCAGCGGGTGGCGGCCTCCCCCTCCTCCCGCACCAGCGCCGAGCCGCATTCCGGGCAGGTGGGCGGCAGCTCCAGCCGCCTGGCCCCCTCCGGCCGCAGCTCCACCAGCACCCGCACCACCTCCGGGATGATCTCGCCCGCCTTGCGCACCACGATCGTGTCGCCGGCGCAGAGATCCAGCTCCGCCAGGCGATCGGCGTTGTGGAGGGTGGCCCGGCTCACGGTGGTGCCGGCCAGGGGCACCGGCTCGAACTCCGCCACCGGCGTGACCACCCCCGTACGGCCCACCTGGCAGGTGAGGCGCAGCAGGCGGCTGGGGGCCTCCTCGGCGGCGTACTTGAGGGCGATCGCCCAGCGGGGCGCCTTCTGGGTGAAGCCCGCCTCCTCCTGCAGGCGCAGGTCGTCGAGTTTCACCACCACCCCATCGGTGGCGTAGGGCAGGCCGCGGCGCTCCTGCTCCCAGCGGTCGCAGAAGGCCTTCACCGCCGCCAGATCAGGGCAGAGGGCGCAGTGGGGATTGACGCGGAACCCGGCCGCCTTTAGCCAATCCAGGGCCTGCCACTGGCTGCGGGGCACGGCAGGGTCGCCCGGGCCGGCCCGCCAGTCCTCGCTCAGGTGCAGAGTGTAAGCGAAGAACGACAGCCCGCGGGAGGCCACCACCTTCGGATCCAGCTGCCGCAGGGTGCCGGCACAGGCGTTGCGCGGATTGGCGAAGGGGGCCTCACCCCGCTCGTTGCGCTCGGCGTTGATGGCGGCGAAGGTGGACTCCGGGATGAAGGCCTCACCGCGCACCTCCACCCAGGCGGGGGGCTGCTCCAGGTCGAGGCGCAGGGGCACGCTGCGGATCGTGCGCACGTTGGCGGTGATCTCCTCGCCCCGCTCCCCGTCCCCCCGGGTGGCGGCCCGCACCAGAACCCCCTGCTCGTAGCTCAGGGCGAGGGCGTTGCCGTCGATCTTGAGTTCGCCCACCATCGGCAGGGCCGGAGGAGGGGATCCGGCCGGCGGCTCCCGGTCGAGCACCCGCAGCAGCCGGGCGTACCAGCCGTCGAGCTCGTCGTGGGAGAAGGCATTGTCGAGGCTCAGCAGGCCGATCCGGTGGGCCACGCTGGTGAAGCCCTCGGCCGGGGCACCGCCCACCCGGCGGGTGGGGCTGTCAGGCCGGGTCAGGGCCGGATCAGCCTCCTCCAGCGCCACGAGCTCCCGGTAGAGCCGGTCATAGACCGGGTCCTCCATCACGGGAGCATCGAGCACGTAGTAGGCGTGGGCGGCGCGGTTGAGCAGCCGACGCAGTTCCTCCGCCCGGGCCTGGACCACGGCTCAGGCGGCCGCCAGCTTGGTGATGCGGTCCACCCGCCAGGTCTCCTCCACCTTCACGAAGGTGAAATCGAGGGGCAGCTCCTCCTTGCCGTCGCTCTTGAGCTTGACCGTCAGGATCACCTGGCCCTCCTGCAGCCGGGGCCGGCCGGACTTGAGGTTGCGGTACTTGTTGAGCTGCAGCCCGGCCAGGAAGCGGATGAACTGCTGCCGGTTGACGTGGGAGCGGTAGTTGCGGGTGGTGAGCAGGTAGGCGCCATCCACCTGGCCGGAGGCCACCTGGGTGAAGAACTGCTTGATCAGCGGATTGATGCCCCGGGCGCTGAGCACCAGCCGCACCGCCGAGATGGTCCAGTAGAGCAGCAGGCCCCCGGCCCCCGCCAGCAGGAGCTTGGTGCCGATATCGCGGGCCAGTCCCCAGTCCATGGTGGTCGCATCCGTTCGCAGCGTTGCAGAGTCTGACGGACGACCCCACCAGAATGGGCCGATGCCCCTGGAACCGCTGCTGCCCCTGTTCCACCGGCTCAACCGCGAGCACTTCGACGGCCAGCTCACCCGCCAGAGCCGGCCGCTGGTGGACGTGCGCTGGAGCGACGGGCGCCTCACCCGCACCGCCGGGCTCTACCGGCGCGGGCGCCTAGCCGACGGGCGTGACCTCTGCGAGATCGTCCTCTCCCGCCCCCTGCTGGAGCCGCTGCCGCGGCAGGCCATCCTGGGCACCCTCTGCCACGAGATGATCCACGCCTGGGTGGACCGGGTGCTGGTGGCGTCGGAGGTCCATGGCCCCCGCTTCCGGGCGCGGATGGAGCAGATCAACAGCTCCCAGGACGATTTCCAGGTGAGCCTGCGGCACCGCTATCCCCTGCCGGTGGCCGCCAGCCGCTGGATCGCCCGCTGCCCGTGCTGCGACAGCCGCACGCCCTACCAGCGCCGCCGCCAGGGCCTGGCCTGCCGCCGCTGCTGCGAGCGTCTCCATGGCGGGCGCTGGGATGCGAGCTGTCTGCTGGTGTTCGAGCCCAACACCGCCTAGCTTCTGGCGCAGGTGTTGGGGCCGATGGCGACGTTTCTGTGGACCCTGGAATGGGGTGGCTTCACCATTGCCCTGGTGGGGATGGGGCGGGAGCACTGGTTGTCGGGCCGGCGCCGCTAAATTGGTCTGATGCATCCGATGGATCAGGGCTACGGCCGCGAACGGGATCCCTGGGAGCGCGACACTCCCGAGCGTGAACCCTCCAGGCGCCCCCGCGGTGGCGGCGACCCCCTCGATCAGCGCGTCGACCGCTGGGTGACGGCCGGCCGGCAGTTCGTCGAGGGGGTTGCCGGGTCGCGGCCCGGAGGCCGACCCTCCGGGCGGGGGAGCGACCGCCGCAGCCAGCTGCGGCCCCGGATGGATGAGCTCGGCCGCTGGGTCGAGGGCCGCCTCGACTGGCTGCTCGACGACGGCGACGACTGGCGCGAACCCTGGCAGGAGAGCGACCGCGGCGCCCCAGGGGCACCTTTGGAACCGCCGGCCCCAGGCCGTTCCCGCCGCCCGATGCTCGAGGCGGTCTCCCGCCGCAGCCGCTCAGGCCCGCCGCCCTCTCCCGCCTCGGCTCCCGCCGCCGGGACGGACGACGATGGCGACTGGCCTGATGACGCCAGCTTCACCCTGCCCCGCTGGCAGCGGCCCGCTGGCTCCGCCGACCCGGAACCGGTAGTCCCCCCTCCGGTCTCCGGCCGTCCCCTGCCCCGCTCCAGCCGCCGTCGTGCCTGAGCTGGCGACACCGCCATTTCGGCAGGAAGTGGGTTAGGACGGGATTTGAACGCGAGAGCACGTCGGCCATGAGCAGCCTGGTGGTGGTTGGGTTTCAGTCCGTGGCGGAGGCCGACGAGGTGCGGCGTCAGCTGGTGGAGATCCAGAAGGAGGAACTGATCGCCCTCGAGGACGCGGTGGTCGTCGAGGCCGAACCCGACGGCAAGGTGCGCCTGCACCAGTCGCTCAACCTCACCAAGGCCGGCGCCCTCGGCGGTGGCTTCTGGGGCACCCTCGTGGGCCTGCTGTTCCTCAACCCCCTGCTCGGGGCGGCCGTCGGCGCCGGCCTGGGGGCCGCTTCAGGGTCCCTGTCGGACCTGGGCATCAACGACAACTTCATGCGGGAGGTCGGCCAGACCCTTCCCCCCGGCAGTGCCGCCCTCTGCCTGCTGCTGCGCGATGCCACCCCCGACCGGCTGATCGAGCGGCTGCGGGTTCATGCGCCCCACGCCAAGCTGCTGCGCACCAACCTCAGCCATACCGACGAGGACCGGCTGCGTCAGATGCTAGAGCAGGCGAGCAAGCAGGCCCAGGCCCTGCGGCTGTCCTGAGCTTCGGGTTGACCCGGAAGCTGCAGCCCCGCTGACGCAGTTCCCTGTTCACCGGCTTCACCAGGTCGCGGGGGACGTCCACGGCCATCTCCTCGGCCGAGATGCTGATCGACGGGGAGCCGTTCTGCAGGGCGCTGAGCAGGTCGGCCCACAGGCTCACCATCGTGCGCTGGGCCTGGGGCACCAGCCCCAGCCGTTCGAGGTGGGGGGCACAGCCCTGGTGCAGCCAGAGGCTGGAGTGGTGGTGGCCCGGCTGGGGACGCATGGCCAGGCCGGCCGCCAGGGCTTCGGCGGTGGGTTCGCCGCTGCTGCGACGCAGGCCGGAGGCCACCAGCAGTTTTCCGGTGTGGACCGCGGAGACGCCGTAGCGGCGGCCCAGTTCGGTGAGGGTGAGCCAGTCCCCTCCCGGCGGGGTCTGGGCGCTGTGGCGGTTGGACATGGGGCGGATTCAAGTATCCGAATCCTGGCCAGCGACTTTCGAGCGTCAATTCGTCAACAGCAAACCGCCACACGGTGTTACCGAATTGACGAGTCTTTACGAACAGTTCCGCTCTGGGCCGGCCCCAGCCAGCGCTCCAGCGCCGGGGAGAACACCTCCCGGATCACGGTGAGCTCCCGCCCGTGGCGAAAGAAGCGGTAATGCCGGCTCCAGAAGGGGCCGTCGCAGCCGAAACGCTCCGCCAGCCAGGGCTCCTGCACCTGGCCCAGGCCATCCACCTCGCGGTACAGCTCCGCCCGTCCCGCCGAGAGGCTGCGCCAGATCGGCAACCGGCGATCCTGCAGATGGGCCTCCGCCTCGGCCCGGTTCCACCAGCTCTCGGCCCAGCCCAGGGTCTGGGGCCCGCAGGTGAGCCACACCTGGCGCCGCAGCAGCGGCTCGGCCAGCTCGGCCACCTCCGCCGGCGCGCCGGCGGAGACCCCCGGCTCGGAGGCCATGGCGATCAGTTCCACCTCCACCGGATGGCCGGTGAGCAGCTGCAGATGGCGTGTCGGGCTGCCGTCCCCGAGCAGCAGCAGCGTCCAGGGGCCGCTGAGATCGCCACCGGCCGGAGGCTGCGGGCTTTCGGCGGCACTGGCCTGCCACAGGCACGTGGGGGACGGCAACAGGCCGCCGGTGGCTTCGTTCATGGCGGGCCGGGGGGCAGGTCAGTAGCCGTTGCTGATCGAGATGCGCCGCACCTCGCCACCCCGTTCGATCATGGCGGTGTCGCCATCGGCGGAGCGAAGCCGCCAGCCGCTGGAGCCGATCGCCTCGCCGACGCTGACGCTGGTGGAGCTGCCCCCCATCTGGAAGATCGCCGACGCGGGCCGGCCCGCCGAGCCCACCACCCCCACCAGTTCGGGCACGGGCCCAGCGGCCGGGGCGGCGCTGCCGCCGTAGCCGTTGCCAACGCCGCCGCTGCCACCGGTGGCGGGGGGCGCGGCGGCGGCCAGTTTCGGGCTCACCGGCACCCGCAGCACCGGGGCCCTTGAACCCTCCGGCTGGGGCAGCTGGGAGAGCTGCTCGATCCAGGGTTCCTCCGGGGGCGGCGGCAGCTGGTCGCCGGCGAGCGGCAGGACGGACGGGCCGCCGGCCAGGCTGGTTGCAGCGGCCCCCAGCGGGGCCGGGTTGGCCGGGCCGAGGCTGCGCAGCCGCTCCACCAGCAGCAGGCTGCGCTCCTGGCTGAGGGCCTGCTGCATGCGGCTGGAGTGGGTGAGATACAGCACCGAACTGGCGACGCTGATCATGCAGACGCCGCCCATGGCCGTGAGCAGCAGGGTGTTGCGGTCGGTCCGCGAGGGGGCCGGGGCCGGGGCGGCGGGCCGGCCCCGCAGCCGACGCACCGGGGGTGCCAGGGGCAGGGGTGGCGGGGCCTCGGCCTGGGAGGCCACGTCGAGATCGATGGTGGCCTCCGGATCGAAGACCCGGTTCATCATCTGCTCGGCCTTCAGCTCCCAGTAGGCACGGGAGGTGGGAATGCCGCGCAGGGGACGCCGAGGGGAGGGGCTCATCTGCAGACCTCGGCGTCAGGCGTGCGTCACTGTAACGATGCTGCCGCGGTCTGACGAGGGCCCGGCTGCCCCCGGCGCCGCTGCAGTTCCAGCCACAGCAGCAGGGCGTTGACGTCGGCGGGGCTGACCCCGGGAATCCTCGAGGCCTGGCCCAGGCTGCGGGGCTGGATGGCCGCCAGCTTCTCGCGGGCCTCCGCCGAGAGGGTGCCGATGGCGGCGTAGTCGACGTCGGCGGGGATGGCGCGGTCGAGCTGGCGCCGCACCCGTTCGATCTGCTGTTCCTGGCGGGCCAGATAGCCGCTGTACTTGATGTCGATCTCGGCGCCGTCGCGCACGTCGATCGGCAGATCCGGATCCATCAGCCCCAGCCGCCCCAGATCCGCGCCGTGCAGGCCCGGCCGGCGCAGCAGATCGGCCAGGGTGATCGAGCCGTTGATGCCGCCGCCGGTGGCGGCGGCCACGGCGGTGGCCGCGGGATCGGAGGCCTTGAGCCGCACCGTTTCCAGGCGCTGCTTCTCGGCATCGATAGCGGCCTGCTTCTGCTCGAACAGGCGCCAGCGCCGTTCGTCGATCAGACCCAGCCGGTGGCCCAGGGGCGTCAGCCGCCGGTCGGCGTTGTCACCGCGCAGCACCAGGCGGTACTCGCTGCGGCTGGTGAGCACCCGGTAGGGCTCCTTGAGGTCCTGGGTGACCAGGTCGTCCACCAGGGTGCCGATGTAGCTGCCCTCCCGGGGGAAGTGCACCGGGTCCTGGCCCCCCAGCAGCCGGGCGGCGTTCAGGCCGGCCACCAGCCCCTGGGCGGCGGCCTCCTCATAGCCGGTGGTGCCGTTGAGCTGGCCGGCCGAGAACAGGCCCCGCACCCGTTTGGTTTCCAGGGAGGGCTCCAGCTGGGTGGCCGGCAGGATGTCGTAGTCGACGGCGTAGGCGGGGCGCAGCATCACGCAGGCCTCCAGCCCGGGCAGGGTGCGCAGCAGGGCCAGCTGCAGGGATTCGGGCAGGCCGGTGGAGAAACCCTGGACGTAAAGCTCGGGGGTGTCGCGCCCCTCCGGCTCCAGGAAGATCTGGTGGCTGTCTTTGCCTGCGAAGCGGACGATCTTGTCCTCGATCGACGGGCAGTAGCGGGGCCCCTTGCTGTCGATGAAGCCGCCGTAGATCGGCGTGAGGTGCAGGTTGTCGCGGATCAGCTGGTGGGTGGCCGCCGTGGTGCGGGTGATGTGGCAGGCCATCTGCTCGCCGCTCACCCGGGCGGTGGGATCGAAGCTGAAGAAGCGGTCGGCGGCGTCGCTGGGCTGCTCCTCCAGCTTGTCGAGGGCCACGCTGCGCCGGTCGACGCGGGCGGGGGTGCCGGTCTTGAGCCGGTCGGTGCGGAACCCCAGGGCCTGAAGCGCTTCGGTGAGCCCTTCGGCGGGCTGCTCGCCGGCCCGGCCCGCCGCCATCGAGCGGTTCCCCACCCAGATGCGGCCCCCCAGGAAGGTGCCGGTGGTGAGGATCACGGCGCCGGCGCCGTAGACGCTGCCGAAGTAGGTGCGCACGCCGATCACCCGGGCCGGCGGGCCGGACGGGTCGTGGGGATCTCCCTCCAGTTCCAGCCCCGTGACCATCGCTTCACGCAGGGCCAGGTTGGGGGTGTGCTGCAGCAGCTGCAGCATCTGGCGGGCGTAGAGGCGTTTGTCGGTCTGGGCCCGCAGCGCCCACACGGCCGGGCCGCGGCTGGCGTTGAGCAGCCGTTTCTGCAGGGCGGTGGCATCGGCCAGCCGGCCGATCACCCCACCGAGGGCATCCACCTCATGGACCAGCTGGCTCTTGGCCGGGCCGCCCACGGCCGGGTTGCAGGGCTGCCAGGCGATGCGGTCGAGGTTGAGCGTGAACAGGGCGGTGGATACCCCGAGCCGGGCGGCGGTGAGGGCCGCCTCGCAGCCGGCATGGCCGCCTCCGACCACGATCAGGTCGAAGTGTTCGGTGGGGTCTGCGCTCAGGGCCATCCTTTGAATGTATGGCGTGGCAGGGGCCGGTGGGGCTGCCGGGCCCGGCCGATGATGGAGCCCTGCGGTCGAGGCGCCCGCCCATGCGCACCGCCCTGGTGCTGATCGATCTGATCAACGACCTCATCCACCCCGACGGGGCGATGCCCACCTGCGCCGCGGAAGTGCAACGGCGCGGCGTGCTGGGCGCGGCCAACCAGGCCCTTGAGCACGCCCGCGACCGGGGCTGGCCCACGGTCCTGGTGAAGGTGGCCTTCCGAGCCGGCTATCCGGAGCTGCGCGCCCACGCGCCACTCCTGGGCAGGGCCCGGCAGCTGGGGGCCCTGCGGATGGGTCAGTGGGGCACGGACTTCCACGCCGATCTGGCGGTGGAGCCCGGCGATCCGGTGCTGGTCAAGCACCGGCTGAGCCCCTTCCATGGCACCGCCCTGGCGACCCTGCTGCGGGCCGCCGGGATCGAGCGGCTGCTGCTGGGGGGGCGTCAGCACTGCCTGGGCGCTGCAGGCGGCGGTCCGGGAGGCCCACGACCGGGACTTCCGGGTGGTGCTGGTGGAGGACGCCTGCGCCGCGGCGAGCCCCCAGGAGCATCTGGCCTCCATCGCTCAGCTGTCCCGCCTGGCCGCCGTGCTGCGGGCGGCCGACCTGGCAGGGCTCGCGACCCTTCCTGAGCGCCCCGGCCTGCTTACCCCGGAGGCTGCAGCGAGGTGGCGTAGGCGGGATCCTCGGTGCCGAACACCCGGTCCAAGAAGGTGAAATAGAGCCCGAAATGATGGCCGTGGCGCCGGTGGTGCAGGGAGTGGTGGGCGGGGCCGATCAGCCAGCGCCCCAGCCAGTGGTGGGGAAAGCTCAGCGGCAGCACCTCCAGGCCCAGGTGGTTGACCACGGCCCACACCGTCATCGTGGTGAGCACCGCCAGCAGGGTGGCGAAATGCAGGGGAATCACCAGCACAACGGCGATCAGGAACAGGGCCTGAACGCCGGCTTCGAGGGGGTCGAAGGTGAAGGAGGTCCAGGGTGTGGGCTGGCGGGATCGGTGGTGCCCGCGGTGGAACCAGGGGAACAGCTTTGGCTGGTGGAACAGCCGGTGGCTGGCGTAGAAAAAGGCATCCTGCAGCACCAGCACGGCCACATAACTGAGCGGCAGGCTCCACCAGCTCTCGGGGTGGATCTGGCCATGCAGACGGGTCAGGCCCTGCTCCTGCAACGTCATCACCAGAGCGGTGGCCAGGGAGAAGATGGCGGCGGAGATGATGGACAGTTGGATGTCATTGAAAACGGAGACCCTGGCCTCCTGGCGCTGATAGAGAAGCCAGTGGGCGAAGCCGGCCAGGGCGAGTTAGCGCGCCAGGATGATGGCGAAGAAGGCGATAACGTAAAACCAGAAGGAATGATGTTGCACTGATATATCCATCAGATGATCTCCACCAAGCCTTTTCCACCAGAACAGCACCATCAACCCTAGGGGCCCTTTCCCTGGCTGGATACGGCGGATATCCCTATGCAGCGCCGCCATGCAGCGGAATCTATGCAGCCAGATTGCGGAAGCGGGTGAACTGCGGTTCGAACAGCAATTTCACGGTGCCGACGGGGCCGTTGCGGTGCTTGGTGACGATGACTTCGGTGATGCCGCGGTCGGCAGTTTCGGGGTTGTAGTACTCGTCGCGGTAGATCATCAGCACCAGATCGGCGTCCTGCTCGATCGAGCCCGATTCCCGCAGGTCGCTGAGCATCGGGCGTTTGTTGGTGCGGGACTCGACGCCGCGGCTGAGCTGGGAGAGGGCGATGACGGGCACATGCAGTTCCCGGGCCATGCCCTTGAGGCCCCGGGTGATGCGGGAGAGTTCCTGGACGCGGTTGTCGGGGGTGCTCCCCTCCATCAGCTGCAGGTAATCGATCACGATCAGGCCGAGTTCCTTGCCGGTTTCGGCCATCAGGCGCCGGCAGAGGGAGCGCATCTCGAGCACGCCGGAATTGGGCTTGTCGTCAATGAACAGGGGCAGCTGACCAAGGCTGTTGATGCCCTGGCCGAGCAGGGGCCACTCCTCCTGCTGCAGGCGGCCGGTGCGCAGGCGGCCGCTCTCGATGCCCACCTCCATCGACAGCAGGCGGTAGGTGAGCTGCTCCTTGCTCATCTCCAGGCTGAACACGCACACCGGCAGCTGATGCAGCTGGGCCACGTTCTTGGCGATGTTGAGCACGATCGAGGTCTTGCCCATGGCGGGCCGTCCGGCGACGATGATCAGGTCGCTGCGCTGCAGACCCTGGGTGATGGCGTCCAGGTCGTAGAAGTTGACCGGGATGCCGGCGACGGCGGTGCCGAGGGAGCGGCTCTCGATCTCGTTGAAGGTGCTGGTGAGGATCTCGGCGGTGGGGGTGAGGCCGGCGGTGGGCTTCTCCTGGCTGATGGCGAAGATCTTCTGCTCGGCCTCATCGAGCACCTGCTCCATCGGCAGGCTCTGGTCGAAGCCGAGGCGGATCACCTCGTTGGCGGAGCGGATCAGCTGGCGCCGCAGGTGCTTGTCCATCACCAGGCGCGCCACCTGGTCGATGGAGGCGGTGGAGAGGGTGCGCTCCACCAGTTCCACCAGCCGGGAGCTGCCGCCCACCTTCTCCAGCTGGCCCGTGTCGGCGAGCCAGGCGGCCATGGCCGTCAGGTCGGTGGGCTTGCCCTGGCTGTGCAGCATCAGGGCGGTGCGATAGATCTCGCGGTGGGCGCCGAGATAGAAGGCTTCCGGCCGCAGCACGTCGGCGACGCGGCCGATGGCGTCGGGATCGAGAAGGATACCGCCCAGAACCGACTCTTCAGCCTCCAGGTTCTGGGGCGGGACGGAATCGGGCAGGGCCTCGAAGCCGGCCTGCTCCTCGCGACGGGACGCCGGCCTCGGACCGTCGGGCCGGGGGGGATCGGAACCAGCCAGGGGCACGCTCACCATGGACGGGACTCCAGAAAGCGATTCAAGAGACGGTCCGCCGGATAGCTCGGGATCGGGCTCCGGTGAGGCCCCTCATTGTGGAGGCCGGTGCAGGAAAAATCTGTTCGTGGCTGGCCGATCAGTAGCTGACCACTTCCAGGTTGACGTCGGCGACGACCTCGGGGTGGAGCTTGACCTGCACCTTGTAGGAGCCGGTGCGGTGAATCTCGGGAACCGTGATGGCGCGGCGGTCGACCTCCTTCTTGGTGGCCGCTTCGATGGCCTCGGCCACGTCACCGTTGGTGACGGTGCCGAAGAGGACGTCGTCGCCACCGGTCTGCTTCTTGATGGTGAAGCGGCCGATGGTGTCGAGGGCGGTGCGGAAGGCGACCGCCTCGGCCTTCAGGGCCGCCTGACGCTCCGCCTCCTTGGCCCGGCGGTGCTCCACCTGGCGCAGCACCGCGGTGGTGACGGCCAGGGCCTTGCCGGTGGGCAGGAGGTAGTTACGGGCGTAGCCGGGAGCGACATCCACCAGATCCCCGTCTTTGCCCAGGGAAAGGATGTCCTCGCTCAGGACCACCTGCACACGCTTCTTGACCATGACAACGCCCCGGCTGAGCCGTCTGAAATCCGATCGACAAGCCTACGACATGGACCCGGTGGGGGCCGCGGCGCGGGGCAGGCGGACCCGGGTGGCCAGCCCCAGGGCGCGCATCACGCGGATGTGCTGCCAGGTGAGGTCGAACTGGCGGGGGCCGAAGCCGTGGCGGGCCGAGTGGGGGTAGGCGTGGTGGTTGTTGTGCCAGCCCTCACCGAAGGTCAGCGCCGCCACCCAGGGGTTGTTCTTCGACTTGTCGCCGCTGTCGTGGACGGACTCGCCCCACATGTGGGTGGCCGAGTTCACCAGCCAGGTGCACTGGTAGACGATCACCAGGCGCAGGGGGATGCCCCACAGCACCAGGGCCCAGCCACCGGCACCGGTGACGCTGCCGATCCAGAAGAGCAGCAGGCCCAGGGGCACCTGGAGCAGCAGGAAGCTGTGGTTCAGCCAGCGGTAGTAGGGATCGGTGGCCAGGTCACCCGTGAGCCGGGGCACGGCGGCCATGGCGGGAATCTCCTCGAACATCCAGGCCATGTGGGACCACCAGAAGCCCTTGTTGCTGTCGTGGTGATCCGCTTCCGTATCGGAAAACTTGTGGTGATGGCGGTGCAGGCCGACCCAGTCGATCGGGCCGTGCTGGCAGCTGAGGGCGCCGCAGGTGGCGAAGAAGCGCTCCAGCCACTGGGGCACCCGGAAGGAGCGGTGGCTGAGCAGGCGGTGGTAGCCGATCGTGACGCCCAGGCAGGCGGTGACCCAGTACATCACCAGGAGAGCGGCCACGGCCTCCAGGCTCCAGAAGCGGGGCAGCAGGGCCACCACCGCCAGGACGTGGATCACGACCATGAAGCCGATCGTGCCCCAGCGGGTGCCCTTGGGGGAGACGCCGCGGGGTTCGCCGCGGCGCGGTTCGTGCAGGGCCCGGGCCCTGATGAGGGAATCGGGCCCCTGGTTGATGGTGGCGGGGCGGCGGGTGTGGCGGGCTTTGGTGCCGCCATCGCGGCGGTCGCCGGATGGGGCGCCTGGCTGGATGCCGGGGCGGGAGAGGGGGGTGACGGCCATGAAGGACCGGGCTCCTGATGAGTGATTAAGATGGTAGCAATACGAATCCTGATCGAGTGGGGTATCGAGACGAACTCGTATCTGGCCGCGTCGCCTTCGCCCACCTGATCCGTGTCTGGCACGAGCGCAACGGCTGGTCCCACCGGGTTCTGCCGATGCTGGCCGAGGCCCTCGATCTGGGTCGGGTGCACAACTCCCAGCTCTCGATGCTGCGCAACGGCAAGCTGGCCTCCCCCGGTCCGGAGGTGTTCCTGGCCCTGGGGGGCGTCAACCTGTGGCTCGAAGCCCAGGCCCCCGGGGGCCGGCTGGAGCCGCTGGCGGCGCGCACCCTGCTGGCGGCCCACCCCGAACTCATGGAGGCCCTCTGCAGCTCGGCCCTGCCGGTGCGCGACGAGCAGCAGCGGGTGCTGGGGCCCGGGGCCCTGCTGGAGGTGTTCGTGGGCTTCCGCCAGCCGCCGGCCAGCTTCGATCTGCGTATCAGTGAGGCGGAGGCCGCCGGGCTCAGCGGGGCCCTGGCCCAGCTGCTCACCGCCGGCCGGCCCTGGCGCGACTGTCGCGACCGGCTGATGGCGGCCTATCCGGTGGCCAAGCGCCAGCGGCGGGAGCGCTTCGCCGAGGTGATCGCCGGTCAGCGCGACTACACGGCGGTGGAACTGGACGCCGAGCTGCCCGAGCTGCGCCGCACCCTGGCGGCCCTGGGGGCGGCGGGGGAGGAGGAGCTGGGCCCGGACCGCTTCCTGGACCTGCTGCGTCAGCGGGCCCGCCGGCTCCAGGGGGAGGGCGCCGCCCAGGCCCCGGACGACCTGGCGGCCGCCATCCGCCGCGAGATCGACGCGGCGATTCCGGCCACGGCGGACCCGGCCGAGCGCTGATTCAGGGATTCAGGCGGCCGCGTCGGCGCGGCGGCCGAAGACCGGGGCGATGCGCACCTTCCTGGCCAGGCCGAGGGCCCGCAGGGCACGGATGTGCTGCCAGGTGATGTCGAACTCGAACCAGCGCAGCCCGTGGCGGGCCGAGTGGGGGTAGGCGTGGTGGTTGTTGTGCCAGCCCTCGCCGAAGGTCAGCAGGGCCACCCACCAGCAGTTGCGGGAGCGGTCCGGGCAGTCGAAATTGCGGTAGCCGAAGGCGTGGGTGGCGGAGTTCACCAGCCAGGTGACGTGGTACACGAGCACCAGGCGCAACGGGATGCCCCAGAGCACCAGCCCCAGGCCGCCGCCATGGACGCCCGCCCAGTTGCCGTACCAGTAGAGGGCGGCCCCCAGGGGCAGCTGCAGCAGCAGGAACCAGCGGTCCAGCCAGCGGTAGAAGGGATCCTTCTCCATGTCGCCGGTGAAGCGGTGGATCTCGGTGAGGGCCGGGATCTTGTGCAGCATCCACTCGCTGTGGGCCCACCAGAGGCCGCGGGCGGCGTCGTGGTGGTCGTTGGGCTGGTC
>Ga0194129_10000939_pt1 | contig 51589 bp, 44 predicted proteins | sample TA2KigCa35mmetaG_FD_150862 | JGI IMG/M metagenome (GOLD analysis project Ga0194129, IMG submission 150862) | Freshwater microbial communities from Lake Tanganyika, Tanzania - TA2015038 Kigoma Deep Cast 35m | ecosystem: Environmental > Aquatic > Freshwater > Lake | place: Tanzania: Lake...
ATATAGAAATGACGGCGAAAATCGAGAAGAAGTAAAAGATTTTTTCTCTCTAAGAAAGATAGAGGGTCGTGTAACTATTGAAAAAATTGCTAAGAAGTGCTATTCACTTTTTCAATCAAGTCCTGGAGTTTGGGGACTAACTCGTGTTGCTTTTGTTAAACAAAATAAGATTCCTAGATCTAAGATTCAAACTAACCCACATGCAGAACGAGTTAGAGGGCATCGAAACATTTCGTTGCCTACTAAAATTTCCCCTTTAGCCTACGCACCACATAGAGTTGGGTTCCTAGACACAATCGCAGAGGGAGATTTGTCTAAGATTTCCCCTCAATTTTCCCTAAAACAACGAATAAAATTTGCATTAGATATAGTTTCTGGAATTAAAAAGATTCATTCTGAAGGTCTTGTTCATCAAGATATTAAACCTATGAATTTCCTGCTTTTTAAAGAGGGCGAAGAGTTTGTAGCAAAAGTCGCTGATTGTGATGATATTGTACCTGAGGGGGCTAGGAGAACTATCTGCACACCGGGATTTATTCGTTCACAAGAAAGGTATGGTCTTGCAAATAAAGCTTCAGATATTTATGCACTAGGCAAGTCTTTTTATGAATTTGTTTTAACCCTTCCCCGAGGGGATGGCACTGATCCTCAAATTTTAAAAGATTATAGAGACCTGTGTAAAGAGATGACGAGTGAAGATTACTATCGGAGACCGACAGCAGATCAAATAGAAGAGCGTCTACAAACAATTTTCAATAGCCTCTAATAAAGCAGTTTTTGTTTTAAAAGAGTTTTGGATAGTTTCAAATTGAATGGTAACCCATGTTCTTTTAAGAAAGTGTTTTAGTTCGGGTTTAAAGTGTGAGACGTGTTTTACTCCAAATTTCTTTACTTCGTAGCCGCTCTCTTCTGTTAGTTTTTCCATATGACCCATCTCTACAAAACGATCAAATAAGCTATCTTGTCGAAAAATAAAAACAGGTCTTATTTGCAAAGAGATCCCTTTTAATTTTTCTTCCAGTTTTTCCCCTTCATAAAATAGGGTTATGTTTGTAAAGAAATTCAAACATGCATCCCACCACTCTTTCTTCTCTTTAACAAAAAAGAGGTGAAGTTTTGCAGATTCTCCCAATAGAAGCATTAAATTTTTTACCGATCTCCCTTTATAAACGATAGCAATTCTATCTTCTTGAAAATTAGGTCCGAATGGGTATCCAATAAAGTGGAGGTGGTAAAACGGGTGCATCGACCTTTTTGAAATAAAATGAATAAACTGAGATCCCAAATACTTTGTCATTATGACAAAAGCTGTAAATATAATAACTGCCATTAGAGTAAAGCCTGCCGCAGAGGAGACTTTCATTATTTTGCCAAACAAAAAGAGGCAAAAAGGAGCAAGCAATACCCCCGAGAAACTTAAAAAATTTTCAGCAGCAAAGACTTGCCCTCTCATCTCTGAGGGGCTAAAAGCCTGAATATAAGCCTCTAAAGGAACTACATAGAGCCCACCAAAAAGACCTAACACAAAAAGAGATATAACTGATCCAACAACTGAATGTTTCATCATCGGAAGAAATAGAAGAGCTAAAGAAAGAATTAAAAGAGCAAAACAGGAGAGCCCCATATCAATCTCTTTTTTACAAAGTCTTCCTGCGATAGCAGCTCCTAGTGCAATTCCAATTGCAGTTCCTAAAAAAAGATCTCCTCCTCCAACTTCACTTAAGTGCAAAAAATCCATAGCAAATGGAATGACGTTTAACTGCACAAATGCGCCAATAAAGAGAAAAAATGCAGAACCTACGACTGCTAAAAAAAGTCTTGGCGTTTTTTTACAATATGTTAGGGTCTGAATCGTCTGTTTTACAAAAAATAGTGACAGCTTTTCTTTCCCTCTCACAGGTGGAGTGTAGGGGATATAAAGACTTGCTATAAAGCCAATAATAGCTGCACCCATGCACACAGAAATGCAAAGAAGAAAATTCCTCTCTGTAACTCTTGTTAAAAATGAAGCTAAAAAAGTTCCTAAAATCATTGCCATGTAAGAAGAGGAGGTTATCATTGAATTTGCTTTTGGAATCTGTTCTTTACGAACAAGTTCTGGGACGATGCTGAATTTTGAGGGGCTTAAAAAAGCGCTTTGTAAGCAGAGCATGAAAAGAGTTATATAACATCCTGAAACAGTTTGAAAATAGTAGGCAAAAAACCCAAAACCAATCACTACAATCTCTAAAGCTTTTAACCAAACAATCACCTTCTGCTTGCTGAACTTATCTGCTAAAACGCCCCCAGCAGTAGAAAAAAGCAAAAAAGGCAAAACAAAGCAGACACCAACCCAAAACAAAATATCTGCTGAAGCCTCTTTTCCAAGTAAATCAATAAGGAGGTATATCGTTAAAAATTTAAAAAGGTTATCATTCAAAACAGCAAAAAATTGAGCTATATTGAGTAAACGAAACGCATGCTTATCAAATTGCGAAACAGCTGATTTAAGCATAAAAAAGACCTTTTACTATTATGTTAAAGAAGACCATTGTACCGGCATCTAACATTACTTCAAATACTGTTTTTATCTCTAACCACTTACTTGCTCTTGCAACTGTTTTAAAAGAAGTGATTTATGAAAAAGAGACCTCTCTTCGAACAATCATTCTTGTTCCTAGTAATCACACAAAAAATTTTTTAACACAACATTTAACTGACTCATCTGAAGCGTTTTTTGGCGCTCGCTTTTTAAGTTTAGCCCAAGGAATTGAGCACTTTATAAAACTTTCTTATCCAAGCTCTTTTTCGTTCCCCTCCTTTTCAAGCCTCTCTCTTCATATTGAGTCTTTGCTACTTAACCCGACAGACGACCTTTATCCCCTCCTCTCCTATTTAAAAAACGACAAGAAAAAAATTTCATCTCTATCAAGTGAGTTGAGTCATATTTTTTTGTACTATGGGGTCTATGGGGGAAAAGCTTTAGAGGCGTGGGAAAAAAAAGAGGGGTTCCAGCAAACTCTTTGGCACAAGGTGAAAAAAATATGGGATTTTCCCTGTCACATCCTCCAAAAACCCCCAGAACCGAAATTCCCTCTCCATGTTATCATCTTTAATATTCCCCACATTCCAACCCTTTATAAAAATTTTCTTGATGCTCTTTCAATAAATTGGCCTATTACCTATTTTTTTAAATCACCAACACCGAATTACTGGGGGGACTTAATCTCAGATAAAGCAATAGCTAGAGCTGATTTAAGTTTTCAATCCGAGTCTATTTCTGAATCAGAAAGAGAGAGTTTTGAATCTCTTGCAACAGACACAAATTCTCTTTTGGCAAATTTTGGATCGTTATCGAAAAAAATGTTTCTATGGTTATCTGAAAAAGAGAGTCATGAATTTTTTATTCCCCCTAAAAATGAGACCGCTTTAGCAAAGATACAAAAAGACATTTTTTCTCTATCCCCAACTGAAAAATTAGTTCCAGACGATTCTTTACAAATTCATGAGGCTAGCTCACGAATGAGAGAAATTGAAATTTTAGTAGAAAACCTTACTAAAATTTTGAAAAATGGTTCTCTTTTACCAGAAGAGATTGTTGTATTTAGCAAAGATTTAGATCTCTATTTTCCATTTATTCAGTTTATCTTTGAGCAAGACTCTTGTCCTCTAGGCTACTTTATATCAGATCTTTCTGCACTAAAAACAAATCCTATATTAAAAACAGTGGAGCGCTTTTTCTCCCTTGTAGATAGCCGCTTCGATGTAGAGACAATTGAAGACCTTCTTTTTTCAGAGCCTATTTTAAAAAAACAAAAATTCTCCTCTTCAGAACTTTCTCTCTTTCATACATTAGTTGAAGAGATGAACATTCAATGGGGATTTAATCATGAAATGAAAAAAGAAGTCCTTGAAATTGAAGGTGTTTCAGAAAGAGGCTCTTGGAAATTTGCATTTGAAGAGATGCTTCAATCGCTTGCTTACTCCTCATCGATGGAAATTTCGAAATTTGAACTTTTGGGCAACCTTATCATTTTCCTAGAAACATTATTTTCAGATATTTTATCTCTTAAGAAAACAGAAGCGAGCTTAAGTGATTGGATTTTGATTTTAGATACTCTTTTGAATAAGTATTTTGATGAGAGTGAAGAAATTACATTTGTTTTAGCTGAAATTCACTCCTTTGCAACACTTGCAAAAAACATCGATTCTATTTTCCCCTTCTCCTCAATTCATGAGGTTTTAAAAGAAATTTTTGCAAAAAAAACCTTTGATCGATTTTATTCCCAAAAGCCTGTGATCCAATTTTCAAATCTATCTGAAGTGGTTAACATAGATGCAAAAGTAATTTTTATTTTAGGACTAGATGAAGACTCTTTCCCTGGGAAAAAAGTTGTACGCTCCTTAAATGAATTAAAAGGGCGTATTGGAAGTGATCACCTACCTGAAAATGCAGAAAAAGATCGTTTCTATCTTTTAGAAGCTCTTCTTTTAGCGAAAGAAAAGGTGATCTTGAGCTATACAGGCCTATCTGAAAAAGATGGGAAACCTTTAGAACCCTCTTTGTGTGTCCAAGAGATATGCTCTAATTTCAATACAAATCCGATTCAAAAGCACCCCTCTCTCTTTTTTTACCCAAAACAAAAAAAAGAGCCTCTTTCTTCCCCCCCTCAAATAGATGAACCCTCTTTAGAAATTGATATTCGTCATCTCATAGAGCTTATGAAACACCCCGTTCGTTTTTACTGCAATCGAGTGCTTGGTATCTTTTTAGAAAAACCGATTAAACAAGAATCGAGAGAATTTTTTCTATCCTATCTTGATAGATCTCTTGCAAAAGAGGCCTTTTTTAAGCAAAGCAAAGAGGATCTCTTTGATATTTGGGAGAGAAAAAATCTTCTACCTACAGCTTTATTTAAAGAGTGTGCAAAATTAGAACTTTTAGAAGAGTTAGAAGAAATTCATCGGGGATTTAAGAATTTTGATTTAAATAAAGATTGCTTTTTTTCGATCTATTTTGATCCCGCATGCAAACAGGCAACCTTTTTAGACCCCTCTCGCTTTATACACCCATCTATTCAAGTCACTTTAGAAAACGGTAAAACATTTTCTCTTTTTGGAAAACTTCCCTCTCTTTCAAAAAAGGGGATCTATCTTCACAAAGAGTTTTCTATCAGCGAATTTTGGAAACATATTCCCCATCTTGCTATTTTAAACGCAATTAAATCACCCGCAAACCCTTTTCTTCTTTTTGGAAAAGATTTTGTAACAAAAACCTCTTCCATAAAGCTCTCTTCCCTCGTCGAATATTATCTTCAAGCAGTAGAGGCGCCCTCACCCCTTCTGCCTGACCAAATTGAAAAACTTTTGAAAAAAAAGCTCTACTCACCCACCTCATTTTTTGATGATCCCTACCTCACTTTTCTTGCTCCCGATCTTTCGAAAAATTGGGATCAATGGCTAAATTTCATACCTAATTGTTGATTTTAATCGTTTTTTAAATATACTCTTTTCAATTAAAAATCTAAGAGATGGCATGACTCTCTCCCCAATATCAACAAAGTCTGTTTCTGAGACGATCTGTTATAAAATTTCACCTAAATTTAAATGGTCTCAAGAATTATCTAGCAGGTTAATAAAACAGGTGCATGAAGCAGATCTTCCGGACTATCCCCCCTATATAATTCAAGTGCTACGCAAAACAATTTACGTCACTAAATGGAAGCTTATTAGATTACACAAAGAAGATTGTATCCCTCTTAAAACTCTTAAATGTCGATTTTATGAAGTAGATAGCCCCAAAGTAAATAAATCAAATTTTACTCCAGAGGAAGATGCTTTTCTGCTAGAGATTTTACCTACTGCTACATCTGATAGGGGAATTGAATGGACTAAAGTTGCCTCTCTTTTTTTTTCTAAAATGCCATCCCCCCTAAAATTATATAGACCCTCTTTGCAATTAAAAAACCGGTATGGATTGATAAAAAAATCAACCCCATCTCCTGTTAAAATTCCTCCTATCACACCTCTTTATCAAGAATCTTTAACTCCAAGGGGGAAAGCTCTTAAACGAAAAAGAGTTGAGTCTCCTTCTAAAAAAGAATCATCCCCCGAATCTAGTGAAGAACATACGGATATTGTAGCCTCTTCAGCCAAGCTTATACCCTCTCCAGTGACATCATTTCCCTTTCCAACGACACCGTTTCCTAACGAAGCTTCCCCGTCAGTAGACGATTTTTTTGAGCAACTTAAACGGAACCGGTTTGAAAAAACACTCGGAGAAAAAGAAAAGGGCGACTTTTATGAAAAAGAGGAGTTTAACTTCGATGACTTTTTTAAAGGTAACGATCTTCCCAACGGGAAGCTATATTTGATCTAGGTTTTGAAATTTTTTCAAGCGTTTTTCTAAGAGTTAGTTCGTTAGATGCGATTGTAACTGTTTTTTTCGCCCTTGTCACAGCTGTGTAAATAAGCTCTTTACTAAACGCTTCAGACCCCTCAGGAAGGAGAATAAATACGTGATCAAATTCACTACCCTGACTTTTATGGATCGAAATTGCCCAAGCAAGGTCGTATTCTGTAAGCAAACTTAAGGGCACTTTTTGGGGAAATAGTCCATAATCTCCCTCTTTCCAACCCATATCTCCGTTCATAAGCTGATATTTGTAATCATTTTTTGTTATAATCAAGGGTGTTTTTAAACTCTTTTTTTTATTAGCCTCTATGTATTCATTACAAAAATTTGTACCGAGATACCCTTTGCGAAAAGGGGTTAATATCGTTAACGAGTTGCTTGTAGGAATTGGCGGATTTTTAGGAAGAGGCACTAAATCAATATCTGCAATTGTTCGATCCCTAAGAAGCGAAAAAACCTCCTCTAGCTCATCTTGTTTAATTTTTTGAGCAAGAGTTAAAATCCCCTTTCGATCACTTCTCATAGGCTGATCCAATTCAATTTGAGGAAGATCTCTAATTTTGAAAAAATCTGGGAAGACAAATCCTGCCTCTACAGGGGGAAGCTGGTTGGGATCCCCCATCAAAATAAGATGGGTCCCTTCAGGAATTGAAGATAAAAAAAGAGCAAACAATTTTGCGTCAATCATCGAACATTCGTCTGCTATGATAAAATCGTAGATGAGAGGCTTTGCTTCAAACTGATCTGGCATTTTTTCTCTAAGTCCAAGTAAATTGTGCAGAGTCCCTTTTGTAATTTGTGGGTGATTGATCCGAAAAGCAGCTTTTCCAGTGGGTGCTGTAAACAAAATAGAGGCATTTGGTTGATGCACTAATAGAGACGAAATAAGAGCGTTTGCTAAATACGTTTTTCCAGTCCCAGGCCCCCCAGAAATTAAAAGAAGTGTGTTTGAAAACGCTTTATAAAGAGCCTCTTTTTGAGCGTTATAGAGTGGGATTGTAGGATTTGGAACAAATGTAAATTTAGCTTTTGCAGACAGCAGTCGCTTCAGCTGTTTTAAAATAGTCGTCTCAAGATCAAAACTTCTTCTCAAATAGTAGTGGTCATGATAACAAACAATTGGACTCTTATCCCCTTTGGTAAGATAGGAAATTTTTGGATAGATCTCTTTGTTATAAAATGAAAGGTGCCCCTCCCTTGTTCTTTTCATCAATTCAGCAACAAACCCATGCAATTCTATATCCTTATTTTCTTTTAAAATTGCACTTGCAAAAGCTGTATCAATCATAATTTAAGGACTCCATTTTCTTTGCCTCGCAAGAAAAAATAAAAGATATTTCCGAAAGAGAATTTTTTAAAACTTTTTTCTAAAGCCTCTTTATATATCGATGCTTGCATATAATAGTTATGCTCTGTCATTGCATTCTTGATTGTCTCAGGCGTATAGGAAGAGAGAAGATTCATTTTCCAATCAAGAATGTAGATTTTATTTTCATAGAGAAAGACTAAATCAATAAATCCTTTCATAAAAGATCTAGTCTCTTTTTTAAAACAAAAAGAGTGCTCTTGGAGCATATATTCAGGAGAGACCTCTTTTAAACAAAACGTTTCAAGTTTTGTAAAAAATGCTGCGTGAAGATGATCGTAGACAATTTCTTCAAGCCCTTCTAAATGCGTTTTAAAAACCTCTTTTTCAATAAAAGCTTTTATTTGATCCTCCTTCCAATCAAAATAAGAGCCCTCTTCAATCATTTTTTCTAAAAGAAGATGAAAAACATTTCCTGTATGAGGTCCTGGAGGTAGATGACTCTCTTTGGAAACAGGTGAGAGTTGATGTGGTGTAGATAAAGAGGAAAACGAGCTATATTGTCTTGCAGGGGGAAAACTTAAAAGACTCTCTTCTAAAGGTTTTATGACCTCTTTTTTTACGTCTATTTTCTCAACAAAAAGTGGCGCTTCAATTTTTCTATAGACAAAGTCATTTTCGATTAAAACAGTTTCAATCTCATCGAGTGACAAAGTCGGAAGGCTCTCGTAGGGAGAGTTTGGTGACTTTAATTTTGCAAGCAAGAGGTCTATTGGGGCTTTTTCTTCTTTAGACTCATTTTCTTTCACAAAAAGATAGAGTTTCTCTTTGGCCCTTGTCGCAGCAACATAAAAAAGACGAATTTTTTCTACATCCTCGTCTATTGGCTTTTTAAGTGGTGCTACAGGCGATTTAGCAGCTGTTCCCAAAGAAAAAACAATATCAAATTCTAAGCCTTTACTCATGTGAGATGTCATGATATGAATTTTGCTATTGTCAATGACAGGCTTTCGCTTAAGATAGGGGTGATCATCTGCGTCCAAAAGACTTAGCTTTTCTAAATAAGCATGCAAAGACTCTGGATTTTCTTCTAGTACAAGCCCTACAAGTTGCATGAAATCTGCATACTCTTCTTTATTTTCTATGAATAACAGTTCGTGCAAGTGGGTAAGAAAAGAGGGGAGTCCCTCCTCTTTAAAAACTTGAGAAAGTTTTATAAAAGGGTTCAAAATCTCTTCCTCAGATGCACGTTTTAGTTTTTCTGCCTCCCATCCAATAAATGGGTGAGCTAGAATTTCTTTTGCCAAACTAATGTTTTTAGGGGTTTTGGAAATCTTTGCTCCCAGCAATAAAAGCTTAAATGCATCTCCTTCAGTAATATTTGCAGTCGCTGTTGTTAAAACAGACATATTTAAATTTTGCAAATAGTCAGTTAAACGAAACGCCTCATACCTATCTTTAACTAAAACAGCAAAAGAAAAATCGCCCCCTATTCTGACAATTTCATTTGCTATAAAAGAAAAGAGAGCCTCTTCTTCTGATGAGGCAACTAAAATAAATTCCAACGGGTTTTCTAATAATTTTCCTGAAGAACTTTTTTTCGCTTGCAGAGGTTCGTAAAAAAAATCCCCTTTTTTATCAGAAAGAGTAAATAGATTTGGCGTTTGGAAAAGCTTATTTAGAGAATTAATTAAAAGAGGGTCGCTTCGATAATTTGATGAGAGTTTGTAGACTGACTGAAAGTTTTTTTTTGCATCTAAAAATGTTTGTAAATTAGCCCCACGAAACGCATATATTGATTGCTTTGGATCCCCCACAACCAAGAGCAATTCAGGCGTAAGTGACGAAAAAATTTTCCACTGCAAAGGATCTGTATCTTGAAATTCATCAATGATACATACAGAAAATTTAGCATTCACTTTTTCTTTGAATATAGGATTTGCAAGCGACTCACACATTGTTTCTAGTAAAATATTAGGTCCTTCGTTTTTATCCTCTAATCTTTTTTGTACTTTTTTAGCGACTCTACAAAAAAGAGTGAACGGGTCGCTTGCCTCAAACACAATCGGAGCTAGCAGTTTAATCAATTCATGCGTCTCAACTGACGAGTTTTTCTTTCGATTTTTCTCTTGGAAAAGCTCAAATATTGAGGGCGTCGACAAAATTAATTTTTCAAAATCTTTTTCAGAGAGCGCTTTTAATTGCGTTTTTACAAATTCATGAACCTCCCCACTTCTATTTGTAACTTTATTATAGGAAGAGGCAATCTCGAAAAGGGCATCAGTTGCTTCATAAGAAAGAATTAGAAATTTTTCTTGAAGAACTTTATACGACTGATAGTCTGGCAACAAAGGGCTTGAAGAGAGAAATGAAATCATTTTTTTTACAAAATTTTTTGTCTCTCTTCGAAAAGGAGCCATAAGTCTTGTCAACATTGCAGGGCTGAATTCATCAGCATCTACAAGAGTTCTTAACACATCCAATATAGCAACTTCTAAACTCTTTTTTCGAAACCCTTTTTCTGGGTCTATGATGCTTGCGTCAATATTTGCTTCAAAAGAAAACTCGGAAAGCATTCTATGACAAAACGAGTGGATTGTATAAATTTCTGCTTCATCAATTAATCTAAGAGCGTTTTTCAAAGAAAGGGTCGCATCTATTTGAGGAAATGTTTTTAGATAGGGAGGGGGAGAATCGCTTTTTAGGAGATTTTGCAAATTTTGATAGATTCTTCTTTTTAAATCTCTAACGCCTGCATTTGTAAATGTTGTTATTAAAATTTTATGCAAGGGGATTTTTTGCAAGATCAACCTTGCAACAACGTGTTCTATCGCAAACGTCTTTCCAGTCCCAGCCGAAGCCTCAACAAATAATCTTCCAAAAAGTTTGGTCTCTACATCTAAACAATTAAATTCTTGCATGTAGGAAGAATAACACCTGCTCTTATAACGAAACAATTCAAAAAACTTAAAACTTTTCTTAAACACCTCTATCCACTATACTTTTCATCTTTTTCAAGACACGATCAATAAGGATGTTATGACCCTAACTAGCTCAAGTTATCAAAACAATATAGAAGTGACTTTAAATTTTTTGGAATTCCAAGCATTTGAAAATCTTAGCTCAATTCCAGATCAACCAACTCTTGATAGATTGAAATCTGTGTTTTTATTTATAACTGATTTAAGTTCTGCTCAGTTTGAAAAATACAAAAACATTTTAATTTCTTTATACGAAATTTCTGGAAATACCGCTCCAGCTGATTTAATTACCGCTACCCCCCTTTTTCTAGAAGAGAGAGTCTCTCCTTTAAAAGAGCCCCCCCCCCCTTCCAAGCTCTCCTGTACAGGTAACACCACCTCAAAATAGTGCTTGCCTTAGCTCAGCTTTAAAAGATAGTAAGTTTGAATGTTTAAGTCTTGAAAGCTCTGCTGCTCAATCTTTTTCAAGTAACCTTGCTAGCGCTTTCTCAAGACAGACATCAAAAGAGTGTCCTAAACGATTTTCTGCAGTGCAAATAAAAAGAGAAAGAGAAGAAACAGCTCCGATTAAAGCACCAGCCCCTTTGAAAATTGCAAAATGTGTGGAAGACCCCTCAGACCGTTTTAAAGTAGATTTAAAAAAGCCTCTAACGATAAAAGGAACAGGGTCGCACTTTTCTGATTTTAGAGAGGCTCTTAAAGCGTTAGCAGAAAAAAATTACCCCCTTGCTTTAGAATACATAGTTCTTCTTGCCAGGTTTTTTGACATCGGAATTTCAAAAGAACGAAGATTTCCTCCGGCCTTAGCTTGTGATATTCATCTAAAAACTTACTTTTGCATAGTCTATTACCACATCTCAATGATGATCTCTCTTGATGATTCCAAAAAAATTCTTTCGGAGCACAAACTTCTTTTGGAAGAACTAGAAATTCATAGAATAGAAATCAAAGCATATCTTGAGAGGTACAATCCGATTGAACAAATCACCCCCTTTTTAGAAAGCTTTAAGCAAGCTTGTGTAGAAGCATTTAATTTAAAACTTATGTCTCTAGAAGAGGTTAGAATCTAAATTAAGTATATGTAAAAACAGAAAGCATTTTCATTAACCCTACAAAATCAAATACCTAAGAACTTAGTTTCTTAACGTAAAATTGTCCCCATGGACAAAAAAATAAAAAATCCTAAGGTAAAACTATGGATTTTTCATCGAAAAATGAATTAGCGCCTATATGGAAAAATAACAAAGGGTCTGCTAAAAAAAAATTACCCCCCTATTTTTCCTTGAAAGGGTATCGGAAAAAAGCGCTCTCGATCCAAGCAAGTTGGCCTCTACACGAAAAATCTTATTTTTTCTCCCCAAAACAATTTAAAGAGATTTTTTTAAGCGCAAAACATACAACAGATTACGCGCAATATGACAGCTTTGTAAAAGCTATCAAGGGCGCGTATAGAATAGATCAATTAGATAACTGTTATCTTCAAAAAACCTATGAACTCAACCTCAACCTAAAAAATTCCAAGGGAGTGGCTTGAATCCTTTAAATTTACAACTGTTTTTAACAACTTGGGATGGGGGTATTTTAGTTTCAAAAAATGATGGAACAAAAGAGCTTGCGACAAAAGTTGCACTAGACGCAATCGGCTCTTTGTCTGTTGTAGATACAACAAGAGAGCTTCTTAAAATTAGCGGTAAAACCCCGCTACTGATAGGAAAAATAGGAAGACTTATTTCCCATTTTCAAACTCTTCACTCACTATCCAAAGCTGATATTGAAGCAACCCTTCACCTTACAACCTGGGAGGCAGGCCCTAATACAGAAATTGCAAAGTTAAGAATACTCTCTTGTTATCTAGAGAACAAACCATCTCTAGATCTTTCAAACTTAGAGCTCACCTCTCTTCCAGAATCGCTAAACCTATTAAACATTAAAAACTTAAACTGCTCAAACAACTCTCTTTCAGCTCTTTGTGCTCTTCCAAATCACTTAAAAACCTTGATTTGCTCACATAATAGATTAAGTTCTTTGCCAGAGCTACCCTCGGGTCTTACAAATATTGACATGGAAGACAATTTTATCACTGTTTTGCCACCCCTCCCCCCCTCTTTATCAAATTTAATTTGTATAAATAATCTCATCAGAACGCCTCCTTATACTCCTCCTGGAACAATTGCAACTTTTTCTTTAAGAAAAAAACCTCCCATAAACTTGCTTATGGAAACCCTGCAAGAGCTTGCGGGGGCTGATTTTTCAGATAGTTTAGAAGAGATAAATCCCTCCATTTTTAATGAAGATTTTGTCCAAGATTTTATGAATTGGTATGATCTTCTTAAGCATCAGCCAGACTTTCAAACCCTTATTGGGCAAAAAAATCTAGCACTCCTGCTTCTTAAAACAGTATCGCTCTCCTCAAAAGATCGAGATTATTTTGATCTTGTTAAAGCAGCCCTTTCAGAAGCGCTTGATACTTGTACTGACAGGTCTTTGTATTATTTAAACTTTATAACAGTTGCAAGAAAACTAAAAGAGACAGCCTCTGTAGCTAATAAAATCTCTATTTTAAAAGGGGGATTCGCCTTTTCATTTTTAGAAAAAATTGCAAAAGAGATAATCGAATTGCGACTAATTGCAAAATCATTTTCTCTTGGAAGAGATCTTTTAGAACAAGAAATTCAAGAGATAAAAAAAGAGGAGATTGAGCTTTATCTAGCCCTTCAAATCAAATTAAAAGATCATTTTTGTTTTCCGACAGAGACAACTTCTATGCGATTTAGTGGTCTTGATAGACTCTCTGAGCAAGAGATTTTATTTGCAAAAACTCTTCTCTACTCAAAGTTAGAAAATAGAGAGGACTTTCTTGATTTTTGTGCAACTGAGGAGAGCTGGAAAGAGTGTATAAAAAAAATTCATTCTGACGAATTTCTCCCACTTACAACTACCTTTCAAGAGGAGTTAGCAAAACTCATGACTAGGCAAGAAGTGCTTGAAAAAGTATTAGATGATGCAACTGGAGAGAGCGAAAAAGAGCGCGCTTATGCAGATTTACTTGATTGCAGATCGTCTATCGGGGAAATTATGGAGGAGATGAAAAAAACTGAATTCGATTTTATAAAAATAAAGACAAAAAAACTGATAGAAATTCTTCAAGAGTTATCGAATTGGAGAGGGGGATCAAAGAGTGAGGAGGCAAAAAAAAGAGTTATTGCAGCATATGTAACAAAAAGCTCCTCTCTTGATTTATCTTACCTATCTCTAACATCTCTGCCCAAATGCCTTTCCGATTTTTCTCACCTCTCTTACTTAAATTGCAGCCATAATTTACTGACCTCACTCCCTTTTTTGCCTCATTTGGAGGTGTTAAACTGCTCTTTCAATCGAATTTACTTTCTGCCACCCTTTTCTGATCGGGTTAAAATTAATGCAGCAGTTAATCCCTACCTGCAAAAGCTCTAAGTTTGCCTATTTAGCAAAGACTCTTTTTATTGCTTTACTAAATGATGGAAATAAACTCTCTTCTTAGGTAATTTTTAACACTTTTTTTCTTTTTGCAAAGCAATCAATTAGAGTTGAGGCTGCCCAAAGAGAGGCAAGTGGGATACATCCAAGAGCTAATGTACTCACCCAAGCAGCGAGTCTGGGAAGAAATAAACCTTTATCCTACTTTGTTACGTCATAAACTGCTCGAAATGCAATCGAAAAAGTCGTTTCTAACTTCTGAACTTCAGCAAGATGAGTAGTCCTGCCTTTTAAAGAAGTCGGCCTTAGCGTCGTAGAAGAGATTGTTAGGTTTTTCTTTGGTATCTGAACAGTGTACCCTCTAGGAAGCTCAATTCTCTCTCCTGTAGCTGGATTCTGAATATAAGTTTTAGATGTACGCTTTTTAGGAGCTGTTTTTAACACGGAGACATTTGATCCAACAAAAATAGAAGTTACTCTAAAGTCACTGTTATCAAATTGTGACCACTCACTTTCAGTAGAGCCTAGAGGATTAAATTCCCTATACCGTTCTGGCATCTCGTTAAAAAAACGAGCCGCCTCTTGCGACGAAGAATCTAGAAGGTCTAAAGTAGCAAGTTGACCTATTTGTGTAGTTGTGATTCTTATCTCATTTCTAATCACCGATAGGTAAATAGGCTCTCCCTCTACACCCTCTTTAATTGCTTGCAAACGCTCCACAATATTTGCTACTAAAGGAACATAATCTGGAATCTCAGTCCCCTTTTTATCTGCATCTTTACCTACCAATGTTTTTTGTAATAGATCTTGAGCAATATCTATTGCGAAACTGTCATCTAAGCGCCGACCCCGAGGAATCATTAGAACAGTTTCTGTTTCCCCTACACTTTGAAGCCAACTATCTGTATCAATTTCTTCTATCCCAAACATCTCAGGTGCATCTGTTAAATTAAATTCTTGAGTGCAGAAAGAATTAGGGAGTATAGAAAAACTAAAGAAGTAATAGTTTTTATCGGTGTCTGAAGGTAAACAACGAAAGGAAAACCCACCCTCTTCTTTAAGCTGCTCTTGATTACCAAGAAAAAATTGAGTTCCCAAAAATACTATAAAACGACTTAAAATAGGCCCAATATTCTCAGGGATAATCCTCGTGAGTTGCTCTTTTGAAATGATGATTGTAATCTGATCTTCTTCCCTAGCAAGGTAGATGGGATCTTGAATCATTTTATGCAACTCTTTAAATAAAATTACGATTTCGTCTTGTAAACTATGAAAAGCGCCTATTTCGTGAACCATTAAATATGGTGAATATTTGGCAGGATTCAATAGCAAAGAAAGCGATGTAGAAAATAAATTAGTTAATCTAGGAGTAAATTTTAGAACTTCACCCTCCCTAATTAAATTTAAAAAATCAGCTTGTTTATCGTAAGGAATCTCGTATACTTCAAGCGCTTCAGCCCCAGAATAAGCTTCATATACCCCCTCTAATTCACCCCGAGACCTATCATCTTCAAATAAATTAGGAGCTCTACGAGCTCTCGCCAACGAAGAGTTTCTATCTGGATGAGTAATTTTATCTGAATCTAAAGAAGCTATTGGTGAATGACAACGTAAAGCAAAGCTGACTCTTTTTACTTTTTTGGTCTGAGTTAAAAAAACATCAGGCAAATTAAGAGAATCGCTAAAAGGTTTTGAGTAAGGAGTTTCACCTCTTAAATCTTGCCTTGGTAAACGTAAAAAAGCACTCTGCATAAAACACCTCTTTTAATCTATCATCATTTTCTAAATCAAAAAATAATATAATAAATTTATAAAAAAGTCTACTTTTTTAGACAGTAACCTTTAGATTACCCAATAAGTTTTTAGGTAGTAATTGTCCAAAGCGTCCAAGGTGACGTTTTAGAAAAATATGACTTCCAAGAATCGGGCAACGGCTTCAAGCCAAACGTCCCTTTTCGAAAAAGAGCTAACTTATTACTTTTTTCATCTAAAGCAAAACAGAAAAGATCGCTACTCCAGTTTGTATCAGCAAATGGGATGATCCCTGTGTAATCTCTAATATATGTATACGTATTTCCACTTTGCTGCCACGCCTCTAAAAACGACTTTAATCCCGGTTTAAAGACAAATGCGTGAACCTCGTTTGTCATAAGAATCCCCTTCATTGGATTTTCTTCAAACTCTTTAGAAACTTGATAAGGAAGGTCTTTCATATACTCAATCAACATGATGCAAAGATCAGTTGGTGTTTCAGGAAAAAATTCGTTTCGAATGAGTCTATTTTTTAGCCCAAAATAACAAGATGCTAATGACTCTAAATTTCCTCCCGAAATATAAGCCCATGGCTCGATTGTCACTACTTGGTTATCTTGCCTTCTTCTCATTTTTTCAATTCTTGTAAATGCCGTTTTAACAAAAGTTTTTTCCCGAACCATCTGAATAATTGCGTCAATTATTTCTTGAATGAGCTGTTTTGAGCCCTTAAAATCTGCTGTGTAGGCAATATCAACTTCGGCTAACCTAAAAAATTCCTCTATAGCTTGTAAGTACTCTTTTTCTTCATAAATCATTGTCCAACCAATAGGATCACTTTTGCCATGTTTGAATAAGAGGCGAAATCCAGCAGGCCTATCTTCTAATATCTCCCCACTCCCTTTTTGCATTTCCGGGTCAAACACTTCTTGGAAGTAGAGGGGAAAAAGTCTTAAAAGCTCGTCAATAAAAAAGGGGTAAAAGCTTGCAATTTTTTCAGCGCCCTCTTTTTTTTCTTCAATCATCTCTTTTAAAACATAAAAATGATGCGCTTCTGACTTAGCCTGCATTTCAAGACGTCTTGCCTCATCAACATCCTTTGCACTTCTAAAAAAAGCCTCTGCCGTTTTATACCTATCTTCTGCATGAAAGAGTTCTTTTGAAAGAGCCTCTATTTCGCTATTTGCAAAATCTAATTTCTCTTGCAGAATTTTAAAAACAGCCTCTCCAATCCCCTTCTCCTCTTTTGTATCAATTCCTAACGCTGTAGTGACATTCCATTTATATAATTCTGTTTTTGCATCAGCAAAAGAGGCAACAGTGTACTCGTAACACCTTAAAAGAGGGGACTCAAAATCTAAATTCCAAGAGGTTTTGATGCTGATTGGGGCTTTGTATTCGATTCCATCAACAACTCTTTTTAGAAACCCTCTTGTTATTAAATTATAGAGATCTTCAAAGAGAAACTCGGGCTGGTTTGTCTGCACTAAAATTAAAGGGGCGGTTGCAAAACAAGAGCCAACAGTTTGACGAAGAAAAATTAGTAACGCTTTCAATAAAGATACGCTAATGTCTCTTTTTTCTTTCCCTACAAGGGTTTCAACCCATCTATTTGCTAGAGGAAAGCTAAGCTGTCTTAACTTTAGTTGAATTTTTTTTTGAAAAAAGAGGTTAAGAATTTTTTTCAAATGACTAGCATATGCTGAATCGAATTCTCCGTACGGTTTAATTTGAAAATTTTTTATGACCTCATTAGCTAAAGCTTCATCAAACTCCCCTTTTTCATTTATCACATAGTTTGCAATCAGATCGGAAAACCTACAAATCCTGAACTGTTCTATCTCTAAATTTCCAGCTTCGTAGTACTTCTTGCAAAGCTCGCTATCTTCTGTTATTCTTGAGAAATCCATAAATTCTAGTATATACAAAAATATGAAAATATCGTGTAACGAAAAAGAATTAGAGGTCGAATGTCCCATAAAGGGAAGTGATCTTCTGCAAAAATTGAATTTAAATGAGCCACAGCAAGGGTGCGCTCTTTTTATAAACGAGCTCGCTAAAGATTTTTCTGAAACCCTAGACTCAGGAGATCGTATAGAAATTCTTTCTTTTGACGACAAAAGAGGCAGAGAAGTTTTTTGGCACTCTTCTGCCCACATTATGGCTCAAGCAATTTTACGCCTCTTTCCGGGCGCAAAGCCAACGATAGGCCCTGCAATTGAATCTGGATTTTATTACGATTTTGCAAACCTCTCCTTAAGCGAAGACGATTTTCCGAAAATTGAAGAGGAGATCCAAAAAATTGTAAAAGAGAATTACAAGCCTGAAAAATACACATTTAAAAATAAAGAAGAGGCTCTTTTACGATTTAAAGACAATCCCTATAAGCTAGAGCTTATCAAAGATCTTCCAGAAGACGCCCCCATCACAGGTTATGCGCAGGGCGAGTTTTTTGATCTTTGCAGAGGACCGCACCTACCAAATCTTGGCAAAGTAAAAGCATTTAAAATCACCAAAACATCAAGTGCTTATTGGCGCGGTGATCAAACAAAAGACTCCCTTACAAGAGTATATGGAATTTCTTTTCCTGACAGAAAACTATTGAAAGATTATCTTACCTTTCTTGAAGAGGCAAAAAAACGAGACCACAGAGTTCTTGGAACAAAACTTGAGCTCTTCTCTTTTTTTGATGTAGCTGCAGGGATGCCCCTTATTCAGCCGAACGGAATGTACATCTGGAATCAACTCTTACTATTTTGGAGAGAGCTCCACAAAAAAGCCCGCTACAAAGAGATTAAAACCCCTGCAATGATGGATCGAAAACTATGGGAGATCTCTGGTCACTGGGATAATTACAGACAAAACATGTATGTCAGTGAAATTGATGAGAGAACATATGCAGTCAAACCGATGAACTGCCCTGCGTGCATGCTCTACTTTGGGTCAAAAAGTCATAGCTACCGAGACCTTCCTTTGCGAATCGCAGAGATTGGCCATGTACATAGACACGAGCTTTCAGGCTCCTTAACAGGACTGCTCAGAGTCCGTGCATTCCATCAAGACGACGCACATATTTTTATGAAGCCAAGCGATATCAAAAGCGAAATTTTGGGTGTTTTAAAGCTTGTTGATGAAGTGTATAAAATCTTTGGTCTAACCTACAAAATTGAGCTCTCTACGAGACCTGAAAAAAACACTATTGGTAGCGATGAAGATTGGCTGCTTGCTACAAACGGGTTAAAAGAGGCCTTAGATGAGTGGGGTATGCCCTACAGAATCAACGAAGGGGATGGGGCTTTCTATGGTCCAAAAATCGACCTTCATGTTGAAGATACACTGAAAAGAACCTGGCAGTGTGGAACAATCCAGCTCGATATGGCTCTTCCACAAAGATTTGATCTAACATATACAGATAGCGACGGCCAAGAAAAAAGACCTGTCATGATTCACCGGGTAATTTATGGCTCTATTGAAAGATTTTTAGCTATCTGCATTGAGCACTTTGCTGGAAAATTTCCCCTATGGCTCAATCCTAGGGCTGTTCGAATTCTTTGCGTAGCTGACAGGCATGTTCCGTATGCTAAAAATGTTGCTGAAGAGATCGAATCAAGAGGACTACCTGTTGAGATTGATGAATCAAATGAATCTGTGTCGAAAAAAGTGAGACTTGCACAAATGGATCAAGTAAGTTATATGTTAACGATAGGTGATCAAGAGTGTGAGAATAAGACAATCTCACTAAGATCGAGAGATAATATAGTCTATGGCGAAATGCAAGTAGATGAATTTTTAGGGAAAGCGGAAAAAGAGTTTAAAGAGAGATCTTTGCACTCTGCATTTAAATTATGAAAGATTTAAATTCATTATTATCTGAGAAGTTGCAGCACAAAAACCAGACAAAGCTGCAAACACTTGCTGATAAGAACCTCTCTCAACCGCATATCGGAAGTTTTTTTAAAACAACTCCTTTGAGTGAGGGTGAAACGTTTGCGCTACACAAAATTCTTTTTGAAAACAAAACTCCCTCTTCTGATCTAGAACACGATTTGGATTCATTAAAAGTTTTAACACAAGAAATTAAAGCAATCCAAACGCAGGCAATTATTTTACATGGGGAGCGAATCAAAAAGGCGCAAGCTCTTTTAAAGCCTTACAAAGACGGCGCTTTTACCGAATGGCTTCTTACTGTCTATGGGAATAGACAAACCCCTTATAACTTTCTACAATATTATGAGTTTTACCTATCTTTAAAAGAGCCGATCAGACCAAAGCTTCTCGACATGCCAAAGCAAGCTGTTTATACGCTTGCAAGCAGATCGGGTGATGCAGAAAAAAAAGAGTCGATTGTCACATCGTATCAAGGAGAGCCCAAACACCTTATTTTAGCAAAGATTCGAAATACGTTTCCTCTGGGCCAAACAGATAGACGGAAACAAAAATTTTCCGATCATATCATTTTAGCACTAACAAGGCTAATAGAGCAGCTGGATCAAAAGGAGTGGAGTCCTTCAAAGGTTGAAAAGAAAAAAATTGAATCGCTTCTAAAAGCTTTTATTAAGAAACTTTAACAAAACTTTCTCGACAATTGATTGCTATTTTTGTATAGTAATTTTTGATATTTAATTAACCACACTATAACCATTTATTAGCTTTATTATTAAGGAGAGAAGTCTTGAATAATCAACCTTTAGTCGTCAGTTACTACCCAGAAAACACTCCCTATGAAAAAGAAATTGAAGATCTTATAACTTCATCTAAAAAATTTGGATACGAGTGCATTGTAGAAGCAATTCCAAATAAAGGTTCTTGGAGCGCAAATGTTTGTCACAAGCCTGAATTTCTATTGAAGTGTTTAGAAAAATACAATCGACCTCTTATTTGGGTCGATGCAGATAGTCTTTTTTTTCAAAACCCCACAATTTTTTCAGAGTGCAAAGCAGATGTCGCCTTGCGCATTAATGATCATGTTGCAGTTGACTCTCCGCTGAAAATATTGTCTAGCACAATGTACATTAACAACACTGCCTCATCGATAAAATTGCTTAATTTTTGGAAAAACGAGTGTGAAAAGCTTCTTAAAAAAGGTGGCGTTGTCCAGGACCAAGTTGCCCTACGTAAAGTAATTTTACACTACCCTACTATGGTTGAAATTAAAAGACTTCCAGCAACATATGTTGTTACTACTGATACTGCTGAAGATAAGTCGGCTTTTCCAGACAATGCAATTGTTGTTCATTACAAAATGGCAAGAATTTACGAAAACCAAGAAATCCACGCAGGCGTTTAAATTTGACCCCGCTATTTGTTAGTTTTTATACGGAAAACACACCTTATGAAAAGGAGGCAACAGACTTAGTTGCCTCTTTAAATAGATTCCATTTAGATTACGAAGTTATAGCTGTGCCTAATTTAGGATCTTGGAGCGCAAATTGTTGTCACAAACCCGAATTTATCCTAAAACTTTTAGAAAAACACAATAGACCACTTGTCTGGACAGATGTAGATAGCATTATCGTAAACCCTCCGACGTTTTTTAACACGTGCAAAGCAGACCTTGCGTTAAAAATCTACCACGACCTCCCTATTGACGCAAAATCAAAAATTAATAGCGCCACCTTCTTTGTTAACAACACAACGCCTACGAGGAAACTACTCGGTTTTTGGAAAGATGCGTGTAAAGAGGCTTTAAAAACTGATCCTCTTGTTTTCGATCAAGCTGTTTTAGCAAAAGTTCTTTTTGAGAAAATGCCAGAAATAAAAGTTGCAGAACTTCCAACCGGCTATTTAAGCATTGTCGACCACCCAGATGATGTGAAAATTGCAAAAAAAGAGCAAATAATTATTCACTATCAAGCATCAAGACTTTATCAAAAAATGATCGACGGTGAGCTGTCTGATGTTTTTGCAAACTCTCTTTCCCCCGAGGAACTAAAAAGAGTCCGAACCTCTCTTAGTGACTCATAAATCTCCTCTTCCGTATCTTTTGTTACAGGAAGAAGTGGTAAGCGAAGCTCATTTTTGCACCACCCCCCCTCTGAAAGAGCGCATTTAATTCCCTGTGGATTAATTTCTAAAGAGATTGCCCAAACAATTGTTTTTATCTTTGCATACTCTTTTTCCGCCTGCAGAAAATTTCCGTGGATTGCAACATCTATTATCTTTTTCCAGTGACCCGGAAACAGGTTTGCTACCACGGAGATAGACCCTTTAGCACCCCTTTGGATCATCTCTATAGTTTTGTCATCATCTCCTGATAAAATAATAGCGTCTGGTTTTTTTTCTAATACATGTCTTAAGGAGCTATAATTTTTAGAGCAATCTTTAATCCCGACTACAAATTCCTCGTCTAAAAGCTTTATGAGGGTTTCTGAATCAAGTTCGATGCCACACCTACCCGGGTGGTGGTAAACAATAAGAGGAATCCCGACTTTGTTTACTTCTTGAAAATGGGCAAGGACACCTAAGTCTGTTGGTTTATTGTAGTAGGGAACAATCACAAGTGCTCCTGTTGCGCCAATCTCTTTTGCACGTTTTGTAAAGCCGACTGTTTTTTTTGTTGAATTGCTTCCAGTGCCCGCTATCACAGGGATTTTTCCATCCACCTCTTTTAAAACAAACTCTAAAAGCAGACAAAACTCGTCCTCTTCTAGCGTTGGCCCCTCACCTGTTGTTCCCCCAATAACCAGCGCATCTGTGCCTTCTAATAAATGCATTTTTATAAGTTTTCGAGCGCTTTCAAAATCAATCTCTTTATTTTCCAAAAAAGGCGTGACCATCGCAACAATAGATCCAGTAAACAAAAAACCCCCAAAATTTACGAAAGATCAATAGTAAAAGGTAGCTAAAAGAAAATCTATACTAATTTAAAATTTTAGACCAGCTGTCTGCCTGCTCAAGATACTCTTTAATGATTTTTTGAAAAAAAACATACCTGTTTGCTTTTGGAATATCATAGAGAAAATAGATGCCCCTTCCTGCGTAATCTTTAATAGCTAAAGACCCATGAGCCGAAAAAGGGTAAGAAAAAAATTCTCTGATTTCAGAGTGTCTTTTAGATGAGACTTTTGTCGCCATCTGCCACATATCATTTTTTTCGTTTGTAAAAACAAAAATTTCTTTTCCAAAAAGAAAAAGACGGCCCTCTCCCTGGATAGAAAGCTCAGCTATAATTGATGTAAAATCTCTCAACATGTCTAATATTATAGCACAATTGAATCAAATAGACCTAATGTAAAACAGCTTTACACGTCAAAGATAGAGTTTTTTATCTTAATTAAAAATCCAATTGCAACAAACAAAGAGATCGCCGAAAAAATAAAAGGAGTTTTACTATGAGACTGAAGAAAAAAACCTCCAAAAAAAGGGGCCAAAAGCATTGAAAGAGATTGTATCGACTGAGTAATCCCTAAAGTTTTTCCTTGAGAGCACTCTTTTCCGAGCCTTGATATTGTGCTCGCCAAAATAGGCCAAATTCCACCAGCCAAAAAAACAGCAACAGCTGTTATTAAAACAAAGACAAAAAGTTTTTTGGGGAAGGGGATAAAGATAACCGTTAGAGCAAACAGAAGAAAAGAGAGGATTAAAACAAATTTTTGATGCCTGAAAAATTTAACTACTATCGATATAAAAAGGGTTCCCAAAAACCAAACAACACCCATAAGAGAAGTTAAGTCACCAATTAAAGAGCTCTCTGCTTTAAACTCTTCCACAAGTAAGGCTGGTAAAAATTGATACAGCATATTCCAGCCAAATAAAAAAAAGAAAAAAACCGCATATACATGATAAAGAGAGTTTTTTTCAAAAACGCACCCAACATTGTGCAAAGCTTTTAATAGATCTGCCTCCCCCACATCTTTTTTTACTCTTGTTTCTATAAAAAAAGACCAAATAAAAATTAAATTAACAAGAGCCAACAGCCCACCAACCCACATAGGAAAAGCCAGGCTGAAAAATGAAATTGTTTGAGGATCTGAGAGCCGTCCCCCCAAAAGAGGCCCCAAAACAAACATAGCTCCACTTGCTAAAGACCCATAACTAAAATATCGCGATCTACTTTTTTCATCATAGCTTACGTCAGCAAGAGTTGCCAAACAGACCGAAAAATTAGCCGCTCCAAGTCCTGTAATAAACCTTCCTAAAAAAAGCAGACTAAGGTGGTGGTATTGAATTCCAAATCCTGAAAAAAGGTAGCCCACGATTTCTAAAACAATTGTAACTAAAAAAGCTTTTTTTCTCCCTCGCCTGTCAGAATACTCCCCAAGCAAAGGGGCAAACAAAAACTGAGCCAAAGGAAAGGCTGTTAGAAAAACCCCAAAAACAATTGCCCTAATCTCTTCTGGTAAGTCTGGGCGAATAATGGTGTCGACTCCACCTAAAAAAAGGGGAGCTAAAATAGGAAAGACAATTGTTGCGCTTAAAGACGAAAGAGCAAAGGTTAGAAAGACAATAAAAAAAAAGACCCTAGAAACCCTTTTTTTTTGAAACACCCCTACACCGCCCAATCAATTGGTTCTTTTTTCAACCCTGCAAGGAAACTGTTTGCTCGTGAAAAATGGTTGCAGCCCAAAAATTTGTTCGCAGAAAAAGGTGAAGGATGGGCTGCTGTTAAAACAAGATGGTGGGTATGTAAAGCTATTTTACATTTTTGTTTTGCAAAATTTCCCCATAAAAGAAAGACAAGTGGATCTTCTCTTTTGACAAGAGCTTCTACAACACTATCTGTAAACAGCTCCCACCCCTTCCCAGCGTGAGAAAGAGGCTCTTTCTTTCTAACAGTAAGCGTTGTGTTCAAAAGTAAAACCCCCTGGTTGGCCCACTTCTCCAAAAAACCGTGCATTGGGGGAGGGAGTCCTAAATCTTGTTGTAACTCTTTGAAGATATTTTTTAAAGAAGGAGGAATCTTTTCTCCTTTTTTTACGCTAAAAGAGAGTCCATGAGCTTGATTATCACCATGATATGGGTCTTGACCAAAAATTACAACCCGCACTTTTTCAAAAGGTGTTTTTTGAAAAGCCTCAAACACCTCCTCTTGGGGAGGGAAAAAAAGACCTGCCTCTTCTTCTAAAAAGGTCTCAAGTTTTTTTATATAACTCTTTTTAAGCTCTTTTTCTAAAGCTTTTTTCCAGCTTTTTTCTAGCAACGAAAACAAGCACCCCTCCCTCTTGACTTTTTCCGATAGAGACTATAACATCTTGTTGGATTTATTTCAGAGTGTAGCGCAGCCTGGTTAGCGTGCAAGTCTGGGGGGCTTGAGGTCGGAGGTTCGAATCCTCTCACTCTGATATTTTTACCCCCCTCCCACTTAAACCTCTTTTCATCCCACTCTTTTTTTGTTCATGCTTTGTCAGCTTCATTGTTTATATCTATCCCTTGTTTATAACTTGCGTGTTTTTAAACAAGTTGCTGACAAGTTTTGAACACCGCTCTCCGCTCTCTGTTTAAAAAACCAGGGTTTTCAACACTCCCACAATCTATGAAGAAGAAGAAAATAACAAAAACTATTATACTCTATATTTTCAACCTGTGGATATTGTTTATATGTTTCTTGCAACAAACCTTTTTAAGCTCTCTAATGCGGCTTTGGCTCCTTTTTTTCATCACGATCAAAATGGGTGGCTGTTACTAAATCAACTCCCCTCTATTTTAAAAGCGCTCCCTTGTGAAAAACAGAGCCCCATTAAAAAGGGTGTTTTTCTGCAAAATGAAAAAGAGATTTCAATCGGACGAGGTTGTGTCATTGAGGAGGGGTCTTTCATAGAAGGGCCTTGTTTCATTGGAGATGGATCGGAAATAAGACATGGCGCCTATATCCGAAAAGGGAGTGTTATAGGAAATGAGTGTGTAATTGGTCACGCAACAGAGGTGAACAGGTCTTTGATATTGGATGGTGCGAAATTAGCTCATTTTAACTATGTAGGAGACTCTATCGTTGGTGAAGGTGCAAACTTAGGTGCGGGAAGTAAATGCGCGAATTTAAGGCTAGATGAGAGGGAAATTGCTATACTCTTTAATGGAGAGCGAATTTTAACTGGTCGAAAAAAACTCGGTGCGCTTATAGGTTTTGGTGCATCGATTGGCTGCAATGCGGTTTTAAATCCAGGCACAATTATTTTTCCTCACACAAAAGTTGCCCCCTGTCTTTCTATAAAAGGAGTTGTCGTTTGAAAGAGCTTATAGAAGAAGAGATAAAAAAAGCGTTTCCAGAAGAAAATGAGCTTTCCAAAGCAATTTCGTATGCGCTTCTTAGCGGCGGGAAACGAGTTCGTCCGTTAATTGTGCACTATATAGCCGAAGCGATCGGAGAGAACCTGCCAGTTATGGATGCGGCCCTATCTGTTGAGTTTTTTCACACGGCCTCTTTGATTGCAGACGACCTACCCTGCATGGATGATGACGGCTTTAGGAGGGGAAAGAAGTCATTGCATGAAATGTTTGGCGAGACAATTGCTCTTTTATCAAGTTATGCTTTAATTTCTGAGGCTTTTAAAAAAATAGAAGAGAATGGAGAGAAGATGGCAGCAGCCAAATCAAAGCTCTCTTCAAAAGCGCTAGAGGCTGTTTCAATAGGACTTCGGCAAGCTAGCACCTCCTCTGGTATAAAAGGGGCCGTTCTTGGTCAGTATTACGATCTTTTTGGTGTAGAAAAAAAGCCTTTTTCTGAAGAGCGACTGGAAGAGATTCTTTATCTTAAAACGGGAACTTTGTTTGAAGGAGCTTTTGTTCTTGGCTGGGTTTTTGGTGGGGGTGATTTTGGTCGGCTTGAAGAAGTAAAAAAACTAGCCCGCCACTTTGGGTTTGCGTTTCAACTTCGAGACGACCTGAAAGATGTAAAAAATGATAAGAAAAAAGAGGGGCTTAACTTTGTTCTCCTGTTTGGCGAAACTCTTGCAAGAAAACGGTTTGAAAAAGAGATGGAGCTCTGTATTGAGCTCCTTGAAGATCTCTTTTATAAAAAAACTAAGCTTCGCTCTTTGCTAAAAGAGCTTGCTCTGGATTTTTAAGGTCTAGCTTTTCTCTAGAGGCTTTTAAAATGATTCCCTCTAGCTCCTCTAACAGAACAGGATTTTGTTTTAGTTCGATTCGAGCGCTCTCCCTTCCCTGAAACTTATGCCCTTTGTAATTAAGCCAAGGCCCTTTTTTCTCAATTACATTCATGTCAACACCAAGGTCTATAATATCACCTGTTTTTGAAATACCCTCATTAAAGATAATATCAAACTCTGCAGACTTAAATGGGGGCGCCATTTTGTTTTTTACAATTTTTACCTTAACCCTGTTCCCAAACTCCGCACCATCGGGAGTTTTTAAACCACCAGTTCTGCGAATCTCCATTCGAACAGAGGCGTAAAATTTTAAAGCCCTGCCACCAGTTGTTGTTTCAGGGTTTCCAAACATGATGCCAATTTTTTCTCGGATTTGGTTGATAAAAATTGCGCAGGTGTTGCTTTTTGAAAGAGTTGATGTAAGCTTTCTTAGGGCCTGAGACATAAGTCTTGCTTGCAACCCTACATGCGAATCACCAATTTCTCCCTCAAGCTCACTTTTAGGCACAAGAGCTGCAACAGAGTCAACGACAATTACATCAACAGCGTTAGATCTTGCGAGCATCTCGGCAATATTTAGAGCCTCTTCCCCAGAGTCTGGTTGAGAGATAAGCAGGTCGTTTAGATTTACGCCAATTCTAGCCGCATAACTTGGATCAACAGCGTGCTCTGCGTCGATATAAGCTGCAACGCCACCCATTTTTTGGCAGTTTGCAACAATGTGCATCGCAAGGGTCGACTTTCCAGACGACTCAGGACCAAAAACCTCAACAACCCTCCCCCTTGGTACCCCACCTATTCCTAAAGCAAGGTCAAGCGAGACCGATCCTGTCGGAATTACTTGTATGCTTTTAGAAAGAGAGTGCTTTCCAAGAGACATAATAGACCCCTCTCCAAACTGCTTTTCAATTTGAGAAAGAGCAAGCTCTAACGCTTTCTTTTTTCCACTTTCTTCAGCTGATGACATAATAAAACCTCCAGATGTTATGTTTGCAGAAAATCATACCATATATTATGAAGTCAAACAATATGAGGAATCGATTTTTAGTTGGTGACATTGGGGGAACAAAGACAGCGCTTGCGATTGTTTCTGAAGAAAATCTTTTTGAGCGAGTGGAAGAGTTTTCAAGCAACGCATACACTTCTTTTGAAAGCGTTGTTTTAGAGTTTCTTAAAAATGAAACAGTAAGTGCTGCCTGTTTTGGTGTTGCAGGTCCTATTGAAAACAAAAAGTGTAAGCTCACAAACCTGTCTTGGGAGATTGATGGAGAAGAGCTTTCCAAAAAGCTTAAGGTAAAAGAGGTTTTCTTACTAAACGACCTTGTCGCAGCGGGATATGGAATAAAAAATGTGGGGAAAGAGAGCTTTTTTGAAATAAATCGAGGAAGAGTTGTAGAGTCGGGTACTCAGGCAATCATTTCGCCGGGAACAGGACTTGGCGAGGCTTTTATTTTACGAGAAACTGTGTATCAGCCAGTCCCATCAGAGGGGGGGCATGCAGATTTTGCACCGAGAAACGATCTTGAAATAGAACTTTTTTGTTTCTTAAGAGCAAAGTTTGGTCATGTCTCTTATGAAAGAGTTTTATCTGGAGGGGGACTAAGTCATCTCTACGAGTTTTTTTCAAAAGGGAAGAAAAAAGAGCCTAAAAAGGTAACAAAAGAGTTTGAATTATTTGGTTTTGAGTCAGATGCGGGAAAAGCAATCTCTCTTTTTTGTGAAATACTCGGAGCGGAGGCAGCAAACCTTGCTTTAAAGACGTACGCAACAGGTGGTGTTTTTATCGGCGGAGGAGTTTCCTTAAAACTTTCGGGGGTCCTTAAGAAAAAAGATCATTTTATGAGGGGGTTTTTAGACAAGGGGAGATTTTCCTCTTTTTTAAAAAACATCCCCGTTAATTTTTTGCAAGATTCACAAGTTTCTTTGAAAGGGTGCTCTTTTTTTCTGCAAAAAAAAGGAAAAAAAACAGCTTGAGAGAAAATTTTTTTTCATTTTTAGAACTATTGAAAAAAAGAGCGCTTTCCGAGGAGAAAAAGAGAAAAAAAATGATTTTTTTTTGCTCATTTTTACAAGAAATTAAGTGATTTAAGAAAAAAGTATTTTAATAATATTGAAAATTATTTTATAGGAAGATAAGATACATTGAAAACAACCTATGTGAGGTACTATGAGTAAATACATTAACAGTCTGATGCAGATCTCTGCAGCATCTGTTGCTATGATGTCAGCAGTTGTTGCTGACCAAGCAAATATGAACAATTCATCTGCGCAAATGTGCCAAATGAACAACCCTTGTACAATTTACCCTGCTTTAAACAACGGATACGGTGTACACCTTGATGTTGGTTATTTACTTGAGCAATTTGTATTAACAGGAACAGATTTTGCTTTTACACAAAGCGGATCCTCTTTCAACACATTGCCACAGTCTGCAAAAGTGTTAAGACCAACATTCAATGTAGCAAGTGGTGTTACAGCTGAATTAGGCTACTATTTTGAACACGACTGCTGGTTCTGGAACACAAAATTTGACTACGTAAGCAGAAAAGGTCACGGAAACTGGTCTTCTGATGGATCAAGTGAGTTTGTTGTTCCAAACACAATTTGGACACCAGGAATGATTGATGGTGAACCTGCTACATATTTTGCAGCTGTTGATTCTGACCTTAAAGTTAGCTACTACAATCTACAAACAGACCTTAACAGAGGTTTTTACACAACAGGAAACCTTGCTTTTGAACCACATATGGGTCTAAAAGCTGCCTTTATTTACTACACAGGTCACACTGAGTTTACAGGTGGTTCAGCTGAAGGCGAAGTGCTTGAGCATGAGCAAACAACTAAGTTTTGGGGTCTAGGTCCTGATTTTGGATTAAACTCACAGTGGAACTTTACAAAACACTTCTCAATGTTTTGCGACACAACTGTTGCACTTCTTTGCGGTGGTGCTAATGTAAAAGACGAAGCTGAATACGGTGAGTCTGACCAGTACAGAACATATGCAAAAGAGAATCCAATTGTGATGTCTCCAGCAGCAAGAATTATGTTAGGCTTCCAGTACAATTCAGCAATGTACAACGATTCTCAAAATGTAAGAATCAGACTTGGTCTAGATTCATCTTACTACTGGAATCAGTTCCAACACATGGCTGTTTCAAACCAGTACAACGGTTCTACATTTAATTTAGTAGACGGTGGTGGATTTGGAATGATTGGTATGTTAGTTGAATTAGGTTGGGATTTCTAATCTAGCGGCAACAAACCAAGAAGTTTGCTAAAAAAAGCGAGGCCCTAAAAAGCCTCGCTTTTTCTTTTGTTCTTTTTTAATAATAAAGATGTCTCTAACAAAAAGAGGGTTTAGGTTTTTCTCAAGCGATGTTTGAGGGAAATTAGGAGTATTTTATACGTCGTTTGAGTGTGGAGAGCAGTTTTTTATAGTATATAACAGAGGGGCCTAGATAAACAGTTTTAGGGAGTTTTAGCCGGAAAAATGTAGTTTCAAGTTCAGTTTGCGACAAGATTAAATTAAGGTTAATGTTTTTAAGAAGGATAGTCTAGGTATCCTTTTTTTTAGCGGCAGAAATAGCCCGGGAGTTAATTAAAGAATCTCAAAGTCAGAAAGCTCTTGTAAAGAGAGGGTCTCAATTTGAAAAGAGTCTTTTAGGAATGAGACAAGGGGAGAGAGGGCCTCTTTTGTTGGGGCATCGACAATAACCTCAACCTCATTAACGTCTAAAAGGTTTCTTGTAAAACCCTTTAGACCGAGTTTTTTAGCCATCTTTTTTGTAGTGTTTCTAAACCCAACGCCTTGTACAAGTCCTCTTATTTTAAGAACATAGATCATAAAAGCTTCATAACAAAAGATTCAAGCATACGGAGGAAGAAAAAGCCTAAAAGAGGGCTTAAATCAAGCATGCCTCCAATAGGGGGGACAACTTTTCTAAAAATATTTAAATAAGGGTCGGTGTAGAAGAGAATAAAGTGGATAATTCTATATCTATAAAGAGAAGGGACCCAGGAGAGGGCTATTCTTACAAAAAGCATCCCTGTGTAAATAACAAATAATAAGTGAATAACATGTTTAAAGTAGATCATTCTTTAATTTTAATCATAGCAAACTTTTTCGTCATCGACTAAAATCCACGAGGTAAATAAAGGAAGAAGACTGCAGTATGTATGTTCTTGGAATTCACGAAGATGGTGACTATTTTAAAGTTGCTCTTTTAAAGGGCACGCGAAAAAAAAACGAAATTATTTTTTTAAAAGAGTTCAAAAAAGACATTCTGGACCTCAATCTTCTTAAAAAAAGTGTTTTAAAAGAAATTAACTACAAAACGGATAAGCTTGTTGTTGTCTCTGCCTTAACTCCTGAGGAGGTTTTTGTAAAAACTCTCTCTTTTCCGTTTTCCAACAAAAGATCTGTGATTAAGGCGCTTCCGTTTCAGATGGAGAAGGTTTTGCCGTTTGCAAAAGAGCACGTAACAACGATTCCCGAGATTAAAGTAGAGAGAAAGCAGTCGACTGTTGTCTTGTACACGTTTTTCAATGAAACCTTGCAGTCTCACCTACAAAAAATTAAAACGCTAGGGTTTGAGCCTGATGTGGTCTCTTCTATTTCAGAGGGATTGTTGCGGTTTAAGGGTTTTTTTGAAGGTCAAAGTGAAAAAACAACCATTTTTTATTTTGGCTGGGAAAACTCTTATCTTATTTATACTGAAAAAAATGAGGTAAAACACAGTCTTGTTATAGACGTCGGCTTTAGAATGCTTATAGACGCAGCTAGAGAAGATTTTCCGAACGAAGAGAACATTGATTTTGTGTTTTTAAACGGAAAGGTTGTTAAGTTTTTTAAAAAGCAGCTTGATCAAAAAAAGAGTGGAGATGTTTTTCTTAAATTACAAAAAGCGCTCTTTAGGGCTTTTGAGTACTTAAAGAAAACAGAGGGTGTCGATCGTTTAGACATTCTTCATTTGGGGTATAGCGCTATTTCTGAAGAAATGACAGCTCATATGACTGAGACATCTTTAAGCTCATTAGAAATAGCTCCCCATCTCGAATTTGACAGGCAAGATCTCAGGGCTTATTCAATTGAGATCGGACTTGCTCTTGATTTTTTACAAAACAAAAAAAGTGTATTACAGTTTAGAACAGGTGAATTTACACCAATGAAAGAGGTTTCAAAGATAAAAAGAAAAGTTAAAACACTTTTATCAATGTCTATGATTTGTAGTGTTATAACTGCGGTGTTTTTAACCTTGCTCTTTGCAAAGAAAGAGTCGGTTCTTCGAGAAAAGTTTAGTTATATTGCCAAAATGGGGGGGGAAGACCCTTTAGTTTATAAAAAAATTCAAAAAGGGCTCTTTTCACAAAGTGACTTTCAAGATGAAATTAATGCTTTTTTAAAAAAAACAAAGTGGCACAAACAAGAGGGGGCATTTTTGAAAGAGCCTCTAGGAGTTCACGCCTGTTTAGCCGAAATCCCAAAAGAGGTTTTGGTAAAAGAGTTTGTGTATGAGCTTATCTCTTATCCTCAGATTGAAAAGCCTAAGGAGGCGACTCTATTAAAAATAGAGGTTTTAGCAGCGTTAGAGTCTGAGCCCGCTTTAAAAAAAGTGTACGATACAATAGTAAAAAAACAGAAGTCGGTTTTGATCGAAAAATCTTTTGAAGTGATGAAGGAAAAAAATGGTTGCCAAATGGTTTTTGTTATTAAACAAGATGATTAACGCTCTTAGAGCTAAGTTAACGAGCGCTTTTGAAGAGAGTGGGTTTGTTTTGCATCCAAAAACGCTCTCGTGTGTTATTGGTCTCTCTTTGATTGCCCCTTTTTTAGTCTCTCTCTACTCTCTTTTTCTGTTACAGCAAGAGGCACTGTTGGAACAGAAAATGGAGGGTTTAGAAAAAAAAATAAAATCGCTTGTTGTTTTTAAACACGATCAGGATAGATTTATTCGAGAGTTTGGCGCGTGTGATTTAGCTTTTTTACAAAAATATGTCGAAAGGGTCCCTCTTTTAAGAGAAGAGGTTGATTTTTTATCTAAAATAAATGCAGATGAGGACTATGCCCCTATCCAAGAGCGGTTGAGTTTTTTGACAACCCAGAACTCTCTTCAATTTATTTTAAGAGGAGAGAGGAAATCAGCTATTTATCAAGAAAAAGAGTGGTCTCTTAAAAAAAGTGTTGAGGTGCAAAATAGCGATGTTCTTCAACTTCTCTCTCTTTTAGAGGGAGTCAACCTACCTGGTTTTTCTCAAAACCCTCTCAGACCTCAATTTATTATTAAAAAGTTTTCTCTTAAAGCAAAAGAGGGGATACAAGATAAGGGTTTTTATTTAGATTTAGAGATCCTTCAAAGGAGTTTATGTGAAAAAATTTAGTCTGTCTGTTGGAGTTTTTTGCACTCTTTTGAGTTGCTCTAGTTCTCCTGTAACAAAGCAGCAAACACTGACCCACGTGCAGCTTATTGATAGAAATGGTGTAAACGAGACAATTAGTCAAAAAGATCGATTAGATGCGTATAAAAAAGTTAATTTTTTAGACCCACAACCGTATGAAAAAGTTGTTCGTGTTTTTAAAAGAGACGAGGAGGGTAAGGTTTCTTCTCAACTAACAACTTATCATAACAATGGGGGCATTTTCCAGTATTTAGAGGTTGTTTCAGGGCGCGCAAACGGCTTTTATAAAGAGTGGCATGAGAATGGGCGGCTAAGAATTGTTTGCCACGTTATCGAGGGGATTGGAGACTTGAGTCCTGATGCACAAACTTCTTGGGTTTTTGATGGAGAGAGTAGAGTTTGGGATCAAAAAGGAGACTTGATAGCAGAGCTTTTTTATGAAAAAGGGAAGCTAGAGAGAGAGGCTTTATACTATCACTCAAATGGGCGGCTTGCAAAAACAATACCGTATAAAAATGATCTGATTCATGGAGAGAAAAGAGTTTATGATTTCGATGGCAATTATGTGGGTGGAGCATGGTATGCAGAGGGTTTAAAGGACGGGAGATCATTTTTTTTAGGAGATAAAAATAGCGGGAAAAGAGAAGAGGTCTTTGAAAAGGGGTTGCTCATTAAAGGCGATTATTTTGATTTTTTTAATAATCTTACACACAGCGTTGAAGAGGGGGCGGGAATTAGGCCTTTTTACGAAGATGGTTTTTTATCTCTTGAACAAGAATATATTAATGGCAAGCCAGAGGGAATTGTAAAAACATACAGAAAAAATGGCGACCTTGAATCTAGTTATCAGATCATTGACGATCAAAAGCAGGGAGAAGAGCTCCACTACTATGAGCGAAAGGGGAGTATAAAAGAGAAGAGTTTGATGCTCCAGATTAACTGGAGGGATGATGAGGTTCATGGAACTGTTCGGACGTGGTATCCAAGTGGTAAGATTGAGAGTGAAAAAGAGATGATTGCAAACATGAAGCAAGGAAAGTACATCGCTTGGTATGAAGAGGGTTCTCTTATGATGATTGAGGAGTATGAAAAAGATGTTTTACTTAGTGGAAAGTACTTTAAAAAGGGGGAAGAGATTCCTGTTTCTAGAGTGACACTTGGAACAGGCGTTGCTACAATATTTGATGCGAGAGGAAATTTTTTAAGAAAAACAGAGTATCAAAAAGGTTTGCCAATTGAATGAAAAAAACGCTCTTAGAGCAAGGTTTAAAGAGGTGTTAAAAAATCTTGGTGTTGAGAGACGGTTTTTTGTAAAAGAGGCCGTTTACGAGGCTTTAAAAACGGAAACTGAGCCTTTTCAAAAAGTTTTATCTTTCGCAAGTCTAAAAGATGAAGTAGATCTCTCTCTTTTTAACGAATTTTTAGTCAGTGAAAAAAAACTCCACCTTCCATTTGTCGCAAAAAATGAAATAGAATCAAAAGTTGCATACGATTGTATTATTGTTCCTGGATTGGCATATAATAAAAATGGGTATCGACTCGGTCGTGGTGGAGGGCATTATGATAAATTACTCGCAAAATATCCAAATGTTTATACAATAGGAGTCTGCTTTAAAGAGCAGCTTTGTGAAGAAAACCTTTTTATTGAACCCCATGACAGACCAGTAAAAAAAGTATGCGCCTTTTAGTTTTTGTTTTTATGACTATTTGCCTGCCTCTTACAGCATCCACTGCAAAGCAGGTATTAAGTGTGTGCTATTTTGATGAAAGCAAAGTGCAATTTGAGATGCCAAAAGTTCCGAATTTCCTAGGAGGGCAGGGGGCTGAAAGCATTGAAAAAGGGTATATGATCTTTTATGAGAGAAAAATGTTTGATGTTTTATCGTTGCTCTCTTTTTATGGAGGGGGCAATGTCGGAAGATATCATAAAAGTAGCGATACGCTTTACTCAGCCTCTCTTGCTCTTGCTACAAGATTTTGGGTGATGCATTTTGTATTGCTTCATCCCTATATTGAAGCAAGTTTTTTTGGGCCAACAATTTTATCGAAAAACGAGTTTGACCTCTCAAATTTAAAATCAAATTTTATCTTCCAAAACACTCTCTCTGTAGGTGCTGAAGTTGGCGCAGGGTCGGGATTCTGTATAGAGCTTAAGGCGGTTAAATATTTTTACGGCAATTTAAGCCATCCAGAACAAGGAGGTCTTAGAGTGCCCCTTCTTTTATCACTTGGATTTTTATTTTAAAAAAAGGCAATTGTTGTCTTTTTCAAGTGAAATGAGTACAAATTTAGTCAAAATCTTCAGAGAAATCAGAGTCTTCCCATCCCGATCCACCATCATTTGTCCAAGTTTGACCACCATCATTTGACCAATTATTGAAGCCCTCATTTTTTTGGTTTTTAGGGCCCGGTTTTTTGACAGGAGGGGCTCCTTTTTTTGCGCCTTTTTTAATGACACAACTTCTTGTTCCTCCATTTACGCCAAGAGCATTTACTGTAGCTCCTGTGGGGACACCAGTCCAAGATCCAAATTCAGTTTGGTAAGCAGCTCTTTTAGTTTTACTCCCTTTTTTAGGAGGAGGGGAGTAGTCGTAGGGTCTTGCATTTGCACAAACAAATGTGATGGTAAATGGGGTGATTGTGCTGTCGTTTTGTTTGATAAAAGGGGATTGGCTATCATTCCAGATATACATTTGATTTTGAGATAGTTTTATTGAGGCAATGTGGTCGCCTGCTGCATTAAAAATTTCAGCAGAGAGGGCAAAAGCGCTGTCATTGACAAGGGTGATGCAAGAAGAGAACAAGGGGGTTGTAAGCAACCCCAGAAAAATGAGGCTATTTTTCAACATAGGCCCATTTAAAATCGATGTGGCCAGATTCTGTAAGCACAACATCTTTTAGATGATTGTTGGTTACATGAACCATGGTGTAGTGAAAAATAGGGATAACAGGCATTTCATTCATAAGAATTTGCTCTGTTTTTTTAAGACCTTCAACTCTCTCCTCGCTATTTTTTGCTAAATAAGTCTCCTCTATTGCTTTTTGGTAATCAGGGCTCTCCCAATTTGTGTTATTTGTTCCTACAAATTTTGTTTTAAAAACTTCTAAAAAGTTAATAGGATCTCTAAAATCTGCAATCCATGACCCAACAGCAAGCTCGTAATTGCCTTGGGAAACTTTTTCTAAACACGCTTTGCCTTCAACAGCCTCTAATTTTACTGAAATGCCAAGAGACTTTTTCCACTGATCTTGTACCGCCTGAGCGATTCTGTGGTTTTTTGTGTCTGCCGCATAGGTAAGGGTCAACTCTGGAAAAGACTCAAGAGATAAATTTTCTTGTTCAACTGCTTGCTGAAAAAGATCTTTAGCCTCATCTTCATTCCCATCATTAAAATAGGGCGCCTCTTGCAGCCCCATTGATGTAGGAACAATCCCAGTTGCAGGCTGGTAGCTGTAAGTTACATGATCTACAATGTCATTTCGATTAATAGCAAGAGCTAAAGCTTTTCTGAGGTTTTCATTTCTTAAAGGCCCCTGTAGTGTATTTGTGCGGATCCAATAAGTTCCTAAAAGAGGGTCGGTTTTTATCATGTTTTGGTTTTTAAGCGTTGCTATGGCATCTGTTGGGATCGAAGAATAGGGAGATCCCGCCCAGTCAAGCTCTCTGTTTTGAAACATGGAAAGTCCTGTTTCAGCTGTAACCATTACCATCTCAATTGCTTTAAGATGAACTGTAGATGCATCCCAATACGTCTCGTTTTTTACCGCTTTGATAGAGTCATTATGGTTCCAGCTCGCTATTTTAAAAGGGCCGTTTCCTACAAATGTATTTGCAGATTTATGCCAATCTGGATTTTCAATGTCTACTTTTTGATTAATTGGGAAAAAAACGGGGTGCGTTAATAGTTCAAGAAAGTAAGGGGTTGGGTAATCTAACTGGAGAACTAAAGTATAGTCATCTTTTGCTGAAACACCAAGCATACTCGTTGGGAGAAGACCTTGTTTAATTGCTTTTGCATTTTTTAAAGAGTAGAGAAGAAAGGCGTAATCGGAGGGAAAGTCATTAGAAAGAGTTTTTTTCCATGCATAAACAAAGTCGCTAGCTCTAACAGGATCTCCATTTGACCACCTAGCATCTTTTAGATGAAATTCATATGTTTTCATATCATCTGACACTTTATAAGTTTCAGCAATCGCTTTTTCGGTAGTTCCATTTTTTCCAACACGCATCAAACCATCCATAAAGGTTTGTACAAGATTAATATCTGTGAGTGATCGAACTTTTCTAGGGTCTAGTGTTTTAGGCTCTGTTTCAATATTAATAGAAATCTCTTGCTTAGAAGCCTCTTTTTTTCCGCTTGGCGGAACTTTGCATTGGCATCCAAAACAGAGTAGCGACAATAAAAAAGCGTTGCAAAATCTCAAAGGGTCCTCCTATGATGGTGGTAAGAGAGTGACTGTAGCTTGTCAGAAAAAAAAATTCAAGAAATGTTTGCAACTGTTAATTCAAACGCCCCATTACACAATCAAAAAGAAATCTCTAATGCTTTCTTGCATTTTGATGAATTTCATTTGGTTAGAGAAATTGAAACGGTTTTATTGAGAGGGAGTGTTCTTACTGTTTTACATGAGGAGAATGGCGTATGCGAAATTGTTACAGAAGAGTACCCCTCTGTAAAACCGCTTTACATAGACAAGAGGTTTATTAATAAATTAGAGACAAAACCAGAATCTAGAAAAAAAACTCTCTCCTCTAAAAAGGTAATGATTGAAAGGCTTTTAACAGTTCCAGCTCTACCCTATATCTGGGGGGGGAATGTTCCAGAAGGGATTCCAAGTTTGCTTTCTCTCTACCCCCCTAAAAGGACGCTTTCAACCTTTGAGTATTTTTATTGGCAGCTAAAAGGAGTTGATTGCTCAGGACTTCTTTACTGGCTAACGAGCGGCTCAAGCCCCAGAAACACAGCCGAAATCATTCTCACATACCCAGAAGTTAAAAGCCTAAAACCCCTCGACTTGATTGCATGGAAGGGGCATGTCTTAATAGCTTTACCAAATAACCAAGTCATAGAAAGCAGGCAATATGACGGAATTGTTCGCTCGGATTTAACAAACCGGTTAAAAGAGATTGAACAATTTGAACCTAGGTATTTTAGGTTTTTCTAAACCACCCGGTGGGTTAAAGAGCTCTATACGTATGGCTTTGCTCTTTAGAAAGATCACTAATTAAACCACTTAGACTTTTTTGGCTACTTACTTTCATATGAACGGATTCAATTGCAGAAAAAGACGTTCGAAAAAATGAAGCCATCGGCTCAACGAGAGCGGATAGTTGAAGAAGCTCAGCTTTGGCACTTAAATCACCCGCACTCTTTTTTTCAATAGCGGCTAAAAATTTCTCGCAAAAAGCGCGTCCATCTCCAATTGGAGAGGGATTTTGCGTAAGCTTTTCATAATATTTCACAAATGTTTCGATAGATCTTTCAAATTTAGCACGGTCCGGAATTACTGGAGCTAAAAAATTAGTTCTTGTTTGATAATCTAAAAAAGAGGCTACTTCTCTTAAGCTACACATCATTGATATCATTCCATCTGTATCACTTAAGAAATACTTGTCCATTTCTGGATCATCTTTTGTCGGAGGGCAAATCGTAATTGAATCCCAAGGGTAGTCTTTGCACTGGGCCATAAATCCTGCTGCCTGTCTCCAAACAGCTGATGGAGTGCCTGAGATCAGCAAATGTTTTGGCTCAGCCCCCATACTTCTCCACTTTTGAATTGACAAAGAGACATTTTGTCCGCTGTCTCGCGCTTCTGTTTCTAAAATGACTGGGCCTTCAGGTTTTGCTATTATATCAAAATAGGCTCCCATCGTTTCCGCTTCTGTGTAGGAGAAAATTGAACCAGGCGAGGTCCCATGCCCTCCAAAGCCAGAAATAGTTACTAAAGGAGGAGGGGCACCTTCTCTTTTTGTTAATGATCTATACAAGTGGGCAGTGTGCTCAACTTGCAATAAATCGTTATTGCCGTTGATTAAGACCCCGTCTATATCGCTTGTTATAGCAGCTAATTTTGATGTAGGCGTTATTTCAAACTTTCCATCTATAGATTTTGTAAACCTGACAGGCTGCTGAAATGCGTCTGCAATCACTTTTGCATCGAATTTTACTTCATCTAAACTTCCTATTCGCTCCTCTATTTTACGGACTAGATCTATAGCTCCAGATGAAGTTGATTCTACAATCCCCCCACTTACAGTAGAAGGACTCCTGCGAGCTTCTAGCTCAACATCCGCACCTTTTCTCAATCTGGAACTCCAGTCAGAAAGAGTTGCGCCAGGAGGTTTTGCAGTTTCAGCAACAATTTCTTTTTCAATCTCTAATAAAATTTTTGCAACATCAGGGTTAGTTAAAGCAGTGGAAATGACTTGTTTTAAGAAAACCTCAGGCGAATCATGGGCTTTTTTGTGAGTAATTCGCTCGAACGCCTCGAGGAGTTTCCCATTCATTAGGGTTATCGGTTTTTCCGTATCAACCCCTCTAAAAGCCTCAGGAATAATTGCTGCCATTTTTTTAACTCTGAGCTCGATTTGCGCTCTAAGATCTAATTGAATGCCCTGTTTTCTTACACTTGCCTCTGCTGCGATGTGGGCAATAGATGTAGGAGTAAACACTTTTTTGCCTGAAACTAAACGCTTAGTGATGCTTTCCATGACAAATTTTGTGGCATTTTCTTTTCCTCTAACCATATTTTTCTTTAATTCAATCGGAATGGGAGATTCAAGTTTTTCTGCAGGGACGCAAATTGACCGATCAAACCCAACTGCTTCAAAAGCATCCCAATCGTTTCCATCTTTTTTGTGATCGTCACCTAGATAAACTACATCTAGTGAGTCTAACGGCATCTGTTTGCAACTTAAAGCGCTCTGTCTATATCCTTCAATCTCTTTATAGGTCCCATCTGGGTTAATAGACAAAAGAATACTTCCCCCACTAGCAGAGACAAGTATTCTCGATAATAAGCTAGATCGCTCATCGGCTGGAATTCCTGCAAGCACTTTTGTAACAACACGCTCTGGATCATTACCAGAGTTAATAATAAGTACACCACCTTTTCTTAGGTACTTTAAAATAGAGTCTTTTGCATCTGAGTTGCCTAAATGTCTTCCCTCTGGAGGTTCAGAAGCTCTAGGGGTCTCCCAGATGGTGCCATCAGCATCTGCAACAATCGCAGTGCGGTGGGTTCTTGCATCAAAAAGGGGGCTTGGTGTGTACCCCATTTGATCTAAAGTGGTTGAGAAATTTTCGCTAGATGCTAAGAAGTGAAAAGGTAAACTTTTAGAGACACCCTCTGTTCCAGCCTCAAATGTGGTTCGCCCAGCTTTTCTTGTCTCAATTCCACTAAATTCATTACGCTCTAAAAACGCAAAAAAGCGATCTCGCTGAGCGCTATTTTTAAATGCAATTGCAACTTGGATGACATCACTTCCGGCTTTTCTCTCTTCAAACCTTGGAGACTCCCCTATTGCTTTCAATGAAGGGTGTTTTAAAACGGTTGTAATCATATGATCATGAACAGTTTCTGTGCCGTCTTTAAAAAAAGCGTGAGAATCGGGTATTTTTTTTGCCGCATCAGACAGCCCTTCCGGGTCGACTTTAAAAAATTCGGTAATAAGCCGATCTAGTTCGCCTCTTGTCTCTTCCGACAGCCTAATCACCTGGCTTGCCCGTCCACTAAGAGGTGGGGGACTAGTTCCTTGTTCAACATCTCGAAGTCTTGAAATTAAAGGGGATCCAAATAAAGAGGTTCTTTCTGTCTCTGCAGAAACTGAACCGCTTGCAGCTCCAGATCTAGAATCGATCGAAGTACTGTCTGATCTTACTGAAGGGGATGATAAAGGGCTTGTTGGCTCCATAATTAATTAATTTACAAAACATCATTTTGAAATCAACTAATTATTAGACTCGAATATTTTTTGAAGTCTTTCTAGTTCTTTTTTAGATTCAGAAGTAGGCTTAAGGTCTTTGTTGATAGCCTCTTTTTTTGTGCCGGCTTTTTTAAGGAGGTTGAAAAAGTCAAGGGAGTCGATGCTTTCAATTTTCAGGTTTTTAGCCTCTTTTGCAAGAGCCCTGTCGGATGTGACAAGTCTTATTCGAGAAGGGGTTTTTAATAAAGATAGATATTCTAGTATATAAAGGTCAGCTTCCATATCGATTGGGGAGTAGGCAACTTCAACCTGAGAGAGCTTTTTTTTTGTAGGGTAATTTCTTGCATGATTTGGATTGCTATCAAAGATAAGAATGCCCTTCAACCCTAAAAAACTCATACACTCATTGATTAGATCAATGAAGTCATTTTTTTGATTTTCTGAAAATTTGGAAGCCTTTTTTATTTGAAAAAGAAGGTTGTAGGCGTCTATGACGTAGATATAAGCTTTAATAGTTCGTTCTCAAGGTAGGGAGTCAGCTTGTCAAACGCTTTTCTTCTGTGAGAAATACGATTTTTAACATCTTCATCAAGTTCAGCAAAAGTTTTATTGTAGTCGTGTTTTATAAAAAGTGGATCATAGCCAAATCCGTTTCTCCCTCTTGCCTCTAGGAGTAAATGGCCCTCTGATACAGCGCTGATTGTTTTTACAACATAGTCTGGGGAGCATAAAGATAGGGCGCACTCAAAATAGGCGAATCGATTTTCGTCTTTTATCTCTTTTAGTTTTTGTATGAGTTTCTCTCTATTTTCTTTATCGGAAGCATTTTCCCCTGCATACCTTCTGCTGTATATTCCAGGCTCCCCATTTAAGGATGGGACAACAAGACCGCTATCATCTGCGATTGTATAAAACCCAAGCGCCCTTGCACCGTGAAGCGCTTTAGCTTCTGCAATTTCACTAAACGTATTGCCTATCTCTTCAGGCATTTCATAGTCAGGAAAATCTTTTAAAGAGAAGATCTCAATCTCTTTAAATTTTGAGCGGATCATCGCCTTCAGTTCTAAAATTTTATGAAAATTTGTTGTAGCTATTATTAGTTGCATAGAACGAGAGGATATCAGGACCTCAGCATTTAAAAAAAGAGAAATTGGCAGCAGATCATCTGCTGCCAAAACTTAAGAAAAGTTTTTAAGAAATAAAGCTTCTAATTGCATTTACTCTCCACTCTTGTTCTTGTATTTTGCATGTGCCCCCTACTCGAAGACCTAGAAGTTCTTTTGCAAGTTTTGATTGAAAAGAGAGAATATTTTTTTCAGGATTTGCATCCCAAGGACCTAGAAGAGTATAAGTTGCTTTACTTCCAGATGAGCTTTCGAGATCAACAACCGTGCCAACGTTAATTGCATCTGTATGGATATCGTGTTTCGTTAAAATACGCATTTGCTTGAATTGATCAGAGAGAAATTTTAGCTCGCTTTGCAGCCGAGATCTTCTCTCTAATGCAAACTTAAATTCGCTGTTTTCTCTAAGATCTCCGTGAGATCTAGCGACTTCAATTTCTTTTGCATTTTCAACAGTCTCAACTGTTGCAATCTGTTCAATTCGCTCTTTAATTTTTTTATACCCCTCTTCTGTTGTCCAGACAACTACCTCTTCTGGTGAAGAGTCGTCTCTTAGGTCTCTTAAGGAGGGATGAACGACTTCTGCAAGAGAGTGCAAAATTTTAATATCATGATCTGAAAGAGTTAGACACTTTGTGCAAAGAAGTAAAATCTCTTTTACCGTATCAATATCTGCATGTTCAAAAATTCTTCTTACATTCGCATACCTTCCCGATGTCAAGAAAGCGTGCATCTTTTTCACAAGTTCTTTGTGAGTTTGTGAAGACTCAATTTTATGCAGCAATACAAAAAACGACTCAAAAAATGAATTCAGCCCTTGTTGGTTTGTAAACGGGTAATCCATATCAGGTGATAAAATCTTCTGGAAGTACCAAATAAACGCATTAGGTGAAAGTGTCGGTGTTTGTAGAAGAGATGAAATTTTCTCTTTCACTAAAAGCTCTTGTTTGTTTTTCATAAGCTCTTCTAGTAAATAGTCTCTCAAAGGGTTTTGATCGATTGTTAAAATGACATTTGCAAAAAGTGGTTGCCAATCTGATCTTGCATTTTTAAGCTCGATTAAAAAACGTTTTTTGTGTGCAAGCACTGAGATTTCATTAATAATTTTTTCAGGGTTTGAGTATTTTGCAATCAGATCAGAGAGGGTTGTTGCCTTTTCATGACCTAAGTCTTGTAGAATAAAAAGAAGTTGCAATTCCTGCGTATCTGTAATCTCTTTTTGCGACAAAACTTCTCTCACAGTTGTTTTTAAAGACTCTTTAAATACCTCGTTTTTGATTGAAGTAGGAAAATCTCTTAAGAAGGAATAAATTGTTTCAATCAGAGTTTCAGTGTTTGGTTTTCCTGCTAAAATTTTTTGCAGACGATCTTCATGAGAGACTTCTGTTTTTCTTAATTGGAAAGAGTCTTTTTGGTTTTCTGGCGATTCAATAAATGTGTCTTTTTTGAGCTTTGTTCGAGTCAGCTGCCACCATTTTGCCCACTCTTTTTCTGGAATAACAAGGTCGCAAAGTTCATCTTTAATTTCCGAAGCCGTTTTTGGACCAAGATCTTTTAAAAGAATTCTAATCACTTCAATTGGGTTTTCTTTAGCAAATGCCTCAAACGCCTCTGCATCTCCAAAACGTCTTGCTAAAAAATGGTCCTTGGATACGGGAGTAAGTGTTTTAAAGGCGTTAGCAAAACTAATTTCTTTACGCCCAGAAACATTATCAAATTCTAACGTAATTTGTTCGCGCAGCATTGAGACGTCAACAACCTCTCCAATGCCCCAGCCTCCTGTATGAAGGAAAAAATTCCCCACTTTCATGTGTGCTAAGAGTTCAAAATTAGCAATAGCTGAGGGGAAAGATTTTTTCTCCCTAAGACCAACTAGTTTGATTTTTTGGGCAAAAGAGGGGTCATCTTTATACCGATTTTCTAGATAATCGTGTGCAAACTCTGCAAGAGCTTTGTCATTTGTTGTTTGAAGATCGAAAATAAGCTTAAGACAGGTGTGCTTTTCTTCCTCTTCTTTAAGGTTTTTCCACAAGGGGAGTATGTCTGCAACATACCGCCCAAATGAGGGGGCAAGAGGAGATGCTTTTGCTTCTAAAAGAGTCTGTTTTAATTCCTCTGCCTCAATTTCATCGCTGAGGCAATACTCTTGCCAAAGTGAGATAAAAGAGGGTAAGTCGTTATTTAAAATATGATTTTGAAATTGCTTAAAGTATTCCATTGCGATCCTTCATAAAGACTTTCCCAGTGAGTATACCCGGAAAATCTTTTAAGGGCAAAATAATCTCAATCGTCATCGCTCTATACAGAAAAATATCTGAGAGATTAGACTAGTTGGCATAGGTGTAAAATGATAGAAGATTACGAAGAATTTACTGATATTCAAAGAGCTATACTTGATAAATACGTTACAAGCACAAAAAGTAATGTGTTTGCCTTGAAAAATTTACCTGAGGTGATCAAGGGAGCTTTATTTTCAAAGTACTCAAGGTCAAGCCTTGGTCTTAGATCGCTTCTTTTAAAAGAGTTTGTTGGAGAAGAGTCTTCTTGTTTCGATTCGATTGCAAGTGAGGTTGTTGTAGATGGGCAGAAGGACTCGATTCAGAAGGCGCAAAGCTTTTATGACAGAATTTTGGATGGCTACGGAGATGACTCCATAGGGGAGCTTGGTGGCGCTCATCTTGCGATTGAAAATATTTCTATGCTTGCAGCAAAGGTGATCGAGGACTGTCGTATCGGCGGCTCTCCTTTAGAAAAATCGACCAGATACATTTATTTTGACCAAAAAAGAAATGGTGAATTTTTATTTTACAGAGAGCCTGTTCTTATGACCTCTGCTTTCAAAGAAGAGTATATTCGGATCTGTAATCACCTGTTTGAAGTTTATGGAGCATTGATACCAGAGCTTACTGAAGTCATGGAGGAGAAGTTTCCTAAAGAGCCGACTGTTTCAAAAATAGCTTATGGAGCAGCCATTCGAGCCAAAGTGCTTGATTGCTTGAGAGGGCTTTTACCTACAAGTTCTTTAACCAATATGGGCTTTTTTGGTAACGGAAGATTTTGTGAGGGGCTTTTACAAAAACTCCAGTGTGAGCAGTTAGTTGAGCTTCAAGAGATTGGTAAAAATGCCGCAACAGAACTCATGAAAGTAATTCCCTCCTTTGTTCGAAGGGCTGAAGGAGGACATAGACATTTTATTGCGATGCAGCAATTTAAAGAGAAAATGAGAAATAAACTTAGCTCTTTTGGCAAAGAGTATAGATCACTTGTAGATGATAAAAGGTCTGTGCAGTTGATTGGGTATGATCCAGATAGTATCTATGCTGTTGCTGGAGCTCTTTTATTTCCTCACACCAATTCCTCACTTTATGAATTAGAGAAAAAACTTGCAGTTTTGCCTAAAGAAGAAGTGGAAGAGATTTTAGAAGGTGCGGCATTTGCTCGTGAAAATAGAAGACATAAGTCGCCTAGAGCTTTAGAAAGAGCGTCTTTTACATTTGAAATCACAGCTGATTTTGGAAGTTATCGTGATTTACAAAGGCACCGTATTTTAACACAAGATAGACAGCTTCTCACATGTGATCTTGGCTACTACATTCCAGAAGAGCTGAAGGGAACAGGGATGGAAAAAAGGTACTGTGATGCTCTTGATCTTGCAAAAACGGTCTACGATAGAATCTCTAAAGAATTTCCCGAAGAGGCGCAGTATGTTGTTCCGATGGCGTATAACATTCGTTGGTATTTCCATATTAACTTAAGATCGCTTCAATGGCTTACAGAGCTTAGATCGACACCGCAAGGCCACCCATCTTACCGAAAAGTGGCTCAAGAGATGGCTGCACAAGTTTTTGAAGTGATGCCTGAATACAAAAGGTTTTTCCAGTTTGTCGATTTTGAAGGGCATGATTTAGGAAGACTTGGCCAGGAAATTCGCAATGCGCAAAAAGTCGGTTTAACGTGAGTGTGGAAAAAAAGGGAAGTGTCTTTGGTGGCATTTTACTTATTGCAGGAAGCTGTATTGGTGCAGGGATGCTCGGTCTCCCCATTTTAACGGGGATGGCAGGTTTTTTCCCCTCTCTTGTGATGTTTGTCATAGCAGCTTTTTTTATGACAACAACAGGCCTTTTACTTGTTGAAGTAAATGGGTGGTTTTCCGGACGAACAAATTTTATTACCATGGTCTCAAAGATGCTAGGCCCTTTTGGAAGAGCGCTTTGCTGGCTATTGTATCTTTTTTTATTTTACGCCCTTTCTGTAGCCTACATTGCAGGAAGTGGGTATCACGTAAGTTCTTTTTTTTCCTCGCTTGGAACAAATTTGCCTATCTGGGCAGGAAGTGCATTTTTTGTGATTTTATTTGGTTGGATTGTTTACTTAGGTACAAGACCTGTCGACTTACTCAATCGATTTTTGATGGCAGGTAAAATAATTGCCTATCTTTTACTGCTTGCTTTAGGCGCAAAATATGTCGAAGCAAATCGCCTTTCTGAAGCTCACTTTGATTATACATTTGCGACTCTACCGATTCTTGTGATCTCGTTTGGCTTTCATAATATGATTCCAACTCTCTCCCACTATTTAGGCGGCGATATTAAAAGAATCCGCTTTTCGATCATCGGAGGCGCTTTTTTTGCACTGATCGTCTACCTATTTTGGCAAATTATCGCACTTGGCTCACTCCCAATAGCCGGCCCTGAGGGCATTAGAGAAAGTTATGAAAAAGGAATCGATGCTGCCCAAGCTTTGAAAAACTATATAAAATCGCCCCTTCTTGGAACATTTGCACAAACCCTTGCCTTCTTCGCTATTCTCACCTCATTTCTTGCTCAAACTCTTAGCATTGTTCATTTCCTCTCAGACGGCCTAAAAATTCCCCACAAAGAGAAAGAAAATATCTGGATCTGCTTAACTACCCTTATCCCGCCACTTATTTTTGCAAGTCTTTACCCCACCATTTTTTATAAAGCCCTAAATTTCGCAGGCGGCATCTGCGCAGTTATCTTATTTGGCCTCTTTCCCGTCCTTATGATCTGGCGCGGCCGCTACAAGTTGCAAATGACCTCAAATTATGAGGTCTACGGCGGAAAAAAACTCCTTGCTCTGATCTTAGTGATCGCTCTTTCTGTCTTCATCTACCAAATTAGCCAGATGGTGTAATCTTTACCTGAAGGGGATTTCCGCGTGTGCCAGATTCAGAGTGTCTTTTGTCACTCAATAGGCTCGCAAGAGATGGGTATGTTGGTTCTCCAAGTTTTGCTTTGTGAATTACGTCAGGTTCAGTTTTAGTCGAATGAGAAATTGCTATCCTTTTAGCTAAGTCAGCTACACCTTCAGCAGAAGCAGCATTTGAACCTTGAGGACCCCTTAAGATTTTTTGGGCAATTTGTCTCGTAAGGTCTTCTAAATTAATCGAGGGGTCTACACTCATCTTCAAGATTTGGGTCTTATCTGACCCTGTTTTGCCTACAGGCATCTCTATTTGAAAATATACGTCTTTTGGGCGCATTGATGGGACCGACATAATTATATCCTTTTTTGGTTTATATAATTATATTGATAATAAACTGAAAATATAGGTCAAATCAAAAGAGAAAATGATTGTAAAATATTGGTGATTAATTGGATGGGGTTTTTACGCGCGTCTATAGAGGTAAATTAAGAGTGCAAAACGCATTTAATCAACTATAAATGAATCTGATAGGCTCTTTAAGAAAGCAAAATTATGTTATGAAAGTGGTCTTACATAAGCTGCAGAACGAATTTTTTCCATCCAATACGATAGAGTAATTTTTTCTCTATATGCGGGATTTTGTAAAGCATCTCCATATTGCTCTAACCACTTTGAAAAGTTTTGTTCATTAATTTCTGACCAATCTTTTATAATCACCACGGGAAGTCCTTCAAAGAGACGGTCCATAGGGGATGTTTTCACAATTACTATGCATCCTAAAATAAGATCTTCCCAGGCTCTTAGTGTATCTAATCCATTTCCAGGAGGACAAATAGAGAATGCATACTTACCCTTAAGCCTCCAACAATCTCGTCTAACGACTCTCTTATCTAAAAAATCAACCACACCAGAGTTTGCAATTTTTCTTGCAATTGTTATTCTTGTTTCACCGGGATCTAGATAACGATTGATGGTTTTCCATCCATTTGCAATTGTGTCATGATGATGAAACTCTATTAAAGCTCTTTTTTTTCTTAAATAAGTGGGTTTTAATGAATCTACAATTTTATTTAGGAGTTTTTCCTGCTTTTGAGGTGTTTCCTGAGTTTCACCAAATGCACCCGAGCCTGTTGAGAGAGTATGTATATCAATTCCAATCGGTATACAAGAAACTTTATCTATTTGAGGCCCTGTGTAGTCACAATTTTGAGCAAAAATATGGAGAATTTTTGGATTCTTGATAAATTCTTCTATATCGATTTCATCTTTATGAGAGGTTGGGAAGGATTCATCCCCCCAATTAATTACAAGCACAAACGGATTTTCTATTTTTGGTAAAAAGTTTTTACAAAAATGGGGAACAAAATAACTTTGTATCCAAAGAACATCGCCTGATGCCACATTTTCAGGAACTAGATAGGTTTCTGGGTAACATGAAGAGGTCAAGGTGATATCACAAGACTTTGCAATTCAATATGTTGAGACATATTTCAACGGTAGTACATCTCCGAATGCAATATTCAATATGCATAAAAAGAAAACCAGTAGATATTTCATAACAAATCCTTAGTAAATAAAACTGTTGCATTCCATTCGATTTTAAGTAAGACCATAGAATATATTAGAGATATTTTTCGATAGTATTTTTAGACACGCTTTTATGTAATATCTATTTTCTTTACTTAATGAGAAAATTTTTTTAAATTCGTTTTTTGTTTTTTTACAGGAGTGCAAAATGCGTATTTTTAAAGTGATTGTTCTTATGATTGTTTTAACTTCATCTTCTGCTCTTTATGCAAAAAAAAAGGTGCATGTTCCCAAGAAAAGAGATAAAAAAGAGGAAATAACATATCAATCTATTGCAGATAAAGTTGTTATTTGTGGAATCTGCCGGGATGTTGAGAAAGCGATTCCTTTTACCATTAAGAATATTGAGACGTTAGGCTCATTTTTTAGTGATTACCGAGTATTTATTTACGAAAATAATTCATCTGACAAGACACCGAGCTTATTAAAAGAATGGGCTAAAAAGAATGAAAAAGTAGTAGTTACTTCGGAAGTTGTTGATGATGAAATTTTGTCTCTAACTTGTTTTAATAAGACGATTCAAAATGAGTTTTATCGCCCTGAGAGAATTGCAAGAGCAAGAAATATTGTCTTACAAGAGGCTATGAATCCAGAGTTTGATGATTTTAAATATGTTATTTGGCTCGATCTTGATTTTGAGCATGAGCTTCCTTTCCAAGCAATTATAGCTACATTTTACGCACCACAGGAGTGGGATGCAGTTTTTGCTAATGGGGTCAATGATCAAGGCGTTTTCTATGACAGTTATGCACTACGAGATAAATTATTGCCGATAGGAGCTGAACTTATTGGAGATCAGTGGTGGAAACTTCGTGGAGACATACGTCTTGTTTTTAAACCAAAAGATCCTTGGTATCCTGTCTATTCAGCATTTGGAGGAATGGGTATTTATAAAAGAGATGCTATCAAAGGGTGCACCTACAAGGCCTCTGTTACAAAAGATTTGCAAGCTTTGGAAAAACAGATTGTCTATGGGTCAGATTGGAAAGACCATGCAGAGATTCAAATTTATCTAGATGGGCTTAAAAATAATCCTCCAATCATTCATCTTCCTGATGATCCCGTATCTAATATGGAATATTATCGAGACACGAGAAAATATGGCTTTATCCTAGGTGATGATACAAACCCTCTTATTTACCGCATGAACTCAGGTGTCTGTCAATACCCCTCCATTTGTGAGCATGTCCCTTTTCATGCTTCAATGATACTTAGAGGTCATGACAAACTCTTTGTTAATCCAGCAATTGTCTTATATTACTTTGGAAGGGGTTGAGCTATTTACTGTTAAAAATGGAGGTCAATGTGAAGAAAACAGTATATTTTTATGTGCTTTTGATTTGTTATCAATTTGAAATTTTTGCCGTTCAGTTTTATTCACAATTTTATCAAGATCAATATGTTTATGAAAATTTTTTTCAAGACAAAACAGAGGGTGTTTTCATTGATATTGGAGCTCATGATGGAATTGCATTTAGTAATACAAAGTTTTTCGAAGAGCAGGGATGGACAGGAATTTGTATTGAGCCAATACCAGAAGTATTTGATCGATTAAAAACTAATCGATCAGCAATTTGTATACAAGGATGTATCGCGGATAGTCGAGGAACAGGCCTCTTTTTGAAGTGTGAAGGGTATACGGAAATGCTTAGTGGGCTTTATAAAAACTATCATCCAGAGCATTTAGAAAGAATTAAAAACGAGCAGAAAATTTATGGTGGAACAACAGAACTTATTGAGGTTCAGCTATACAAGCTTAATGATCTTTTAAAAGAACATCATATGTTTCATGTTGATTATCTTACCATTGATACAGAAGGAAATGAGTTAGATATTTTAAAATCAATCGACTTTGATAGATTTGATATTGATGTGATTGATGTAGAAAATAATTATAACGATAAGACGTTATCAAATTTTCTTATTAGCAAAGGATATAAAGAGATAACAAAATTAGGTTGCGACACTATATTTAAAAAAAAATATAAAAATTAATTTTTTTCCAATTTGTTTTGTCTGGATAATTTACGTTTATGACTTCAATGGAAGGATTAAATAAAACTGAAGCATAACTTAAGTTTGAGGTAGTCCGTATCAAGGATCTGCATTTAGAAAGAAGAATGCAATCAAATAAAGCATTTTTTCCTTTGATATAATTTGGAATTTCCTTCATGTTGTGGGGTGCTTCTTTGGTTGTGGAACGTATTTGCTCACAATAAATTATGTCATATCCGTATCTAGCAAACGCTGCTTCAATAAATCCTTGTTCATCTGTTGCAATAAAAAATTTTGCATCTGGGTGAAGTTTTTTAGCTGATTGCATGTATTTCAACATTTCATCATAGGAGTGGGATGCAGTTTTTGCTAATGGGGTCAATGATCAAGGCGTTTTCTATGACAGTTATGCACTACGAGATAAATTATTGCCGATAGGAGCTGAACTTATTGGAGATCAGT
>Ga0194129_10000940_pt1 | contig 51460 bp, 43 predicted proteins | sample TA2KigCa35mmetaG_FD_150862 | JGI IMG/M metagenome (GOLD analysis project Ga0194129, IMG submission 150862) | Freshwater microbial communities from Lake Tanganyika, Tanzania - TA2015038 Kigoma Deep Cast 35m | ecosystem: Environmental > Aquatic > Freshwater > Lake | place: Tanzania: Lake...
CAAAAAAGGGTATATTTACAATTCTTTATTTCAAAATTAATTTACAGTAATACAAGACATGTCAAGTCAAATCATTTCCAAAATGAAACAGACCATTGGATTAATAATAGGTATCATTTTTATAGGTGTTGGCAAATTATTAAGTCAAGTTGATCACTACGAAACGATTGTATATGACACTTCGATTTGGCGTTACACAGTTCCAACGGCCTCAACACCGATGAATTGGATTCAACCTAGCTTTAATGCTTCAAGTTGGAATTCTGGAAATGGTGGTTTTGGGTTTGCTGATGGTGATGATAATACTATCATACCGACATCTTCAATTTCCGTTTTTGTAAGAAAGGAGTTTTCTATCATGGATCTTTCTGATATTAAAAAAGTAATCCTAAATATGGATTATGATGACGCATTTGTTGCTTATGTGAATGGGATAGAGATAGCTAGAAATGGGATAACATCGACCGGCCAGCCAGCCTACAATCAACCAGGTGAAATCTCACATGAGGCAAATTTATACCAAAACCAATATCCTGACCAGTTCTTTTTCGATATTTTGGATTTTCCAGTTGCGCTTGTACAAGGCACCAATGTTTTATGTGTTGAAGTTCATAACCAAACAGCAACATCTTCGGATTTAACATGCCGGCCATTTCTTTCTGTTGGAGTGAGTACATCCGACTCGACATACTTCCCAACCCCAACTTGGTTTGTTGCACCTGTAACATTTTCAAACTCAACTTTGCCAATTGTCGTATTAAATACAAACAATGTTGAAATCCCAGATGAGCCAAAAATTCATGCCACTATGGGGATAATTTACAATGGTGAAGGAAATGTAAATTCAATTTCGGATCCCTTTAATGAGTTTTATGGTGAAATTGGAATCGAAACAAGGGGCTCTTCATCTAGCGGGTTCCCAATGAAATCCTATGGATTAGAAACCAGAGCGCCGGATTCAACCAATTACAATGTTTCCATTTTTGATTTTCCAAGTGATAATGACTGGATTTTACATGCGCCTTACACTGACAAAAGTTTGATTCGAAACGTATTAACCTACCACATTGGAAATCAAATGGGAAATTATTCTCCAAGAACAAAATTGTGTGAAGTAGTACTTAATGATGAATACATTGGTGTGTATGTTTTCATGGAACGAATTAAAGTTAATCCAGGAAGAGTGAATATTAATCCTGTTTTACCACAAGACACCTTGGAAAATGAATTGACAGGCGGTTATATTGTTAAAATAGATAAAACAACTGCGGGTGGTATCATCGCATGGGCCTCACCATATACGGCGGGTTCGCCGAGCACGAATGCAATATATTATCAACTTCACGATCCCGAAATAACTGAATTACATCCCATCCAACGCAATTACATTCAAAATTATATTACTTCATGGGAGAGCACTCTAGCGGGAGCTAATTATACAGATCCCGTGAACGGATTCAGAAAATTCATTGATGTTCAATCATTTATAGATTTCATGTTGGTAAATGAATTGTCAAAAAATGTTGATGGGTATCGAATTTCTACGTTTTTACACAAACAAAGGTTTAGCGAAGGCGGAAAACTAGTAGCAGGTCCTCTTTGGGATTTTAATCTAGGGTGGGGTAATGCCAATTATTGTTACGGAGGTGATACAACTGGCTGGGAAATTAATTTTAATAATTATTGTGCAGGAGGCCTTGATAATCCTTTTTGGTGGAAAAGAATGTTACAGGATACGCTTTTTGCGAATGACGTAAATTGTCGCTGGTTTGATTTGCGAAATGGCGTTTTAAGTGAGGACTATCTGATTACTTTTATTGATAGTTTAGCGGATATTCTGGAAGTACCGGCCTCGCGAAACTACATAAAATGGCCAATTCTTGGCACCTACGTATGGCCAAATAATTTTATTGGGCAAACATACCAAGAAGAAATTGATTACATGAAAGAATGGATTTTAGGCAGACTAACTTGGATGGATAACAACATGTTTGGTTCTTGCCCAAATCTTGGGGTTAATTTTACAGGAAAACAAGAGACAGTATTTTATCCTAACCCGAGTAACTCAGTTGTTAAACTCAAAGGCTTAACTCAGTCGGATGTCCTGCGTATAACTGATATTTTCGGGAGATTAATCGTGGAGCAGCCCGTAAATAATTCCGTTCAAATTGATGTATCACGATATGAAAGCGGGCTATACATTTTTGAATTGAAGCAGCATAAAATAAAATCAAAAATTCAAATTAACTAAGTATGAAACAATCATTTTTACTTTTATTATTAATCGTAGTTTTCGCCTCTTGTAAGAAAATTGAAGGTCCTGGCGGAACATCAGCAATTCGAGGTCAATTGACAGGACAGGATTATTCATTTGGTGATAAAGAAATTACAACAATTTCTTTTACCTCGGGTGCTACCATCGAACATGGTGATTATTGGCTTTTAAATTCTACAGACAACTCAAAATTGTATTATATCTATTACACCAATCCAAATTGGATTTCGTCTGCCGATCCTCAATTACAAGGTCGGACGGGAATAGCCGTATCATTCAATTACAGTGACAATAATCTTGAAATCGCGCAACAAACCTTAGCATCAATACAACAGTTGAGCGGTTTACCTTTTAGTTTGTCCTTGTCACAAGATATTCTAACAATTTCAGAAAGTACGAATGGAGAAGTTGTAGATGCAAATGATTACTCAACGCCATTCACCGTAGATGTATCGAATCAAGGAACTCCGAATACGCTCGGGCAATCTTTTGGTCGCGGAGATGAGCGAATTTATATTATTTATGGTCAGAATGCACATTCATCAAATTCAGTGAGAACTGACGAAAATGGGATGTTTTCGTTTGAAGGACTTCAAAAAGGAAACTATACTATTTACGCTTTATCCGAGGATACATTGCAAAATGGAAAATTCAATAAGATATCTAAAACAGTACAAATAACCGATAAAAAACAACTTGTAGATGCGGGTGATTTTCATGTTTACTATTAATCGCTTTGTACCTTTTTTTGTCGTTGTTTTACTTACTTCGAGTTATGCGAATGCCCAATTCTCTTGTTGGTTGGGTGCAGGGGTAAATAAATCACTTGGAAAACACCTTGCTTTGGAAGGTGCTTATGAGTATAGATTAAAAAATACAAATGAGTTCGATAAATCGAATATTGATTTCAAATTCACTCAAAATTGGATCAAGGGGCTAGAAACTTTTGTAAGGTATCGTAATTCAATAGAAAATAACAAATTCAGCGGCTTGAATGCCCAAATTTATGCATACAGCAATCGAGTTAGCCTTGGGTTAGATTTATCAATTTTAAGAATACTGGATATTTCCAAGCGTGTAAAGTTTAACTGGACCATTAGTCAGCAATTTGACAATAATCAATTTACAAGAAATAGTAGCATATTGAGAAACAAAGTGACATTTAAGCACGATATAAAGGATTTTTTTCTTTCCCCTTTTATTTCAATGGAACACTTTTATGGGTGGAATAGGGATATTATTTACACAGAAGATGATGTCATTATTTCATCAGGGACGAACGCAATAAGGTACTTTTTAGGCACTGATATCGAAATAAATAAGATACAGAAAATTAGTGCCTCATTTGGATTTAGAGAATCATTTTTAAAAAATAAGTCAACCTATATTTTTCGAATAAACTACAAGATAAGTTTGTAAAAACAGAGCGTATTCACAATTAAAGTTTAATTAAGTTTGTTGTAGAAAGAGGTGTGGTAAGTACTTCGTTTAAAATTCAGTATGATTAAATTCCTTAAATTTGTAAAAAAAGTATGAAGAATATTGCGGTTATTGGTGCTGGAACAATGGGAAATGGGATTGCTCATGTATTCGCACAATTTAATTATCATGTCAATTTGATAGATGTATCTGACGCCGCTTTGGGAAAGGCAATTGCAACGATTGGAAAAAATTTAGATCGACAAGTTGCCAAAGGTGCTTTGACTGAGGTTGAAAAATCAGCAACATTGAATAATTTAAAAACGTTTACCTCAATGAAGGAAGGAGTTGCAGGTGTTCAACTCGTTGTTGAAGCAGCAACAGAAAACATTGATTTAAAACTAAAGATTTTCAAAGAGTTAGATGAGGTAACTGATTCATCTGTTATTTTGGCAACCAATACATCGTCTATTTCAATTACAAAAATCGCTTCTGTTACGAATCGTGCAGATAAAGTAATTGGAATGCATTTCATGAATCCGGTTCCTGTAATGAAACTAGTTGAAATCATTCGTGGCTATTCCACTTCAGACGAGGTAACCAACCTAATCATGGACACTTCCAAAAAATTAGCGAAAGTTCCTGTTGAGGTGAATGATTACCCGGGGTTCGTGGCAAACAGAATTCTTATGCCGATGATTAATGAGGCGATTTATACCTTGTACGAAGGTGTTGCAGGCGTTGAAGAAATTGATACGGTTATGAAATTGGGAATGGCACATCCCATGGGACCGCTACAACTCGCTGATTTTATTGGTTTGGACGTTTGTCTGGCGATTTTACAAGTTCTACACGACGGTTTCGGAAATCCCAAATATGCACCTTGTCCACTATTAGTAAATATGGTTACCGCAGGCAAAAAAGGCGTGAAATCAGGCGAAGGGTTCTATTCTTGGACGCACGGAACAAAGGAGTTAATTATTTCTGATAAGTTTACGACATAAATACTTCTTTTCCCTCGAATTTTGAGGAAAATGAAAAAGATTAACGTTTTCATTTTTAACTTAACGTAACGGCTGTTTTTTTGCGTAGATTTGCGTATTAAATAATTTCGTCAATGTCCATTTCTAGAATTGAAAATCATTTTTTAGAGGCTGAAAAAATTTTGAAGGAATTTATCCTTTCAGGGGAGATTAAAAATATTGAAACTGCTGGTAAACTTATGGTAAGTTCCCTTAAAAAGGGGAGTAAAATTATAAGCTGTGGGAATGGAGGGTCTATGAGCGATGCAATTCATTTTGCGGAGGAACTTTCAGGGAAATACAGAGAGAATCGAAAAGCTATCCCTGCAATGGCGATATCAGATCCCGGTTATTTATCTTGCGTTTCAAATGACTTTGGGTATGCGCAAGTATTTTCCCGCTTTATCGAGGGTATTGGAAATACGAATGATATCTTACTTGCAATATCAACCTCTGGAAATTCTGAAAACATTTTAAAAGCAATTGACACAGCAAGAGAAAAAGGAATGAAAGTCGTAGGTTTAACGGGGAAAAACGGTGGTAAAATGGGAAAGCTTTGTGATGTAGAAATTCGAGCCCCTTACAGCCAATATGCTGATAGGGCGCAAGAAATTCACATCAAGATTATTCATTCCATGATAGACTATATTGAGACTAACTTTTAACTAAACCAGTTATGGCAAAGCAAAAGAAAAAACAAGCAAATTCTTTAGATCAAAATAGAGAGGCAATATTAAATCTTTTAACTTCAAAATCCGCGCTCAAACAAGATGTAGCAGGGGATTCAGAAAAAGTTTTTGAATCGTTTAAACAGATTATAATTTCTGAACTAGAGGAATTAAAAAAGAAAGTTAATGATGAACGAATTCGACTCAGTTACGAGGATAGGGGGAAATATGAAATAATCGTATTCGTTGGAAGTGATATGTTAGTTTTTCATCTGCACACGAATGTTTTTAGGCTTCCTGATTCAAGTCCCTTATGGGGGACAAAATATTTTGCTTCAAACGAGAATAACGGGTATTTCGCAGTTATACATATTTATAATTTTCTTGCAGAGTCATACCTGAGAAATCGTTTCGATGATATCGGCAATCTAATCGCCCGTGTAATGATGAATTATGATAACCATTTTATGGTTGAGGGACGTGGACATTTAGGAGCAATTTTCAGAGATCCCGAACATGCAATTTTGAATGAAAATTATATTCGTCTTGTAGTACAATTATCTTTCGCTTTTGCATTACAGTTTGATTTATATCTTCCACCATACGAATACTTGGAGGAGATTACAGTTGCCCAAGTATTAGAAATCAGCGATAGCTTGAAGATAAGCACTTCAAAACGAATGGGCTTCAAACCCTAGCGATAAGATTAGAATTATCCGCTATTTGAATCTAAAAAAATGGGATTCATTATTTGTATCAATTGAAAAAACCTGTATATTTGCAATCCCAAAAAATAAAGGATATTTTGGCCCATTCGTCTAGTGGTTAGGACGCCAGGTTTTCATCCTGGAAACAGGAGTTCGATTCTCCTATGGGCTACCAAAGTGATTTGGCCCATTCGTCTAGTGGTTAGGACGCCAGGTTTTCATCCTGGAAACAGGAGTTCGATTCTCCTATGGGCTACTGTTTAAATAAGTAAAGTAATAAATTTTAAAAATGGCAAACCATAAATCAGCACTTAAAAGAATTCGTTCAAATGAATCGAAAAGGATTTTAAATAAGTACCAGCACAAAACCGCGCGTAATGCGGTTAAGAAGTTAAGAAGCATAAAAAATAAAAAAGAAGCTTCGAAATTACTACCAATTGTGGTTGGTATGTTGGATAAGCTAGCTAAGAAAAATATTATTCACAAAAATAAGGCAGGCAATTTGAAATCTGGCCTTCAATTGCAGGTTAACGGCCTTTAATGACATAATTTTTGTGTGAACACAGGGGCAAATCGGCCCCTTTTTTTGTTATGTTTGTTTTTCAAAATTAGTTTTTGAAGATGTCAAAAAAAATATATTTACTTTTTTGTTTTTTTTTGGGGTTATTCGACAATTTAAATTCTCAACAGTTAATACCTCGTGTTGATTTAGACTCACTTAAGTCAACCCATTCCATATCAGGAAAACTATCCACGATTGATTTATCATCTGGCTATGCGCTTACTTCACTCGGGTTTGCTTCAAATCAACCCTTTCTTTACGATCCACTTCAGCTATTATATTCTGGACTTCCATTTAATGCATTAGAATCTACTAATATACTTCGCTATACCTCCCTTCCTCACCTAGGTTTTGTCTATACTTTTGGTTCATCCGCTTTTCAATTCGCAAAATTTCAGTATTCTCAGGCTTTCGCTAAAAACTGGATTGTTAATCTTGATTATATTAATCAACAAACTACTGGGGTTTTAAGAAATTCTAGTGTTAAAAATCAACTTGTGACTATAAAAGCATTTAAGAAAAGTAAAAATCTAGAATCGATTTTAACAGCGGATTTTTCTCTTCGTTCTTATGGATGGAATGGCGGCATTATTAACGATAGCTTACCATTAAGTTATGCCCCTGAATTAATTCCAGTAAATAAAAGTAACGCTCTTTCAACTCGAAGGGAAGTTCTTTTAAACTGGTCGAACTATATCGATATTCATAAAGATTCGAATGAAAGATCAGGTATATATTGTAGGTCCAACTTTCATTCAAGAAACAGAAGGTTTTTGGAGTCGGGCGATCTAATTTCTCAGTACAGCCAAATTTATGTAGATAGTTTTGAAACCAATGATCACCTTCAAATTAGTAGTATTGCGAATGGAATTGGCTTTTTTACAACGAAAAGTAAATGGAGTCTTACTTTTGGAGTACTTCAAAATTTTTGGAATTATAGGAATGGATTATTTTATCGAGATACTCTCGAATTGGACATTGATGAGTCATTCATCTACAAAGCACGAAATTTTTCGCTAAATCAAAAGTTTGATTTCAATATAATTGGACGTGGACGAAGCTGGAAAAATGAATTTGCAATTTTAAAGAGGTGGGGGAAAACAATTTTTAAAATGGATTGGAAAATAGAAAACTCATTCCCTGAACTTTTTCAGAGGCATTATTTTTCAAATAATATCAAGTACCAACTTTCTATTTATGAACGGCAGCTTAAAAATAAAGTGGAGATAGCATACACCTTACCGTTAAAAAATAACTTGTTAACGTTGAAAGCTGCTCATATCTACTTAAAAAACCCTTATTTTTTTATTGGAAATACATGGTCAAATTCACAAATAACGAACGTTAATTCTTTCAATGCCTCTATCAGCTATGATTTAAAATACAAGCTATTCACATTTTCTCCTTCCTATTCGTTCTACTCTTTACCAACAGTTTGGAGAATCTATCCATCGCACCTGTTTAGGATGCGCATGATTGTTGAAAGAGGCGTTCTTAAGAAGCGAAAACTTAGCGGCTATTTAGGCGTAGAGCCACATTTTATTGGTGGGTTTATTCCATTTGAAATTTATCCATCAATGGATTTATTTAGGAATGCTGATGCTATATTGATACAGAGAGCATTTCTTGATCTTTCTGTATTCGCGGGAATTGAGCTTAAAGCATTTAAGTTTTTTGCAAGAGCAGAAAATTTAGGTTATTTTTGGAATAATCGAATGCTGCAATTGGCCAAAGGATATCCCATACCCCCGATGCAAATTCAATTGGGTATTTCTTGGGATTTTTGGAATTAATAAAATTATGCGAAATATAATTTTGATACTTTTCTTGGTTAGTTACTCCTCTGCATGTTTTGCAGCTAAACTTTCACTTGAAGGAGTTTATCAGGGAAAAAATATTTTTATTCAAAATCCAAATGATGCGAGTGGTTTTGGTTTCTGCATTTCGAAAATATATATTAATGGCGATTTAATTCCTATTTCATTGAATTCATCGACCTTAACCATCAATCTCAAAGCAATGAAAATGGCCATTGGGGAACCTGTTTTTTTAGTTGTTCATCATAGCGATGATTGTATACCAAAAATTGTAAATCCTGAAGTTTTATTGCCAAAAAGCACTTTTCAACTAAACTCAATTGCCGTATCTAATTCAACAGATCTTAATTGGTCAACAACCAGTGAATCAGGGAAGTTAAATTTTATTATTGAACAATATAAATGGGATAAGTGGGTTGAGGTTGGTGAAGTTAGGGGTGAAGGAACAGCCACTTTGAATAGTTATACATTTAAATTATTTCCTCATTCAGGAAAGAATGAGGTTAGGGTGTCTCAGGTTGATAATACGTTAAAGAAACGTTCATCGAAATCAATTACTTTTGTTTCAAAAGTAGCGTCAGTCTCAAAATCACCAACTAAGGTTAAAGATTTTATTACTTTTAAATCAAATAATTTAGAGGTAGAAACCTATTTTCAGGTCTTTGATGCGTATGGAAATATTTTGAAAAGCGGGAAGGCTTCTAAAGTTGATTGTCGAAAATTACTAAATGGATTATATTATCTAAACTTTGACAATAAGACTGAAAAATTCATAAAAAATTAATATGTTTCGAAAAATTGAACATCTGGGGATTGCTGTAGAAAATATAGAAGAGTCTCTTAAAATTTACGAGAATTTATTAGGTGCTGAGTGTTATAAAATTGAAATAGTTGAAAGTGAATTTGTTAAAACAGCATTTATTCAAATTGGAGAAAGTAAAATAGAATTATTAGAACCAACAGATGGGGAGAGTCAAATTTCAAAGTTTCTAAAAAAGAAAGGTCAAGGATTTCATCATGTCGCTTTTGATGTTGAAAATATTGATGACGAAATAAAGCGATTAATTGCAAAAGGGTTTGTTTTAATAAATCAAACATCAAAAGATGGCGCCGATAACAAACGAATTGCTTTCCTTCATCCCAAATCAACCAATGGGCTGCTTGTTGAACTTTGTCAGGAAAAATAATTTTTCCGCAGTTAAATTTTGCATTTTATGCAATGCAGCATAAGGGGGAAATTTTTCAGAAAGCGTTTAGAGAGGGGTTCCATTGACGAAACTAACCCAAAAAATCGCGTAAAAAGGCGATGTTGGACTTTTCATTCCTTTGAAAACCCAAATGTATCAATCTGGAGCAAATAAGGTCAATTACCAATGATACTCAATCTGTTTATTTTTCGAACAACATGTATTTCTTCCCTTCTGAAAAATAGATGAAATTTTGGAATCAGAATTCCACAAATATTTACCGGGTAAAATGTGAGACATAAGGAAGATTTGTTTCCTTTTTTTATTCCTTATAAAATTGGCTAAAAACAAGCTTTAGCCTATCTTTGCATTTCTTTCAATATTTAGATATGATAAACATAACATTGCCCGATGGGTCAGTTAGACAATTTGAAAATCCGATTTCCTCAATGGATGTCGCAAAAAGCATATCTGAAGGGCTGGCTCGAAATGTCCTTGCTGCAAAGGTAAATGAAGTAGTAATAGATGCAAGCCAACTAATTACTTCCGATTCGAATTTGCAATTATTGACGTGGAACGATCAAGAGGGTAAGTCAACTATGTGGCATTCTTCGGCTCATCTTATGGCAGAAGCATTGGAATTTTATTATCCTGGTATTAAACTAGCAATTGGACCTCCTGTGACAAATGGGTTTTATTATGATATTGATTTTGAAAGTCATTCAATTAGCGAAAAAGATTTAGAAAAGATTGAACAAAAAATGAAGGAATTGGCCAAACAAAAACTTCAATTTATTAGGCAAGAAATTTCAAAGAAAGATGCCATTGCTTATTTTGAAAACAAAGGGGATTCCTACAAATTAGAATTGCTATCAGAGCTGGAAGATGGGGCAATTACATTTTACAAACAAGGAAATTTTACTGATTTATGCCGCGGCCCCCACATACCCGATACGGGTTTTATTAAAGCTGTTAAACTCACATCAATTGCAGGGGCCTATTGGCGCGGGGATGAAAAAAATAAACAATTAACCAGAATTTATGGAATTACTTTTCCAAAACAAACTGAATTAGAAGAATATTTAGTTAAAGTTGAGGAGGCAAAACGAAGAGATCATAGAAAATTGGGGAAAGAGCTTGAGTTGTTTACTTTTTCTCAAAAAGTAGGACAAGGTCTACCTATGTGGCTTCCAAAAGGAGCCGCTCTACGCGAAAGATTAGAAAATTTTTTAAAAACTGCGCAAAAAAAAGCCGGATATGAGCAAGTTATTACTCCACACATAGGCAACAAGGAATTATATGTTTGTTCTGGGCATTATGAAAAGTACGGAGCAGACTCATTTCAACCAATAAGAACTCCTGATCCAAATGAGGAGTTCTACCTTAAGCCAATGAATTGTCCTCATCACTGTGAGATTTTTAAATCAAAACCAAAATCGTATAAAGATCTGCCTGCTCGATTTGCAGAATTTGGAACGGTTTATCGATATGAGCAATCGGGAGAGTTGCATGGGCTAACGCGTGTTCGGGGCTTTACGCAGGATGACGCTCATATTTTTTGCACCCAAGAGCAAGTAAAAGATGAGTTCAAGAATGTAATTGATATCGTTTTATATGTTCTTAAAACATTAGATTTCCACAATTTTAAAGCCCAAATTTCACTTCGTGATAAGGAAAATCGTTCGAAATATATTGGCTCTGAGGAGAATTGGCAAAAAGCGGAGCAAGCAATTATAGAGGCTGCGGCAGAAAAAAATCTTCCAACTGTTGTCGAATATGGTGAGGCAGCGTTTTATGGTCCTAAATTGGATTTTATGGTTCAAGATGCCTTGGGTCGTGAATGGCAATTGGGGACAATTCAAGTTGATTATAATTTACCCGAGCGCTTTGAATTGGAGTATGTTGGTGCGGATAATCAGAAACACAGACCGGTAATGATACATCGAGCCCCATTTGGATCTATGGAACGATTTGTTGCTGTTTTACTCGAACATTGTGCAGGTGAGTTCCCTCTATGGCTGTCATCTGAACAATTTGCAATTCTTCCTATATCTGAGAAATTCAACGAATACGCCCAAAAACTTTCTGATTTGCTAAAAATTTCCGATATTCGCGGTTTCGTTGACGACAGAAATGAAAAAATCGGGAAAAAAATCCGAGATGCGGAGATAGCAAAGGTTCCTTTTATGCTGATAATTGGTGAAAAAGAAATCGAGTTGAATCAAGTTTCTGTTCGACAAAGAGGTGAGGGAGATAAAGGTTCTATGTCGACTGAAGATTTTATAAAATTAATTCAGCGGTCAATAGAAAAAGAATTGGCGTAACGGTAAAAATGTAAATGAGAAATAACAACAGAAAACCATTTGTAAAAAGAGAAGAAGAGGCACTTCACAAAATAAATGATAAAATAATGGCCTCAGAAATACGGTTGGTTCAGGATGGACAAGAACCAAAAATTATTTCAATTAGACAGGCTTTAGCAATGGCTGAAGAACAAGAACTTGATTTAGTAGAAATTGCCGCTAATTCAGTTCCTCCGGTTTGTAGAATTATGGATTACAAGAAATTCTTGTACAACCAAAAAAGAAAACAAAAAGAACTTAAGGCAAAACAAAGTAAGGTTGTTGTAAAAGAAATTCGATTTGGACCAAACACAGATGATCATGATTTCAATTTTAAGGTTGCCCATGCTAAAAAATTTTTAGAAGAAGGAAGCAAAGTCAAAGCATATGTGTTTTTTAGAGGGAGAACAATTGTTTTTAAGGATAGAGGAGAGATTCTATTATTAAAATTTGTTCAAGAATTAGCAGATGCAGGTGTGGTGGAACAACTACCAAAATTAGAGGGAAAGAAAATGATTGTAATGATCAACCCAAAGAAGAAATAAGTAATAAAGAAGCTGATATAGAGTTAATCTAAAAATTGACGAAAAATGCCAAAAATGAAAACCAAATCCAGTGCGAAAAAACGCTTTACTATCACTGGTACTGGAAAAATCAAGCGGAAGCATGCGTTTAAAAGCCATATCTTGACAAAGAAGGCAACTAAACGCAAGAGAAACTTGACTCACGCCGGTTTAGTTCATGGAGCTGATATCTCCAATGTAAAATTGCAACTTTGCATGAAGTAAAGAGCAATTGGTTTAAATTGTTTAACCCGATAATGAGTAACTAAGATTCGCATAGGCGAGCACTCCTTGTCAAAAAACTTAAAAATTATGCCTAGATCAGTTAATCATGTAGCATCAAGAGCTAAAAGAAAAAACTTGATGAAGCTTGCCAAAGGATACTTTGGTAGGAGAAAAAATGTCTGGACCGTTGCAAAGAATGCAATTGAAAAAGGACTCGGCTACGCTTATGTTGGCCGAAAACAAAAGAAACGTAATTTCCGTTCGTTATGGATCACTCGCATCAATGCGGCGGCTCGTTTAAATGGAATGAGTTATTCCCAGTTTATGGGAGCTGTGAACAAAGCTGGAATTGAATTAAACCGCAAAGCGCTAGCAGATTTGGCCTTAAACCATCCTGAAGCCTTCAAAGCAGTTGTTGCAGCAGTAAAATAGACTTATTTAATCCTATATCGCCTTAAAAGCCGTCTCCCAAGGACGGCTTTTTTGTTTGGGGTAAGATTTAATTTTTCATCATAATTATTTACAATAAACAATTCCTGAGTTTAGTTTTTATTAGAAATATCAGTATTCATTTTTCAAAACAGTACATTTGTTCTTTATGAAAAATCATTTTTTTCTTGTGCCGTTTATTGTTACTTGTTTATCAATCAATTCTGTATTTTCGCAATACCAAATTCAAGCGGAAAAATTAATTGAACCAATTGTATTAGATGGGAAATTGAATGAATCAATTTGGAAAAAGGCAAAATTAGTGAGGGATTTTACTCAGATGAAGCCCCGACCCGGTAATCCTTCAGCAAAAAAAACCACTGTTCAAATTGCTTATGATGACCAAGCGATCTATTTTGGAGCTGTTTGTTACGACCATCCAGATTCTATTTCAAAAGTTTTGTCGCTCAGAGATGATTTTGCTCCAACATTAGATATTTTTTCCATCTTTTTAGATACCTATAATGATAACCAAAATGGATTTTATTTTGGAGTAACCAGTCGAGGCGTGCAAGTAGATGCTAAAATTGCGGCTAATGATTACAATGATCAATTAAACTTGGTTTGGAATTCAGTTATACACATTACTGATTCTGCTTGGGTTGTCGAAATACGAATTCCCTACTCAGCTTTTCGTTTTCCTAAAAAAGAAGTGCAAAATTGGGGTGTAAATTTTTCTCGCCAAATATCTAGATTACGTGAAGAAAGTACGTGGGCGCCAGTAAATCCTGATTTAGAGAATTTTCTTTTGGAGAGTGGCGATATTACAAATTTAAAGGGGATTAAACCACCAGTGAGACTAGCTCTTATGCCTTATTTATCAGCATACCTTGACCGAATCCCACAAGACGGAGAGGATCCACTTTGGACAAGATCCATGAATGGCGGAATGGACATTAAGTATGGGTTGAATGAAGCATTTACATTAGATGTGACCTTAGTTCCAGATTTTGGACAGGTTGTTTTTGATCAGAAGGTATTGAATTTATCTCCTTTTGAAGTTCAGTTCAATGAAAACAGACAGTTTTTTACGGAAGGTACAGAATTGTTTAACAAGGCTGGTCTTTTTTACAGCCGTCGAATTGGAATTCAAGCGCCCTATTCTATTTCCAATGCGCAGGTTGGTCAAAATGAATATTTAGTGGAAGAACCATTGCCTTCTCAGTTGTATAATGCAAGTAAAATCTCTGGTCGTATGAAAAATGGGTTGGGAATTGGGTTTTTTAATGCAATTACTGCTGAACAAGAAGGACTTGTTTTAGATACAATCACTGACTTAACAAGATCGGTGACAGTTTCACCATTAACTAATTACAATGTTTTTGTCCTTGATCAAAATTTAAAAAATAACAGTTCGATTACCTTCACAAATACGAATGTTTGGAGAGCGGGCGATTTTTACGATGCCAATGTTTCGGGTTTAAATTTTGTTCTCAATTCAAAAAACAATAATTATTATGTAAATGGAAGCGGGGCTATATCAAGTAAAAAATATTCTAATTCATTAAACCTTGGTCATCGATTGAATTTTAATATTGGGAAACAACGCGGCAAATGGGTATATGGAATAAGTGTTTTGCAAGAGTCAAATACGTACGATCCAAATGATTTGGGGTTCTTATATAATAATAATAATCAAACTCTTGAAATAGCTGGAGGATATCGTGTTTTTAAACCCAAATGGGATTATCTGAACCGATTTGTTGTAGGTGCTTCATTGAGTGTAGAAGGCCTATATATGCCTAAAAATTATACCGGGACTTACCTAGATGGAAAGATTACTCTTGTTTCAAAAAATTTCAATGCCGGAGGATTGCGTTATGACGGATCCCTGGCTGAAAGCTTTGATTATTTTGAACCACGGCAATGGGGAAGTTTTTTTATTAGGCCAACGTGGCATTATACTTCTTTGTGGGTCTCTAGTAATTATCAAAAGAAATTTGCAATTGATGCTGGAGTTGGATATGTACATGTTGGACGCCCAAATTGGTGGGAATGGGATTATCGATTTAATCCAAGATGGAGAATTTCAGATAATATTTCGGCAATTTACTCTTGGGACCAAGAATTTCAATGGAATAGTCAAGGATTTGCAGTTCAATTCGGGCAACCGATTCAATCAATATCAGGCATTTTATTTGGACAACGCAATAGAGTAAATACAATACAATCTATGTCATTAGATTATATTTTAACAAATCGAATGGGAGTTACGTTTCGTTTAAGACATTATCGATCTGCTATAAAGTATACTGCTTTTTATGAACTTACGGACAATGGAAGATTATCTGATTTAGTATCATTTGACGGTAAAGACAGTGATGGAAATTCAGCTTATGATATCAATTACAATGCATTTACAATAGACATGCAATTCCGATGGGTTTTTCTTCCTGGAAGTGAATTGAATGTGGTATGGAAGAATTCAATTTTTACGGCTGATAAAGCGATTCAAGAATTGTATTGGATGAATTTAAAAAATACGCTTGATAACGGACCTGTGAACAGCTTTTCATTAAAATTAATTTATTGGCTTGACTACGCCGCCATTGCCAAAAAACGGAAATAAAAAGAAATTTCGAGGGGATTAATTTTTTATCAATCTATAATACAGGTTTGAGTCTCCGCTAATCACCAATATATATACCCCTGATGGAATTTGATCTAGTGAAATTTGAGTTTTCTCTTCGAGTATTTTATTACATTGAACGACTTCACCAACACAATTTATGAGTAAATAGTAATTATGAAGAATTTTGTTGTCGACCTCTAAGAATACATATGTATCAATCAGCGTTGGATAAACACGGACAAGGTTTTTTGGCAAGGCGATTCCCCCCGTCAGGCATGATTGGCAACTGTCTTCTGTTTGATAGAAAGCGCTTTCATAATCAATAGTTCCTGAAATTGTCGAACAACCGGAAATCATCTGGCATTGATTATCAATAACGCCATACCCCAAAAACATGTCGCATAATCCAAAATCAACATTCGCTAAATTGGAACATTCAGGAGCATCAGTTATCGTCATGCAGCCATCCTGACAAGAAGCCAAAGTTGAAGAAAGTGCAGGGGCATAATCAACACCTCCAACAATCGTCCCGCATCCACTGATAGGACTGCATATGCCGTTGATTAATCCAAATCCTAAGAACATATCACATTCCCCAAAATTTATTCCTGCTAAGTTCGTGCAAGAATCAGCCAATTGAATTTGTGTTTCACACGGTCCATTCGTCCACGACGTGACACCTCCATAATTTTGCGCTACACAGCTGTTAGAATACGTGTTACTATCGCAGCCGCATACCGGATCATATAATGTAATGCATACCGCTGAAGAGTCAATTAGGGCGGGATTGATGCAGGAATTTGTACCTCCACATTCGCCTGTTGTCCACGATATTACCCCTCCCCAATAGTATGCCTGACAACTATTCCCGTAAGTAACACTGTCGCATCCACAAACGGGATCGTAATTCATTGGACAAGCCATGTTCATATCAATTTGAGCAGGATTCACACACGTGATTGCACCACCACATTCACCTGTTGTCCAAGAGGTTACTCCGCCCCAATAGTATGCCTCACAACTATTCCCGTATGTAATACCGTTGCATCCACAAACGGGATCATAAATCGATGGACAAAATACACTATTGTCAAGCTGTGAAGGATTTACACACTGGGAGAACAAGTGAAATTGTAAAACGAAAATAAATAGCAATAAGAAATGTTTAGTCATATTTTTAACTTTTTATTTCATGCAAGATAAGATTAAATTGACTTGCTTCGTATCTCGAAAAGAATTTTTTTACATATTCCGTCTATACTGTCCGCCAACTTCAAATAATGCTTTTGTTACTTGCCCTAAGGAAGCATGCTTGCAGGTTTCCATCAATTCTTCGAACATATTTCGGTTATTGATCGCCGCATCTTGTATTTTTCGAATACCTGCTTGCGCTTGTTCTCCTTTGGTTGTATGTAATTCTTCTAACATTTTGATTTGGTATTGCTTTTCTTCTTCCGTTGCTCGAATTACTTCTTTCGGTAAAATCGTTGGAGAACCTTTTGAACTCAAGAAAGTATTTACACCAATAATTGGAAATTCTCCGGTATGTTTTAAGGTTTCGTAGTGTAAAGACTCCTCTTGAATTTTAGAGCGCTGGTACATCGTTTCCATGGCTCCTAAAACTCCTCCCCTTTCAGTAATTCGGTCAAATTCAGTTAATACGGCTTCTTCTACTAAATCGGTTAGTTCTTCAATGATGAAGGCTCCTTGTAGTGGATTTTCATTCTTTGCCAAACCTAATTCTCTGTTAATAATCAACTGAATGGCCATCGCTCTGCGCACGGATTCTTCTGTTGGAGTGGTGATTGCTTCGTCGTATGCATTCGTATGCAATGAATTACAGTTATCGTAGATTGCATACAGAGCTTGAAGCGTCGTTCGGATATCGTTAAAATCAATTTCTTGAGCATGCAAGGATCTCCCGGATGTTTGAATGTGATATTTTAGCATTTGCGCCCGTGGATTGGCTGCGTATTTTTTAGCCATTGCCTTTGCCCAAATCCTACGGGCAACACGACCAATGACGGCATATTCAGGATCAATTCCGTTGGAGAAGAAGAACGAAAGGTTAGGACCAAAATCATTGATATCCATACCACGGCTCAGGTAATATTCCACATATGTGAACCCATTCGCTAATGTAAATGCCAACTGAGTAATTGGATTTGCTCCAGCCTCTGCAATGTGATAACCAGAAATGGATACAGAGTAGAAATTTCTCACCCTGTTCTGAATGAAGTATTGTTGAACGTCTCCCATTAAACGCAAGGCAAATTCAGTAGAGAAAATACAGGTATTTTGGGCTTGGTCTTCTTTTAAGATATCAGCTTGAACTGTTCCTCGAACTTGGGTTAAGGTTTCCGCTTTGATTTTCACATACACATCACTTGGCAATACTTGATCGCCCGTAACGCCCAAAAGCATTAGTCCTAATCCATCGTTTCCTTCGGGTAAGTCACCCTGATATCGTGGACGTTCCGTTCCTTTTTCCCTGTAAATCGACGCAATTTTTGCCTCAATTTCAGCCTCAAGACCGTTCGTTTTGATGTATTTCTCGCAATTTTGGTCGATTGCGGCATTCATGAAAAATGCCAACAACATCGGTGCAGGTCCATTAATAGTCATGGAAACCGAGGTTGCGGGGTGACTTAAGTCAAAACCAGAATAGAGTTTTTTCGCATCATCCAAACAACAGATGGAGACTCCTGAATTTCCAATTTTTCCATAAATGTCTGGCCGTAAATCTGGATCATTACCATACAGTGTTACTGAGTCAAAAGCCGTTGAGAGTCTTTTTGCAGGCATTCCTAAACTCACATAATGGAAACGTTTATTCGTTCTTTCAGGGCCGCCTTCACCTGCGAACATTCGCGTTGGATCTTCACCTTCCCTTTTGAATGGAAATAATCCTGCTGTGAATGGGAATTCGCCAGGGTAATTTTCTTGCAATACCCATCTTAAAATATCCCCCCAACTTGTATATTTTGGAGATGCAACTTTGGGTATTTGCGAATGAGAAAGAGATTCAGTATGCGTTTCAATACTTAATACTTTGTCTCGTACTTTAAATTCATATTGTGGATTTCTAAACGCTTTTTTCTTATCATCCCAATTTTCAATAATTGCCCAATTTTTCGGGTCAAAATTCAATTTCTCGTTTTCAAAAGCTTCTGTCAATCCTTTTACTAATCGGTCTTTATCTTCGTACCTTGATGCCCTAAACGTTTCTATGGATGTTTGTAATCCGTGCAATTTTTTAGCAATCTCCACCTGTTGATTTACCCATTTATCATAAGACCGGTTATTTTCTGAAATTTCTGACAAATAACGCGTTCTATCTGGTGGAATTACAAATATTTTCTCTGACATTTCACGTGTTATCTCAAATGTGGAATCTATGGGCGCACCTGTTTTTTCAACGATTTTATCCATAATCACTTTGTAAAGCGAGTTCATTCCTGGATCGTTGAATTGAGAAGCAATTGTACCGTAAACCGGCATATCGTCCACATTTTCTTCCCATAAATTATGGTTGCGCTGAAATTGTTTTCTAACATCACGCAAAGCATCCAATGCCCCGCGTTTGTCGAATTTATTTAGCGCTATCACGTCTGCAAAATCCAACATATCGATTTTCTCCAGTTGCGTTGCAGCACCGTATTCCGGAGTCATTACATATAACGAAACATCACTGTGATCTAAAATTTCTGTATCCGACTGACCAATTCCGGATGTTTCCAAAATGATTAAATCGTAATTTGCTGCTTTCAAAATGCTGATTGCCTCTGACACATGCTTAGACAAGGCTAAATTGGATTGACGAGTTGCTAATGAACGCATATAGACCCGATTACTTTTGATGGAGTTCATACGTATTCGATCCCCTAACAAAGCCCCACCTGTTTTTCGTTTGGAAGGGTCTACCGAAACAACAGCAATTTGTTTATCCCTAAAGTCAATTAAAAAACGGCGAACCAATTCATCTACCAAGGATGATTTCCCGGCACCACCGGTGCCTGTAATTCCTAAAACGGGAATCGATTTAGTTTTCGCAATTTCTCGAATTTTTGTGAGTATTTCAGTATTTTCCTCCGCAAAATTCTCTGCTGCAGAAATTACACGTGCAATTGCAGGAATGTTTTTCTCGGCTAATTTCTCCGGTTCATTGGTGATATTTGTCCCTACTGGAAAATCACACTTTTGAATCAAATCATTAATCATTCCTTGTAAGCCCATTGCTCTTCCATCGTCCGGATGATAGATTCGAGTGATGCCATATGCCTGTAATTCTTTAATTTCAGAAGGTAAAATAGTTCCACCACCACCTCCAAAAATTTTAATATGCGGGGCACCCTTGTCTTTTAATAAATCATACATGTATTTGAAATACTCAATATGACCTCCCTGATACGAAGTCATGGCAATGGCTTGAGCATCTTCTTGAATGGCACAGTCTACAACTTCCTCCACAGAGCGATCATGTCCGAGGTGAATTACTTCACAACCCGTAGCTTGAATAATTCGACGCATGATGTTTATCGCCGCGTCGTGACCATCAAATAAAGAGGCAGCTGTAACAATTCTTATTTTGTTCTTAGGCTCATAGGGTGCAACTTGTTCCATCAAATTAATCTTGAGTTCAGCACGTTAAAATTACGAAAAAGCTATTGAATTATGACTGAGTTTGTACTTGTTAAATTCATTGTTTTCTTTTTAAGCAGTACTAATTTTTGATTTATATCTCAGAAGTAGTTGTTTATTTTAGAGTATTCAGTATTTATCTCTAATTTTGTAAAAAAATAATTGTTATGTACCCAGCAGAATTAGTTAAACCAATGAAAGAAGACTTGACCCAAGTTGGGTTCAAGGAATTAACAACTACAGACGATGTAGATCAAATTATTCAAAATAATCAAGAAACCTTGCTGGTTGTTGTAAATTCAGTTTGTGGATGTGCTGCAGGAAATATGCGGCCTGGGGTGAAATTGGCATTGAACAATGATAAACGCCCTTTTGAATTGGCAACCGTATTTGCAGGAGTTGATTCAGATGCAACAAACCAAGCGCGTAAGTATTTCTTGCCTTATCCTCCGTCTTCCCCGTCAATTGCTCTTTTCAAAGGGGGTAAATTAGTTCATTTTGTGGAAAGACATCATATTGAAGGGGCAAGCCCACTAATGATTGCTGAGAATTTAAGTGAAGCTTTCAACGAGTATTGTTAAACGGTTCTTTTAAATAAAAACGCGTTCAATACAATTTTCTCCGAAAGAGTAAGGAATGTAGGCTAAGCTTGGAATTTCTTTCGTAAGAATGAGTCCTGGTTTCTTCCCAATCGAAATACTACCATGACTATCCTGCAGTCCCATGGCATAGGCTGCATTAATCGTTAAGGCATGCAGTGCTTCCTCGGGAGTTAATTTCATTTTTATACATGCCAAGGACCAAATTGTACTCAAATTATAGCAAGGAGTTGAGCCTGGATTGAAGTCACTAGCTAATGCAAAAGGAATATTTTCAGAAATAAATCTGCGGGCATTACTAAATGGAATAGATAAAAAGTGCGAACATCCTGGGAGAAAAACAGGAAGGGTTTTGGAATTTTTCAATACCCTAATATCTTCATCTGTAATTTCTTCTAAATGGTCTACTGTGAGGGCTTTCATTTCACAAGCTTTTTTAATTCCTCCAAAAGATGAAAACTGATTCACATGCACTTTGGGTTTTAAGCCAGCATTGATTCCAGCCGAGAGAATCTCTTCCATTTCTTCGACGGAAAAATAGTTTCTTTCGCAAAACACATCGATATAATCTGCTAATTGCTCCTTTTGAACTTCGGGGATTATTTTATTGATTATCAAATCAATGTATCCACGATGATTTTCTTTATATTCAAGAGGAAACGCGTGTGCAGCTAAAAGTGTTGCTCTAATTGGAATTTGAAAATGCTGTTTTAGACGGTTAATAACGCGTAACATTTTTAACTCAGCTTCAACATTCAATCCATACCCTGACTTTATTTCTAGAGCGCCTGTTCCGCAGTTAATTATTTTCTCAATTCTAATTTTGGAGTGCTCAAATAAAATATCTTCGCTTATTCCTTGCAACGCCCTTGCAGAGTTAAGTATTCCTCCACCTTTCAGGGCAATTTCTTCATAACTTAATCCCTTTATACGATCTACAAATTCTTCTTCCCTCGTTTTAGCAAAAATGGAATGCGTATGTGAGTCACAAAAGGCCGGTAATATGTATTTTCCCTCGGCATCAATTACGTCAAAATCCGCTAAGTCTTCCCATTTTTCCATCGGCCCGTAGGCTACGATTTCACTATTTTCAAGTGCTAAAAATGCATTTTTAAGTGTAGAAATTTGAGCCATTTTTACTCCTCCAACGAGCGAATTGATATTTTCACCACATTGAACCAACCCTTTAATATTTTTAAAAAGTATTTTATTCATGTTTTTTTGTGCTTTGAAGTAAGTCATAAATAACGGGGGGAAAATGAGTGTGCTCTAGTTTTTGTATTTTTTCCTTTAGAGTTTTAACTGTTTCATTTTTATCTATAGAAATAGTGAATTGGCCTAAAATCTTTCCTTTATCGTATTCTTCATTTACTAAATGAATAGTAATGCCAGACTCTTTTTCTTTGGATTCGAGTACCGCTTTATGAACATTATCCCCAAACATTCCTTTTCCACCAAATTTAGGTAAGAGTGAAGGATGAATATTAATAATTTGTTCCGGATATTTTTGAATAAGTTTTTCTGGGATTTTTTTTAGGAATCCTGCTAATATTATATAATGAATTTCATATTTATTACATTTTTCTACTAAAAAATCGACATCAGTACTCTGCTGCTTATCAACTTTTAGAAAATGTATTTTTTCAGAATTACACAAGCTTTCCAACTCAGGATTTTCTTTTTCAGAGAGAATCAATTTAATTTTTTGATCTTTAGCTAGGGAGAAAAAACGGATGAGGTTTTTAGCATTAGAACCAGTTCCTGAGACAAAAATTGAAACATTATGACAATTGAACATACACAAAAGTAGAATAAGTAATTCAATCGTTGTTTAGATGACCAAAAAAAGTCAAAATTAGATTTCCAGAAAACGATGAATCTTAATCTGCTTTCGCAGCTGCACATAAGTACTCTCGATTCATACGAGCAATATTCTCTAAAGAGATACCTTTTGGGCATTCAACTTCACATGCGCCTGTATTAGTACAATTACCGAAGCCCTCTTGATCCATTTGACGAACCATATTAATTACTCTTTCTTTAGCCTCAACCTTTCCTTGTGGAAGTAGTGCGTATTGGGAAACTTTTGCACCAACAAATAGCATTGCTGAACCATTCTTGCAAGATGCAACACAAGCACCGCATCCAATACAAGCGGCAGCTTCAAAAGCTTTGTCGGCATCACTTTTAGGGATAGGAATTGCATTTGCGTCCATGGTTCGTCCAGATGTATTAACTGAAATAAATCCACCCGCTTGTTGAATGCGATCAAAGGCACTTCTGTCTACGACCAAATCTTTAACGATTGGAAACGCCCGAGACCTCCATGGCTCAATGTAAATAGTGTCTCCATCATTAAATTTTCTCATATGCAATTGGCAAGTTGTTGTACCTGTATCTGGACCGTGAGCACGACCATTAATGTAAAGCGAACACATACCACAAATACCCTCTCTACAATCATGATCAAATGCAACAGGTTCTTTTTGTTGATTAATTAATTGTTCGTTTAGTTGGTCTAACATTTCCAAAAAAGAACTATCGGTAGAGACATTATCTAGTGTGTAGGACTCCATAGAACCTTTCGCATTAACATTTTTTTGTCTCCAAATTTTAAGGGTTATATTAATGAATGTTGTAGCCATAATCCACTCAATTTTTTTAATTATTTATAATTTCTTGCTGCTATTTTAATGAACTCATAGTCTAATTCCTCCTTGTGTAACTTTGCTTTTGTGGCATCTCCCTCAGCATATGCCCATGCTGCGGCATATTTATAATTTTTATCATCGCGCAATGTCTCACCCTCTGAATCTTGGTATTCTTCTCGAAAATGTCCGCCACAGGATTCATTTCTATTAAGAGCGTCAACAGCCATCAACTGGCCCAATTCGATTAAATCAGCAACGCGCATTGCCTTATCTAATTCAGGATTCAATTCATGTGCATCACCGGGCACAAAGACATCTTTGTAAAATTCTTCTCGTAAAACACCGATTTCCTTTATTGCGTCATTCAACCCAGCTTTGCTGCGACCCATACCTACTTTGTTCCACATTATTAAACCGAGTCTTTTATGAAAATAGTCAACCGATTTTTTCCCTTTATTATTCAAGAAGCGATCAATCGTTTCTTTAACTCGATTTTCAGCTTCATCAAATTCAGGCGATTCCGTTGAAATTTTTCCAGTTCTAATTTCATTTGCTAAATAATCAGAAACGGTATAAGGAAGAACAAAATACCCATCAGCTAAACCTTGCATTAATGCTGAAGCACCTAGACGATTCGCTCCGTGGTCTGAGAAATTAGCTTCTCCAGCTACAAAACACCCTTCGATTGTACTTTGTAAGTTGTAATCTACCCAAACTCCACCCATTGTGTAATGGACAGCTGGGTAAATTTTCATAGGTGTTTCGTAAGGATTTTCATCTGTAATTTTTTCATACATTTTAAAAAGATTTCCGTACTTTTCCTCAATCCATTTTTTACCAAGTTCTTTGATTTTACTTTCCGAAGGGTTGTGGTCACCTTGTGCAAATGCGGCTTGACGACCTTTTGTTCTTATTTCGGTTTCAAAGTCTAAATAAACTCCCTCTTGCGTGTCATTAGCCTCAATTCCATACCCGCCATCACAGCGCTCTTTGGCTGCGCGAGATGCAACATCTCGAGGAACTAAATTACCAAAAGCCGGATAACGCCGTTCTAAAAAATAGTCTCTTTCATCCTCGGATAACTCTGTTGGTTTTAATTTGCCCTCTCGAATGGCTTTAGCATCCTCTTTTTTCTTCGGAACCCATATTCTTCCTGAGTTTCTTAAGGATTCGGACATTAATGTTAATTTAGATTGGTTCGTTCCATGAACAGGAATACAAGTTGGGTGGATTTGAACAAAAGAAGGATTTGCAAATAAAGCTCCTCTTTTATGGACTTTCCATGCCGCCGAAACATTACTACCCATAGCGTTTGTTGATAAGAAATATACATTTCCATAACCCCCAGATGCTATAATCACTGCGTGGGCGGAATGACGCTCTATTGCACCAGTTATTAAATTTCTTGCAATAATTCCACGAGCTTTTCCGTCTACAACAACCAAATCTAACATTTCATGTCTGTGATACATTTTTACTCTCCCAAGACCGATTTGGCGAGAAAGCGCTGAATACGCACCAAGTAATAATTGCTGCCCTGTTTGTCCAGCGGCGTAAAATGTACGTTGAACTTGAGTACCACCAAAAGATCTGTTATCCAATAAGCCGCCATACTCTCGTGCAAAAGGGACGCCTTGTGCAACACATTGATCAATTATATTAACTGATACTTCAGCCAACCGATAAACATTAGCCTCTCGTGATCTATAATCACCACCTTTTATAGTGTCATAAAATAGACGATAAGTTGAGTCTCCATCATTTTGATAGTTTTTAGCAGCATTAATTCCACCTTGAGCAGCAATTGAGTGAGCCCGGCGAGGGGAATCCTGAAAACAAAATGCTTTTACATTGTAGCCCATTTCACCCAACGAAGCAGCGGCGGCACCACCGGCTAACCCAGTGCCAACAACGATTACATCGATTTTAGAGCGATTGTTAGGTGCAACCAACTTCATGTTGTTTTTATGGTTTGTCCATTTATCAGCTAATGGACCTTCAGGAATTTTAGAATCTAATTTTGACATATTGATTCGAGATTTATCTATTTAGTTAAGAATATCAATATTGGAATAATTGCAAATAATAGAGGAACCAGAACTGCAAACCCATAGCCTGCTTTCTTGATTAATGGGGTGTAAGAAGGATGGTTTAATCCCAACGACTGAAAAGCAGAAGAGAATCCATGCCACAAGTGAAATCCCATTACAAACATACTTATTACGTAAAAGAGTACAGCACCAAGTGCCATATCGTTCACAGGAAATCCTTCTTTGGATTTATTGTGTCCAAAAAATGCAAAAACTAAAGAATGCAAATCTTTGTATCCTTCTGCCATTTTTAGGTCAACCCCCTTGGCGTATAAATCAGTGTTATTTTTCACTTCAAGTTGGTCCACTGGGACGTAGTCACCAGATGTAGTTAAGTAAAGTTTTACATTCACCTTCTGTGGTTGGCCCGTCATGGGATTGCTATCTTCTACGGTAAGTTCCTTCATATGCAAAGGGAATTTATCGCTAGAAATTTTTGCTTTCCACCAAAAGTTAGCCATATGTGTTGCAATAAATACAAGAATTAAAGTGCCCAGGATGGCCATATTTCGTGAAGCAAGAGAGCTATTGGCAGAAGGATTATTGTATGCATAGGGAATTGGTCGAGCTCTCTTATTTTGAATAGCCAACATGATTCCGTCAATCGCATGGAAAATTATCGATATGTACGTTAAATAAGATAAGATTTTTATTGCAGGATTGTGTGCCATGAAATACGCATATTCATTAAAAGCTCTCTTACCTTCTTCCCCTGTAGTAAAGATTAATTGTAAATTCCCTGCTAGGTGACCAACTAAAAATAAACATAAAAATAATCCCGTTAAGGACATCCAATATTTTTTGGCAATTGACGATTTTAACAAAGCAGATTTACTCATTTTTCGTTTAATAAATTGTTTTCAAGATCTTTTATACAAATTTATATCATTGAACAATGCAGAACAATTTTGCCCCTTATTTAGAATCAATCTAATTTGTTCTTGGAAAAAGAAAATAACCATGAATAAAATTCATCTTTTCGAAATATTTTTTCTAATGCACCGTGGTTGGCCTCGGGATCAATGATGAATTTTAGTTTTCTAGAATCCCCACATTTTTTGATAGCGTCTACTATTTTAATTGATTCTGAAACAGGCACCGATTCATCTTTTTGTCCGTGTTCAATCCACAAAGGAATTGTAGCAAGTCGACACGCGTCCCTACTATCTCCTCCGCCGCATAGCGCAACTGCGGCCGCTACTTTTTCAGGGTATTTACCAGCAAAATGTAGGGTTCCATACCCGCCGAGGCTCATCCCTGCAACATATACTCTTGAAGAATCGACATTGTAATTGTGAATCATGTAATTAACTAAATCTAAAATTTTATCCGGATTCCAACTTTCACCTTTCTTAACTTGTGGGCCTACTACATAAGCTGGAATAAAGCGAGCTTTTTTATCCATTTCATGGAGGACACCGTATTTTTTAACCAAATTTAAATCTTCACCTGATAAGCTTCTTCCATGAAGAAAAACCATTAAAGGGGAGGGGCCTTTTGCGTCAATAGAATCTGGGGGAACTGAAAGTAGAAAAGGATAAAGTTTTTCTTTTTTTACCTCATCGAAGGTGGCTTGAGAAAATAAGAAAGTGAAATTTAAAATCGTACTTAAACAAAATAAAACAAAAACTTTCATGTTCAATCAAACCCTATTTATAACCCTCTAATGCAAACACAGAAAAAGAGGATAGCCAATGATCAATATCGTAGTTTCCTTTGCCGATACTAAGTTGCGCATAATCCCACATTTCGTTCATAGCATTTGCCCATTTTATTTTTAAAGAATTACTTAGTGAGCCTTTAGGCAAACTAATGAGCATTCCATTTAGACACCAAATACGATTCAAATGAAAGCCATCCCAATGTGATTCGTATCCATCATGAACATCTGTTTTATTTATTTTTAAAGCAAGGTATATTCGGGTTTCATCAAATAATTCTGGAGTGAAATTAGAAAGCCAAACAGCATACTTTTTTCCAGGTAAAACTTTACGCATCAAGTCCGCGATTAAAAGTGTTCCAGACATAAATTCATATTCAACTGGCTCGCTTGAAATTGGAGCATTTTTGATATTAGCGTAATATTTTTCTGCCGCATCAAGGAGTATTTTTTCGAGCTTCTTCTTCTTAAATGAACGTGCATAATCTAATGCGAATGAAATACCCATGGCCGGACTATCATGACTTCCTGAAATTTTTACAGTTGGCGTAGCATTCCAATATTTCAAATGATTTTCTTCAATCACAAGTAGCAAAGGTGCAATTTGCTTCAGCCATTTTTTAGCATCTGGGTCATTCCATGATTTTAATTCATCCGCAAGTTTCAAAAACCAACTTTGCCCATACGGAAATTCAAAATAGCCTTCTTCATTTTGACTTAAAAAAAGTGCTTCGGTTTGAATGTGTTCGCTCAAAAATGCTTCTCTTAATCTTGTTCTTATTTGTTTCGCCTCTGAAATTGTCGGGTGATTTTTGAGAAGCTTAATCATGCACCAATGATTGTGAACAGATGAATGCCAATCGTAGCAACCATAGAACGATGGCCATAAATCTTTAGAAGTAGTGGAATCTGTTATTTCATAGTGTTCCTTATAGCGTTCATAAAAATGAGGCGTTGACTTTTCAGCACATTGTAATGAAAGTTTTGCAAAATAGGAAGCTCCAGATTCTGTTAATTCATAAATACCGTCTTTTCCATTTACAGTCAAATTTTCTTGTGAGAAATTAACATAATAGATTGTAAGTATGATTATAAGAATGGGATATTTCATTATTTGTTTGCAATGGATTTTTTAAATCCATTTTTAAAAATACTGAATGATTCAGTTCCAATTCCAACAATGGAGACGATGTTAAGGGGGAACTCAAGTAAAACATGAGTAAAACTTAAGAAAAATAAGAAATTTAAACCAATTGAATAATCATAGGCATAGGCACCACAAGCCAACAACCAAAGAATTATTACGGCAGCAAAACGGATTTTGGGTACTTTATGCCATCGAATCACTTCAGTTTTACTAAACCAGTTTAAATAGTGATACAAATAAGCAAAAGCAATGAAGCGCATTAGCATTATACCAATCGTTGAAAAGAAAACTGTATTCCAATAATAATCTTTCCCGTTTGTGGGGATGGCGTATTTTACTGGAATAGGTTTCATGTAATATTCACTTTCAGGGTTAGGAACTATGTAATTTTCATTTAATTTATTTTTTAACGAGTCAGTAATTCTTACGCGCTCAGCGACCGGCATTTGATTTTCAGCACCTTTCTTATTCACGACTGAATCTATGTATTGCTTATTTGTAAGTAATGGATCTTTTGTTAGTTTAAAATGGTCAATTATACCAACATTTGTATAGAAAAATCCTTCACCATCCCCGTAATAAGCTCTTTTTCCATAGTCTGATAGAAAATTATTTTTTGAGTCAACAGGAGCAAAAAACACCAATATTATTGGAAATAAAATAAAAGTTACTATTGATAATAATCCCGTCTGACTTCTAGATTTTAAAGCTCCGTATAACATAAATAATCCCGTGAAAAGATAAACATGAATTAAGGTAGGGAGAAGCGATGTGAGAGCAAAAATAGTTGTGCTAGAGCGATTTATATCTGCTCTTTCAGGGTCTAACCACCCAGAAATAAAAACAAATAATAATAAAATCGAAACGATTTTGATAAAGATATTTTCCACTAACGCAAAAAGAACAGCACTAAATAGTGCAAACACGAGTAATTTATCAAATAAATTAGCCTCCATAAAGGAATCGTAAAAATCAACGTTTATACCAAAATCTTTTGCAAAAGCAGCATAAGAAAGCAAAACACCAATAACTAACAAAACAATAAAATCATATTTACCTTTCGAAAAATATTGTCTATCATGTAACCAACTTATTTCAGTTAAATAATGCAAGGGGCCTAAAAAAGCATAGGCAAATAGAAAAGTTTCAAAAGGAAGAAAAAATGCCAAAATGGCACTTAGCGCCATTAAGCCAATATTCAAATAATTGATTTTTGCGTTTTTGGTGAGATTCATAGAAGTTTGAAATTATACAAAATTACTTAAATTTATCGTTGCGGGAATTAATGAGGATTTTATAATTTCCATTTTTGTAAATTAAAAGGACATCGCTTTTTAGGAACAAAATTATTTATAAATTGTTGACGATTAAATTTGAATTAAACGATGAAACTTTACAATAGAATTATGTTGTATTTTTGGCTGATAACAGGTGTCATTTCTTTAATTATTGTCATTATCAATTGCATTTTAGTTGGATTTGACAAATGGGGAGTGTATTTAAGTATGCCACTTATTGCATTCTTGATGTTTTTTTTCAAAAAATGGATGATAAAGCGCATGGATAATCACATGAAATTTTTGGAGTCGCAACAAACCCAAAAGGATTGATGTTTATTCTTATTAGAGGTAACCAAACTCCTTTTTTTACGTCTAAAGTTTCGAATGATTTTAAGAGGACTTTTTCTTTCTTTGCTATTTCTAACTGGAACCTATACTTTTTCTGTTTCTCAAATTCTGGTAAGCGGAAAGGTAACCGATGAGCGAAACGACCCTATTCCCTATTCAAAAATTTATCTAAAAAACATGACAGATCAGCGAACGATTTGTGATGTGAATGGATATTTTGAATTGAGACTAATGCCGGGGGAATATTTTTTGGTTGTAAATGCAACGGGTTTTCAGGAAAGAGAGAGCTATTTAGCAGTTGTTGATAAACCCCTAAATAAAGACATTCAATTATTTCCTTCTACTATCAAGGATTTCGGGGAGATGGATATTCAGTCCAAAAAAACAAATCCAGGACGTGAAATCATGCTCAAGGTGGTGGAAAAACGTGATAAAATTAGTCTGTGGAATTACCCTCACTCCGTTGAGGTTTATATTAAAGCTAGTGAGAAGCTAGATCGTAAAAACCAGCCCAAAAAAAAGCAAAAAAAAACTGAGGTTGATGTCCCTTTTGAAGATGAGGAAAAAAAAGCTGCAGATTTATTAGCTGAAAACATGAATCTAGCTGAGGTTCAGCTTACACGTAACTTTACTCCCTATGATAAAGTTAAGGAGATTCGGAATGCATATGAATTGCGTGGATCAGCAAAAAATCTTTACTATACTACAACAGTAAAATCAAATTTTAATTTCTTTGAAAACTTACTTCGAATAGATGATTTACACGCAAATCCAATCATGTCGCCGATTTCTAGTCCCGGTATTTTATCCTACAAGTATCGATTAGAAACAAAATATCAAGAAAACGGGAAAAATATTTCCAAAATAAAAATTTCTGCTCGTAGCGTCGCAACGACAACACTTGAAGGGTATATTTATGTTGTAGACTCACTATGGCTTATTCAAAAACTTGAATTGAGAATGGAAAAAGGAAACCTTCTAAAGTATGATTATTTTACTATTTATCAGGAGTTTGACCATCAAGGAGATAGTATGTGTGTATTAAAAATTCAAGAGTTGAAATATGGGGTAAAATATAAGAGTGAAATCAGCACAGGATCTACTTTCGCTGCTTTTTCAAATTATAATTTTAATCCCAATTTTGGGACTAAATTTTTTGGAAATGAAGTTGCCGTTACTGAAAAAGAAGCGTATGAAAAGGATTCTATTTATTGGTCTGAGAAAAGACAGGGAGTACTAACTGATGAGGAACGTAAATTTATTCTTGTCAGAGATAGCATATTTGAGGCACAAAACAGAAAAGAGTATCTAGATTCAGTAGATTCAGTTTTTAATAAAATTACTTTTTTAAAGGTACTTTGGTTTGGGATTGACCACAGAAATAGAGCCAAAAAAAATCAATTCACATTTACCTCAATAGCTTCTTTAATCCAACCGATATTTATCGGTGGGCCAAGAATTAATCCATGGATAGATTATTTTAAAAAATGGAAAGATGAACGTACATTGGATTCGTACACCCAAATATCTTATGGGTTCTTAAATCGCGACGTTAAAACGGATACTTGGTGGAAGTATCGTTTTGATCCATTCCATTTTGGAACTATCCGATGGTCATTTAATCATAATTTTGATGTCATTCGGGGGTATGATGCTATTTCACAAATATATAAGCGCGATAATTTTATTGAAGCGACGAAAACCAGAACAGCGTTAGATTACGAAATTTTTAATGGTTTTTATATTGATTTTGATAATGAATTCTCAGAAAGAAGATCATTAAAGGATTTTAAATTCCTTACTTGGTTAGATGATGCAATTCCGAATAATGATCCAATAGAATTTCAAACTTATCAAGCTTTTGTTTCCGATATCTCTATTCGTTACACCCCACGCCAAAAATACATGAGAGAACCTTATCGAAAAGTTCTTTTAGGATCTTCATGGCCAACGTTTAGTCTTAACTACGAACGGGGTATTCCGAAAATTTTTGGTAGTGATATTGACCATGAATACCTACAAATTAATGTTGAGCAGACATTTAAGTTGGGGACCATTGGAACGACGAGTTACAGGGGTAATTTAGGTAAATTTTTGAGCGCAAGAAATTTGAGGGATCCAGATTATAAATTTCAGCGAAGAAGTGATCCTATTTGGTTTTCAAATCCGCTTTATTCTTTTCAGGGCCTAGACACTACATTGCCAACGATCGATTATTCTATGGAAGCACACATTGTACATCATGATAATGGCGCAATCATAAACAAAATTCCGTTTATGAAAAAAACAAGAATTGGTCTGGTCACAGGAGCAGGGGTGCTGTTTGTTAAAGAACACAATTGGTTACATTATGAGGCATTGGCGGGATTAGAGAGGAATTTTAAAATTTCACGTCGAAGATTAAGAATTGGTTTATATGGAGTTCTCTCAGATGGCAATCAAATTCCTGTTCGGGCAACATGGAAAATTTCTTTTGCCTTACTTGATGATCGGAGTATGAAATGGAATTTTTAAGAGAAAAATCCTGTTTTCTCTTATTGATTGAAAATCATCCCAATAATTTGTAAATTCGTGTTAATTTACATCAACTATGATTATTGGTATTTGCGGAGGTAGTGGTTCAGGTAAAACAACCTTATTGAATAAATTAAAATCTGAATTGAATCATTTAGAACCTGCCATTTTTTCTTTAGATAATTATTATTTGCCAATAGAAAAGCAGAAAAAGGATGAAAATGGAAAAGTAAATTTTGATCTACCAACCGCATTAGATAGAGGAAAAATAAGTGCCGATTTGAAAAAGATAATTGAAGGGGAATCAATTAAATTAAAACAATATCACTTTAATTCACCACCCTATTTAAACAATTATATAACAATCAAACCATCTCAAATAATAATCATCGAAGGCCTTTTTATTTTACATTATGAAGAAATACGCCAATTATTGGAAATGACAATATTTGTTCATCTGCATCCAGAAATTCAATTGCGTAGACGAATACTTAGAGATAGTCAAACGAGGGGGTATTTACCTGAAGAAATTGTATATCAATGGAAGCAACATGTAATACCTTGTTATGAAAATTACATTCATCCCTATCAACATTATGCCAATTATATTTACAGAAATGATGAGTTTGTAGATGAAGATTTTGAAAAGATAAAAACAGGAATTTATACGACCCTTGAAGACAGGCAAATCAATTCAGTAAATAGTTGAAAAGCTTTCTTTTTAAATATAAACTTTACTTTTTTTCATTTGCTTTTGCAGTAGCTTATTTAATAAGCTATGCAATTATTTCTCACCACGATTATGATGCTATTGTTTCCCGACTCAATGCAAAAATATTGGAATATGAACAAAAATTAGATCGTGTTGCCCAATTAAAACTTAAAGAAACACTTAAATCAGGAACGTTATCATCTTGGAAAAAAAGTGAAAATAACGATGAATTTAAAATACACATATACAAAAATGATTCTCTGATATATTGGAATACAAATCAAGTTCCAATAAATAGATTCGCCGATATTCATTTTCCAAATGATGGAATCAATCATTTACAAAATGGCTGGTATTTAACTAAAGTTAAAAGTGCAAATGGCTACGTTATTGCTGTTTCACTTTTGGTAAAAAATGAGTACCCGTATCAAAATGAACACCTCGTCAATAGATTTTCTCCTAATCTTGGAATTCCTATTTCGGCTCAAGTACTTATTGATAAAGATTCTCCGCTTCAGATTTTTAACTCCAAAAATGAGTACTTATTTAGCATCATTCCTTCGAATAAACAAATTCCAAGTAATATTCAGGCGTATATTTTACTTGCTTTATCTCTGATAGCGATAGCGCTTTTAATTATTGCCTTATATATTAGTTTCAGGAGAAGTTCTTTAAGATATGCCTGGATTTTTCCTCTGATTACAATTGTTTTAAGGGGAATTTCTTTGAACTACTCAAGAAGTTTTTTTGATAATGAAATTGCTATTTTTAGCAAACAATTTTTTTATATTAATGAGTATTTTCCAAATTTCTATGAATACCTCATAAATGTATTTATTCTCGTGTTCGTGATAAATTGTTTTATTCGATATCTTAAGGTGATATCATTCTCTAATGTTTGGCTTAAAACAATTCTTTTCATTTTTCTTGGTTCTACTTTCTTACTTTGGAATTTTATTTTATTCCTTGTTTCAAGTATAGTTAGTAAATCAGAAATTTATCTTTTTACAGATAAATTCTTTAGCCTTAATTTACTTTCTTATCTGGCTTTATTTACGATTGGGTTTTTATTTTATACTTATTACTCACTTTTGAAGCATATTGTCGATGCTTTTAATAGAGAGAATTATAGGCACGGTAATTTAGCTCGTATTTTATTTCTATTCAGCATTACTTTTTTGATTTATTTCATATATGATTCAAGCTATCATATTGTTGGAATTATTATTCCTTTGCTTATCGGTATGTGGATTATTTTGCCGAACAGAAGAAATCCAACATTTATTTCATTCGAAATAAATGGTTTAGTTCTTTTGATAATTGCGGCAATTTTTGTTGCATTTAATCTTACATGGACAAACGAGTCTAAGATGAATATTGAATGCCAAAAGATTGCCGAAGAATTGGTATCAGAAAAACAAGAGGAAACAGAAATAGAATATCAAAAAATTATTGAAAAAATAAAATCAGATACATACTTAAATCGGATAAGCCACTCCAAAGACACTGTGGACCTCAATGATTTTGAATATTCAATTGAACGAAAGATTTTTAATGGCTATTGGGAACGTTATGAAATGAATTTCAATTTGTTTGATTCCATAGGGGGCCCAATAGTAACAAAAGAAAATTTAAAGTTTAAAGAAATTAATTCACTTATCAAGGAGCACTGTATTCCTTCAACTTTAGATAGTAATATTTATTATGTAAGCGATTACACCGAGCAGCTCAGCTATGTTATTCTCCAGCCTTTTTACAATGATGAGAATGTAAAATTCTATTTATTTGTAACCTTAAAATCAAAAAAAATCCCAGAAGGTATTGGGTTTCCGCGCTTATTGATATCTTCTGAGTCAAATGTCTTGCGCTCTTTTGAAAAATATTCAATTGCTAAGTATCACAATAAAAAATTAGTCGCAAAATTTGGAGAATTTGGATATCCATCATCGCCATTACTCTTACCCGAAAATCAAAAGAAAGGAAATGTAAAATACGGAGGATACAATCATTTCATATTGAAAAAAACGTCAAAAGATACAATTATAATTTCTTCTCGAGTATTTTCTATCTTCGAAACATTAACATCGGTTTCTTATATCTTTACATTCTTTGGTATTATTATTTTACCTTTTTACTTCATCCGAAGTGGAAAAATTATTTTTAAGAATACTTTTTCTTTAGCATTAAAAATCCAGATGCTTCTGGTTGGCATCGTTTTCTTCTCCCTATTTGCCTTTGGTTGGGGTAGCGGCCTATTCGTTAAGAACCAATACAATACATTTACAACAAAAATAATTAGTGAAAAATTAGGTTCGCTGGAAATGGAAATGCGAAATAAAATAGGAGAAATGAAGTACTTAGATGTTAATGAAAATGGGAATTATATTAACTTTATTTTATCCAAATTATCAAAAGTTTTTGTTACTGATATTAATCTGTATGACGCAGATGGATATTTACTTGCTACATCTCGTCCAAAAATATTTAATATTGGTTTAATCGGAGAACAAATGAATTCATTGGCTTTTAACCAGCTTAAAATACAGAATAAAAGTGAGTTTAGCCACCAGGAAAATATTGGAGAATTAAATTATATTTCCGCGTATTTACCATTTTTCAACTCAGATGGTAAATTATTAGCATTTGTCAACTTGCAACACTTTGGGCAACAACAAGAGTTAGAGTCCCAAATACAACAGTTTCTAATCGCAATTATAAATGTCTTTGTCTTGTTGTTAGCAGTCTCAATTATTCTTGCAATTATAATGGCTAACTGGGTAACAAAACCCCTGCGATTTTTGCAAATAAATCTTTCACTTCTTCAGTTTGGGAAAAAGAATGAAATAATTCAATACGAAAACAATGACGAAATTGGGGTTTTAATAAACGAGTATAACAAAAAATTGCTGGAGTTAGAACAAACTGCAGAGCAGTTGAAAAAAAGTGAAAGAGAATCAGCTTGGAGAGACATGGCCAAACAAGTAGCTCATGAGATTAAAAATCCATTGACTCCAATGAAGTTAAGTATTCAGCAAATGATGCGTGTTTTTGACAAAGAAAATCCTGTAGCCAAAGAAAAGGTAAATCGTCTTGCAAATTCTTTAATCGAACAAATTGATGGCTTGAGTCGTATCGCAAATGAATTTTCAAATTTTGCTAAAATGCCCTCGCCAATTCTTAAAAAGGTTGAATTAATCAGTGTTTTGGAAAATGTGATTTCTATTTTTCAACAAGAAAAAGTGTCTATTAATTTTGAAAAACCAGAAAAAAAAATTGAGATACAGTGTGATAAAGACCAGATAATTAGAGCTGTCAATAATCTTTTACAAAATTCTATTCATGCATGTGATGGGAAAAAAAATGCCCTAATTGAAATTAAAATTTACATCGAAACGGACGTTTTAAGGTTAGCTATAACTGACAATGGAAAAGGGATATCACTTGAAAATCAAAATAAAGTATTTGTGCCCTACTTTACAACAAAATCTGGTGGAACAGGAATTGGTTTATCAATAACCAAACAAATTATCGAAAATCATAAGGGGAAAATTTATTTTGATTCTAAAGAAAATGAGCATACAACTTTCTGTATTGAATTGCCACTCAACTGAAGTTCTCTAAAAAGGGAGGACTAAATTTTCCGGGAACCTTTTTGTAATTTTGCACAATACAATCAAAATGAAAAAGCAAACATCATTATTTTTCTACCTGTTAAGTGCGTATGTTATAATTCAATTTATTTGGTGGGGATATCATTTAATTGAATTAACGCGAGCCCTTGATGTTGATGAAAAAATTATGGATAAACGAATCACTATGGTTGTGGGGGAAGGATCTGTATTTATTATTTTGTTGCTTATAGGATTATGGAAAATACGATCCTCAGTTAGGAAAGAATTTGAGCTGTCTCAGCGCCAAAATAATTTTTTACTATCAGTTACTCATGAACTAAAAACACCAATTGCTGCAAATAAACTTTATCTTCAGACTATTCAAAAGCGAAACCCAAACGATGATAAACGCAAAGATCTTTTGGTCAAAGCAATTAATGAAAACGAACGGCTGGAGAAATTAATTGACAATATTTTACATGCAGCAAGGGTTGAAAGCCATGCAATGCATCCAATTAAAGAGGAAATCCAAATGGCGCCATTTTTACAAACTATTTGTAATCAGTTTAGAAAACGTCATCCCAGATTAAATATTGAATTATCTGTAAAGGGAAAAATTTCGGTATCTTTCGATGTGTTTATGATTGAAACGGTTTTGACAAATTTAATAGACAATGCTATAAAATACTCTTCAGAATCTCCTAAAATTGAAATTCATGCTCAGCGAGAAAAGAATGAGCTATTAGTTTCAATATCAGATGACGGAATCGGTATACCATCCCAAGAGCAAGAACATATTTTTACTAAATTTTATAGGGTTGGAGATGAAGAAATTCGCACACAGAAAGGGAGTGGGCTAGGGTTATTTATTTCCCAAGAGTTCATTAACCTTCATAAAGGAAGTATTGGCTATAAACCAAACAAAGATAGAGGATCCATTTTCTATTTTAAACTACCAATATGACAGATTATTTTGGATTAGTCATTTTGGATGGTTGGGGCCTTGGTGATGGGTCCACGTCGGATGCAATTGCCCAAGCTAATACGCCATTTATGGACGAAATCAGTAAAAACTATCCATCTGCAACTTTATTAACTAGTGGGGAAAATGTGGGCCTACCCGATGGTCAAATGGGAAATTCAGAGGTTGGTCATTTGAATATTGGCGCAGGAAGAATTGTTTATCAAGAACTTACGAGAATCAATAAAAGTATCCGGGATGGTGATTTTTTCACCAATCCGGTTCTATTAAATGCTATGCAAAAGGCAAAAAACAGTAAACTTCACTTAATCGGACTTGTATCGGAGGGAGGAGTTCATAGTTCACAAGCTCATCTACACGCCTTATGTGATTTGGCTCAAAATCAAGGCGTTGAAAATGTTTTCGTTCACGCTTTTACCGATGGAAGAGATTGCGATCCAAAAAGTGGTTTGGGCTTTATTTCAAATTTAGAAACTTATTTAAAAAAATCTACGGGTAAAATTGCTTCTATTATTGGTCGATATTATGCAATGGACAGAGATAATCGTTGGGAACGAATTAAAAAAGCATATGATTTACTCGTGTTTGGAAAAGGCGCTCAATTTTCATCTGCCATTGCTGCTGTTGAGAACCAATATATGAATAATACTACTGATGAATTTATTGAACCAATTGTACTAATAGAGAACGGACAACCAATAGCAACTATATCAGAGGGAGATGTAGTAATTTGTTTTAATTTTCGAACAGATCGTCCAAGGGAAATAACGCAAGCATTAACACAGCAAGATTTTCCAGATTTTGAAATGAAAAAACTTAACTTGGATTATTTTACTATGACAAATTATGATAAGACCTACAACAACGTCCAAGTTATTTTTGAAAAAGATAATTTGAATGAGACATTGGGCGATGTTTTATCAAAAGTAGGAAAAACACAAGTACGTATTGCTGAAACAGAAAAATATCCGCATGTAACTTTCTTTTTTAATGGGGGAAGAGAAGCTGAGTTCCCTGGTGAAAATCGAATTCTTGTCAATTCCCCGAAAGTTGCCACGTATGATTTACTTCCTGAAATGAGTGCCTTTGAAGTAAAAAATCGCATCATTGAAAATATGCAGAAAGAAAAACCAAATTTTATTTGTTTAAATTTTGCAAATCCAGATATGGTTGGTCATACTGGTGTTTTCGATGCAATTGTAAAAGCGGTTGAGATAGTAGATACTTGCCTAAAGGAAGTAATTGAATGTGGTAAGGAGTTTGGGTATGAATTTTTGGTTATTGCTGATCATGGTAATGCCGATTTTGCTATAAATGCTGATGGTTCACCCAATACTGCTCATAGTTTAAATCCCGTTCCTGTCGTGCTTATTACCCATGAAAAAACAAAGTTAAAATCGGGTATCTTGGCCGATGTTGCGCCTACAATATTAAATCGCCTTGGTGTTCCCCAACCAAATGTAATGACAGGCAAATCGCTTGTTATCTATTAGTTTAAATATATTCTTGATATCGTCTTGTTGGTTTTTCTATTATTGCCCCCGTATTACTTTTCGGGATTTATATAAAAAGAGAAACCGTAAGAAAATGGCCTATACCTTTCTGTCTAGTTTAGTAACACGGAGTTTCAAAAAGTTAATCAGAGGGTCGAATTCAAGAGATTCTGCCAATAAAAGTTCAGATTTAACTATAACACATTGTATCATCACCATATTTGATACAACCATCGAATGACCCAAACCCAAAATGCAATTAAAATGAGTAAACCTAGGATTATCCCAACAACACCAACAACTTTTATGAGCTTTACACTATATCGATCTAAATCTCGATTCAATGTTGAATCATGGTCATACTTTTTATCATCAATTTTTTGTTGAAATGCCGACTTAATAGGCTTTTCTGAATTTTCGTTCTCTATCATTTTACCAGTGTTATATTTTCATCAATAAATTCTCTAACTAAACCCATGGCGTTCTATTAAAAGAGCTAAAATAAGAATAATTGGAGCCAATGCCTGTGTACTTTGTATGATTATTCCGAAATAATTACAAAACGAATGAACGGTTCAGCGTAAAGCTTTATATCTTTTGATAGTTAAGGAATAAAAAGGCCATTCAAATAAACAAAAGCAAAACGCAACCAGTAAAAGTAAAATTCAATGCAAGTAAAGGCATAGGTTAATTCTCTCTTATAACTTAACAAACTCTGATGCAATATAATCAGCTCTCAATTGACCTTCTTGCGTTAACCGAATACAATTGTTTTCTTCAATCAACCAATTTTGTTTAATACATTCTTCTTTAGTTAGTAAAAATTGATTATCTATTTCAAACAGATTTTTAAGTTCTTCTGTGTTAATTCCTTTGGTTGTTCTTAATCGAGTTAAAATGTATTCATTCCATCGTTCATTGTCTGTTAAATACTCTTCTTCGTACCAAGCGCTTCTTTTTAGGTAAATAGCATTATTAGCAATGTTCCATCTCCTTGTTTTTCCATCAAATGAATGCGCAGACGGACCAACACCAATGAATTTTTGACCCGACCAATAATTTGAATTGTGAATAGATTGACATCCCTTTTTTGCAAAATTTGATATTTCATATTGCTCAATGTCAACGTTATCAAGTTTGGAAACCAATAGTTTATATTGCTCAATAATGAAGTCTTCATTTGGGATTTGAATGATTTTATTTCGAACTTTTTTCTCGAGCAAAGTTCCTTTTTCTACCGTTAAACAGTAGGCTGAAATATGACTTATATCAAGTGAAATAATTTCATCAATATGCTGCCCCCATTCATTTAAGGTTAATTCAGGTAAGCCATATATCAGGTCTAGTGAAATGCTTGAAAACCCCGCCTTTTTTGCTAAATCAACACATTTGCGACTTTCTTCCAGCGTGTGTGCCCGATTCATCCATATTAAGTCTGATTCTTTAAAAGATTGAATGCCAATACTCAATCGGTTAATACCAAGTTCTTTCCAATTTACCAAGGATTCTTTAGTAATATCCTCTGGATTTGCCTCCAGTGTTATTTCTAAAAATTGTTCTTGTGGATACTTATCAAAAATAGGTTGTATAAGAGCTTTTAATTCTTCTTTTTCAAGTATGCTTGGCGTTCCACCGCCAAAATAAATCGTTTGAGGCTCAGTATCACTAAGTTCAATTAGTCGTTCTTTTAATTCATCAGAAATTGCAGCAATCATTTGACTTCTGTAGGAAGAAAAAGAGGTTGAGAAATGAAAATCGCAATAGCTACATTTTTTTCTGCAAAAAGGAACGTGAATGTAAATTCCAGACATCTTTAAAATCCTTAGTACGCTGCCATTGCATTTAAAACAGGCTCTATCAAATTAACGATTTCGCCTTTGGAACAAGTGAAATTATTGACTGCTATCGAAAAAGCAATATTCTTTCCCGATTTAGATTGAACATATCCCGAATAAGCTTTTACGCGAGTAAGTGTTCCGCTTTTTGCTTTAACTCGACCGTGTCCATCCTGTCCTGCACAAACCTTTCCCAAGGTTCCCGATATTCCTGCAACTGGAAGTGAACTTAAAAATGTCACATAATTTTTAGATTTGTAGATGTATCTCAACATTTCAACGTAATGCGAAGGACTCATGGCATTGCTTCGCGATAATCCACTACCGTCATTAATGAAAAGCCCTTTTGAATTTATTTTTTTGGACCAAAATTGATTCATTTGATTAAGTCCGCTTTCGGTAGATCCGTTTCCTGTTTTTTCAAATCCAACTAAGTTCACCAACCCTTCAGCAAAAAAATTAACGCTATGTAAATTAGTGAATGTAATAAGCTCCTTGATAGTAGAACCATAATTTGTGTAAACTAACTTCAATGTGTTATAGTTGGGAGCAGTCAATTTTGAGTCATAAACAGATTTAACAGAGGTTATTTTAATACCTTTCTTTTCAAAATATTCCTCAAGTAAGGTCACAAACTGTAATTCTGGGTTAACCATGGTGCTTTGAACAGCATAACTTGATTGATTTGGCGAAATGGATCCTTTAGCAAATCGATCTTTAGCAAACGGGCCACCATAAATCGTAATTCCATTCCCATTTCCAGCTACTTTGACATTGCTATGCACATTTATTCCAGGTAGTTCAGGGGATGTTTTAATTAAAGTAGCAATTGTGCCAGCTGAACCCGATTTAAAGTAGTAATTCATAACATTATCAGCAAAACAAATTCCACTTGGAGGAGCACCATAAGTCATTGTTAAATCTGACCATTCCCAGCCATCTGGAGCTCCTTCGTAACCAAATTCACTACCATCTGATATCACAGAGCCAGTTATTTCTCTTATCCCCAATTTAATTAATGTGTCTGCCCAATTATTGAAAAAATTAAAGGGTTTACTAGAATCTGAAAAATACTTACTCCCGAGTGAAATATCTCCACCACCACGAATCCATAAATTTCCATTTAATACTCCTTCAGGACTCAAATCACCTTCTACATAGAACCTCATTCTGGGCCGATAGTTTTCTCCTAACAATTCTAGCGCTGTGTAGGTAGAGAATAATTTTGCATTAGAGGCATAAGGCAGGCTGGATTTGTGATTCCATTTTCCAAGTGTATCTCCCGTATCTAAATCTATAGCCAAAAAGATAACGGTTGCATTTTCAGTGTTGGTGTTTTTTACAAGTAGGTTAACTCTATCTTGAATTTTATTCTGTGCATAGAAAAAAAAGTGCAGAAGAAGGCTAAAAAAAAGTGTGTAACTTCGCATAAACTATTTTTTAGTACAAATTAGTAAAATTCAACCAATTCAATCAATTTTTTGCCTTGTCCAATAAAAAAATTAAAATTTTACGAATTATTAATAGATTTAATATTGGAGGCCCAATCTACAATGCGACCTTTTTAACACGTTTTCTTTCAGACGAATTTGAAACATTATTGATAGGCGGTCTTCCGGAAAAAGGGGAGGCTGACTCCTTGTATATCCTTGAAGAGTACGGCATAAATGCAATTTTACTGCCAGAATTGAAGCGTAATCCTAATGTAATAAGTGACACTAAAGCCCTAAAAAAAATAAAGGAAATCATTACCGAATTTAAGCCAGATATTGTTCATACCCATGCTTCGAAAGCAGGCGCTATTGGTAGAAAAGCAGCATTTGACATGAACGTCCCTGTTGTAGTGCACACTTTTCATGGTCATGTTTTTAATTCGTATTTTGGGAAAGCCAAATCAGAATTATTTAAATTAATCGAACGAAAACTTGCTCAAAAATCAACAGGAATCGTTGCAATATCTGATTTACAGAAAAAAGAGTTGGTTAACACGTATAAAATTGCCTCCGAAAATAAGGTAAATGTTATTCCACTTGGCTTTGATTTGCAAAAATTCAATCATAACCTATCCGAAAAAAGAAAAAATATTCGGAAGAAATTCCAAATTAGTGAAGATCAAATTGCTGTTGCTATCATTGGTCGACTTGCTCCCGTAAAAAACCATTCATTATTTTTAAAAACTGTCATTAAGCTTAAAGGTAAAACCAGAAAAAAATTAGTCTTTTTTATCGTTGGTGATGGTGAATTGCGAGCAGAAATAACCAAGAAGGTAAATGATTTAATCAAAATGGATATCGATATTCGAATGACATCGTGGATTAAAGACATTAGCCAATTCAATGCTGGAATGGATATAATATGCTTAACCTCAAATAACGAAGGAACTCCGGTAAGTATTATTGAGGCTCAAGCTTCTCAGGTCCCTGTTGTTTCAACGAATGTTGGAGGCGTTACTGACGTAATGATAGATAATGAGACAGGGTACATTGTTCCTAAAAATAATGCTCGTATATTTGCAGATAAGTTGCTAATTCTTATTGAAAACGAAGCACTTCGGAACGAAATGGGCCAAAAAGGTTGGTCCTTTGTGAAAGAGCGGTTTCATTTTGAAAGGTTAGTGAAAGACATGGAAAACTATTACAAAGAACTGTTAGCATAAAAATGATTCGAATTTTAAATTTTTTAGCTTGTTTTTCATTCGGCCTGTTGCTAATTGGTTGCAGCTCATGGAAAAATATTAATAGTAATCAAATGTTCAAAATACCAAAAGATGGTTCATTTAAGTTTGATTCTCTTTTAATGGAACCCTCAGATGATTATAAGATTGGACCAGGTGATCGATTTACTTTTTTCTTTTCTACTAACAATGGTGAACGAATTATAAACTCCCTCTCAGGCTTTGGAGAAATGGGACAAGGAAGAATAATAACTAGCCAAAATGTAATAGATTATCTTGTAAGAAAAGATGGTGTTGCAGAAATTCCAGTCATTGGTCTTTATCCTGTCGCAGGCCTAACAGTAATGCAATTAGAAGATTCATTAAGTAAAATTTTAGGCAAACAGTTTCAAAATCCCTTCGTTCAAATTCGTTTATCCAATCAACGGGTTATTGTATTCCCGGGAAGAGGTAAGGCACAAGTTGTCTATTTACAGAACGTGAATACATCGTTATTAGAAGTTATAGCAATGGCAGGTGGTATTAGTGACGATGGTTTGTCGAACTCAATTAAGGTAATGCGGAACAATAAGTCCGGGAAACGATCAATTTTTAAAGTAGATCTATCAACCATTGAGGGAATAAAGGCGGCCGAGATGATTGTTCAAAGTAATGACTACATTTATATTGACTACAAGCCAAGATTTGCAACAGGAATTCTAACTGAAATAACACCATGGATTAGTTTAATTTCGTCAAATCTTACCTTATTATTAATAATTTTACGACTCTAAATGAGTATTGGACAAGAGAAAAAGCTTATTGTTAATAAGGAATTTAACCCAATCATTTTAGGGCAAATCCTCACTCGCCACTGGTTTTTACCTTTTGTAATAATAGCAATCTGCTTGGGATGTGCCTACATATACTTAAGGTACACAAAACCTATTTACCAATCTTCCTCTGTTATCCAACTGGTAGAAGAAGATAAAATGAAGCAAGCTTTAGGTGATAAGGCCATTGTGAATGTCCCTCAAGGTTCCATTTTAAATAATACAGTTGAATTCTTGAGATCTGACTTTATTTTTGAAAATGCAATGAATTTATTGGATACCAAGGTTGGAATCTTTTCTGAGGGTAAGCTTTTGACAAAAGATTTGTATAAATTAACTCTTTTTACAATTAATCCAATTAAACTTACCGACTCTTCCCTGTGTGGCCAAAGATTTGATATTCAGTTGCCCTCCCCCAATTCTAATCTACTTGAGTTACATTATTTAAAAAATGGAGTGTCTAAAATTGCTCGGGGAACCTTAAATGGAAAAATTAAAAATGAAGACTTTACAATTGAAATTAAAGGATCAAAAGCTGAGTTTGCCGAAATCTTGAGTAATGGAAAATTGTATTTTGTAATCAATAAAAAACAAGTCTTAAAAAAGGAATGGATGTCCAAACTGACTGTAATGCCTGTAGATCCCGATGCAAAAACAATCCAGATTACTTTTGATCATTATAACCCTATTTTATGTAGAGATGTAGTTCAAGCAATGGTGGCTACTTTTTTTAAGTACGAGGAGAAAATCGGAAAACAAAACAATGAAAAGGTTATAGCTTATGTTGGTCAACAACTTGATTCCCTCTCGAAAGTTTTAAAAATTGCCCGAGATAGCGTTACAAATTTTCAGCGAAGAGAAAAAATTACAGATCCAAAAATCGAAAGTGAATCTATTTCGGATAAAATGAACGATCTAAAGCGTAAACTCCTTGAGCACGAGGAGGAATTAGTAACCGTTTATTTGATTAAAGGAAAAATCTCACAAGATCCTGATAAGGTAGATGTTTATAAGCTGATTCCTGAAATGATTGGGAAAAAAAGTTTTGAAGGTAGCCTTTTAAGGCAAATCGAAGAATTAAATAAGCTCCTCGAAAAAAGAGATGAACTATTACAAGACTTAACCATCGATCACAGTGAATATAAAAAGAATTTAAAGAAAATTGAATCACGTTTAGCATCCCTGAAAAAGAGCATCTCAGTAATCGAAGAAAGAATTAAAGGAGACGTATCACTTATTCAACAAAAAACAAAGGAATTAGAAGATAGATATTTTGATTTGCCAGAGAAAACATTAAATTTTGACCGATTGAAAAATATCGAGGAATTAAACAATCGTTATTTCACTCTCTTTACCGAGAAAAAAATTGAATTTGCCCTATCAAATGCAGGCTTCACTTCAGTAAATAGAGTTTTATCTCCACCGGTATTATCCGAATCACCAGTTAGTCCTAATGCAAAACTAATCTATTTACTTTCGTCAATTTTTGGCGCTGTTTTGGGAATAATAGTACTTATTTTTCTTTATTTGAGATACAACGAAATTGTAGGTCCAGAAGATTTAATGAAAATATTGCCTGATAAGGCAAATTTCTTGGGTACTGTCCCATTGTATAATCGACGAATGAAATATTCTCAAATTATTGTTAATGAATCTTCGAAAAGTAGAATTTCTGAAGCGTTAAGAGCTATTAGAGCAAATATGAGTTTCATAAACAAAGATGCTAAGGTGGTTGCAATATCCTCATCTGTCTCGGGAGAGGGGAAAACGTTTGTTGCATTGAATTTAGCCGGGATGCTATCTGCATCTGGAAAGAAAACATTGGTAGTCGATCTTGATTTGAGAAAACCAAAAGTTCATCATGGATTTTCCGCTGAAAATGTAAGAGGGATGAGTAATTTACTTTCCAAAAACGTCACGTATGAGGATGTTATTCAATTTTCTCATATCCCAGGATTAGATTTTATAACTGCCGGACCAATTCCACCAAATCCTTCAGAGTTGGTTTTAAGTAGGGAATTTGAAATCTTTTTAGAAGATATGAAGTCGCTTTATGACATAATTATAATTGATAACCCACCAGTAGGAATTGTGTCGGACGGTGTTCACGTTTTAGCTAATGCTGATATCCCAATATATGTATTTAAGTCTAATTATTCAAAACGGGTTTTTACTGAACGGGTTGACGAACTTTTCAACGTTCAAAAATTGACATCCTTAAATATTGTCTTGAATGCCATAGAAACAAAGCGGTCCCTTTACAGCTATGTATACAATTATGCTTATGGGTATGGTTATGGGTACGGATATGGATATGGATATGGATATGGCAGTAATTATGGTTACGGTTCGGGTTATTACACGGACGACGAAGAGAATTCCCCATTTGTTATTCGAGTTTTTAATAGTCTTAAGAAATTGATTTGGAAATCGAAGAAAAAAAAATAAAAGGGATATTTGAGGTTTTTCCTAAAGTCTTTGAGGACAATCGTGGATTTTTCTTGGAAACCTATAATGAAAAACGCTACATCCAATTTTTAAATAATGGAAGCTTTGTTCAAGATAATTTTTCTGCATCGAATAAAGGGGTTCTCCGTGGACTACATTTTCAAACTCCCCCAAATTCACAAGGAAAATTAGTTCAAGTAATCGCTGGATCGGTATTGGATGTTGTTTTAGACTTAAGGAAAAACTCAACAACTTACGGACAGCACCTCAAGGTAATACTGTCGGCTCAAAAACGAAATCAATTGTGGATTCCTGAAGGATTTGCCCATGGTTTTTTGGCTTTAGAGGACAACACGATTTTCTCTTATAAGTGCACAAATTACTATAATCCTCAATCTGAGGAAACTATTTTATGGAATGATCGTAGCTTAAATATTGATTGGCAGATAAAAAATCCGATTATTTCTCCTAAAGATAAAGAAGGGGTTTTATTTGAAGATTTTTATTCGCCTTTTTAAAAAAGTTATGGTAACCTCCGATTTATTGGTTTCTATTATTTTTTTTGCGGGAACTCTAGTAATTACCTTAGTAAGTAATCATTTATTGTTGCGTTTTTCAAAATCATTAGGAATTAGAAATAATAATGATATTCTTGTGCGATGGAGTAATCAATCTAAACCATCACTTGGAGGGATAAGTTTATTTGTAGGGTTTTTATTTTCTACTGTTTTATGCTTAATAAAGTTTCCTGCCATTAACCTTTTCGCAGATATAAATTTCGTTGGATTGTTCATCGCATCTTCAATTTCATTTTCCATGGGATTAGCAGACGATGCCTATAATACAAAGCCTTATTTAAAACTATTTGTACAAATTTTTATGGGGCTAATATTTTTATGGACAAATATTAAAATTGATCTATTTCATATCCCTATAATTGATTCATTATTTACTGTAATCTGGGTTGTTACTTTGATGAATTCAATAAATGTGCTAGACAATATGGATGGTATATCAGCTACGACAGTATTCTTTGCACTTCTTACGTGTTTGATAAGTTGTTATGTAATTGGAAATCCAACTAAACCATTTTGGTTATTCATAATTGTTTCAATGTTAGGTTCGCTAATTGGATTTCTTTCCTATAATATTTATCCTTCCAAGCTTTTTATGGGAGATTCTGGCAGCCAGTTTTTAGGATTGTTTGTATCTTTTTTTTCGATAAAGTATCTGTGGAATTTAGGATCAACAACCCAACACAATGCATGGATTAGTATAATTATTACACTAATTGCGCTTACTCCCGCTGCAGCAGATACATTGACTGTTGTAATTAATCGAATGCGGGCAGGAAAATCTCCGATGATTGGGGGAAAAGATCACACAACTCATCATTTGGTATATGCCGGTTACAGCGACCTGCAAGTTTGGATTATTTTTTCCATAATCGGGTTTTTTTCTTTTTTGCTGTCAATTCTAATTATTTATCTTACCATTAATAATATTATAATTCCAAATCTTTTTTTTATTCTTTTCTTTATAATTGTATTTGTTCTGCTCTATCGAAACACATTAAAATTTAAAGCATCAAATGACTCCAATTAATTTTTCATTATTTTTGGTAGAGTAATTGATAATAGAATTTTTTAAAATTTAAAACGATGAAAACAATTGCATTTTTCTCATTCATTTTTGTAGCTTCAATATTAAATAGTCAAGAGGCTGACCTAAATCTTAAAAAACTTCCATCAGTTGATTTAAGAGATTTAAAAGGAAAAAAGATGAATACCTCTACAATGGGATTCACTGGGCCAGTGGTTATTAGTTTTTGGGCAACGTGGTGTTCACCATGTAAAAAAGAATTGAATACAATCCACGAAGTATATTCAGATTGGAAGGAAGAAACAGGTATTACGCTTGTTGCAGTATCAATTGATGATGAAAAAACAAAAAATGCTGTTTCAACCTACGTAAACGGAAAAGCATGGGAGTTTGAGGTGTTGTTAGATCCTAATGGAGACTTTAAAAGAGCCATGGGAGTGAATAATGTCCCACATACATTTCTGATTGATAAAGACGGCAATATTGTGTATTCACACAACAATTATGCTCCGGGTGATGAAGAAAAATTATTCGAAGAAATTAAAAAATTAGGAGCAAAATAAATAGATTATGCCGAAAACAATTTTCCTGTTTTTTCTGCTTTGTCTTTCATTTGCAACTTTCTCTCAAGACTATACAAACGGCGGAACTTTTACAGGAAATATTGAATCCACTTTTCAGTATTTAAATAACGATTCAATTATTGCTGCCAATCAGCCTGCACAAAAAGGACTGATAAATTCTTACATGAATGTTTTTTATACCAATAAAAACTTCAAGGCAGGGATGAGGATAGAGTCTTATTTACCCAGAATACAAGGATATCCAAATCGTTTTGATGGAACAGGAATAGGAATGCGTTACATTGGATATACAAACAAACTTGTTGATATAACACTTGGATCATTTTACGAACAATTCGGCGCAGGATTATCCTTAAGAGCTTATGAAGACCGAGCATTAGGGTATGATAATTTACTTGATGGTATTCGTCTAATTGTTAACCCCTACTCGGGAGTTAGACTTAAAGGGGTTTATGGATATCAACGTTTATCCTTCCAGCAAGGAAGAATTATCCATGGAGAGGGAATTGTGCGCGGAGTTGATGCAGAAATTAATTTCAAAGAAGCTTTTGATTCCCTACTGTCAGATGATTGGGATTTCGGCCTTGGAGCCTCCTTTGTCAGTAAATTTCAAGCAGACAACGACAATGAATTAATTCTCCCTCAAAATGTTGGAGCTTACGGTGGAAGATTCAATGCTCGATATAAAAAAATAAACTTAAACGGCGAATACATCTTGAAAGAACAAGATCCTTCAAATGACAACAGTAAAATCTATAATTTTGGACATGCCGCAATTTTTAACTTAAGTTATTCTAAAAAAGGATTTGGCGTCTTACTTTCAGGAAAGTCCGTTGATAATATGAGTTATCGATCCGATAGAACGAAAGATTTACAAGATGTTTTTATAAACTTTTTACCAGCACTTAATAAAACGCATACGTACAATTTAGTCGCAACACTTTATCCATATGCCACTCAACCACTTGGGGAGGTGGCCTACCAGGCCGAAGTACTTTATTCCTTTAAAAAGGGGACATTAGTTGGTGGTAAATACGGGACAACTGTAAATTTCAACTTTTCAACTACCTACAGACCTACTCAGCGTACCTCGGGAATAAACCCATTGGATTCCACTGGAGTAACCTATCGTACAAGACCTTTTGAAATGAGTGATAGCCTTTATTGGCGCGACATTAATATAAATGTAACAAAGAAATTTAATAAAAAATTAAGCTTCATTTTTTCTTATTTTAATATTAATGTTAATAATGACGTGGCTAAAATTTCCAATGATGCATCCGGAATTATTAAAGCTCATATTGGTGTTGTTGAAGGATCCTATAAGATAAATAAAAAACATGCCATCCGAGCAGAATTACAAGGGCTGTTCGTCGAACGTAAAAACGGACAAACGAACGATAAAGGCGATTGGGCGACCATACTTGTTGAATATACGGTTTCTCCGCATTGGTCATTTGGATTCATGAATCAGTACAATTATGGTCATCCTAACCCAAATTTACGGGTGCATTATCCTATAATTACCTTTGGATATGTCAAAGAGGCCACACGATTTATGATCTATTACGGGAGACAAAGAGCTGGACTATTCTGCGTTGGTGGAGTTTGCAGATTTGTGCCTGCCTCTAATGGCTTAACACTAAGTTTCACTCAAAGCTTTTAGTATGAAAAGATATATTTTAGGATTGATTTTAATTATTTTTTCTGCACTTAACAGCGCCTGTGATAAAGTTGATAATCCCTACTCCTCTTCTTATAATACAGAGCTAGACACTTTGCTTTACCCAGGAAACTGGAGCGATTATATTGCGAATGAATGGCCACAATTTTCCTCAAATACAAATACAAACAGAAATGTATTAATTGAAGATTTTACGGGCCATCTTTGTGTTTTTTGCCCAGCGGCTGCCGATGAAGCTCATTCCC
>Ga0194129_10000943_pt1 | contig 51402 bp, 63 predicted proteins | sample TA2KigCa35mmetaG_FD_150862 | JGI IMG/M metagenome (GOLD analysis project Ga0194129, IMG submission 150862) | Freshwater microbial communities from Lake Tanganyika, Tanzania - TA2015038 Kigoma Deep Cast 35m | ecosystem: Environmental > Aquatic > Freshwater > Lake | place: Tanzania: Lake...
AGTGTACGCCAAAGGGCAAGGACGCGGCGGTAGCGTAGACCACGGCAAAGTAGACACTTCTCGTGAAGTAGCACTTGACGGCGACGGATTCGCAAAAGACAAGGCTGCTGACCAAAAACCACAGGCTCAACCACAAGCGGGTGCAGGAGAACAGCCACAAGCCAAGCCACAACCACAGAGCGGACAGGCTCCAACACAAGGCAAGCCTGCTGACCAACCCACCAAGACTGCAAAAGACGAACCACAGCCTGAAGAGGAAAATCCCCAAGTAGCAGCAGAAGACCCTGTAACAGTTTTTGATTCTGCTTTCTCTGAAGTGCCTGTGGGCAGCGGAAAACTAAAGCCTGATATTCGTAAGGCTAATGTAGTGACCAAGGCTGTATCTAGCGGAGCATTTGCTGGCCCTGATGGCGATTCCGCTTCGGTGTTTGGTGACGCAAAAGTTGAGAGACAGTTCGCCGATGAAATGAATCACGCAGCACTTGCAGCACTTCGTGGGCAAAAGGTTATTGACTTTGAGTTGTGCTCCAAGGTGTTTTCGCAAGTAGGATTCTGCTACGATAAAACTGGCAAGAAAACCACCAAGGGAATAGTCCGCAAAGACATGCCGCAGTTCTCTTCACAGGTTGACCCCAAGAAAACTGATTCGCCTGCGTTCAAGACTCTTATGGGGGCAAAAGGTTACACTAGCCCCGAGCAAGTAACTCCTGAAGACTTGAAACTTGAAATCAACATGGAGAAGCAGTATCAGGAAGCACTAAAGAATGCAGGCTACGAAATCAATGACCAAGAGGTGGATGCCACTTCGTTGAAGCCTATTCAGGGCGAACTACTAGGCTCCAAAGTTGCAGCCATGTACGGCACACTTGTAGCCGCACAACAAGACCCCGAGAACTACGGCAAAGCAGCGGCTCGTCTGCTTGAACCCATTTATGTAAGCGACGGGTATGTGATTGACGGACACCACCGATGGGCAGCACAATGTGCAGTAGATATTGCCAACGGTGCAGGAACTAATGCCAAGATGAAGACACGCACCATCACAAAAGGTGGCAAGCCTGTTCCTATTGATGAAATCATAGACTTTTCAAACCAGTTCCAACAGGATGTGGGACTAATGAGCCAAAGCCGCTCAGGAGGAACCGTGCAAAACAAACCAGAAGCCAAGCCTGAAACCAAGAAAGAGGAAGTGTTCAAGTCTTCCCGTAGCCGCCTTGTGGAGTCGCTGCTTGAAGCAGTCAAGGTTAAGCGTGACCGTAATCCACAACTAGGAACCATTGGTTACGGCGTAAACACCGATGACCCGTCGCGTTATGTGGGTTCTAATGTTCCGCTGAAGTCTCGCAAGACTGATGCTATGGGCAATCTGCTTCCTAAGCCTAGTGCCAAGGGATGGGCAGCAAGTCAAGCCGCCACAGGCAACGCTATTGAAATGGCACAGCAACTTATTGCCACCATGAGTATCAAGCCTGCGGGTACAAAGTTTGAAGTGTACGGTGAGAAAAACGGCAAACCGTACACACTAAAGGTAAAGAAGATTGAGAAACTAGGCATAGATACTTACGAGACTAGTGGTAGCCGTGAGGTTGAACTCAAAGCAGCAGGCACAGGGCTACAAGTACTAGACAAACGAACTCGTAAGGTGGTACTGGACCGCGGCAACGATATGCTGTGGGACTAATATGAAAGACTTCAAGGACTTACGCGACCACGCATTCAACTCACTTCAAAGGTTATTCTTTGAGGAGTTTGATGCTGAACTCACGGAAAGCAAGATAGTCCTTGACATGCCCAACTTTACACACGAAGACATTGTTGCGTATTTGGATGAAGAAGGTATTGATTGGGAAGAAAAGGACGGAGTGATTGAGATTCTTGACCCTGTGGAAGAAGCCGATATTGAAGTGGAAATAGAAGCCGAAGAGGCTGATGAAGTGGAAGAATCGGTTGAAGTAGAAACCGAGATGATTAACGAGGCTTCTGCTAAACGCAAGATTGTGGTTCGTCGCGGCAAAAAGCGAATCATTTTCAAGTGCGGGCCAGGCATGATGAAACGAGGCCCTCGCCTGTGTGTTCGTCGCCCAGGTTCACAACTCCGCAAGATGAAATTACGCTCCAAGCGTTCGGCTCGCAAGGCTCGTTCCAAGCGTGGTGTGGCTAAAAGAAAGCGTAAACTGTCTATGCGTAAGCGGTTGTCGTTCGGCTTGCGTCCCCGCAAGCGAAAGTAAAGTGAGATATACACCATGATTCAATGTGATAAAAACGGCAACGGCGGAACGATTAGAGCAGTATCTCGTGGGCACGAAAACATTGTGGAGTTTTGGGTGTCTGATAGTGGTGCAAATCCTCTGACCCTGCGGATACGCGAACAGCACGGCAACGAGCCACGCATCACCAACGCAATAGTTGAAAGCCTGATTGAACGGTACACACCGCCTGTGATGTGGCTAACCACAGGAAACGCAGAACTGCGGTACACTCCGTTTTTCAACAACTCTCTGTATCGCTACACCACACGGGACGAAACCACTCTGTACACTCGCCCGTTTGACGACGGGAAAGTGTTTTCACGAATATATTCACTTGCAGAAGCCATGAGCAACTACTCGCTTGTGCGTTCGCTGGACGAAGAGTTGCAGATATTTGACAGATATGCAGTGCTATCTAAATTTAGACGGGCACTCAAACCACTAGAGTTTATCAGTATTAAAGAAGAAAGCGACCACAGCATTCAGACAGTTTGTGTACACGCAACACGAACCATTCTTGAACACGGAAAGGAAACCGTAGATGCCACAGGCGAATACGCAAAAGGGTTTAGAGAAGTGTTGGCAGAATTGGCAGCGAAGCAAGAGGTTGCGGCGTATTCGTTTGATGCGAAAACAGCGTATGTGCGTGAGGTCGTGGCTGGAGTCTGTCTACCAGCAATCGTCCTTTTTGGCAGCAGGAACAAATTTACACAGGCTGTGACCGAAGCGTTTGCAAACGGAGCAGCACAGTACGCAAAAATATCTCAAGAATTACTAGACACTTACGAGGAAGCCCTAAAGTATTCAAAGTAAGCGTAATGTTAAATATTTTAGTGTAAACCAGTCTACATACTACTAGGAGAATACTATGCCAAACATGAGAGACATGCTACTGTGGATGCAGCAGCAACAAAGCAAGCCTGAATTTGCCGCTGCCAAACGGTGGATGGAACGAAACCAAACTCCACTTCCTGAAAAGCCCAAGGCTACACCTGAAGTGGAAGCGGTTGACGAGGCTCCTGCCGACAACGAGTAAGCCATGAAAACTTTTCGTCATGCGTTCGTTGATATCAGCGGCGAAATAAGTGCAAAGGAAGAAAACGGTAGCCGCCGTTACACCACACCTGATGGTGTGTTTCCGTCTGTCACTACAGTTACAGGATGGGCAAAGCGAGCGTTTTTTGCCAAGTGGCGGCGTGACAACCCTGAAGAATCACGCCGCATTTTGGCTCGTGGCACACGGGTTCATGCCATCATAGAAGACTACCTGCAAAACCGAGTGGAGTCCACTCTTACCGAAGCAGCAGGAACCGAAGAGTTGGACATGTTCCACACCATGCAACCGTACTTGGACTGTATTGACAATATTCGTGCCATTGAAGTGCCCCTGTGGTCAAAGAAAATTGGGCTTGCAGGTCGCACCGACTGTATTGCAGAATACAACGGTAATCTGTCTGTGGTTGACTTCAAGACTTCCAAGAATCCCAAGAGCGAAGACGCAATCAGCGATTATTTTACACAGGGTGCTGCATACGCCCTTATGTGGCAAGACCTGACAGGGCAACGAGTAGACAATATTACAATTATCATGGGTGTAGCCAGCACAGGCGAGTGCCAAGTGTTTGAAGCCCACACCCGTGATTGGGTGGAACCCCTCGTGGATGCCATAGCCCTGTGGCGGTCTGAACAGGTTTCTGTCGCCTAAATAATGGGGTGAACCCCATGAATTCATTTATTCCCTTTCTAGCGGAATCCCTCAAGAGCACAGGGGGCAAGAATGTGCACTTGGAACACCTTGAAGACGAAATCTTCAACAGCGGGTTTGCAGGCTTTTCCAAGGCTATGAACTCTCTGCGTGGCGTGGTGCAGTCGCTATACGGCAACGACACCGTGCCCTACGATATTTCTGTAAAGTGGGACGGTGCTCCTGCGGTTATTGTGGGCGTGAATCCCGAAAACGGCAAGTTCTTCGTGGGCACAAAGAGTGTGTTTAACGCTACACCTAAAATAAACTACACACCCGAAGACATTGACCGCAACCATCCCGCTGAAGGGTTGAATGCCAAACTTAAACTAGCACTTAAGTACTTCAAGACACTCCGCATCAGCACCATTCTGCAAGGCGACCTCCTGTTCGACAGCGAGACTCGCCGTAACGAAACCATTGACGGCAAGCGATACATTACATTCCAACCCAACACCATTAAATACGCAGTTGACCCCAAGTCCCATTTGGGTACACGAATCGGTGCGGCTAAAATTGGAATTGTGTTTCATACAGAGTACGGTGGCAACAGCATGACAGACCTGCGTGTGGTAAAGTTCAATCCATCACTAGACGGATTAGCCAAAAGCCGAGCAGTGTGGTACGACAATGCCACCTACCGATTTTCTCGTGGTGATGGTTTGTTTACTGCCAAAGACATTGGACACATCAACACACAAATAGACGATATTATTCGTGAGGGCATTGCACTACGAAGTGTAATGAACGGGCTAGCCAAAAATACCGCAGTGGTTGCAGAAATTAAAATGTATTTCAATGGCATCATCCGCACAGGGCGTGAGTTGGGAGACGCTAATGAACTGCTGTCGTTCCTGTCTGCAAAGATTGATGCCAAGCGAAAAGAACGCAAAAGCAAGATTGCTGCCAAAACACCTACCCCTACATTGGATTATATTCGTGCCAACCGCAACCAAATCAATCGGTTGTTTGCACTACATAATCGTGTAGCACAGATCAAGAAGTATGTGCTAGGCAAACTAGGAACCTTGAGCACAGAGTTTGGAACATTTGTGCAAAAGGGTGACAAATATGTTGCAACGGTTCCCGAAGGATTTGTTGCAATAGACAGGTTGAGTAACGATGCGGTAAAATTAGTTGACCGTATTGAGTTCTCAAAGGCAAACTTCACGATTTCTAAATCGTGGAAACAGTAAAGAGTTGGTGTACCGCGAGTGCATTACGGGAGGTGATCCAAAGTGGCTAAATCTGTAAAAGATACACGACGAAGCAAAACCATAGTGGTTGCTTTCGGTCGTTTTCAGCCACCAACTTCGGGACACCAACTCCTTTTCAACAAGGTGGTAGACACAGCGAAACGAATGGGAGCCGACCACGCGATTGGTTTCAGTCGCAGTCACGACCCCAAGAAGAATCCACTGTCACCATCTCGTAAGTACTATTGGTTGAAACGCCTATTTCCAGGAGTACACTTCATAAATTCGGAAGACATAAAGACCCCGTTTGACCTGTTGTATAAACTGGCAGACATGGGGTACGAGCATGTGGTGTTTGTGGGTGGCGAAGACCGCAGAGAAGACTACGACGATTCCAACATTCGCAAACTCATAAAGCACCCTGACCCCAAGCACCGACTAAAACTAAAACGATACGATTTTGTGATGGCAGGAAAGCGTGATGCCAAAGCCACAGGTGTACAAGGCATGAGTGCCAGTAAGATGCGAGCAGCAGTTGCCGAAGACGATAAAAAGTCTTTTGCTCGTGGAATGCCGTCTGCTGCGGGGCGTGACGATGTGGTGAAACTGTTTGATGAACTCAAGCGTGGTATGCGTGTAAAACTCAAAGAAGACTTTGACTTTACAGAACTATACCACACCGCTGCTGCCAACCTGATTGAAAGCGACAAGTACAAGCGTCGTCCACCCACTCCCGGCGAGACAGGTGGATTTTCCAAGCATAGTACCAAGTTTCCAACACCCCCGTGCAAGATTGACGAAGACTTGGGTGACTGGTTCAAGCAAAAATGGGTCAATATTGGTGGCAAGAAAGACCCCAAGACAGGGCAGTATCCACCGTGCGGTCGCAAGAGTGCAGACAGCAAAGGCCCGTATCCCAAATGCCGTCCGCTGCACCGCGTAGGCAAGACTCCTGAAACTGTGGGCGAGATGTCACCCAAGGAACGCAAAGCCGCAGTGCGTCAAAAGCGACGAGCCGAAGGCAAGACACCCAAGGCAGGCAAGGGCAACAAGCCCACCATGACTAGCCACAAAAACTTGGGTGAAGCCGCTTGCCCACGAAACCCACGAGGCACAGCCGAAGACACATGGGTAGCCGTAAAGAACGGACGGGTTAATTTTTATATTGGCTCGTGCACCCAACCGTACCAAACTTTCGGTGACGGCGATGCTGTTCAAGCCATTCGCTACGGTGAAGAGGTGTATGTTACCCTTCGCAACGGCAAGATTCAAATATACAAAATTATGAACGGGCGGTCGGTTTATGGCCCTGTCCGCTCCATGTAAGAGGAAAAAATAACCTAAATATAGAAAACCCAGTTTTCAAGGAACCCACTGCATGGACACCGCTATCAAATCTAAACTACAAGCCCTGTTGCGTCTTGGTCTGGTTTCACAGAACAATGTGCGTCGGGCTATGACTCTGTTCTCTGACCCCGAGCGTTACGCCCGCAGTCCTGCGTACCGCACACTCATGCAGGAAATCCTAGTGGATGTAGTGGACACCATTCTAAAGAATCGTGTACTGTACACCGCACTACGCTCGTCTCTATCCAAAACCAAAGGAGCCACCGATGCTTCAGAAACCGTTGCTGCTACTAGCCAAAAGTTGGGAGAAGGTATCGAAAGCGACCGCACAACTGCTCTCCTCCGTAGTGGCTTGGTGGACAAAGAGCAAATAACTGCTGCTCGCAAGGCTCTCAAGTCCAAGAGCAACATGAAGAGCATGAGCATGGGCAAAGTGTACCGTGAAATGATGATTAACATGTTGGACTCAATGGTAAAGAAGATTACAGGTAGCCCGTCCTTGTTCAACGCTTTCAAGTACACTATGGGCAAGGAAACTGTGGAAGAAGGTTTTGATTGGGGTTGCGAAGAAAGTATTGCACTCTGCGGACTCCACGAAGACGCACAAGAGATTCTTGAAGCCAACAAGCCCACCAATCCGTCGCTGTGGTCGCAAGCCAAGTCTGCTGCCAAGAGCAAGTTCAAGGTGTATCCGTCTGCTTACGCAAACGGTTGGGCAGTAAAGTGGTACAACTCCAAGGGCGGTGGATGGAAAAGCGTAAGCGAAGGCAAGAGTTTCTTTGATTTTGTTGGCGATATCCACGAAGCAGCAGCCGCAGGACAGATGACACCTGAAGAGCGTGAGATTTATCTAACCGCTGTGAACACCGAGAGCATCTACCGCTCACGCATTACTCCCATCATCAAGAACTACCAGCGTAAACTAGGCAAGGGCAAGTACAACCCTGAACTAGCGATTAAGGGATTTGTTTACGCAGTAGAAGACGCAATCAAAGAATACGCCAAGACAGGCAGCAAGTTGCGTCTAACCAAGGAACAAAAGCACCGAGTTGCCAAAGAACTGCTAGACCACTACGCAGACGAGATTAACCTAAAAGAAGCCCATCAGATTGACGAGTTGAGCAAGAAGACACTTGCTTCATATGTTAAGGGTGCACACAGAAGTCAAGGCACTCACGAATGGGAAAGTGGAAACAAGGCAGCAAAGGGTGAGTACCACCAAAACAAAAAATACATCAAGCGTGAAATTGGAATCGGTCGTGCACTCAACCGTCTCCAAAAAGAAGCCCATCAGATTGATGAAGCCGATTGGGGTGGTGGTTTTGAAACCTCCCGCGAGGCACAGGCTGGTGTTCAAGCAGGACTCAAGGCAGACGCTAAAAAGCGTAAGGCTATGATTCTGTCGGCTATGCAGAAAGTGATTGACGGTCAAATGTCTAAAATTGCTTTCAAGAAGTTGACTGGTATGTCTTTCTCCGAAATGATGACACTCCCCGCATACACCAAGAAGTTGAAGACGAAAAAATGATTAAGAAGCAAGGCAACAAGTTTGTAGTAACCAACAAGGCAGGCACTAAAGTATTGGGAACACACGGCAGCAAGCAAAAGGCACAAAAGCAACTAGCAGCAATTGAAATTTCAAAGGCAAAACATATGCACGAAAACAAATCATTCAAGGCGTTCCGTTCGGCTCTAAACGAGAGCGAGTACTCGGAAGTTCTCACAGGTTACGGCAACCGCTCTGCACACAAGGACGGTGCGGGTCTGCATCACCTACAGTCTGCGGGTGCTCTTGCAGGCATCAATGCCATGCTTGCCACCATCGGCAAGGGCACATACCTTGACCCTAACGAAGCGTTCCTCAAGATGAAGGTGCGTCTAAATGTGGTGCAACTAGACTTCCCGTGGACTCCCCGTTCGTGGGACGGTGGCGTTGGTTCCTACGATATTCCTGTGGTGCAGTTTGGTCGCGTTGACGGCTACGACGCAAAAACAGGCGAGATTCGTTTTGACGGCAAGGCTAACCCCACAGGCGGATACACCGAACTGAATCTCCATGTGGATGTGGAACTCACTCCTGAGTCGCTGTATGTGGTGACTGCTAAACTCACCCCATCAGTAGCCGTTGCAGAAAGCGTAGAGTCGGTGAAGGAAGAAACCGAAATTGATGAAGACTACCAAACTCCTGCTCGTGAACGCGAACTTGCCAGAAAAATAGAGAAGCACGAAGACATTGCACAGCGTGGATACTCCGCTAGAATGACGAAGACAGGCAAGGCGGCAAAGCGTGGTGAAAAACTAGAAACCAAGCACGACGCTGCTTCACTCCGTCTACTCAAGCGTTCACGAAAAGAAGAAGAGTCACCCCGCACCTACGGTCGCGGTGGCAAACTTGTAAAGCGTGGTAGCCGTCACGAGGTCAAGGAAGAGATTGAGCAGATTGACGAGTTGAGCAAGGGCACAAAGGACGCATATGTTGCCAAGCGTGGCTCGCAACTGTCGTCCATGCTGAGTGGACACAAGCATAGCAAGCAACTAACTGGCCCACAGCAAGCCAATGCCGTGAAGGGCATCAAGCGGGCTACTGGTGTCAAGGAAGAGGTTGAGATTGAGGAAGGTATAATTCGTGATACTGTTCAACGAGTCAAGAACAAACTGCATGGAGCAGGTGGATACACAGACAAAGAACTGGCAGCAATGCCAAAGCGTGTGTTTTATCCTGCAAGCCCTGCTGGTGAGCGGAAGAACAAGTTGATAGACTCCAAAAAGCCAGGAGACATATGGAAAACCAAAACGGACAGTTTTGGTCAACACAGGATAGGTGCAAAGAACAAATATGGTGAGGTTCGCTACTTTAGAAGTGGAAACAAAAAAATGGCAAAGAAGTGGAGTACTGGTGTCAAGGAAGAGGTTGAGGTTTCAGAAGAGTGGAAGTCTCTCAAAAAGACTAAAGCCGACCTGAATGCCATTCGTGCAAGTGGCAAGAAGGTAAGCGTTCAGCACGGTGAAGGCGATACCCTGTACCGCGTTTCCAAAGCCAAGAAGTCTGTCAAGGAAGATGTACAGACTGCTGAACGCAAGACAGAGATGAAGGCAAAGATAGCCGCTGCTTCAAAGAAGGAAAACAGAGCGAGTGAGGACTGGTGGAATGCGGCAGACGGCAGTAAGAAATACAAAAAAGCAGAAGCAAGTCATAAAGCGGCACAAGATGCACGGGCAAAGTTGATTGCTCAATACGCTAAAGAAAAGAAAGATGAAACCAAACTCTACGGCAAGGGTGGCAAGGTCGTAGCAAAGCGTAAGTGGAGTCCCGTGAAGGAAGAGATTGAGCAGATTGACGAGTTGAGCAAGAAGATTCTTGGCTCATATGTCAAGAAGGCTGCAAAGGATATTGAAGACCTCAGTTCTGATGCTGAATTTTATGGAAGAAATTCACAGTACCAAGAATTTGATAAAACTAGGGCTAAAATAAGACAACGCCACGCTGGTGTTGGTAAAGCCGTGAGGCGTATGACGAAGGAAGAGATTGAGCAGATTGACGAAGCAGGGCAAGCCAAACTAGAGCGTCTTGGCAAAGCCTACGACAAGGCACGAATCGGCTCTCGCGGTGTTCTGAACCCTGAAAACAAGAAGCGTCTTGGTGATGCGTACTTCAAGATGCGTGACAAGGTTCTAGACAAGCGAAAGAAGCGTATTGAAAGCGGCACTTTCGACAAGGAAGCCGAAGTAAAGGCTGTGGTTGCAAAGAACAGAGGCACATTCGGCAAGGTGTTTGGCAAGAAGACCGTAAAGGAAGAACTGGTTGGCGGTCAGAAGAAACTTGACCTAAACAAGAACAAGCGTCTTGACTCACAGGATTTTGCTCTGCTTCGTGCCAAGAAGAAAAAGCCTATGGCTGAAGCCAAGATGAAGCAGTGGACTCCTCGCTTGGACAAACTAGTAGACAACCGTGACGCTGTTCGCAGCAAGCCCAAGAAAACCATCCTGACTCAAAAGGTGCAGGACGGCAAAAAGGTTGGTTCGGCTCGCCCCATCCGCAAGTACGAAGGATGAAAGGCTTTTGGGAGTACATCCGTCTTCGCCCAAACAAGCCGTTAGTGTTTGAGGACATCTTTATTGGGCAGAGTCTTGAACTGCAACAGCCTGGTCCAGGAGACAATGTGGCTGACACCGACCTATCACCCAAAGAAAAGCAGAACAAGTTCAAGAAAAAGCAAGCCCTGAAAAAGTAACAACCCGTTTTCGTCATGGATTTCAAGACACTCAACCGCGATAACTTTCTTCTGTATGCAATGGGACGGTACACCAACCCCCAATGTGAGGGCATGGGTGAGTTCAACGAAGACCTGAATCGTATCAAATATGTGAAACGGTTACTTAAAAAATACAAGCGTAGTGGTCGGCTTCGTCCCATCCTGCTGCTGAACCACCTGACTGTATTAGGAAATGTGTTTACCCCACTGGGTGCGGCTCGTATGCTATTTTTCAAATTAGAACCTGACTTGCACCCGTCCCTGAAAACCGCTCTTCTGTATCTGAACTACATAGGAGAAGGGATGGTATTGGACGATACCCCCGTAGACACCGTTTCGATGGACGGACGGCTTGGAGAGGTTTTAAGGAGGCTATAATGCCCAATAGTGCGGTCACAGCATTCTTCGCTGGTGGTCAGTCCATCAAGGCGTGGTGTCTGATTGGATTTAATGGAACTCTTGCAGGTCCATCGGTTTCAAATTTTATAAACGGATATAACCTGACTTTTGATGACGCTGCTTATAGTGCACAGGTAGCAGCAACAACCTCAAGTCAACAGGGAATAAGCACAGGAGCCATTCCGTTTAAATTTGTTACTCCCATGCCCACCAAAAACTATAAAATATTTGTGCAACCACGAACCGTGAGCAACAATACTCTGTACTCTGAAAGCGGTAGAGCATTTTTTGCCCACGCCTTAAATACAAGCCAATACCCTAAAACAGTGAACGGTTTTTGGGTTAGATTTGGAATGCAGTTAAGAGCAACCGATACTTTTTTGACAAATATACTAAACAGACCAGATTACGGTGAAATACTAAATCGCACCGTTGCAAGTGCAACATATCAACTACAGGTGGTGGTGCTATGACAAGTGTTCGTGGAACTTTTGGAAACGCTGCTCTGTCTAGACCCGCTGCTGATGCGTGGTGTGTGTTTGAGATTGATGGCGGAAACCCACCAATTCTTTTAGACTCTCATGGCGTTGGTTCTGTTTCCCGAGTTCAGACAGGTGTGTATCGCGTGTCATTCACAAACCCTGAAAGATTTGCTAGTGGTGCGTATGTTGGATTGGTGCAGAATGAACTAGGAAACGCATCATCAGGTTACGGTGTAGCAATGGTTCACGGCACGACTGGAAACTCGGGTGTAACTGCTAGTGGTGCTAGTGCGTCTTGTGATATTGTTAGTATTGGTTTTACCCCTCAAGATATAAGTATTCCTACTTCTGCTGTGGATTTAAGCAATACAGTCAAGGCAAAAATCAACGCTGCGTTTTTCTGTCTGCGTAGTGATAGTGATACAAACAAAACATCGGTTGCGAATCTGCTGAAGTGGAGTGAAGATTTTAATCTATGGGCTAATAATGGGGCTTCTGTGGCTGGCAGTATCAGCAAGTCTTCAACCGTATTGGCTCCTTTTAGCGGTGCAAGTGCAACCAACTACAACAGCAACGCATCAAATCCAAGCGGAAACTATGTTGCACAGATAGCAACCAAAGACGGAATACACAGAAAAACATACACATTCTCTGTGTACGCCCGAGCAGGAAGTGGACTAACAGCAACCGTAATGTGTGGTGGGGTAGGTAATAATTTTGGTTTTAACTACAACTTGTCTACATCAGCGGTTACGCTGTATCCTAACAGTACACCGTTTAGCAACGGAGCAACCTGTAGTGGACGAATGGTTGATGTTGGAGACGGATGGAAGCGTTGCATTTTGACATACATCCCAACAACAACGGGTCAATCTGTTCCACTCATTACCAATATAGAAGGGACAGCGAATAAAAACTTTTACATATGGGGTTCTCAACTAGAAGAAGGAACAGTAGTCACTCCGTATATTAAAACCACAGCCACGGCTCCTGTTTACGGCAACCAAGACCTGCTTATAGACACCCATCCAGGAACCAACGGATTCGGTGTTGGTAGCCGCCAAAATCTTTTCAAACACAGTGAAACATTCACCAATGCGTATTGGACAAAATCAAGAATAGGCATATCGGCTGGTGGTTACACTGCACCAAACGGCACAACCACGGCTATGAAACTCCACGAACTTGACCCATCAGACCCGTCGTCCACACCAAGCAGCGGATTTTATTACAAATCCATACGAACCATTGCTACTCCAATAGGTTCAACTTGTGGAAACGGTAATTACACCGTTAGTATTTTTGCAAAAGCAGCAGAAAGGCAGTATCTTACTGTTACTGATTTTAAATACGGCTCATTTGGTCAGTTCGTTGTTGATTTGACCAATGGCAATATTACACAGAATGCCTCAAATCTGTCTGCAAAAACTATTCCGTATGGAAACGGATGGTGGAGAGTGGTGGTTAGTTACAGAACGCCAACCACATTAACCACTGGAACCCATTCTTTTGGTTTTGCACCAAATCCAGGTTCAACAGTCAATTCGCAATACGGCCCATCCAGTGCAGGAGTATCAGGCAGCGGCATACTCATATGGGGAGCACAACTAGAACAGGGAACAGTGTTTGGTGAGTACACACCAACAGGTGCAGCCGTGGCAGGAACCACCTACGCTCGCTTGGCAGGCAACACCTACCCGTCTGCGGTGACAGGCATCGGAAACAGAGGCGAAGCCACAGCATGGGGAACCATTGTGATTCCTTCAAACTCAGGTGGGTCTACCCCTGTGTCTGCTTATTTGGAAAATTCTTACGGGGTTGCCAGTGTGGGAGCACGAAGCAATTCTGTATTTGATGTGCTTTTCACCGAAAGGTTGTCAAGCAATGCGTACTGTGTGATTACAGGCACAGAACAGGAAAGTGTACATCTTCCAGAAAGTGGTGTTGGGCTTGACGGCTCCATTCCACCAACAGACGAATACACTATGAATATTTTGAGAAACGAAAGCACCGCTGAATCACAAAAAACAAGAGACGGGTTCACAATTACTTGTTTGCGTCAAGTACCCCCATCAAACTACATCTCTGTGGACACTACTGTTGGTACTACATTTGCAGGTGATGCCACTTACAAAATTTTGAAGGAGCACACCACAACCAGTACATCAAGCAGCATCTACCTGAAGTGGGACTCCTTGATTACTAATGGTTCGTATTGGTACAGACTTAAAGTGCAAAGAAACCGTGCAGGAGTAACCACCGACCTACAAGACGCATATTACACCAGTTTCTACGACTACCGAGTTGGTCACACGCAAAATGTTCACTCGTATCACACAATGAAATATGATGTTTCAGGAAACCAAAACGGTGACAAATACATTATTAGCGGAGTTGCGTCCACAACTGACGGAACAGCAGTCGCGGGTGGTTCATCGCAAACACTACAACTAACAAATTTTGTGGCATTCAATAGAAACTGCAATTTTACTCCACAGGCTGTTCACTACCAGCGAGGCAGAACTCAACGAATACACTTTATAGTGTTTGGAGGACAGCAGACAAATGGCACACCGTAAACTGAAACGATTCGCGGCATTCACAGAGCAAGAAGGCGGCGGCACAGGCTTGCCCACATCAGCCCCTACCAACACTGTTGGCGGTGGAAAAATTGCAGGTTTAGGCAGCGATATCCCCCCTGTTCCTGCTAAAAAGCGGTTTAATATTTTAAAGAGGAAGACTGCTAAACTACTAAATAATAGAGTGATTGAACACAACACTTTAGACAAGGAGTGAGTATGCCATTTACACCTGAACTACTATCATTGGTTGGCGGTGGAGCCGCAGGCTTTCTGTTCCGCTACATGGCGCAAAAGTCGCAAGACCAAAAAGAACTGTTTGAGCGTCTGCTGACTGCCAACAAGCAAACCACAGAAAACCAAGACAAAGCAGCACAACGAGTTCCTATTGATATTGGCAAGAGTGTGCGTCAGATTATAGTGCTGGCTATTCTGTTTGCTACCTTGTTGGCTCCGTTTATTCTGCCGTTTTTTGGGCTTCCCACTTTTGTGGAAGTGGACTCCACAACTCCTGAAGGGTTGTTTGGGCTGATTCCACAAAGCACCAAAAAGTTCTTTGTGGAAATTAACGGCTACCTATTCACATCAGAAAATCGTCAAATTCTTTTGAGCATCATAGGTTTCTATTTTGGCTCCGCTACTGCGTCCAACAAATCATAAGGAGCACCCATGAAAAAGTTTTATCTGATTGCTTTGGGTCTATTGGCTGCGTGTGACACCGCTCCAAAAATTGTGCCTGACACATCGGGCGACAGTATAATAATGAAACGGTTGGATTGGGACATTGCTCACGGAGGCAGCGGTGCGTCGTGGGGATGGGTGCTGTGGTATCTTCCTATTGTTGCCCTGCTGTTTGCGTGGGCATGGAAAGAATGGGTTCGCCCGTCCATCAATGCTCTTGAAAATGAAGACATTGACAAGCAGCGGGAAGTCCACTCCAAGCCTAAAGACAACAAGCCTGACGCTTAATCTTCGGTTCCGCCTGCACGAAGTGTTTCCCACATCTTCTTGCAGATATAGTACGAGTCCACAATATCTGAAACAGGGCTAGCCACTTCCTTACGGTTGGGGGCTAGTACTGCTTTCAGGTGCATTCCTGTTTCCCACACAAACGCATCGTACATTTGGGTTTTGTCTGCGTTGCCCTTGCCTGCCGCAAATTTCTTGACTTCGGTGGGTGGAATAATTGTGAGTGGAACACCCAAGTGGTATATTTTATATTTCAGAATTCCTGTGTTCTCTGCAATGTGGAACACCCGACCACTTGCAGAGTAAGCGTAGCCCTCAAGTGCAATGTGTGAACAGCCCATGACTATATCAATTGCCCAGTCTGCAATGGTTTCGTATCGCTGTTGGTCAGAGTTCCAATCGGACAGCCGCTCCCCGTAAATATTCATGGTGCGAATTTCTGATTGCTTCTTGTTCTCGGTCAGGAAATAGAACGAGCAGTACTCGTGGCTCCACGGCAGCGTGTTGTCTGGATTGTTGTACAGACACACGGCTGGGCCACAAAGCGAATAATCAATTCCTGCTATCACCATACAGGTATTTAGGGAACCCAGCCTAAATACAGGAAAGGAGGATTCAATAATGTTTCCAATGACACCATCACAGCCACAAGAAAATTACAATGAAACCGTGCTTATCCCTCTGCTAGAGAAGCGGGTTCACGCCCTGACTAGCAATGTAATTCTAGCCGAAGCCAAACTAGAGATTGCTCTCAAGGAAAAGGCAGAACTACAGAAGCGTTTGGATGAGGCACTTGCAGCAGCAAAGCCTGTAGATACTCCTGCTGTTGTTGAAGACGGGGCTTAAAACCCCATTGCTCGGGCAAGCAGTACACCCACGCAAAAACTAATACCACACACTAGGGCTTTCTGTAGTCTACTCATGGGGCTATCCTTATGGGCACACCAGAAAGGTCTAGTGCTGTGGCTTGTATCCAGTCTGCAACCAAATCTAAACGGGTGGCAGAGTTCTCAAACACTCGGCTGTCGCAAATGGCTAGAGAAGACACCACTCCAACCAGAATGCCGTTTGCGTCAATCACCGCACCACCAGAGTCTCCAAAGAAAACAGTGGTTTCGTGCCTGTACATTTTAAAGCATGTGGGGTCTTCAATCAGGGTTCCGTAATACGCAAATTCACCCCATTTGCTGCGGCGTTTGTAGTCACCACCAAATCCAATCACGGTTAGTGGTTCGCCTCGTGTGTACCGATTGGTGTCAGGATTCAACAGGGGAATGGGTGTGGCAGGGCACGGCTTTTCCAGTACTGCAACAGCCACATCCATGAAAATAGTGTCGCCAACCTTGAACTTGGGGTGCAACTTGTAGTCTGCTATTTTATACAACTCACACCCTGCTTTGAAGTGGGTCACATCACCGTTGTCTAGGCAATGCCCTGCGGTAAGAACTACTCGCGGTGCAATCAGGACAGCACTGCCTATTTCGCAGCCGTCCCGTGTAACTAATTCACCCACCGCAAGTTCTTCTGTTTGCTCGTCCAGTAGGGAAAATCCGTCCATGAACCACGGGAGGGTTGTGAGGGATTTCCCTACTGGAGATTCCTGTGGTGTGTCGTATACCGACACCGATGCCTCGTCACATGCCCCGAAGAGTAGTGAGAGGGCTAGCAGAAGAGATGTAACTCCTGCTCTCTGCATGCAAATATCTAGCCCGTTTACATAAATAAAAATGTATGGATTTCTAAAAGAAACAACCCCCTGTTACGGGGGTTGTCGGGCGGGGGATGCTATCTCCTGCGGGGTATCAGTCTTCTAGTATATTTATATTTTTTAGGTCGTGTTTCTTGGAGAAAATATAAGTGGGTGGACCAAAGCGGAGATGACCATCTGGTGCTGGTAGAAACTTTGGAAAGAACACAAACGAATTGTATTTGTCGCTTATCATTTCAGGAAAAATGTCAGCGTCGTGAGCAACCACAAAGTCACAAACATCTACTAGTTTTTGTACAGAATAGTTTCTGGATGGTCGGAATATGTCTTCGGTTTCGCCTTGATCTACGAAAACAACACCCCAATTAGTGTTTGAAAATTCATCAATCTTTTCTTTCCAATGATGAACAGTTTTCGGTATCAAATGAAATTGGTGTTCTTCATTTTTAAGATGTGTGTACTTTTTCATGTACTCAAGGTTGTCATCAACAGATACCAGTTTTTTTCCACTACCTTGTAGTATATTGTGGAGAACAACTGTGCTGCATTCTCCTGTTCCCAGTTCCAAAACATTTCCATTACTATTTTCAATTGCCCATATCAACGCAGGTTGATGTGTTGCATAAACGCTTGTTTCGTGAGAAAGGGTGATTCCTTTGTATTGTTTCATTTTATTTCCTATAGTTAGAGTTTAAGTAGTCAAGTCAACAATCTCGCACTTGTCGCCTGTGCATGAGAATGTTTGACTTCCAACGGTCTTGTCTTCCTTTTCGTAGTTCACCATCTCGCTCCAATCCACGCCCTTAGGCATAGCCGCAAGTGCTGCTTCGTACTGCTCCGCAGTGCAGTCTTGGTAAGGAGCCTGCTTGTACGAGTGGTCAGAATGGGGCAGGAACGAAATACCGCTAATCTCGTCAAAGTGCTTGTACACCCACGCACCCACTTCCATCCACTCGTGCTCACGCACAGTCACGGTGATGCTAGGCTTGTGTTCACACCAGTGACGCTGATACGCAAGCCACAACTCAAGGTGCTCAATAGCAGTCATGTCGTTGCGGGTAACAGAACCCACAGCCTTCATGGGAAACGAGAACACCATTGTGTGGTCAGGACGCATATTGCACGGCTCGTGTGGGAACCCCTTGTCAATCATAAACTGACACAGGGGGTCTTTACGGTCAGCACGAACGGTGCGAATGTAGTACTCGTTGTGTCGTGCGTGAATACCGCTTGCAGAATCAGTCAACTGCGATACCGTTCCGCTTGGCTTTACACAAGTAATAGCAGCCGCAGGATTGATGCCAATCTTCTTTGCCCACTCCTTGTTGGTAGCCACTGCTTCCCCCTTCAGGGTTTCAAGCAAACGGTTCAGGGTTTCTCCCTGCTTACGCATAAGTGGATTGTCAAGAATACCTGTAAGCGAAACACCAAGCAGGGCTTCCTCTTCACAGTTCTTCTTCCACTCACTAGACAGGTACGGGAAGTGGGTAAGTGACGCTTGCCATGTGCCAAGAATAGCAGCAAGACGAACCTTACGCTTCAGGGATTCAGGAGTGTCGTCCTTGCGAACAATTACTTCGCTCAGATTGCAGAACTCCTTGTCGCGTAGAATAATTTCTGAACACGGATTGGTTCCAAACTCGTAAGACGAATCACGGCGGTCGCCTAGTTTAGACACAGTCTTTTCACACGCTTCACGATTAAAAATACCACGCTCGCCACTCTTGGAGTTGTACAGAGACAGCCACTCCTCCATGAATGTGCCAATCTCGGGCTTCTCCTTGTACGCAACACTGTTGTTGGCTAGTGCCCGCTGTGGGTTCTCGTTCCACCACGCACCACTCTTGGCATTACGCATACGCTCGTCTGTGAGATTGGACAAGGAGATAAGAGCAGACCGACGCACACCACCCACAACCACCACCTCTGCAACCTTGCAAATAATATCGTGGCACTCCATAGAGGTGAGTTTGCGTCCTACTGCTCGCTTGAATGTGTCTACGGTGAAAGTGAACAGTTCCTCTAGCGGACGAGGCCCACTTGCACGACCACCAAAAGTCTTGAGACGAGCACCCGCAGGGCGAATCTTGCTCAAATCCCACGACGGAATCTGCCCACCAATCAGCAGCGACACTAGTTCACGATACGCCTTTGCCCAGCCCTCTTTGGAGTCCTTGACCACAATTACAGTATCGCTGCTGCTGAACTGCTCTGAAATGGTGGGGAGTTTCTCCACATACTGACGCTCCACGGAGAAGCCAACACCTGTACCGCACATCAGCACATACAGGATTTCATCAAACGCACGAACCTTGTTGACTGCCACATACGAGCAGTTGTAGCCTGCGGTGTTGTCACGACGGAGTGCTTCGCCTGCGGTCATCAGAGAACGCATGGACGGCATGATTTCAAGATTCAGAACCGCTTCACGAAGTTCTTCACGAGTGGTCTTGGGAATCTTGACACCCTTCTCGTTCCAGTGCTCGTCAAAGAACGCGAAATAACGGTCAACCGTTTCTTCCCATGTTTCGCGTCTGCCTTCGCTTTCAAGCCAGCGAGAATATCTTGAAAGATGAATAAAAGACTGGTACTGAGTGGGAAGACTCTTGCTCATTCGTGCCTCCATTGTTAGGGTTGGTAGAGTATTTAGCCCCTACCGAGTGCGTCACAGGCAATCAAATATGAATTTGAATTTTTAGTTTAAGTTTTAAAAATCCGTTGGGTCTACTTCTTCAAACATGTCCACAAAAAGATACGGAACTCGCTTTCCACAGTAGATTCCTTCAACAATACACCTAGTGGGGTCTTGTGCAATTTCTCCGTAATACACAAAACGGTCATCAGGACGCAATCCGAACGACTCCACTCTGAAATCATTCAGCATATCTGATTTTATTTTAACAATAGAAAGTGGTCGTGGGTTTGCCATAGATTATTTCCTTATGCAAACAGTTTCATGTCTCTGTTTAGTGGTCTTCGTATTCTTGCCCCAATATAATCCACACGAATCAGTCTGCTAGTTGCGGTTGCAACCGAACCAGTTTTTCCTATCAAGCAACCTGGATTGAGGTAGTCTGTAGTGGCTGTGGGATACCTAGCAGAATTTGATGGTGCTGCTGTTCCGCCAGAAACACCAGCGGTGGTGTCATTAAGAATTTCCCAAGTAGTGGTAATGGTTCCGCTAGTATCTCTTTCCACACACATATAAGTTCTGTATATGGTGCTTGTGGAAAAAGCAACACCTGTATTAATTCTTTCTTCTGCTCCATCGTTTCTAAACACTACTTGAAATGTGGTTTCGTTGAGTGTTCCATTGTAAACTCTGTTGAAATAGATTCCATCATTTGGGATAACATTTGTCCAAGTGTCTGCAAAACCTATTCGGGTGTCTGTTGTTTGGGATGTTACATCAGTGTCAGTCATAAACCGACACTCCAATTCGTACTTGGTGATATAGCCAGTGCTTGGGGTTGGTATTCCAGGTAAAAGGCTTGCGTGCAACAAACCTCCTGCGTATCCTGTGGTGTTTGAAGTTGTTCCTGTGATAAAGTTTATTACTCCATTACACTTATCAAATCCGTAACTGGTAGTGCTGGTTGTGCTTATTGTGAAAGCACCACCGTTCGCGTTTGCACCCAACCATTCGCCTTGTGCTATGGACGAGGAAAAGTTGTTGCTTGTAAAATCCGTGAACGCAACAAAGTCGCTTTGTGCTGTGGAGCCTGAGCGGGACTCGTGCCTTTGCAGGAATACACTTTGGTTTTTTATTGTGCCTGTTGCACCATTAAAGGAACCAACTCCAATAACTGCACCTGTTGAGCCGTTAAAACTGTTTACTAGATTTGGTGCAAAAATATTTGAAGAAAATGTTGCACCGCTAGCACTAACTCCTCCACTCATGGTGACAAGACCAGTGAATGTAGCACCTTCGGTGGTTTTTACTCGTATACCACCCTCTTCTTCAATAATCAATTCCGCAGTAAGACCCGTGGAGTAGCCACCTACAGATACGAATGGAACAATTGTGTCAGCCATTGGATTCCCCTATTACACAGGTATTACAGTTTCCACAACTTTGAATGTGGTGTTGGTGTTGATTGGTGTTGCTCGCAAACGCAGAACTTTACTCCCACCTGCAACAGTTGCTATGGTTGTGGTGTACGAAGAACACAGACTTGACCCCGAGCGAATCAAGCCGTATTGGGTGTTGTAGGTGTTGGTTCCGTCGTGAATAGCAATTATTTTGAGTGCTTCGTATCCGCTAGAGTGTGAAGCCTGCACAAAAAACTCAACGCTTCTGTTGATGTCTGCTAAACCGCCACCATCATACACCTCTACGCTTGCAATAATTTGATTGGCGGCTGTGGTTACCAAAGCGGTGCTTGTTGTGTCAATAAGTGCAGCAGCAGCACCAATTACCACGCTACCAGTCGCTACGACGGTTCCTGTTGCAATATTTGTTGTTGAAATGGATGGGTTAAGTGTAATCAATCCACTCTGGTCATCAACAGTAATGGCTGTTCCGTTGCCTGCACCGCCCCAATCACCAATATAGGTGATACTGTATGCGCCGTCACCGTTTGCACTGGAGTTTAGATACAGAGTTCCACCCACTCCTCCTGTAGTGGATAAAACAGAATCAGTCTGTAATCCTGATGAGAATACTGTGTTAGCAGAGAATGTGCCGCCTGCGGATGAAATTCCTGCTGTGAATATGGTAAGACTACTGAATGTTCCGCCTGCTGAAGATATTCCTGAATTGAATGAGTTCAGTGCGGTGAAGGTGTTGGTTCCACCCACCGTGACACCTGTGACTGCACCTGTTAATCCGTTGAATGACTGCACACCAATATTGGTAATAGTAACCGCACCAGTAGCCGCACTAATACTGATACCTGTTCCTGCCGCTGCGGAAGACACACCTTGAACCGCACCTGTGAGTCCGTTGAATGATGTAATATAATTTACAAATGATATTGCACCAGTTTGTCCGTTCCAAGACGAGACACCCTGAATCGCACCAGTCAGTCCATTAAAAGAATGCACACCAGTATTTGAAACAACAACTGCACCTGTGGTGGGAGAGACTAGTATTCCATTACCAGACCCCGATACAGATGATACATCACCACCCGATGAAGCAATAGTAAATGTGTTTCCGCTCTGTGTAATGGTGATATTTGTTCCTGCTGTTATGCCTATCGCACCCGTCAACCCATTAAAGGTGCTGACATAAGACGCAGTGGTTCCCAAGAAACCCGAAGACACCGCAGAGAAATAATCTTTTACCGCACCAAGTGTGGGAATCTGATAGGTCAGTCCTGCGTTAATCCCCGCAGAAGCACCACAAACACCCGCACCCACCCAAACAGGAGTGTTTCCGCTGCCCTTGCCCATCCAAAAAGTATTATTAGAGTGGTTGAAAACTGGCTCACCAAGAGTGAGTCCTGACCCCGATGTTGGATTTACTGTGCTTTTCTTTAGTGAAATTTCAATAGCCATAGGTTTCCTCTACGGTATTTAGGTCATTCCGCAACAGTCAAAAGCCCACCATCCACACTAGAAACCGCGTCGCCTTTTGCCCCCTGTGCACCCGCAGGCACATACAACACAGAAAACCGTTCGCCTTCGTTGGGTACACCACCAGTAGCAGAGCCGTCAGTTCCCGACGACCATGTTAACGAATAGCAAGTTGTTGCACCGCTGTACGCACCTATTCTGCCTATGCTTCCAGTACGATACACGGATATGAGATTTCTGTCCATGCTTTGCAGATACAGAACACCTCGGAAAGCCGCAACTCCAGAACCTGGAATACTTATAAAGAGTTCAAAAATATTTGAACGGTCTATTCCGTGGTAGTCTGTTCCAGAGAAGAACAGGGTATTTGAACCACCGTGTGGTGTAGATATTGAGTGATTTCCTGACACATATCCAGAACCAAAACTAATGCCGCTGTTGGCTGATGGGCCTGTTCCAATAGCGGTGTACAGGTATTGGAATCCGTATGCTCCTGTTACCCCTTGTGGACCTTGTGAGCCAGTTGCACCCGCAGGACCAGTTGGGCCAGTTGCTCCTGTGGAGCCGCCACCGCCAGATATGTTTATTGTGACTTTGCCGCCAACTTTGGTAACAGTTGCGACTCCACTTCCTGTGAAATTGATGCCACGGACATCGGGTGTGATTTTCACCCCATCGTGGTACACAGCCACCTTGCCACCACCACCAGTGGACGCAAGCCAGCCCATGTCTTGTGGAGATACCTTGCCACCACCCAAAATCTTTTTCAGAATACGGTCAAGGCGAGCCTCGTCAATGGCTACAGATTTTTCACTTGGGTCGTAGACTAGTGGGAACTTGGCAGTTAGTAAACCGCTATCGCCTTGTTCACCCTTTTCGCCCCGTTCGCCTTGTTCACCACGGTCGCCCTTGTCGCCCTTTAGTCCCCTCTCCCCCACTCGTCCCGCTTTACCGTCCGCACCCGCCTTGCCGTCTTTTCCGTCTTTGCCGTCTTTTCCTGCAAGCCCTGGAATTCCATGTTCGCCCTTATCGCCTTTAGCACCCTTTTCGCCCCGTTCACCGCGAGCACCGTTTTCGCCACGGTCGCCCTTGTCGCCTTTCTCACCCGTTTCACCACGCTCGCCCTTGTCGCCTGTATCGCCCTTTGGGCCCTGCTCGCCGCGTTCGCCTTGTTCACCGCGTTCTCCTTTCTCGCCACGCTCACCGTCTTTGCCGTCTTTTCCAGGTTCGCCCTTGTCGCCTGGCCACCCGTTCCATCCTGTTTCACCACGGTCGCCCTTTTCACCCCGTTCGCCCCGTTCACCACGGTCGCCTCTGTCTCCCTTTTGTGGAACAAGCCCTGCAATTTCTGAAAGCACAGTAGCCAAGCCCTTGCGGAACTCGCTGAACTGTGCCTCTGTAATGTACACATGCGGTGGCGGTGGAGGGATAAACTCTTCGCCCTCACTCAACACCACGGTTTGTGGTGTGGGCTGCACATACTCAAACAGGGTGTCTACTACACCTGTGTCCGCAGACAGCACCACCGCACGACCGCGTGGGTCAAGAAAGCAATGCTCGCCAAGCCCGTCACCAATTTTCAAAATATACGGATTACTTGCGGCTGCTTGGGTTTGGGAAATGTAAGTAAAGGTGTCACCAATAGAGTAACTAGTGCCCTTGACGCGATGAGTCAGGGTAAACTGCGACCCAAAGCCGTAACGCCCCTCCGAAAACGGCAGGGGCTTTTGTGGCTCTTGCGAGTCTTTAGACTGTGAGAATCGCTTGAACTGTTCCATCCTATTATGTAGGGCGTACTGTTAGTGCCTTCCACGAGTGGGGATACAGGGGTGCAATGATTTCAGAAATTGCTTTGGCGTACTGTTGCACTTCCCACTGTGCGTGTGCGTCAATCCGCTGTGCGTAGATACGGGCAAACGCAGACAGCGAACCTGTCCACCACCATTCCGTATAGGTTCCCTGTGGCAGTACTGCACGAGCCTGTTCAGGAGCAACCCCACGAGCCAACAGGCGGTTGTATGTGTCAAGGGCTTCCAACACCACACGGTTGTAAATCTCGTCCATCTCTGCAACCAGTGGCACATCGTCCACAAAATTGCTGCTGCCTTGTTTGGCTCCATCGGTGGGTGCTGCTCGCCATTCAGGAGTGTAGAACTGCGGCTCGTCTGTGACATAGCGACGAGACACTTCGTTCATAACAAGACCAACTTGATGTTTTCCGAGTTGTGCTCTGATAAAAATTGGAGCCTTGATGCGTAGTGTGATTTGCGGATGGGCAAACGGTGTCCAGTGGTTGTGTTTAGCCAGATACCCAATAAGTTTTTCGTCCTTGCCGCTGAACTCTTCGCTCTCCTTGTTAAAGGACACGCGAGCAGCGTTCACCACAGTCAGGTCGTCTCCCATGTGTGACACATATTCCACATGACCACAGTTCAGTACAGAAATAAAGGTTTCACGAGTTTGCATGGTGGGCTATCCGTAGAATTCGTCGTCTTCGTTTTGCTCGGGGTTCTCGTCGTCGGTTTGGTCTTCAGAGTCAATCTCTTCCAGTTCAAATCCTTCAAGTTCAACTCCTGTCAAGTCTTCAGCGTATTCCACCGCCCGCTTGTACAGTTCAGGGTTGGTGTTCTTTACATACTCTAGAATTGCAAAAGCGTATGCAATAACAGGATGCTTGAAACTGTGTGCGTCTTTGTCGTTGTATTCGTCTTCGCTCATATTACACCCTTTTCCATTGACTCCATTTGAGACGAGCCTCCATACCGCTGCACGAGTATCTATCAATCTCGTCCTGTACTTGTTGTGCGGACTTGCCTGAAAGCACCATATCGTTAATATCTTTTTCTAGAACTCCAGAACCCCACACGCAGACCGTATAGCCGTTTTCAATGGCTTCTCGCGTGGCTTCAACAATTTCTCGGTTACGCGGCTCGTTGTCCAAAACAACAACCACATCCCTGAAACGAGACACCACATCTCCCAACTCGCTGCCTGCAAAAGCAATACCATTATCCAAAAATACAGAATCAATCGGGCCTTCTGTTGCGTAAACTCGCCGTGAGTAATCAACTGTGTCGCCTCCAAAAAACATTCTGCCGTCCTTGGCGAACTTCACGGTAATGTATCGTATAGCACTCTTGGAGCCTCCAACGGCTCGTCCTTGCACTCCAAGCAGTTCTCCGCTCTTGTTCAGGAACGGAATGACGATACGCTCGTCATTAGGAACGGTTGTATATGTAGGGTCAATGCCACGAACCCAATCACCAAACGATTCGCAAAAATAGAATCGGTCTAGGCGGGGAATGGCTCGCCCTGTGCAGTACCGATGGGCAGCATGGGCAGCATCCAATTCTGAAATACGCGGAAGGGTTATCCGTATTGCCTTTTGTGCAATAACTGTTTCGTCAGGCTTGGTGTAGTTGGAGTGCCCGTTCTCGCCGTTACGCCACCGCTCTAGTGCGTACTCACGACACAGCACAGGAGCCACAATCTCCAAGAACTTGTACATGGTGTGCCCAATACCGCAGTTGTGGCACTTGTAGTAGTAGTCGTTCTTCTTGGGAAAGAAAAACCCACGAGCCTTGTTCTTGTTCTTTTGTGAATCACCACACAGAGGGCATCGTGCGTTTGCCAAATTGGCACTCTTCCACTTGAACTTTTGTAGTTGTGGCGACACCAAGTTAATGTATTTTTTGTCAATCAGGATAGACATTTAGAAATTCCAATCGTCTGTGCCACCGCCACCAAACTTTTTGGCAAAGTCACGCTTGCCGTAGCCGCTGCCGAAACCTTCTTCCTTGGTGGTAGCCGCTTGGGACAACTCCTCAAACTCTTCCTTCTTTACATCGTAGAACTTCATCTTGGCGTAGTTTAGCCCCACAATAAACTTTTTGTTTGCAGCCTTGGTGTTGTAGCGATTCTTTAACTGCTTCACCATAATCTGCCCTGCCTTTTCCAATTCTTCAGTTGTAATGAGTGCTGCCATGAAGTCTGCGGTATGGGGCAGACCAAACGACTCTGAAGTATCGGTGAGTTCCACATCGGTGGACGAGTATCCTGAACGGTTCACCTGTGTGGCTGTGAACAGGGGCACATTCCGTTCCATTGCAAGCCCACGCAACTCTTCTGCAATAGCCTTGATGTAACTGTACGAGTTTACATTGCTGCCACCGCTCTTGAGACGAGACGACGAGCAGATGTTGATGTAATCAATAAACACAATGTCAGGCACGAAGCCCTTCTTTAGTTTAAGTTCGTCCAGTAGAACCCTGAAGTGGTTAGCATTTGCCACCGAAGTGGGGTACTCCTTGATAATGAGTTTGCCGCTCACCCCACGAGTTGCTGCCTGCAACCGCTTCTCGTACATCTCCAACGGCAGGTCATGGAGTTCATCCATCGTGATGTCCATGATGTTTGCGTCGATGCGTTCCGCAATACGCTCTTCTGCCATTTCCAGTGTCACATACAGCACATTCTTGTTCTGCATGAGACAACACGCAGCGTGGTGACACATGAACAGGCTCTTGCCTACACCTGTGCCTGCCATGATGACATTAAAAGTCTTGGGAGCCACGCCGCCCTTGGTGATAAGATTAAACATCTCCAAGTCAAACGGAATCTTGTCTTCTTCACGGTGGAGCACATCGTATCGCTCCTCGTAGTTTTCAAGGTAGTCGTGACCAATATTTGTATCAAACGAAACCGCTAGGGCTTTGCTCAAGATGTCAGGCAGGGCATTGGGTGTACGCACCTTGTCCTTGCCGTCAATAATATGAATAGATTCAAGAATGGCATTGTAGATGGCTTTGTCCTTGCAGAACTTCTCTGTGGTGTCTAGCAGCCATTGGGTGTCCTGCTTGTCACTCCTGCACACCGTGTCCACAAGTTCTCTGCACCGCTTGATTTCGTCTTCGGTAAGAGCCTTGTCGCCTTCCAAAGAGATAAGGAGGGCTTCCTTGGAGGGAACCCCCTTATACTTCTCAATGAATCCCTTGATTTCACGGAACACCGCACGATCAGGGCGATTGGCAAAGTACTCTTCCTGAAGGAATGGCACAGTCTTCTTGCAGAACTCTTCGTTGTTGATTAGCCCTGCAATAACTGTTTGTTCAATCGTACTCATTTATTCCTCCGTATCGGTTTCACTCACACTCTGCGGCTCGTCCTTGCCGTAACAGAACTCCTTCTGCACAGCAACCTCTAGACGCTCCATGACTTCCTTGGTAAAATACTTTTCAGGGTTCTTAATGATTTGGGACTCAAACGCAGTCTTGCCGCCACCCACATCAATCTTGGTAGACACCTTGTTGAAGATGCCGTACTTGATGGCAATGTCTAGCAGCCCGTAATACGGATTTAGCCCTGTTTCAAAGTTCAACTGCACATCCACCATCTTGTTTTCCTTGGTCTTGCGACTCTTGTAGGTCTTGCAGTGGATGATATTGCCTACCACCTCGTTGTCCACCTTGTCCTTCTTCTTGGACAGGTAGATAATGGTGGACGCAGCGTACTTGAGTCCTGCACCGCCACCCATCTCCTTGGTTGGCACATACGCACCCACCACATCGTAGGTGTGATTAGTCATAATCATGGGAATGCGAGCGTGTCCCAACTTGATGGTAAGCACGCGAAACGCAGCCTTTACAACCTGTGCACGAGTCATGTCACGGGTGTTCTTGCCTTCTGCGGTGTCGTTCATTTCCTTTTCGGTGCTCAACATGCCTAGCGAATCCAACACAATCATCATGCGTGGACGCTTGGCTTCATCGGTTTCCAAGTACTTGTCAATGGCTGAAATGCACTGATGACGGAACTCCTCCACCGTTGCAACAGGTAGAACCGCAACACGCTGACGGTCAATACCACGAGAGTCCAACATCTCACTGGTAATGGCTTGCTCTGAATCAAAATACAGCACCATGCTGTTGTCGCCTGCGTTCAGGAACTCACGCACCACATTCAGGGCAAAGTAGGTCTTGCCTGTGGCTTGCTCGCCTGCTAGTGCCACAATCTTGTTGTCAGGCAATCCGCCGTACAGCGAACCACTCACAAGTGCATTAAACGAGTACGAACCTGTTGAAATGTACGATTGGGTATCGCTGCCGTCTAGTCCTTCAATCGCAATCTTGCCGTACTTGTTTCCCGATGCCTTTAGAATGTCCTTCAGATTCATTTGCCTAATGCCTTTCGTTGTGTGTCAATAGTTTCCATCTCACGGATGTGGTCTTGTAGTATAACCGAAGACGAGCCTTTGTCAAGCATCAATCTCTTTACTTCAGTTTGCAACCACTCCTTCCTCTCACGAAGGAGGTTGCAAATGTACTGTTTATTTAATTCAGTAATTGCCATCTCAAGTAGTCAACTTGAGCGACGGAACCGCCATCTCCTTGGTAGGCACGACGAGTCCTGAACCAAAAGCACTGCTGTACTCGTTGGCTAGGTCGTCCATTGGTTCTGCGGTAAACAGCACGGCATCCTTGGGAATCTCAAATCCCTGATCCTGCTTGACTGAAGCCATCCACGGCACAATGGCAAGGCTTGCGCCCTGACCGTTGCGACCGGACACAGGAATAAGCATGCACGGATTCTTTAGATGATATCCCGTGATGTTCTCACCTGTAAACTTTTCGCTCACCTTTGCAATAATCTCTTCACCGCTACGCATCTTCAAAATTAGTGTTGACATTTCAAATCTCCATTGTAAGGGGTTACTGTATCTATCAAGACTCCGAAACGAAATCCAAAACTGACTTATTATTTTGTCTATGTGAGTTCACATTTTTAGAATTTATGTTTACCACATCCAATTTAAAGTCAGGTATGCTGTTGAGCAAATAATATTTGCCGTCTTTACCTTGTTGTTTCCACACCAAATCAGCGTGTTTTGGGTATCCTGTATTCCATTCAACTGTAGAATTTTTTAGTTCACGCTTGGCTGTTTTGTTCAGGGGCATGATGTATCGAAACTGCTTACCTTTGACTCTGCGTATACCTTTTATGTGCATGAAATCAGGAGTCAGCCAAAACACTTTAGATTTGCCTAATAGTTTTGCATTCTCTGCACACAAAGACTTTGATGTTCGTGGGTGAATTTTCTCTCCGTCTGCTCCGATATACACATCAGTCCAAATGAAACCTCCGTACAGAAAGTTTGCAGACTGATACACATATCCAGGTTTCCCAACAATTCCGTCAGCCCATGTGTACAAAAACTTTTTGTTGGGTGTGTGTATTTTCATCCATCGAATCACGCCTGAAAGCATTTGTGACTCTGAATTTCTTGGCATATCAGGAGCCATACACATCTTGCCAATTTCGTAGTAGTCCGCAGAAGTACAAGACGGAAACAGTTTTTTGATTGTGTGTAGTGGTTGTGTTCCCCACCCAAGAGTCAGAACGCCAACAAGAGTTTCCCCGTTATACACACCAAGGTAGTGTTTGGTGAGGCGAGGCATAACCTTGGAGTAGTGGTGTTGTTGTACAAAGTCCACCGCTATCGCTTTGGGTATCTCTGTTATTTGAAACGAATACTTCATGCGTTCGCCGTTGTATTTATCCCGTACTCACACGAAAAGTGATTCTAAAGTACTCTCTTGTTCAGTTTTCCATCCAATCGCATTTGTAATACTGCGGAGTGGTTCAAGAAATGCTTTATCAAATTGCATTTCCCAATTCACATATTTTGTTAGACCGAATTCAGGAGGCAGGGTAGTCGTAAAACCAACCACATGCTCGTGAATAGGATTAGGAGTCTTCAAATAGATAAACTTAATCTTTTCGCCTTCGCCAATAATCCTGTACTTCTTGCCCAACTTTTGCTTACGCACCAAGTGGTTGTGGAGCAGGGCGGCTTTCACCGCAATAGGTGTGGATTTACGATATACGCATTGTGAGTCTTTATACCCGTCCAATCCGTTTGCAGAACGGGGAAACGCCATTGATTCAGGAGGCAGGGCTTTGAATTCTTCACGAGTGCTTTTCACAAATGCCTGTAGTGTAGTCTCGTCTTGCAGCAGCACCATCTCAACGGCTTTCTTTAGAACTTTACGAACCCACGCAGGAGTACTGGAACGGGTGGTTTCAATACCCATGATTTTGAACTTGGGGGTCTTGTACTGCACACCCTCGCTGTTCCACACCGAAAGCATGTACCGCTTCTTGGCAGTCCACACACCCTTCTGTGCAATCACTTCCCGCCCCATTACCATCTTGTTGCTGTACGCATTCATTACATCCGCAAGACTGGCAAACTCTTTGTCAATAAACGGCTGCAAGATGCGGTCGCAGAAACGATTCAAAAAGTCCACAACCTTTTCAGGTTCGTGCTCGCCCTTGAACGACTGCTTGACTGCTTCACCCAATCGCAAGTACACAGAGTCGGTGTCGCTTGCAATCACATAGTCTTGCCCATCCGTCTTGAATATCTTGTTTAGATACCTGTTGAGTGCTTCGCCAATCCATTGAATGCTTAACTGCCCCGACAGGGTAATAGCCTCTGCAAGTGCCACATCAAAGAAACGGAAGTACTCGTTACCTAACCAATCGCACCGTAGGCAGAGTTCAGTTGGATTTTTCTAACCAACTGAAAATTACGATATTTTGAGATATCGTATTCTGTCTGCCTACGAAGCGATTGCAATTCCTCCGTAGTCATTTTTGAGTAATTTGTTGACATAACCATCCTTTTGAACGACCTCTGTTTGGTGTAATACCATTCTTACTGGTTTTCCACAATGTAGTATACGCTAAATTTCTACTGATGCAAAATTCTTCCAATCTATTTGTTTGGTGTTCTTTTCCACTTGGGTCTATAATTTTAAACCAAGAAGATAGAGCATCTCTCATTTTTGATTTGTTTTTTCTCCAATGGTTTTTTGATTTTTTACTGATGATTTTCTTAAACGATGATGGTCTTGTAGAACCATTATTTTTTTCTGTTGCTTTTTTTAGATTTGTAATTGCTATTTGCTTGTATTTGTATGGATTCATGCTTTTTGTTTTTTTAACAGCAGATACACATTTCCTGACAGTTTTTGGGTTTTTCATGGCATTGTTTTTGCCAAGATTTATTCCCATTTTGTTCACATAGTCCCATCCACCAATTCCTCCTGTTTTTATGTTGTAACAGGAAGGATTGTTTATATGTTCTGCTATTATCTTTTGTTCTTGTTCATACATTTCTTCTCTTGATGAACACATAGATAGTATTTCTTTTTTGAATGCTTCTTTTCCATATTTTTCTATGGCTTTGTTTAATACTGTCCCACTGCCAAGATAAGAGTCGTTTTCGTTGTCTGTTTCATGTGCACCGATGTAAAACTTTTTGTTTATCTTGTTGGTTGTCTTGTAAATTAAATACTTTCTCATAATTTCCTCCGAAAGTATTTATAACCAATGGCACTTACAAACTAAAGTATCCCTCTCTTTTTTAGTTCCTCTTCTATTTCCACTAATTTCTTCTCTGATTGAAGCATCAATTGCTTGAACCGCTTGCGTTCCTCGTACATGATTTCCATGAGTTCAGGCAGGAACCCGTGACGGTCTTTGCGGAACGCCACACCGTTGGCAGCAATAGACAGTTTGCTCTGTTTGGCGTGGTTCAAGTATTCCGCAGGGTCAAGAAACGCGGTGACAGGCTCGCCACGATTCCTGCTCAAGATGGAGTCGGGTGTAATATTGTTCCGCTTCCACAGGGGGCTAGCGTCTTTGGTTTCAGGTGAAATATTGTACTGCATGATAAGATGTGGGTACAGTGAGTTCAAGTCAAAACTCACCACCCAATCGTGCATTCCCACAAGGGGGTCTTTCACATACGCACCCGCGTACTGTTCCTTCTTTTCCGCTTCACGCTTCTGTGGAACCACCATGCCCTTGCTCATCAGGTGGTGATGAATAATGGCATCCCATGTGCGAACCTGTGAGAACACATCCTCAAAGTTTACTCGGGCAGAATACGCAAGAGCAACCGCAAGGTCAAGCAGTTTTAGTTTCTCTTCCAGTTTGGCAACCAGTTCCACATCCTTGTAGTTGTACTCCATGAACTTTTGGAAGTTCTGTGTGTAGAACTCTTGCAGGGTTTCGTACTCGCTATACGACAACTTTTCCTCGCCCAACTCCACCGAACACACATGGTTGAGTGAGTACGACTCTTGCTTCACATAGGTAAACTTTAGGTACAACTCCAAGTAGTCAAGGGTGGACACGCCACCAATAGTAAACACCCGTTGGTCGCGTCCCATTCGGTTCACGGTGGTTTCACGCAGCCGCCCCCACGGTGAAAGGGCGTTTGCCCACTCGTCCGCAATCCAATTCATGCGAGCCACCATGTACGGAATATCAAAGAATCGGATGTTCCATCCTGTCACAATGTCAGGGTCTTCGTGCTTCCAAATCTCCACGAATCGTCGGAGCAGCGACTCCTCATCGGCAAAGCACTCTGCTTCCACACCTTCCAGTGTGAAATCACCAAGCCCAAGCACATAGGTCTTGCTGCCCACCGTGAGGGTAATAGCAATGATGCGTTCGGTTGGGGAATCAGGCGACGGGAAGCCGCCGTCGCACGAAGTCTCAATATCCAAGTACGCCACACGCAGACGGGAGAAGTCGTACTCTACTTCGTGCGGAAACTCTTTATACAAGTACTGATATACGAAACTTGTGTTGCCGTACACTTCAAAGTTGCTGACATCCTTGTACTGGTCAATAAACTGCCGTGCTTCGTGAACCCCTTCAAAAGTAATGGGTTCCACGGGATTGCCGTAGATGGTGGTGAGTCCTGTGTGTTCTTTAGATTTGATATACAGCGTTGGGCAGAACGGCACGGCTTCGTGTACACGACACCCGTTTCGCCATCCGCGATACAGCACATTCTTGCCACGAAGGTCAACGCTTGTATAGAAGTCCATTATGTTCCTGTTAGTTCTTTGATTCGTATTAGTGACTTGTCAAAATAGTCTTTATTCAATTCGCAACCAACGAAGTTTCTGTTGGTGTTGTGTGCGGCTATGGCAGTTGAACCACTTCCGCTGAAACAGTCTACCACAGTTTCTCCAGTTTTGGTATAGGCACTTATGAGTCTTTCCAATAAAAATATCGGCTTCTGTGTTGGATGCCAATTAACATATTCTTTGCTCATTGTGTGATTATTTTTTTCCCAAACATCTGTCGGTATCTTTCCAAGTGGATTATTAGCGGCAGTCTTACGAACATTTGTTTTTACTTTATAGGGTATACGAACAGCATCAGCATCAAACAAAAAATCTTCACCTTTACTATACACCAACAAATCTTCGTGTTTTCTCGCAAATGATTTCTTGCTTCTCCCACCCCAATCGTAGTGCCAAATAATCCAATTCTGATATGTTAGTTGGAGTTTATTGAGAACTTCAAGTTTGTACTTCAAGAATGTATCTGTCTTGGTTGTTCCCCAAACACAAAAACACCGATTTGGTTTTAGGACACGAAAACATTCTCTACTCCATTCGTGACACCAATCAAGATATTCTAATTCACTACCCCACTGGTTGTCCCAATCATTCTTAACAATTTCAAAGTAAGGGGGGTCAACAAGAATCATATCCACAGAATTGTCCTGTAGAGACGATAAAAACTGTAGGCAATCCTCGTTTTTTATCTTGTTGTTTGTTTCCATTATCGTTCCACCATTGCAATCCAATCCTGATGAACCAAGTCCTTGCCATCATACCCGCGACCAAGATTCTTTGTCAAGTCCCATATCACCTTGTCGCCTATTTTAATGTCTTCGGTCAGGTCGGGGCCAATATCCACAACTTCACCCCATACCATTTTGCAAGTCACCTTTTCGGTGTAAATAATTCCTGCTTCGGTGGTTTTCTGCCCACCTAGTTTGGTTGCGACTAGTGCCCATTTTCCGATTGGCTTGAGTTTCTTTTTCATTTACTGTTTCCTTGTGCGTCCAACAACCACTCGTCTAACCCTTGGAGAGAAACACTCTCGCCGCATTTTGTATTCAAATATGTACTTTCAAATTCTTGGTGAGAAATAATAGAGACATTAGGATAGATACGCTTCATGTGCTGTCTGAATTCTTCACTTAAATAGTAGTCTTTCCAATACCATGCCGCATCCAATCCTGCTAACACAATTGTAGCACATCTGTAGCCGCCGTCCACTACCATCTGCTGCAATTTCATAATTTCAAAAGGAATCTTTTCTTCAGCCGTGCCTTGAACTTCTTGATACTTTAAACTAAGCAGTTCATCGCCGTTCAGAAGAATGTCAACATAATGCTTTCCACCATTACGCTTCTTGCCAACATATACGCCCCGTTTATTTGTATTTTTTGCTACTGTGTGGGTGCTATAGTTTTCGAGAAGTCTTCGTACTTCTTCTTCGTAGTTGGTTCCTGTTTTGGTGTTTCGTTTACTCATTCCGTAAACAAATTTTCAAGAGTGTTAGGCAGATATCCTTGTCTATTATTTGTTGTTGGGCAAAGATACAACAGCAGTTATACTGCCATCGTCCTCCTGTTCAAGTCGCACTACGGGAAGGTACACCACGCCACCCATCAATGGGTCGGTGTACGCTTTAACATTGATTTTAACATCAATGCCTGCTTCGGTGGTTTTCTTCTTGCCACCACCAACATTTTGCATTTCAATCCATTCTCCGATAGGTCTTAAATTTTCGCTCACCTTAACATCCTTTCTAAAGTATTAGGTACTTCTTCAGTAATTCGTGCTTCTGCAATCCGCACATATTCAGGATTTAGTTCGGTTCCAATGTACTTGCGTCCGTTGTTGAGTGCCACTACAGCAGTTGTGCCGCTGCCTGTAAACGGGTCAAACACCGTGCATGGAACAACCTCTGCATCTGAACAGTTACAAGTCTTTTCCCAACCATTCTCTACGGCTCCTTCCCCCCAAGTAAGAAGAGTGTATCCCTTCTTCTTAAACTGTGTTCTTCTTCCGTTACTGATGGGGATATCGTTCCATTGCTCGGTGTGCTTGTCTCCTTCAACAGAGATGCGATAGTCACCACCGTTAGCCTCAAGCCAAAGAACCGTCGCACTATCTTCGGGAGTTAGTGTAACACCTTTACGCTCAATAGGCTCAACAGGCTCCAAGTTCTTTGTTGGTTTGGAAGTTTGCCTTTTCCAAGGAGTTCCACATTTTGAACAACATCCGTGTTCGCTGCTTCCTGCCAAGATGCAAGGCAGAATCAAGTCCTTGGGATAGGTAGCAAAGTGAGCACCCTTGTATGCCTTGGTAGTCACAGTCCATACCGAACGCTTGTTACGCTTGCCGTCAGAAGCCCACACACGGTCAGGTTCCAGTGCAGGGTCACGAGCACCCTTGTCCTCGGGCTGTGTGCGGTTTTTATTTCCAGGAGCATGAGGCTTGCCTACTGCTGCTTCTTTTATTGCTTGGTGGTCGTAATAATACTTTGGTTGTTTGGTCAACATGAAAATGTACTCGTGAGACTTGGTGCAACGGTCAGTCACACTTTCAGGCATGGGGTTGGGCTTGTTCCAAATGATGTCTTGTCGTAGATACCACCCATCGGCTTGCAGAGCAAGTGCCACACGCCACGGAATACCAATCAGGTCTTTGTGCTTGAGTCCGCTCTTCTTGGCTCCTGCCTTGCCCTTTTGTGACACGCCCTTGTAGCCGTCTGCGTACTTAATCTTGCCGTATGCGGGAGTAGCACCGCCCATCTTACGCAACTGCTCCATGCCGCCGCTTGTGGTGGCATACGAATCGCCAAGGTTCAACCACAGGGTTCCGTCGTCACGCAGGATGCGACGAGCCTCACGAAATACCTCCACCATTTTCTGCACATACTGCTCGGGAGTTTCTTCACACCCAATCTCTTCGCTGCCGCCGTCGTAGTCCCTAAGCCCGTAATACGGAGGAGATGTAATAATAGTGTGGACGCACCCATCAGGCAGCGTCTTCATGCCGGTGATGCAGTCGCCTAGTATAATTTGGTGAGTACTCATCAATATTTTGTTCCACGCACAAAGAACTGCTCTTCGTATTCTTCAAACCCAAAGCACTCCCTAGCATACTGTAGAATGATGTCTTTGTCAAACTTGTTGCACGAGTACACATCAAGTGTAATAAATCGTTTGGGTTCCATTGAGTGAATCTGAATTCCACTTTCAATCAGCGGAACCCAACCACTAACGCCTGCCTTGTCGGGATACAGTTCCCTTCCGTTCTGTGTTGGCCCGTGCATCACCACAGGTTGGCTCATTCGGGTCATGCCAATCTTGTCTACAACCCGTTCAAGAAAACGGTAGTGTAGTTCCAAGTCATCGGCTGCTCCAACGCGACAACTGTACATGTCCAAGTAATACGAATATCCAAACGGTTTACTTTCCATAATTATTTTCCTCGTTCTTTAGGATACTGCTTGGGTGGATTACGCCCCTCAAACTCCCGCCGCAACTTCTTGGTTTCGGCTTTGGTAGCACCCAACACAAAAGCGTACTTGTGCTTGCTGGGCATCTGAATCTTTTGGGATTGGCTCTGCTTGGTCTTGCTGTGGGCACGAAGTTGTGCTTCCACCCCCGCAGGCACATTCTCCCACAACATGCGTTGGTCGTTGTTCCAATCCCGTTCCCACTTGATGCCCAACTCTTTGGCGTATTTCTTGTACGCACTACGCACACGGAAAAAGCGGTCGCTTACAACCTTGCCTGTGTACGGATTGATGTACCGTGTGGTGGTTCCTGACTCCTGCCCCAAGTAGTACCAGTTACACGCTTGGTAAATGGTTCCCAACTCTTTGGCAGTAGGGTCAGAGTACGCGGTGAACAGGCGATATGGTGTATTCTTCACCATCCACCCACAGCACCACATAAGGAATGAACTTGCAAGATTCTTGGGACTCCACGACACACACGCACCACGGCTAACCAACCGCTCTAGTGTTTTGGTGTCTTCACCCAACAGTTTGGAAAATGCGTTGGGCATGTTCATCAGGATGACTCCTGCCATGATGTCTTTGCCAATCAGCCCTTGATTGGGGTCGTGGTAGTACGCACCAAACCAGTGTGTGGTGTACTGTGACAGGTTGCCCAACCACTCGTGTCGCTTAATGAACGCTACGGCTTGGGCACGGTCTTGGGGAGTTGTTAGCGGTCGGAATACAAAATCAGAAACCCGAAGGGCTTGTGCAGCGGCTTCGGTTAGTCCTGCGGCTTTCAGGTCGTCTTCGCGGTTGCGTAGACGAATATCGTATTGCCAGCAGTGGTCTTTGTTGTATTCCCGCAGACACGGGTTTTCGGTTTCACTCACACTAACTCCATTACTTTTGTTTTGAACCCCTCCAAGCGGTTCAAGAAAGCAGTCTTTACCCTTTGGTCTGTAAGACCACTAGCAATACTGTTTCCCTTGTTAGTTTTCTCTTGTAGATAGGTAGTCTGTGCTTCCTTTTTGGTTGCAAAATAACCAATCCACTTATCATTTTTCTTTCCGCAACCACACTTTGCTCGCCAAGGCTTCTTTCTATTGGGAAAATATTTGACTCCAATATCTTCTGTAATTTTTTGAGGAAAGAAGTTGTTCACTACTTTAGGAACAATCAAGCAAGTTTCGGGGCTGTATACCCGATTTCCTTCCACTAGCAAATCCTTGTCTAATTCAACACCGTCTTCGTTCCAATACAGTTGAACAGTAGCCCAAGCAGAAAATTTTGTGAAAGAAAACCACTCCTCTGTAACTGAACAATCCACATAAGCCTGATTCCGTCCATCGTTCTTTGGGCCATAACACCGGTCAAGCATGGCTTTCCAAGTGCTGTAGACAGGACACAGAACTTGTTTTCCGTTATTTCTGCCTGTTACAACATAGTTGGCATCGTTGACACCAACCCCGTAAACAAGTTTGGGAGACTTGAGTTTGTTGAATGCCATTACTTGAGTGCCTTCACAATCTTGTTCCAGTACTTGGCAGTCTTGGGGTTGGTGTTTCCCCGCGGTCCGCCGTTATGAATACGAGCCAACTGCTCCACACTTGCACCTTTGGGAGCGTACCGACACCAATACGCCCACACAATCCGCTCCGAGTACGCCTTGTCCATACAGTCGCGGTACGAGCCACCAATAGACGGGTCGTACTCCACAGCGTCACGCCAATACGAGTACCAAATCTGATACGGGCCAATCGCCTTGCCACCGTCACCAATCAGGTGCTTGCCACGACACGATTCCACGGTGTACATGGCATCCAGTAGACGGGCAGTAGGCACAGAGGGCGGAACCGCAAGAGCAGCAGTCGCAATCAAAGTAGAAATCACAGGAGAATCCTTTCACGGCATTCAAGTAGTGCCAAGTCTTTGGCTTTGGCTTCCAGCATGACATCGTATTCACGCACGGTGTCCAACACAGGTATTTCTCCCTTTATGTAGTCCGAGTGGGCTTGAGGACGAGCACCATCACGAGATTCCGAGTAGTGTACTTTAGGAATTTCACAGAAGCCGTCCCAAGTGCTGAATGCCATCTTGGCAGCGTCTTCAAGGGTTTCACGCTGACAGAAGCGGTGGTGGTGCACATCCAACACCAACTTCAAGCGGTCACAACGCGACCACAGGATTTCGTACAGGTCGCTCATGCTCCACATGGACGGCTTGTCGTCGTTCTCCACCGTGAGGCGAGCCTGTACACGGGGCGAACACTCGCGGAACCTGTCCACGAATCGTTTGGCAGCGTCAGTCTTGTCGCCGTAAGTGCCGCCCACATGAATATTGATGGCAAACTCGTCACCGTAACCCAACAGGTCTGCAAGCAGCGAGTGCATCTCCAAACACAGAATACTTTTATCTGCAATGTCGTGGTCAGGCGATGCCAAACAGGTGTACGGGCCAGGATGACACGATAGCCGCATCCCCTCGCTCTTGGCGTACTGCCCTGCGGCAGCAAGGTTGGCTGTGACTGCTTCGTGGTGGTGCAGAGACAAATCGTGCAGGGTGTACTTCAGGGTGGGATGGTCCATGAACGGAAACACGCCGCTCCCAATACGGAAGAACCGAATTCCATTTGCGGCATTCCATTGCAGAATAGGCAAAAGGTCTTCGGTATTGCGAACAGCAAGTTCTCCCACCCGCTCCATAGTAAACCTGTCCATACGCAGAGTACGGTCGGTGAAAACCCTGTCCTTTGGCTTGCGTCCGTGTGCAAGCGACAAGTTTTGGCAGGCGTAGCCAAGGTGGCGAATCATGCCTCTACTATACCACAACCTGTGCGGATGTCAACCAGTTATTGGGACTGTTGAATATTATAATTGGTGTTTTGATTTTTTAAATCGTAATAATACGAATCGTCGTCTCCGTTAATCACCCAACGGTCACTGGCGGCTTCGCATCGGAACACTTTATCGTCAACCTTAAAATCTGGATTCTCGGGGAAAGGTTTAGTGACAAAGGACATATGTTTCCAAAATATTCTATTATTTGGTTGTAGCGTGTAGCAGCCGTTATCCAACTGTATCATGTGTAGGCACTTGTATTGTGTTGGTTCGTCACTGTACGGATTGTCGTACCAATCAAAAGTCATCATGTAATTGCCCCACAGTTCTTGTTTGTCTTTAAAAACTGTTTTTACTCTTGATGCTTTCAAATAATCGTAAACAACCGCTGTGCAATTAACAGAAAAGCAGTCCCACAATTGCAGATAATCTAAAGGCATTTGTGGTGCTGTTTCTTTGTGACACAACATGTGAACAGGAACTCTGCTTCGGACAAGCCCATCATCGGTTAGAACATGAAACAGTAGTGCCCTGTCAGGATTTGATTGAGCAGCAAACACAGTAACTTTCACAAATTCACCAATGTGAGCCTTGTGTTGGTACATGTGCTCTTTTCTCATGTAGCAATAAAAATGTGGTATATTTTGGTTTAGCATAAGAGAATCATTCAATCACGAGAGTCTTTGTCTTTCAGGTATGCAGCCAGCAGCACCATGTAGTTTATTACATCCACACAGGTGTCCATGAATGACTCGTCCTGTACATTCATCTTGCCTGCGTGAATAAAAGACGACAGGCGACTCATCTTGTCGGTGAGACGCACCATGAAGCCTTGCTCGGTTTTACAGATGCCCATAGACTCCACGCGGGTAAAGTTGGCAAACGGTTCCACGCCGTCCTTGCCTGCGTAGTCGCGGTTCTTCAGGCTCATCAGGTCACGAGCAGCCTTGCACAGTTCCGCATGAAATGCCAGTAGTTCGTCTCGGGTCATGGGTTTACTCCTGTGCTGCCAAATCCGCCGTTGCGGGTTTCACGATACGGACGGTCTTGCACCCACTGGATATCTGTGGGAACGCACCGCACCAGTTCGCCCTGACACAGCCGCATGTTGTCGGTTATGAGAATCTCTCGTGCACCGCTGCCTGCACTAATGTTGCTTACCATTACAAGCAGTTCGTTGGTGTAATCGTGGTCAATCACACCTTCAGAGTTGGTAAGCACCAGTCCGCTCTTCAAGGCTAGCCCGCTGCGAGCGTGTAGCCGCACAGAGTACCCTGCGGGAATGTCTAGAATCAGCCCTGTGGGAACCAGTACACGCTGACCTGGAAATATCCACACCTTGCGTTCGCAGTTGGTGACATCGACCTTCTTGTTTTCAGGTAGCCCTGATGTGCCTTCGTAGTAGTTGATGTGTTCAGGGTGCAGCCGTGCGTGGATATCAAAACACGCAGAGCCTTCGGTGGCAAACTTGGGCAGCACAGGATTAGTATCGGGTAGGGCGTAAACGCCTAGTCTTTGCACGGTGTCATACATGATGAATCTCCTTTACAGGGAGTGTACACTACACTAAAAGAATGTCAAGCGGACTGTTTGTATATTACTGTTTGGTCTGATTTTTTAATCACTATTCCAAGCCCTTGGTCTTGTTTGTACACATCAGTGTCGGTTGCTTGATTTACGAGTATGCCATTAGGTTTTGGTCGGATAGTAATTTTGTTTGGGCTTTTGATAACCAATTTATTTTTGGTGGTTTTTATCCCCTCGTCAATATTGGCGGTGATTTGAAAAGACGGTTCTTTGATTTTTAATTTGTTGGTCATCGCACCACTTTATCACTAACAACAAAGCGACCAGTAAGCAGTTCGTTCACGGTGGCTCCCTGCATCAAATCAAAACCGTACACCCATGTGCCTACTGGAACTTTACCCATCGTGGTGTAGTCAATGTTTAGGCGAATACCACCTGTAAACACCCCACCAGTTTCTCCGCTGTTCAGGTAGATGCCACCTGTACCTGCAACTCCTTGAGACACCCATGTAATGCCGTTTCGTAGCGTGGCTCCCTCAAGATAGTCTCCAGTAGTTCCACCACCAGTTACGCCACTAACTGTTGCTTCCAAATACTTGTAAATATTTGCCGTGTTAGAACGCACCTGAAACCGTGCGGTGTATCCGCTCAGATTTATAGCGGTTCCATTGGTGTCGTAATACTCCACATGGAAATTAAGTGTCTCGTCCTGCTTGGCGTAGATGTCGTAGTTGGCTGATGGCATTACCGTTTTCTCTCCTTGAAGCGAGTCGCTCTAGGAGGTATGTAGGCAGATTTTTGAGTTTGTTGGGCTTGTGCTTGCTGTTGGGCTTGAGCCTGTGCCTGCATCTGCTGCATTTCAAGCAGTTTTTGCCTGTACGCCTCGTAGTTCTTCTGTACCCGTTCCACTTCTGTGGGTGGCAGGCGACCTTCCTTGAGCAATATTTCACAAGCCTTGTAGCCGCTTGCGTAATCGTGAGTGTAGAACGCTGTAGCCCCTAGTTCATCCAAAGCCATCCACTTGTACACATTGGTGTCTATGAACAAGATGTCCTGCTGTGGATACGGAATTTGGGCGGCTTCCTTGGCAAACATATACGCCGCACGAGGTCTGCCCATCATTCGTAGACTTCGTGCGATGGCATGGAGAGGTTCGGCTCGACACGGGCGGTAGTCGTATGCGTCCAGCAACTTCTGCTGAATCACGGGCCACTCTTTCTCCTGTGCCATTGTAATCAGGGCTACGCGGAACAGGGAGTAGTAGCACTCCTCTTCCCATCCACCCATCTCTACCCGCTTGTAGTACGCATCAACCGCCTTGTCCCATTGCTGTGAGTCAAAGTACGACTGTGCAAGGTAGAACTGGTATCGTGAATTGGTTGGCTCGGTTTTGAGTGTTTCAAGGAGCATTTCTGCGTCCCTAGAATACTTTTCAACCTGTGTGATATTCACATTTCGTGCACCTAGAGTACGAGCCTCTAGGTGGTAATTGCCGTCAATCTTTTCCTGATGGAGCGGTTGCTTGTCACAATGTGCGTACTCGTGAAGAATGCCGATATACTTCCAACCAATACCTGTCTTGAAGATTTGGTTACGCCACCAAATACACTGGTCGCGTCCACACTTCAGAGCGTATCCGTCTGCGGTCATGTTCTTGCCGTTGGGGAACTTGAAATCGCCAACAACCTTGTCGTCTGCATCAATCATCCAAGCGTAGTCAGCCTTGCCATCACAAAGGGCTAGTGCTTCGGTGCGGTTGTGACCGAAACTTACCCACGGCTTTTCAATCAGTTCACCTGGAATTCCCTTTTCGGCAAAGTACTTCTTGACGAGTTCCTGTGTGCCGTCTGTAGAACCTGTGTCCACAATCACCCAATAGTCAATGTGCTTGTGAACAGAGTCCAAGCACTCGTGAATGATGTGGGTTTCGTTTTTGACAATCATAGAGAGACATACTGTAGACATTCACGATTCTCCTTGTACGGTTATTTATGCTGGGCAATCCAGTCTTCAAGCCGAACTTTGGGTTTCCATCCAAGTTCTTTATTTGCATTATCACAGTTCGATAGAGAGTTTCTAACCTCACCTATTCTGGGAGGCAAATGATATAATTCTCCTCCTATCAGTCCTGCCACATCGTTTACTGAATAATTTTTACCACAACCAATATTGTACACTTCTCCCCAACCATTACGACCAAATGGCGGAAGAGTAGAGGCTTTGATGTTTGCATCTACTACATCAGAAACATGAACAAAGTCTCTACGCTGCTCGCCATCACCAACTACTGTAAGAGGACTATTGTGTTTTGCCTGATTCAAAAATATTCCAATCACAGGAGCGTATTGTCCTTTTGATGGTTGCCCTTCACCGTAAACATTAAAATATCGTAGACAGACCGTTTCCACTCCATACAAAGACCAATACAGTTTACACAAATCCTCTCCCATACTTTTTGACAGAGCATAACCGTTCAAACAATTTTTTGGATGTGTCTCGTTTGTTGGGATGCTTTCACACAATCCGTATACAGAAGCACTTGAAGAAAAAATGAACCGTTTGACTCTGTTTTGTTTACAGCATTGCAAAACAGTATTAGTTCCAACTACATTGTTCGTAATAGTGCTAACAGGATTATCAATACACGACTGTATGCTTGATTCTGCTGCCATATGAAAGACAACATCAACCCCATCATATAGATTCACAGTTGATGCAAAATCACAAACATCTAGTTTGAAATTTTCTGCTCCCGTGTTCCATCGTGGAGCAGACCCATTCGTTGATGTTTCATTATCTAAAACCACAACGCGGTTTTCTTCTGAAACTAAACGGTCAACCAAATGGGAACCTATGAATCCTGCTCCACCCGTCACCAGTGCTTTCATGTATATCCTTTAATCTTGTTTGGAAAGAATAAAAATACCACAGCCATTCCACCAACATACTGTCCATCTGCAAAAGAACCAGCGTTCGAACCAATATCAAATATCAAAAAAGAGGTTTCAGTCTCCATGACTCTCTCCATTTAAACGGGATATCCGTGCATATTGCCCATGCTGTTGGGAACGGGGAAGGAACAGTTTCCGATAGGTCTACAGTCACTCCGTAATTGCTGTAAATTCCAGGATAGCACCACAGTATATTTTTGCTAGTAAGCGTACACTTGTCACCATCGTGCCAAAAACAATGGATTCTTTCTTTCAACATCTCTTCAAGTGCGTCCATGTTTTTGGCATGACACCACATGGCAGGATGCTTAAGAAACGAGGGAGCAATTTCGTATTGTGGAACATCGTGTCCCAAACACCACTTGCAAGTTCTAGAGTCGTACCATACATCAATCTCTACATCAAACCCTTCAGAGATTGCTGCGTTGATGTAGTCGGGGTGATTTTCCTTTTCAGGAATCTTTCCGTTCAGATTTCCTCTGTGTGCTATAAGTCTCATGGTTTACTTCCACACCAAACCAAACCGATTGGGAACATACTGTTGGCAGTACTCGTATCTTGGAGATATTGAAGACCCCTTGGATTTCAAGAATTTTAGTACTGTATCGTGGTAATATTCAAAACACTTTTCGGGATAGTGCTTGCTTTCGTATGCCTGTTGTGCCCGCTGACCCACCTCTTTGTATCTCTCGTTTTCAAGCAGATACAGTATCTTTTCCTCTAAATCCGAGAAATCGTCCTTCATAATCTCGTATTCGGTAAACGGCATCGCTCCGTCCTGAACAGACAGCGACTTCATTTTTGGCATAAGAATAGCAGTTCCAACGCTGGCAAGTTCCCATATTCTGTGAGAGTCGTATGAATTTCCAAAGTAGTGCAATCCCACTTTGCTCATGTTGACTATTTCTTTGAAATTCTTTGTTTTCTCACCAAACAGGTTTTTGTCGTACCACGGCAGAGGGGTGTTTGGATGTGGCTCAACATTAACATACCAATTCAGATGTTTCAGATTTCCTGTCATAAGTTCTTTCAACTTGTGAACAAACGGAATCCTACGAGAGTTAGTCATGTTGGCTATAAATGAAACATCATACGGACGCTCGTTGATGCCTTCCATTTTTGCACTGGGCCAAGGAAAGTGAAACGGGGCTACAGCACACGGTCTAGGATTTTTTGTATCAACGGTATACTCTCTCTGCATCACCAAATCTGGTGGTCTGTTGCTCCACACTTGGACATCTTCAAAGTCTGTATCGTCGTGCTGAATAAGCACAGAGTCTCTACAGAAGTTACTGATGATATAATCCGTGACTGGAATTGTTTGAGGGTAGTGGAGATACAGAACAACAGCACGATACTTGCAATCAATTCCACGATTGATAAACTCTATGATGTTTGTTTCGTCCACCATATCACAATCGTAACCACGCTTTGAAAAGCAATCAAAAATATAAGTGGAATTTGGAATTCCGTGATGGTTCAAAAATAAGAAGTCTTTTGTTTTCATTTTATTGGTTTCCGTAGAATGCACTAAACACAGTTTTGTATTCCTGTTCGGTCATATACCACGGATGAAACTCTGGTTGGAAATCCCAATTTAAGTTGTGTGCGTGTAGAGTTGACCGAGTATTCATAATGTAAAAATTGTTCACGATAGCAGCCCACACAAGTTCTATAGGAAAAGTGGTGTAGTTTTGTAGTGTTATCTCTTTTGCGAGATACTGATGAATCAAACTAATCATCCACACTTGTTCACTACCATAACTTTCCGTCTTGTACTCATGTGTATCTATGCTGTCCATTCCTGTTGCTTGCTTATAAAGAGATTTTGCTGTATTTAAAATTCCTGCCCATTTTTGGAGGTCTGTTTTCTTTCCAATTTGCAACCAATCAGATACTCTAAAAAATGATGTTTGTGAATCTGTTTTTTGAGGATGGATGGTCATCATGTTTCCAGCAATCACCCTGTTTTCAAACACTCTCATAAGACTATTATTCTGTTGTGGAATGGTGTCCCACAAACCAAATGGATTTTGCAAAACATCAAAGTCTGCTCGGCATACCATTACCAAATCACCGCTACAATGCTTCAGTCCCTCTTTGTAGGACACCAGTTGTCTGTTGAATGATTGTATGAATCCTAACCCAGGGTCGTCCACGAAAACAACCTTGTCTATTAACTTTTCCAATCCCTGTATGTGTTGCTCCTGACCTTTCCATGTGCAAACCACAAGTTCTCCATCAAACCACTTTCTCATGTTTGGTATGGTTTGTGTTATGAATGGAGTAGGACGCTTATCAAACGCAATACCACCGCGAATTAGAACTGTATTTCCTGATGTGTTCATTTTTCGGTCTGCTGTAGAAATAACATATTCAAACATACTTTTTGCCTGCACATATGAGCAGATTGTGGATTGGGTTCAAACGCATGAACCCGTGCTGTTGGAAAAATGTGCATGAACTCCAAACTCTGATTTAAATGCCACGAACCAATATCCAAAATGGTATTGATTTTTGAAAAATCAACCAAATCCAAAATATGTAACAGTCTTTGTGCCACAAGACCATTGTAACTCATGGCTTCTGCGAACTTGGAATTTATTTCTTTATAGCCCATACTTGCTCCATTCTATACTTCCAAACCCTGCATCGGTTATCACATTAACTGACTTGGCTCGGTCTTCGTCTTGCTGATTCAGTTTATCGTTTATAAGCACCCTACAACCACTAGTCATTCCCATGAGCAAAACATCCCAACACAGTCCAAGACTGTTTAGATGCTCTTCCGTCATCTTTCTGGCAGACTCTTTACGAGCAGTACACAAAACAATCCTATGACCCTGTGAGTCCCACTCATTGATTTTCTTGATTACATCAGGAAGTGCTATTGGCTCGTTGTTAATCAAGTCACTAAATCTATGGATGTGTTTCAAAATAGTTCCGTCAATGTCGCAGAAGATGGTCTTTGGCTTTTCTGTGTAGAATTCTTTTAGTTTTCCAAGATACAGAGACAGGTCTTTTGGTGTTCCCAACGCAATGAACTGATTACTTGGAATTCTAATGCCAGCAATCTTCATTCCGTCTTGTATCATGTAGTTGTAGGTTTCCGAGATGTAGCACTCCTTTTTTCCCTCTGCCTCAAAGGTTTCCATCAGCCTGTCAGCAGAACGAACAAAATCTGAACCTCTTCTCCAATAGTGAAGTCCAACAAGTCCGTCTGTGCTTATCACTTTCTTTTCCACAACATCCGTGACTATACCATTATCATCAACCTTTGCAAAACTGTTCTTTGGGTCTGTAGAGAAAAACAAAAGAATAGACCCATCAAGACCCGTTTTTCGGGTGGACTCCAAGAAAGCATCAGAGTTCCACTTTAGAATTTGGTCACAATTAGTGATGATGAGTTCGTCATCGTTGTTGATAAGTGTACGAGCAAACATGGCAGTTTCGGCTGCTCCTCGTGTTGGCTTGTCTATTCTGATTTCCACAGAATTAGGCTTCAACTTCTTTAGTAGCCTGCTCAACTCTTCGTTGTGCTTTTCATCATCAAACTTTCTAGTGATGAAAATGTAGTCTCCATCAATGTTCAAGGAGGTGACAGAGTGCTCAACCAAAGTCATGTCATTAACCTTGATTAGTGGTTTAGGAATATCATAACCATCAACCTTGAAACGAGAACCCATACCAGCCATAGGCATGACTATTTTCATATCACTCTCCTTGTCTTGCTACTGAATACTTATCACCTATCACGGACGGAACCTTGACACAAAGAACTGTGCAGTCTTCCAAGAACTCTGGAAGAGCAGGCTCATTTGGTTCTATTATGAATATGTCTCCTTCAACTATCGTAGTGTGGTTCAGGGCCATCTTGCCCTTCAGAAGAACATTGTATTCGGTTGCTATCTTGTGATAGTGTTCTGCCCACACCTCTCCCTTTTTATGGGTAAGAACACCAATCTCAAACCCCTTTGTTCGAAGAATGGACGGTTCAAAATCTCCAATCAACCAACCACGAGTCATGTCTTGTAGTTTTAGGAGTTTCATTTTGCAGCCTCTCTGAAACGAGATATGAGATTGGTGGTAGAAAAATCTTCTACCTTTGGGAAGAATACCACATCAGAGCAGTGTTGTCTACCCACAACTGTCTTGTTTTTATATTCTTCTCCAATCACCATGACTTTGGGCGAGAGTTCTGAAATGATGGATTCTAGTTCTTCGGTGGTGTCGTAAATAAAAACTCCATCCACTCCCTTTATGGATAGAACCATTTCTGCTCGTTTTAGTTGGTCGTTTATAGGGCGAGTATCTCCCTTTAGTTCCTTGACTCTTTTATCTGAATCAATACCAACCATGAGCATAGACCCTGGATTATTCTTTACATGTCTGCTGCATTCTGCAAAAAGTCGAAGATGTCCCACATGAAGAACATCATAGCAACCGTTTGTCCATATGTAACAACTAGCCGTTGGAAAAGGCGACCAATCACCTGTTTCTCCGTAATAATCAATCATTTGGTTTCTCGTTTCTGTAGTCTACGGTTTCCCATGAATTCTTTAGACTAAATGAAGTACTCATGGTTCTGATGTTATGAAAAATACCACGCTTCACAGTCAACGACTGTGCTAGGTGAACAAATGAACTGTCTATGCAATGTACCTCTTCGGCACTTTCAGCCAACTCACACCAATCCAACATACAATCTGTAACAGGCTGTACAAAAACCTTTCTGTACTCTGTTTCTATTTTTAGGTCATGTTCTGCATTAGAACCTTTGTTGTGTACTAGAATGAATTTTTCTTGCTTTCCGATTCCCAATTTTTGTCTCAAGGCACTTTCTCGTGGCTCGTCTCGGACAATTTTAAATTTTGACCATCTGTATTCAAAAGGAAATCCGGTAGTATCATAAAACGAAACATCCCAATCGTCTCTTACTCTAGAAAATCCAACCTGAAGTATTCCTTCACATAGAGGGATTTGTGGCAGCAAAGGAACATCTTGGTCTGTTTTTACTAAACACGGAACTACTTCTGGTCTATCCCAATACATTTTAGCAACTGTAATATAGTTGTGAACTTTGGTTGGTAGAAAAATTCGTGATGGATTTAGTTCGTCTAAAACATGGCGAACAAGACCATTAGAAACTATGTGATCTCCAAGCCCAAGATGATGATACACCATTATTGATTTCATAGTCCGTTCCTCATAACCATATCCACATCACTCTGACTATTGTATTTGTCGTTTTCGTCAAATACCTGTCCAATAAACCAAACTCCATTGTTAGGTTCTCCCCTAGTGCATCCTGTAGGGAATTGAGCCTTTTGAAAAAATGGGTCATGGGTCTTGCAAGAAATTTCTCCACGCACAACCTTTTCCCAAACCCATTTCCATAAGAACTGTTGGTCTTGTCCTTTGTCCACGGTGGGAGAAAACTCCTCCATTGCTTTTGCGATTCCTTTGAGTTTTCCTCCACGCACACCCCACATTCCACCAACAATAGGAACACCGTGATATGGATGATCCCTAATTACATGAAGGTCGCAGCCACTATCAATCCATTCTTGGACTGCTAGTTTTTCTCTGATAGAGAGTCTGGAATCTGTATCACGAGCCATCATGTACTCTATACCCTCTTCATCCGCAGGCAGGAAGCGGTGGAACATACCACGGCTGTCTGCGGTATCATAATCTCCATCCACCATCCGTGTCAACACATTAGGACGAGATTCCAACTGCTTTAATATTTCTTTTGGAACGGAAGAGAAGCAGTAGAACACACATTTCCAATCAGGAAATAGTTCTGCGGCAGCATCAGCGTTTTTGATTGCACCGATAGTGTATTGGGGTTTATCGCCCCAAAGACTGTAAGATATTACTTTCAATTTCTGTCCTGTGAAACCAATGATTCTGTTGTTTTTGAATTGTAGATATACATGTGCATTGGTTCGGGAATATGATACTCGGTCTGAATCTTTGGATACAGCCTCATCAGCCAATCAATATCTTCAGTTGACTGCCCGTTTGCACCGTAGATGGGACGGAACTCTTCGCTCTGTGCTATCTCTCTACGGAACAAGCACATGTGATACGGAGGACGCTTAATATCCCCAAGCAACCCTTCTTCGTTTCTCCACAACTGACCATGTGGATTACCTACTCCAAAAGACACATTCATAGGCTCTCCGTCTAGAGAGCAGAACTGGTCAAATGAAATACAATCAACTGATGGATTCTCCTCTGCTGCCTTTAGAATCAGGTCAATATAATTGTTGGCAACACCGTCATCATCGTCTAGGAAACACACAAACCGACCACGAGCAGCCTGCAACAGCACATTTCGCTTTTCGGAAATGCTCTGTGATTTGTTATCGCTGAACACCAAGATTTCAACTGAACGGCGATTCCCCAACTGCCCTTCTAACTTTTTCATCAACGCAACAACCGATTCTGTGCGTGATGGAATGGAAAGAATAAGAATGCTTACTGCGATTTCACTTGCTGGCACTGGCATTGAACATTACCTCCATATCGAATCCACGAGCCTTGCGGGCTTCATAAGTCTTGCTGTCTACTTCGTACATGTCCTTGTTTTCATTACGGTCGTGTAGTTCATCGTACTTCTGTGACCACTCGTGACGAACAATACACATAGGAGACACCGCTAGTTTGCCCAAACGGTGACACACCTGTGTCTGCTCGTCATCACAGTATACAGACTTGTACTCGGGATTGTAGATGTATCCAAACTGCTTGTATAGAGGGAACCCCATGACTGTGAGAGTCATCAAGGGGTCTTCCTTGGGACGCAGCCCGTCCCAAAACTTGATGGCTCCGTAGAAGTCGGGGAAGCACTGCTTGAAGCCTGCAAAAATGATGTCATCATAACCCATCATCTGTGGGTTCATATCATCCGAAGCAAGCAGCAGTACATCACCGTCTTCACCTTCCAAGTCTGCATTGCAAGCCTCAATCTTGGTCTTGGACTGCCCGTAGCAGTACTTGATGTCTGCGTTACGCTTGCGAGTATCAAACCACTCCCGCATGGAGTCGTTGTTCATTGTGGGGTCATCGGTGTCCATGCTGACAACGAATCGCACATCATGTCGTCCACTCAAGAAGGTCATGTAGCGGGTAAATACGGTCTTGAACTTTTCAGGGCGGTTCCGTGTTGGGAACTTTATCACGAGTCGGCTCATTACGAATATCTCCTTTTTCAGTTGAAATACAACTGTTTATGACTA
>Ga0194129_10000949_pt1 | contig 51190 bp, 35 predicted proteins | sample TA2KigCa35mmetaG_FD_150862 | JGI IMG/M metagenome (GOLD analysis project Ga0194129, IMG submission 150862) | Freshwater microbial communities from Lake Tanganyika, Tanzania - TA2015038 Kigoma Deep Cast 35m | ecosystem: Environmental > Aquatic > Freshwater > Lake | place: Tanzania: Lake...
GATCCTGCGGCCGCTACTTGCGGAGACCGGTGCTGAACCTATCGGTAAGATCGTGATCGGCACGGTCAAAGGGGACATTCACGACATCGGCAAGAACCTGGTCTCGATGATGCTCGAGGGCGCGGGTTTCGAGGTCATCGATCTCGGTATCAACAACCCGGTCGAGAAATATCTCGAGGCGCTCGAGAAGCACAGCCCGGATATTCTCGGCATGTCGGCGCTGCTGACGACCACGATGCCCTATATGAAGGTTGTGATCGACACGCTCAAACAAAAGAATCTGCGAGAGAAGTACATCGTGCTCGTCGGTGGTGCGCCGCTTAATGAAGAGTTCGGCAAGGCGATCGGTGCCGACGCCTACTGCCGCGACGCCGCCATCGCCGTTGAGACCGCCAAGTCGCTGCTGGCGGCGAAGCGCGCTGCCGCGCGCGCGAACTGACGATCGGCCATGGCGAGCGCAGGCCGCCAGCTCGTAATTGCCTGCGGTGCACTCGCCCGGGAGATCGCCGCGCTGCGCAAGTTGTACGGCTGGCTCGTGCTCGAGGTGTACTGTCTGCCACCCGAGTTGCACAATCGCCCTGAGCGTATTGCACCGGCGGTGCGCGAAGCGATTATTCAGTATCGCGATCGATATTCCGAAATCTTCGTGGCGTACGCTGACTGCGGGACCACGGGTGCGCTTGATGCAGTGCTTCGCGAAGAGGGAGTAGAGCGGATCGAGGGCGTGCATTGCTACCAGTTCTTTGCCACTGTGGAAACCTTTGCCGAACTTGCCGAGGCCGAGCCCGCCAGTTTCTTTTTGACGGATTTTTTGGTGCGACACTTCGAGCGCTTAGTGTTTCGCGGTCTCGGACTCGATCGCCATCCGCAATTACAGAGTCAGTATTTCGGTAATTACCGGCGGCTCGTGTATCTCGCTCAGAATGAAGATGCCGACAGTGTGCGCGCCGCGAAGGATATTGCCGGACGCTTGGGACTTGACTATCAATTCAGGCATACAGGATACGGTGGTCTCGAACATAGCCTGCGCCGTTTCGTAAACAAGGAGCGCTACTGATGGCGAGTTTGATTATCATTTCGTGGCGGGACATTCCGTCGCAGGTTGTCGTCAAGCGCGGACGAGAGACATCGAAGATCATGTTATCGCAGCGCTTTCAGGAAGCTGTCGATCGTGCCGCGATGCGCGCGGGCAAAGGCGGCTCTGACGCCTACATCGCCGAGTGGCAGCGCAGTGCGCCGGTACCCTGCGGTGACGATATGCAGGCCGAGGCCGCAGCGGCCGCACAGTCGATCGAGGCGCGGTACAGCGACCAAGATCTCGAGAAGCTCATTCGCGCCAAGGGGCTGGCTGCGCCGTCCACAGCAGAGCCTGCGGTCACGCCGGCGATCGACAGCAGTAACTGACGATGTACCGGATGCGACTCTGGTCGGTGCGTCACGCGCGCGGCCTAAACCAACTTTATCGCGGGCTAGAAAACGTGTTAGTGATGTTGCAGCCGCTGCTACGCAGATTCAGTGAGCATCGAGTCGAGAGATCTCTCGCCGCCGTCGAACGACAGATCAAAGGTTTCATGTTCGGCTGTCAGATGTGCGGTCAGTGCGTGCTGAGTTCGACCGGCATGTCTTGCCCCATGAATTGTCCCAAACAATTGCGCAACGGACCGTGTGGAGGTGTCCGCGCCAATGGCTACTGCGAAGTATCGCCGGAAATGAAATGCGTGTGGGTCTCGGCGTGGGAAGGTAGTCAGCGTATTCCCGGCGGAATCGATGCCTTGCGCGGCGTACAGTTCGCGGTAGATCATCGATTGCAGGGCAGCTCGTCCTGGCTGCGTGCTGTGAACGAGCGTGTATCTGCCGCGGCGCGCAGCACCCGACCCGGCGCCAGTCGAGCAGGAGCCCGTTAATGAAATTCGTTGACGAACCGATTGCAGGTCATCCGCTGCCGATATTACCGGGCCATGTGTCGCCCGGTCGTTTCGAGCGAGTGCTGCGGGCCGGAGTGTTTGCCGTCACGGCAGAGCTCGCGCCCCCCGATTCAGCTGATCCGGAAGAGGTCTATGCCCGTGCCCGAATCTTTGACGGCTACGTCGATGCCATCAACGCTACCGACGGCAGCGGGGCCAACTGTCACATGTCGAGCATGGGGGTCTGTTCGCTTCTGACCCGGGTTGGTTACGCGCCGATCTTGCAGATCTCCTGTCGTGATCGAAATCGTATTGGCATCCAGGGCGATATCCTCGGGGCTTCGGCGATGGGTGTTTGTAATATTCTTTGTCTTACCGGTGATGGTGTGCAAGCGGGCGATCATCCACAGGCCAAGCCGGTGTTTGATCTCGATAGCGTGTCGTTGTTGGGTCTGGCGAGAACGCTGCGCGATGAGCAGCGCTTTCAGAGCGGGCGCAAGCTCACCAAAGCCCCGCGCGTTTTTCTGGGGGCTGCCGAGAATCCATCAGGACCGCCGTACGATTGGCGGGCGATGCGTCTGATCAAAAAAATCGATGCGGGTGCGCAGTTCATCCAGACGCAATTCTGCTACGATACGCTTCTGCTGAAATCTTTTCTGCAGAAGCTCGAGGATCTAGGCGCTGCCGATCGGGTGTTCCTGCTGGTCGGTGTGGGTCCGCTGCGCTCAGCAAAGGCTGCCGAATGGATGCGTCAGAACGTGCCCGGTATCCATATTCCCGATGCGCTGATCACGCGCCTGCGTGGCGCCGAGGATCCAGCGCGCGAGGGGCGTAATATCTGCATCGAATTGATTCAACAAGTGCATGCCATGAAGGGCGTGCACGGTGTGCACGTCATGGCTTATCGTCAGGAAGAGTCGGTGGCCGAGGTCATTGATAAATCAAGCGTGCTCGCGGGCCGCACGCCTTGGTATCCGGGTCGTGATTGTCAGGGCCCGGCGGAAGTGAGTACAGCCGACAGGGCGGCATCATGACCGATACCGTCATCAGTTCTGCAACCAAAGAAGTCGTCATCGGTTTCGACCGTCCCTTCGTCATTATCGGCGAACGCATCAATCCGACGGGGCGCAAGATCCTCGCGGGCGAGATGGCTGCGGGCAACTATTCGCGCGTTGAGTCCGACGCCCGCGCGCAGGTCGAAGCGGGTGCGCACATGCTCGATGTGAATGCGGGCATCCCGCTCGCCGATGAGCCGGCGATACTAGCCCGTGCCGTGCAGATCGTGCAGTCGATCACCGACGTGCCGTTATCCATCGACTCATCGATCGTCGCTGCGCTGGAAGCGGGTCTTGCCGTTTACAAGGGTAAGGCGCTCGTCAACTCGGTGACCGGCGAGGAGGAGCGTCTCGAGCAGGTGCTGCCGCTAGTCAAAAAATATGGAGCTGCGGTGGTCGCGATCTCCAACGATGAGACGGGAATTTCCGAGGATCCTGACGTGCGTTTTACAGTCGCAAAAAAAATTGTCGAGCGCGCGGCAGATCACGGCATCCCGTACAGCGATGTGGTCGTTGATCCGCTCGTCATGCCGATCGGTGCCATCAATCAGGCGGGCGTACAGGTGATGCGTCTCGTGCGTCGCCTGCGCGACGAGCTCAAGGTGAATACCACCTGCGGGGCTTCGAACGTCAGTTTCGGGTTGCCGAATCGTGATGGCATCAACGCCGCATTTTTGACCATGGGGATCGCTTCTGGTCTGACCTCGGCGATCACCAACCCCTTACATCTCGAGACGGTAAAGGCCTGCATGGGCGCCGATGTGATGATGGGCCACGACCCGGATTGCACGCGCTGGATTCGCCGGTTCCGCGAGGCCCCGCCTGCGTCCGCGGCAGGCGCTGCCGGGGCTCCGGGCACCCCTGAGCAGCCCGCGGCCCGTGGTCGTCGTGAGGGGGGTCTGCGCAGGCGCATGGCCGCCGCCTCGACGGAGGGCGGTGGAGGCGGCGCAGCATGAGTGCTGGCGACGCCTGGGTCGTATTCCTGCCTGCGGGTAAGCGTGGACGCTTCGCGCTTGGTACCCCGGTATTGCAGGCCGCGCGTGAACTCGGGGTGGATATCGATTCGGTCTGCGGTGGGCGCGGACTATGTGGCCGCTGTCAGGTGGTGATCGCCGAGGGCGAGTTCGCCAAGCATGGCGTGCGCTCGGGCGAGGCCAGTGTGTCGGCGCCGGGTGAAGTCGAGGCGCGCAGCGCACGACGCAAAGTTTTGCAGGCGGGGCGGCGACTCTCCTGTCAGGCGCAGCTCTGCAGCGATGTGGTCATCGACGTGCCGCCCTCGAGTCAGGTGCACCGGCAGGTGGTGCGCAAAGCCGCCGAGGCGCGCGAGATTGCGCTCGATCCGGTCGTTCGCTTGTTCTACGTCGAAGTGCGTGAACCCAACATGCACGACCCCTCCGGCGATCTGCGGCGATTGCTCGATGCGCTCGCACGCGAGTGGCAGCTCACGGGACTCGGCATCGAAATCGGTCTACTGCGCGATTTGCAGATGACGCTGCGGCAGGGCGAGTGGAAGGTCACGGTCGCGGTGCACGGTGGCCAGCAAATTATTGGTCTTTGGCCGGGCCTGCACGAACGCGCGCTCGGTATGGCGGTCGATGTCGGCTCGACGACCATTGCCGCGCATCTTTGCGATCTCGCCACCGGTGAGGTCTTGGCCTCGGCCGGCATGATGAATCCGCAGATCCGCTTTGGCGAAGATCTCATGAGTCGCGTGTCGTACGCGATGATGAACCCGGGCGGCGCGGTGCAGATGACTGTTGCAGTGCGCACAGCGCTCTCCGAGCTCGCTGCCGAGGTGGCGACGCAGGCGGGTGCGACAGCGCAGGATATCCTTGAACTGACCTTGGTCGGTAATCCGATCATGCATCACCTCGTGATTGGTCTCGATCCGACTGAACTCGGTGGTGCACCGTTTGCGCTTGCCATCGATCAGGCGATCGAGCAACCGGCTGCGGCATTGGATATCGAGGTGCATCCGCAGGCGCGCGTTTACGTGTTGCCATGCATCGCGGGTCATGTGGGTGCGGATACCGCGGGTATGATCTTGGCCGAACGTCCCGACCTCGGTGTGCCGGTGACGCTGCTGGTCGATGTCGGTACTAATGCTGAAATCGTGCTTGGCAATCGTGATCGACTGCTGGCCTGCTCGAGTCCCACCGGACCCGCGTTCGAGGGTGCGCAGATCAGCTGTGGCCAGCGTGCTGCGCCGGGTGCCATCGAGCGCGTACGTATCGATCCGGAAACTCTGCAGCCGCATTTTAAAGTCATCGGTTGTGATCTTTGGTCATACGATCCGGGCTTCGCAGAAGCTACCCGTGCGACCGGTATTACCGGCGTTTGTGGTTCCGGCATCATCGAGGTAATCGCTGAGATGTATCTCGCGGGGGTCATCAATCAGGACGGTGTGGTGGATGGTGCGATGGCGGCTCGCAGCGATCGTATCGTCGCCAGTGATCGAACATTTTCCTACGTGCTGCATCGCGGTGCAGTGATGTTGTCGATTACTCAGAACGACGTGCGCGCCATTCAGCTCGCGAAGGCGGCACTCTATGCGGGCGTGCGACTTTTGATGGAAGAGCTCGGTGTCGAGCGTGTCGAGCGCATACGGCTCGCGGGCGCTTTCGGCGCGCATATCGATCCGAAGTACGCCATGGTGCTCGGCATGATCCCCGATTGCGATCTGCTCGAGGTCGTTGCAGCCGGCAACTCGGCAGGCACCGGCGCCCGCATCGCGCTGCTCGACGTTAGTTCGCGCGCTACCATCGAGGAGGTAGTACGTCGCGTCGAGAAGATCGAAACGGCCATCGAACCGCGTTTTCAGGCGCACTTCGTCGAGGCCATGGCAATCCCGCACAAGCGTTTTCCGTACCCCGAGCTCTCCAAGGTGGTTAACTTGCCCGCGCCCAAAGAATCGGCGGCGCAGGCGAGCGCCGCGCGCGGTCGGCGCAGCCGCCGGGTTTAGCCCGTTTCGATCAGGGTTTGCCCAGGAAGGTCAATGCAGCGGTGGTGTAGCCTTCGACGCCACCGCGGACCGCGGGCTCTGGCTGGATCAAAAATAGTGGCGAGTGGTGCGGGGGCGACTTGCCGAGATCGTCGCTCACCGACCCCCCCACCTGAAAGAACACCGTCGGAATGCTGCCCCATTCGGGCGAGCCGTAATAGGCGAAATCTTCGGCACCCATGCCCTGACGACGCACGCTCGACATGCGAGCTTCGCCGTAGGACTTGCTGAGGGCCTCGCGCAGCTTAATTGCGGATGGTGTGTGATTGATGTTGGGCGGGGTGGTCTCGCGCATCAACACTACCGGCATGCGATCCTCGGGCACACCGTAGGTGCGCGCGACTCCGGTGGCGATGCGCTCAATGCCGGCGACCAACTTGTCGCGCGTTTCGCGGTTGTCGGCGCGCACGGTCAGTTCGAGCTTCGCTTGTTCGGAGATGATGTTGCGCTTCGTACCGGCTTGAATCACGCCGACCGTCACCACACCTGGCTCGAGCGGATCGATCGATCTGCTGACCAAAGTTTGTAGCGCCATGACGAGATCGGAGGCGATGACCACCGGATCGATGGCCATATGCGGGGTCGCGCCATGACCACCGACGCCACGTACGATGATGTCGACACCATCGGAACTCGAGTTGGCGATGCGCTCATCGACTTTGAATTTTCCGGGTTCGATCTCACTGGCGACGTGCAGTCCGAGCACGATGTCGGGCTTCGGAAAGCGCGTGTAGAGACCATCCATGAGCATGGCAGGCGCCCCGCCCAGCACTTCCTCGGCCGGCTGGAAAATCACGATCAAAGTGCCGCGCCACTGCGCGCGTATGGCTGCGAGTTGGCGGGTGGCGCCAACGAGGCTCGTCATGTGCACGTCGTGACCGCAGGCGTGCATGACGCCGATTTCCTGACCATCGGGACCGGTGCTGCGCACCTTTGAGACGTAAGCCAAACCGTTGCGCTCGACGATCGGCAGGCCGTCCATGTCTGCGCGGAGCATGACTACCGGGCCCTTGCCATTGCGCAGTACGCCGACGACACCGTAGCGGCCGACCCCAGCGGTGACTTCGACGCCGGCAATGAGGCGCAATTCTTCGGCGATCTTCGCGCTGGTGTTTTTCTCCTGGAAAGAGAGCTCCGGATTGGCGTGCAGATACTCGAACAACGCTTTGAGGCTCGCGGAGTAATCGGCTGCGGCCGCTTTGGAGATGGCTTGCGCCTGAGTGCTGATATCGTTTGCAGCCACGCGGCCGACACCGAGCACGAAAATCGCGCAGACTGTGCCCATGACAAAGATATTTTTGATGAGCGTCGATTTCATGCGGAGGCCCTCCGAAAGGACCATCAGGCGGTGATGCGTTGCAACCACGCGTTGAAGTGTCGAGCCGTGGACGTGGGCGCAAGCAACATGCAGCCCGTGGGGAGTGCGATGACGAGGGTGTTGACCTGCGCAATCACGGTGGCAGCGGTCCGACCCGGTGGAAATACCGAAGCATGCAGATCGAGCCTACAGCCGGCGGCGAGTTGTTCGCGTACCGCGTTGCCCTGCAGACGCCAAAGATGGCGCGCCGCAGAGAGATCGACGACTGCCCCTGCGTCACCGACGATGTGCAAAAGGTCTGTGTGGCAGTCGGCGCTACCCGTGGTCGCGTTGCTGGGTGTTTCATGGAGCAGCAACCAGCGCTGCGGGCGCACCGACATCGCGATGCGTTGACCGTCGCCAAACCAGGCTTGACCAAGCGCCGGCAGTGTCCAGCCGGCGGCCTGCAAGCGCTCGGCGAGCAGGGCCTCGCTGCCGCGCCACGGCGCAACTTGCAGGAGGCTGAAGTGGCTCACTTCAACTACGGACACGACTGTTCTCCGGATCGAACCAGTGTGGGGTGATGATCTCGACTTCGGTGGACTCGCCATGCACCGGCGAGACCGCGAGCAGTTTACTGCCGACACGCTGTTTGCCTTGCGCCAGCAGCGCAAGACCGATCCAGCCCTCGACGACGACCGCAGGCGTGCTTGAGGTCACATACCCGAGACTTTTGTTGGGATCCGAGGTTTCAACCAAATGGGCGCCGCAGATGAGCCGCGCAGAGCGATTCGTCGGGCGCAGCGCCACCAGCTGCTTGCGTAGCGGTGAGACCAGCGCGGGTCGACGTGCGAGCACTCGGCCAATGTAATCGCCCTCGACTTTGAGCATGCGCTCAAAACCGAGATCGTGGGCGGTGGTGTTGCCATCGAGTTCCGCCGTGGTTACGTGGCCCTTCTCGATTCGCAAGGTATTGAGCGCATCGACCCCATAGGGCAGAGCTCCGAGGGGTCGCGCCGCATCGAGCAGGGCATTCCACACTGCGTTGGCGTGGGTCGAGGGCACGGCGACTTCGTAGGCGAGTTCGCCGGAGAACGAAATCCGGAACAATCGCCCGGGCACGCCGGCAATCAGCGCGGGCAGGGCGGCCATGAACGGCACAGCGCTGCCCGAGAGATCTTGCTGCGGCATGATTCTTTGCAGCAGATCGCGAGCACGCGGGCCAGCGATCGAAAACTGTGCCCATTGTTCGGTGACGTCGGTGAGCACCACATCCCAGTCGGCGCAAGTCACCTGCGCATGGAACTCGAGATGTTGCAGCACGGCGCCGTGATTCGCCGTGGTGGTGGTCAAAATAAAATGACGATCGTCCAAGCGGGCGGTGGTCCCGTCATCAAATAAAAAGCCATCTTCGCGCAACATGATGCCGTAGCGCGCCTTGCCCACGCCCAAGCTCGAGAATCGATTGGCGTAGACGAAATCGAGGAAGCGCGCAGCATCGGTACCCTGCACGTCGATCTTGCCGAGACTCGAGGCGTCGCCGATGCCGGCGATTTCACGTACTGCACGCGATTCGCGCAGCACGGGGCCCCAGCCGGGTTCGGGTGAATAAGTCTGTGGCCGCAACCAGAGTCCTGTCGTCACCATCTTGGCGCCACAGGCGAGTTGCGCTTCGTGGGCAGGGAATTCTCTGATTGGCCGCAGGTGCGCGCCGACCTCGGCACCGGCAAGAGCCGCGAAGGACGCGGGGTGTACATAGGGACGCGGCGTCGGCAAACCGACTTCACCCGGCGACTGACCGCGCGCCGCAGCGAGCACCGCAGCACCCAAGAGGCCGCCGGTGCGGCCCTGGTCGGTCGCCATACCGTGGGTGGTGTAGCGCTTCATATGCTCGATATGTGTGTACCCCTCACGATGAGCGAGACGAATGTCGCCCACGGTCACATCGTGCTGCAAATCAACGAAGGCTTTACCGTGACCCGGCACTTCCCAGATCGCGGCCAGCGGTGTCACCTCGGGGTCAGCAGGTATTGCAAGTTCGGCGGGCATTACCAAGGCACGGCCGTCGACAGCATCGCCCTGAGGTTGCCCGGCGCGGTCGGTGGCGAGTTCGGCAGCCACTTGCGCAGCCATCGCTTCGCCATGCTGTGCAGCAGCAGCCAGGCCAAAAAAACCCGCTGCGGCACCCGCTACGGCACCAATATTCGCCGGTAGTGAGGCTGCGAACGTAGCCAGATCATCTCGCCAATTCGTTTGTCCGCCGGCCTGTGTGGCGAGGGCTGATTCGGGTTGAAAGCCCCCGGAGAGCAACACGCAGTCGGCGGCAAGTTCGAGCCGCGCTTTCCCGTCCAGATCGCCGATGCAGACGCCCTGAACCTGGCGTCGACCCTTGATGGCGACAATGGCTGCTGCCGCATGCACTACGATGCCAAGTGCACGGGCGCGATCGGCAGCCAAAGATTTTGCTCGCGGATCGACGATGGCCTGTACCTTGATACCTGCGGCCTGCAGCGCAAAAGCGGATTCATAGGCCCAATCGGAGTTCGCGAACAGCACCGGGCGCTCGCCGACAGCCACCCCATAGCGGCGCAGATAGGCGAGGGCCGCGCCCGCCAGCATGACTCCCGGCAGATCATTATTGACGCAGGCGATCAAGCGCTCGTTAGCCCCGCTCGCGAGTAATACGCGTCGCGTGCGAATGACGCGCAATCGCTCGCGGGGCAGGTCGGAGTGTGGCGATCCGTGCTGGGGTCCGGCGTCGGTCAGAGTTTCGACGGCACCGAACACACCATGATCATAGGCCGCAATGATTTGTGTCCGCGTCAGCACGCGCACCGAGGCGGCTCGCGAGAGCGCGTTGCTCGTCTCATTGCGCCACGCCTGCCAGCGCGGATCAAGCAAAGTGCCGCCGCCGATGGTGACGTCACGCTCTACCACCATGACCCGAAGACCACTGCCGGCGAGGCGGCGCGCCGCCGCGAGACCCGCAGCACCCGCGCCAATGATCAGGACATCGGCATGATCGTTTACGGTTTCTTCACCATGCTCGACTGGGCTCGTGGCCGTGCGCTCGAGCTTGCCGAGACCCGCGGCCCGACGAATTGCGGGTTCATAGATTTTTTCCCAGGCCCAGCTCGGCCGCGTGAAGGTTTTGTAGTAAAAGCCCGCGGGCAACACAGCGGCAAACAGACTGTTGATCGACAGCAGATCGAATTCGAGCGACGGCCAACGATTTTGACTCGCGACTCGCAAGCCGGGCGCGATGCGCACGGTCGTGGCGGGGCGGTTGGGTGCGCGCGCCGTGGCACCCAGGATATCGATGAGTCCGCAGGGCTCTTCGGGGCCTGCTGTGATGATGCCGCGCGGTCGGTGATATTTGAAGCTGCGACCGACGAGTTGTACGCCATTGGCCAGCAGCGCAGAGGCCACGGTATCACCGGTAAGACCGGTGATCACGCGACCATCGAATTCGAACTCGATAATCTTTGAAGCGTCGGTGAGTACGCCATCCGCAATCCGTCGTGCATAGCTTGCCGCGCTCATGGCTGGCCCGTCACTGACTCGATGACGTGACTGACGGTGTGTCGCCGTACCTCGAGCCATTGGCGGCAGCCCGCCGCATGAAACCACCACTCGCGATGCCAACCTTTCGGGTTCGTGCGCTCGTACACATAGGCCGCGTAGGCCGCGGTGTCGGCATCGGCGGCGGGCCGGCGCACGCTCGCGTCACCGCCGTAGTGGAATTCCACTTCGTCGCGAGTTCCGCAATGAGGACACGGGATTCTCAACATGAGGTCGCCCGCCGCCTCAGTGCGCCCACGGGAAGGGACCCGTGCCGGGTTCATCGACGGTGCGCCCTTCGGCGAATCGTGCGAGATCCATGTGTGTGGTCAAAGGATGTGCGGCACCGCGCGCGATCAAGTGTGCGGTGGTATAGCCGCCTGCTGGGATCGCCTTAAATCCGCCGTAACACCAGCCGCCGTTCATCACCAAGCCATCGATCGGCAGGCGCGAAATGATGGGCGAACCGTCCATGGTCATATCCATGATGCCGCCCCACTGACGCAGGATGCGCAGGTTGGCCAGCGCCGGTAGCAGGGCCACGCCCTCGGCGGCGACTTCCTGCGCGACCCACTGCGTGCCGCGCTGCGCATAGGTGTTGTGGCGATCGATGTTGCCACCGAAAACCATGCCGCCTTTGTCCGACTGGCTGACGTAGTAATGGCCCGCACCAAACATCAGTACTACATCGAGAAAAGGTTTGATCGATTCACTGACAAAGGCCTGCAAGGCATGCGATTCGATCGGCAGACGAACGTCCGCCATGGCCGCGACGTGCGATGAGTGACCGGCCACTGCGAGACACACAGTACCTGCGCCAATGAAACCGCGCGTGGTTTCGACGCCCGTGACGCGACCGCCTTGCTGCCGTAGCCCAGTCACTTCGCAATGTTCGATGATGTCGACGCCTGCCTCGGAGGCGCCTCGTGCGTAGCCCCAGGCTACGGCGTCGTGGCGCACGGTGCCGCCGCGTGGCTGCATGAACGCGCCCATGATCGGGAAGCGACCGTTATCAAGCGCAATCGCCGGGATCAAAGATTTGAGCGCTACACGGTCGAGTTCGATACAGTCTGCACCGACGAGATGCATGTCGTTGGCCCGACGAGTCATGGCATCGCGCTGGCCGTCGGTGTGGTAGGTGTAGACGCAACCGCGCTGGCTGACCATCGCATTGAAGTTGAGTTCCTGCTCGAGACCTTCCCAGAGCTGCAAAGAAAAATCGTAGAAGCGAATGTTTTCTGGCGTGTAATAGGTGGAGCGGATGATGGTCGTGTTGCGCCCGACATTACCGAGGCCGATCGGGCCTTTTTCGAGCACCGCGACATTGGTAATGCCGAAATGGTTGGCGAGATAGTACGCGGTAGCGAGCCCATGACCGCCGCCGCCGATAATAACCACCTCATACTCGGAGCGCGGTTCGGCCTTGCGCCAGGCACGAGTCCAGTTGCGGTGACCCGAGAGCGCTTCACGCAGCAGGCGGAGCGCGGAGTAGCGACCCGTCGACTTGAAGGCGGGGCCTGTGGAAGAGGCGACGTCCTGGGGAGTTTTTTCTATCATCGTCGGGGTGCGAGTTTAGGTCTTGGGTAACAAGTCGGGCAATGACAAGTCGGACAACGTTTTTAGAGGTATGACCTCGGCGCTACGCTCAAGCAGTCTTGTTGCCCGGGGTATCGCGCCATTGCGATTCTTCGGTCACGGCGGTGGTCTCGGGTTGCGCCTTGATGAAGCGACCGCGCTGTTCGCGTGGCACATCGGCGCGTCTCGAGCGTCGCCAGAGGCAGAACACGGCGAGCATCGCCCCAAGTACGGCCAAAATCGCAAAGTAGGCGGGCCCCTGATAGTGACCCATCAGTACGCCGCCGACGATCGGGCCGATGACTGCGGCGCCACCGTTGAGTAACAAAAGTCCGCTGCTCGCTGCCACCATCTCGCTCGGATCGAGACGGTCGTTAACATGCGAAACTCCGAGCGAATAAACCGACAGCACGAGCCCGCTGATCAGCGCGGCGATCGGCAGCAACAGCACGCCCGGGATATCACTCCAAAAAGTCAGGGCGGCAGCGAGTATGCCCGCGAGCAGCGAGACGCCGGCGATCACGGCGCGTCGTTCGAGTCGGTCGGCAAGCATACCGACGGGATACTGCGTGAGTACGCCCGCGAGAATGCTGCCCGCCATGAAGATTGCGACCGCGGGGTCGTTCATGCCGTTCAGTCGCGCGTAGACGGGACCCAACGAAAAAACGATGGAGCTCATGAGGCCGGAGGTCGTGACCGCAACCACGCCCAAGGGTGAGCGACGGTAGAGATCCAGAAAAGGTACATGCCGCGGTGTGTCAACCGCGGGCGCAGCCTGCGCCGACAATACGAGTGGCACGATGGCAAGACAGATCAGCCCCGCCACCAGCATGAACGGGGTATTGGAAGCCGGGTTCGATACCAAAAGCAAAAACTGTGCTGCGCCCAGACCGCCGTACAGCACTACCATGTAGAGCGCGAGTAATCGGGAGCGGGTCTCCTGTGTCGCCCGATCATTTAGCCAGCTCTCGGCGACAACGTAGATTCCAGCGAAGCATATTCCGGTGACAAGCCGCATTGCGCCCCAGATGGTGGGCGTCACGAACACCGGTTGGCAAAGCGTCGAGATTGCAGCAATCGCGGCTAACGCAGAGAATACACGTACATGACCGACGCTACGGATGAGGCGTGGCGCGATCATCGTGCCGATCAGGAACCCGGCGTAGTAGCAGGACATTACGATACCGATCGCGGCGGTCGCAAAACCCTCGGATTGCGCGCGTACACCGAGCAGGGTCGATTGCAATCCTGCACCGAGCATTAAGACGCCCATGCCAAGTAACAACGGCCAAGTGCTGGCGATCAAGCTTGCAGGCATGGTGAAAACGGCGCGTCTTGCGAGGTCGGCAAAGAGCACACATCATACCTGGTGATGTTCGCCAAAACTCGTAAAGTCGTGCGCGGCTTCGCGCTATTTTTGCGGTATTTTGAGTGCATGCTGCTTGGCGTCGGCGGCGTTGTCGTCAGCTTTTCGTCGGCGGCGTTTGCAGAATCAAAACCGTCGCTTTTGGTCAACGGCGAAACGCTGATCGGTGCGCGCTCGGCCACATCGGGCGTCGATGCCTTCCTCGGTATACCCTTCGCTGTAGCGCCGATCGGTGAGTTGCGTTGGCAGGCCCCGCGCGAGTTTCATGGTCGTGGCAGCACGCGACCGGCTGATCGGTTTGCGCCGGCTTGCATGCAGAGCATGCGCATCCTCGACTGGTATCGCGGTATGGCCGAACGCTTCGGCGGCAGTCGCCGCGTGTTTGCTGATCTCGATACCGCCGAGGATTGTCTCTATCTCAATATTTGGGCGCCGACGAGGCCGGCGGAGCCATCCGCTTCGTCGGGACTGCCTGTGATGGTGTTCGTCCACGGCGGCAGCAATCGCAGCGGTTGGTCTTTCGAGCCGAATTATCATGGGCACCGACTGGCCGCCGAGGGCGTGGTGGTGGTCAGTATCGCGTACCGCTTGGGCGTATTCGGATTTTTCGCCCATCCACAGTTGGCGGGCGCTAACTTTGGTCTGCAGGATCAGCTCGCCGCCCTGCGTTGGATACAGCGCAATATCGCGAGCTTTGGCGGTGATCCACAACGAGTGACGATGTTTGGTGAATCGTCGGGTGCCGGGAATATTGCCGCGTTGATGTTGTCTCCCGCGAGTCGTGGTTTATTGCAGCGCGCCATTTTGCAAAGTGGTAGCGCCTTCGGGTGGCCAAAGATCCGAACCTTGGCTGATGAGCAGGCGAGGGGTCTCAAGCTTGCGAGCGTACTCGATGACCTTCAGTCACCAAAGATTTTTGGCGTCTCACCAATGACGTCTCAGCAGCAGATTTCGGCCCTGCGACGCATCGATGCAAAAATGCTGCTGCGTGTTGCCGAAAAGGTCTATCGTGATCACTACCACGCACCGGTGATCGACGGCGAGATCATCAACGCGGGGCTCGATGAGCAACTTGCACGCGCGGATTGGCCGCTGCAGCAGTTGATGATTGGTAGCAATGCCAATGAGTATTACTCGGTAGCGGCCGGTGCCGGGGATCCGGCCGCGGTCGATCGCGCCGTAGCGGGTGCCGAGATCCTCAACACCGCTGCCGTGCGCAAGGCTTTGTCCGCGACCTCTGATGTGGCGCTCGCACTCGATCGCTTGGAGACCGCCGAGTCGATGCTTTGTCCCGCGCAGTGGCTGGCCGCCGGGGTGGCAAGGGCGGGACGTCCGGTGTGGATGTATCAGTTTGCCCGCGTGCGCGAAGGTGCAGTCGCTGCGCAGCTACGCGCCTATCACGGCGCCGAACTGCCTTATGTTTTTGGTACCCATGATGCATGGCTACCGACTGCCGATGCTGATCGGCAGCTGACTCAAAAAATGATGGCGGCGTGGGTGGAGTTTGCGCGAAGCGGCTCGCCGCTCGCGGCAACGCCTCACTGGCCCCGATTCACGGTGCCCGGTCCGCGCAATGTCATGCAGTGGAATGCGCCGCTTAATGAGGCCTCGGCAATCATCGATAGTCCAGAGCCCGATCTTTGCAGGATCTACGGCGAGAAGATCAGGCCCTAGCCTCGGCACAAAGATCAATGCAGTAACGGCGCAGCCGGGTACAGGCCTCGACGATCAGCGATTCGTCCACGGCAAAACTGAGGCGCACATAATCACGAGTCTGCGCGCCGAAGGCGCCGCCCGCGATGCAAGAGACGCCATGACAGTCGAAGAATCCTCGTGCAAAGCCTGCGCCTTCGAGCCCTGTGTCGCGGACATCAAGCAACATGAACATGCCGGCTTGAGGCGACAGGGGCCTGATACCCGGAATTCCTTGGAGATGCTCGAGCATCAAGGACGCTCGCCGCTCGCAGTAGCGGCGCATCTCGCCTTCGGCCTCATCGGCGAGGTCGAGCGCAGTGATGGCTGCTTCCTGGATGAACCCCGGCAGACCGTAGAGCATGCACAGCACGAGATTTTCGGCGTGATCGATCAGCTCGCGCGGACCGGTCATCCAACCGACCCGCCAGCCGCACATCGCATGCGACTTCGATAAGCTGCCGATGGTCACTACACGCTCGGGCATCTGCGCGGCGAGGCTCGGTACACGACCTCCCGGCGCTAGTCCCGCATAGACTTCGTCGGCCACGATCCAAAGATCATGCGCGCGGGCAAGTTCGGCGATGCCGGCGAGTTCGGCGGTCGAAAGTATGCTGCCAGTGGGATTGCCCGGCGTGGCGAAGCTGAGCACGCGCGAGCGCGGCGTGAGGGCGCTCTGCAGTCGATCGAGATCCAAGCGAAAGCCGGCATCTCGATTGAGTGGTACCCGGATAAGCGCTGCACCCGAGGCTTCGAGCGAGGCCGGATAAGTGGAATACATGGGATCAAAGGTAAGTGCTTCATCGCCGGGCTGCGTCAGGCATAACATGGCGACAAGTAGCGCATTTTGAGCACCGCAGAGCACGATCACTTGCTCGGGAGTCAAGCGTTGTCCGCAGCGGCTGGTGTGCCGCTGCGCAATGCGCTCGCGCAGCGCGCTGCGACCGCGAATGGCGGTGTAGTGGGTGTCGCCCGCGTGCAAAGCGTCGACGGCCCGTGCGACCACGGGTGCTGGCGTCACCACATCGGGGTCGCCAACGCTTAAGATGATGACGTTCTCGCCGCGCTCTTTGGCAGCGAGGGCGCGATAGTGAGTGTCCCAGGCATCGGCGCCATCGCCACCGACGCGTTTGACTAATTGCGAGAACTTCACCGCTATGAGCGTAACACCGAGATCCATAGGCTGCTATGTCGTCGAACTGCTTGCTGCCAACGGTGTCGACACCGTGTTTGGTATTCCCGGGGTCCACAACCTCGAGTTGTACCGCGGTCTCGCGCGTCAGCAAGGCGTGCGTCATGTGCTCGCACGGCACGAACAGGGTGCAGGCTTCGCAGCCGATGGTTATGCCCGCAGTACGGGGCGTCCCGCGGCTGCTTTTGTGATCTCTGGCCCCGGCGTTAGCAATGTGCTGACCGCTGCGGCGCAGGCATTTTCCGATTCGGTGCCGCTGCTCGTGATCGCGAGTACGCCCCACAGTCAGTCTTTGGGCCAGCGTTGGGGAGTGCTGCACGATCTCAACCATCAACACGGTGTGATGGGATCGGTGCTCGATTGCGCAACAACCGCGACTACCGACCTGATGGTGCGCGATGCGCTGCAACAGGCCTTCGCCATGTTTCGCTCCGCGCGGCCGCGCCCCGCTTATCTTGGGGTACCGCTTGATGTGCTGGCCATGAACACCGATCTGCCGGCTCAAAGATTTGAGCGGCTGGCGCGTCCGACCGCTAGCGCAGGTGACCTTGCTGGTGCGCTCAGTCTGCTCGGGGCGGCAGAGCGACCGATCATCGTCGCTGGCGGCGGTGCGCGACTGGCGGCGGCTGCGCTGCGACGGCTAGTCGAAAATCTCGATGCTTATTTCGTTACGACCGCGGCGGGTAAAGGACTGTTACCAGAGGATCATCCGGGTAATCTCGGTTGCTCGCTGCCCTATGCGCCCACTCAGCGTCTGCTGGCCGAGGCCGATGTGGTGTTGGCGGTGGGTACCGATCTAACCGAGACCGATATCTACACGGCAGATCGATTGGCTCACGGAGGCCAGTTGATCCGCATCGATATCGCGGAGCGCGAGGATCCTCGGCATCCGGCGGCGATCTCGATGTGCGCCGATGCAGCGCCGACGCTGACCGCGCTCGCAGCGGCTATCACACCACGCAGTGGTTGGCGGAGTACGGCGGGCGGCGCACCGGTGCATCGCGCGCACATAGAGACGGGTTTCGATGCGCGCACGCAGTTGCTGCAGCGCGCCCTGGCCGCCATCCGTGCGGCGTTGCCGGCTGATGCTGCGGTGTTCGGCGACATGACGCAGATCGCGTATCTCGGCAATTATGCTTTTACAGCCAATGAGCCTGGCGTGTGGCATCACCCCTCGGGCTACGGCACACTCGGACACTCGTTACCGGCCGCACTCGGGGCGAAATGGGCGAACCCGGAGCGCGCGATTGTCGCTCTCGCGGGTGATTTTGGGCTCCAGTTCACGCTCGGCGAACTGGCGACCGCAGTGGAGCTTGAGCTCGGATTGCCGATCGTGGTGTGGAACAACGCGGCACTCGGCCAGATCCGCGACGACATGATTGCGACCGGCATTGCGCCACTCGGTGTCGTTGCACGTAATCCGGATTTTGTCGCTCTGGCGCGTGCCTATGGCGCTACCGGACTCAAAGTTCGCAGCACGCGGGAACTTACCGCAGCGATCGGTGCCGCGTTGCAGCGGCGTGGGCCGACGCTGATCGAAGTGCTCGAGACTGAGTTCGTCGCGGCCTGAGTGCCTAAAGCTTGTAACTTGCGTCGAGCCGATCGAGTAGCCGCAGTAGCGCCGACCACGCCAGATCATTGGGCTCGTTGACGAGATGCGCCTCGGGCGCTGGGGGCGGCGCGTTGAACTGCCGCTCGGTTTTGCGGCAGATATGCTTTGCGGGTAAGGCGAGCGCCTGTCCGGTGCTTTGCGCTGCGAGCTGAATCTCGCAAGCTTTCTCGAGATAAAACATGCGCAGGAAAGCCTGCGCAACGGTCGTGCCCACAGTCAGCAGCCCGTGGTTGCGCATGATCATCACCGGTTTATCACCAAGATCGCGCACCAAGCGTCGACGTTCGCTAAGATCGTACGAGATACCTTCGTAGTTGTGATAGGCGACTCGCTCGTAAAACTCCAACGAAATCTGGTTAACGGGCAGGAGACCGTCGCGTTGCGCAGCAATCGCACAGCCGGCGAGGGTATGCGTATGCACGATGCAGTGCGCGTCGTCGCGTGCCTCGTGAATGGCGCCGTGGATTACGAATCCTGCGAGGTTGATCGGCGACTGCGCTGAGCCTGCGACCTTACCTTCAGCATCGAGCAGCACGAGATCCGAGGCTGTGATTTCATCCCACATTAACCCGTACGGATTGATCAAATATTGTCGCTCCGGTCCCGGGACGCGCAGCGTACAGTGCGTGTAGATGAGATCAGTCATGCGGTAGTGCGCGAGCAATCGGTAACACGCGACGAGGTCCTGCCGCAGCTGCCGGAGCTCGCGCCTAGTCGGTGTGTTCTTTCTTGGCTTGTTCTTGCTACGTGTGTTCATATGGCGTCGACCGTCCTCGCTGTCGACCAGTTGATGGGTTGGATTTTCGGCAACACCCAGATCCAGCCGATGAGGCCGAGAACATTGATCGCGGCGGCCAGCATGAAGGCCCGTTCGAATTCACCTGTGGCTCCCAGGATGAAACCCGTCGCCGCGGGGGCGATGAGCCCGGCAAGGTTGCCGCACATGTTCTGCACACCGACCCAGCGCGCGGCCGCCGTCGGACCCGCCATGATCTGCGGAACCGCAAAGGTGCCTGGCGATCCGATACCGATAACAAGCTGATAAAGATAGAGGCAGGCGATGGCAGCCGTCGCGGGCAGGGTGACGAGGCCCACCATGCAGCCAATCCCGAGCAGGTGATACACACTGAGGATGGTTTTATAGGTGACATTGATCGAGTGCCCGCGCGCAATCCAGCGATCGATCAGCCACCCCGAGCTCCAGGCGGCAACCGCATTCAGCAGATAGGCGCCGCTTGCGACCGCGGCCATAGCAGTGATCGAAAAACCGCGCTCGGTGATCAGGTATGAGGGGAGCCAAGCGAGAATTAAATAAAACGAGTAGTTCATCGAGAAGAGACCGAGCGAGGTACCCCACAGCCCGCGTTGTTGCAAAATTTCTTTAAACGAGGGACCTACGGCGACGTCATCTTTGAGACGAGGTTCGCTGACCACCACGCGACGCCACAACAACAGCCACAGCAGCGAGAGCGCACCGAACAACAGGAAGCTCGATCGCCAGCCGTAGTGTTCGATCAGTAATCCTCCGAACAGCGTGCCGATGGCGGGGCCGATCAGGTAGCCAAACGCCGTAATGCCGTTAGCTTCGGCAAGACGTGAGGCCGGCACCCCCGCCGCTAGCAGTCGCGACATGCAGGGGAACGAAACGCTTTCGCCGAGACCGAGCAGCAGGCGTAACAGTAGTAGGGCGACGAACGACGCCGCAAACCCACTCGCGAGCGTTGCCATCGACCAGATGCATAGTCCTGCGGTGAGTACCGCGTGCGCACCATAGCGTTCGGCCAACCAACCGGCGGGCACCATGGCCAACACATAGGTCGCAAAAAACGCCGACAACAGCACGCCGAGCTGCTCGGGCGAGAGGGCCAGCTCTTGCTGAATCACCGTGGAGGCGGTGGCGAGATTCCCGCGGTCGACATAACTGATGAGCAGCGCGAGCGAGACCACCCACGCAATTTTGGTGGGTGAGCTCGGCGAGCTGTTTTGGATCATCAGAACTTCTGAGTAAATTTCATACCAACGGTACGTGGCTGTGGACGAACGCCATAGGGCTGAACACCGCAAACGCTCTCAGCGCATTGCGCGGTTTTGTAGAGCACTGAGTCTTCATTGGTGAGGTTCTGAATGAAAACCTCGACCGTGTAGTTATTTTTGCTCACACCGGCACTGAGATCTGCGATCGTGTTTGCTGGGATGTCGCCGATGATGGCGTTGTCGGCGAGCGACAAACGCGCAGCGGCCTTCCCCGAGTGCGATACGGCGCCCTGAATATGCGCATTATAGTCGCCCATCTCGAAACTGTATCTTGCCACCACGTTGCCCTTGAACTCCGGTGTGATCGGCAACGAGGTGCCCTTTGGCGCGTTAATCCTTGTGACCTTGCCGTCCGCGTCGAAGTTGGAGAAGTTGCTCTTAAGCTCGGAGTTGTAAAACGAGGCCGTCGCCGAAATCATCAGCGCGTCGGCCGCCAGCCACTGCAGCTGGGTTTCGATACCGCTGACCTCTGCCGAGGGTCCATTGGCCACCTGGGTGATGCCGTTGGCGCCCTGGAAGGAGATCTGGAAATCATCCCACTGCTGCAGGAACAGCGCGCCGTTTAATTGCAGGCGGTTGTTCATCCACGCGGTCTTCCAGCCAAATTCATAGTTTGTAAGAAAGTCAGAAATGTAATCGCCGGCGAAGGGGTTGCGATTTATACCACCGGGACGATATCCCTCGGACCATGTGAGATACATCATCGCGTCGTCGCTCGCTTTCCAGCGCAAATTTACACGACCAATATTTTCGCTCTCGTCGATGCCCTTTGCGACGTTCTGGCAAGGAGCGTCTTTGTAGGCCTTTTGGGATTTACAGCGGTATTCACCGTTGCTGGACCAGCCTTGGCCCATGGGCGAGAAGGCACCGGAGCCACCGTTGGCTACTGCACCGGGTTCGCTGCCCGACGGCGCTCTCGACCGGCTGAAGCCAAGAGAAAAGCCAAAGAAACCGTTGACCGTGACCTCAGGCTTGAAGAAACGTGCGCCGACTGTGAGCTCCAGAGAATCCGTAATATCGAATGCAACCTGTCCAAAGATTGCTTCGTCGGTATCGACGCGATCGAGGCTGTTGAGATAGACGACGCCTGGATACTTCGTGCCGTTCGGTTCATCGCGATTCATTAACATAGAGTCAGCGAGACCCGCGATGTTACCGAAGGGTTGCTCGAAGTCATGCTTCTGCTTTTGATAGAAAGCGCCAAGCAAACCGCGTACGCGCCGCTCGGGGTCGGAGCTGATCCGTAACTCGTGACTCTGCTTTGTGTAGGCGTCGTTGTTGACAAAGCTGTGTGCAGGGTTAGGACGACCACCCGCGTTATTGAGGAACAAGCCCGCGAAGTATCCCGTGGTGTAGGCGTTGTCATACCAATAGGAATAGTCGGAGTAATCGAAGGAGGCGTCGACGTCGCGGTTGAGGTAGTTGCCAGCATAGGTGAGATCAAAAGTGCCGATCTTGCCCTCGATGGTGAGACCGCCCTGATACCACTTGTCTTTCGAATACTCTTCGCGGAAGTGCGTGACGGCATATTGGCCCGGCGCAAAATCGCTGAGATCGTCACCCCAGAAGCCGTTACTCCTCTGCTGCTGGTACTGCACCGACGGCGTCAGAGTCCAGTTGTCATCGAGCTCGACACGCAGAGCGGCTCGCGCGCCGGTAGTGCTGAGGGTGTTGTAGTCGTCTTTCGCGCTGGTCCTGTTGTCGACCGTGAAATCGTCAGCACGCGTGCTGGCATCACCCGGGTAAAGGCGCGTGCCCGCGACGTTGTCGATCCAGCCGGCCTCGCTCGATCGCCAGCCGACCAAGCGCACCGCGGCACGGTCGCTGATTGGCAGGTTGACGAACCCCTCGACGACATAGCCATCTCCGCCCTCGGAGACGTTATTGGCTTCGAGAGCATAGCCTGAAGAGAATTCTCCGATCTCGGGCTTATTGGTGATGATGCGGATGGTGCCCGCCTGCGAGCTCGCGCCGTACAGCGTGCCCTGTGGGCCCGCCAAGGCTTCGACACGTGCGATGTCGTAAAGGTGCAGATCGAGATTGCCCTGAATCGTTGTGATCGGCTGCTCATCGAGGTAGGTGCCGACGCTTGGTTGCGAGGTGGTCGCCTGACCATCACCGCCGGTGACGATGCCGCGCATGTACACTTTAGCGAAGCCGGCACCTGCACCAGTCTCTGGCGTTGCAGCCACACTTGGCAGCATGCGAACGTAATCATTGAAATTGCGGATGTTGAGCTCTTCGAGCTTCTCGGAATTGATTGCCTCGATGCTGATAGGCACATCCTGCAAGTTCTCGCTACGCTTCTGCGCAGTCACCACAATCTCTTCCAAGCCGCCGCTATCTTGTGCAAGCCCCGTCTGCCCGCTGAGGGCCATGACGACGGCCGCCGCGATAGGTGTTTTGAGGATGGGTTGTGAAATGAGATCGGTACGGCTGCACTGCTTCTTTTTCATGCCCTTGCCTCGCGGGTTAATTCGTGGCAAGGCTACGCCAAATCCGTTTGGCCGCAAAGGGGGGGGCAGCCGGGTAGCTTAGCTGCCCAGGACCGGCCCCAGAGCGGTCTTGAGCGGGTCCAGCCAAGGCTCATAGTGACGCCACTGATCCAGCCCGTCCCGATAGATCGGACGTCGCACCTGTTCGGAGCTTGCGGTACGTACTGGGCGATTATTCTCGAAAAAACGTAGGCAGGCCGGCTCGAAGGGCAGGCCGCAATAATTGAGCAGGCGGTGCACCTCGCGTTCAGTGTCGTCGATCATTTCCTCGTAGATCACCCGGTGGACCCGCCCAGGAAGCACGGCATCGTAGTGCGCCATCAGCTCGACGTAGTCACGGTAGTAGCCCCCAGCATCTTCTAGCCCATAACTGAAGCGCTGGCCGCGTGCATAACACTGTTTGAAATTTGAAAAACAGCAGGCGAGCGGATGTCGACGCGCATCGACGATCTTGGCGTTCGGTAACATCAGGTGGATCAAACCGATGTGCAGAAAATTATTGGGCATCTTGTCGATGAAGCGCAGACGGGTGGTCTTACGATGGACCCGAGTGCCGTGCAGATAGCGCTCTCCGAGCTCGCGTGATTCTGCGGGCGTGAGTGATGCGAGGGTTGACGCATAGCCGCCCTCCGGGTCCGCGGCGCGAGCCCGTAATTCGCGGGCGAGGGCAATCACGTCGGGGAGTTCCGAGGTGCCCTCGACGGCCGAGTGACTGGAGAGAATCTGCTCGAGCAGGGTCGAACCAGCGCGCGGCATGCCGAGAATGAAAATGGGGTCTGAGGCCTCATGACCCACACCCGCACGCTCTGCAAAGAATTCGCGAGTGAAGACCTTCTTCAGTCGCTGCACGCGCAGGCTATTGAGTCTGGCATCATAAGGCTGACGCTCGCGTTGCAAGCGGTTGCCGCGCTCGTAGTGCGCGAAAGACTCGTGGTAGTCGCCCGTGTCTTCCATGGCCTTGCCCATCGCGAAGTGCAGGTGCACGCGATGTACTGCATCGAGGGTCTGATTCTCGAGCTGCTGCCGCATGAGTTGCAGGTCTTGGTCGGTGAAGCGGAAGGTTTTGAGATTGGCGAGGCTCCAGTAGGCTTCGCCGAGTGCGGGTTCGAGCGCGAGACAGTTGCGGTAGACGGTCACGCAGTCGTCGCGGCGCCCGGCAGTTTTGAGCACGTGGCCGTAGCTCAGCCACACCTTGGCATTGCGCGGATACTCGCGCAAAAGTTTCGCGTAGATCTTGCTCGAGCGTTCGACGTCGCCGACCCGGCTCAACACGACGGCATGAAGGTTGCGGTAGCTGGGGTTGTGCGGGTCTTGCCAGAGCAGCCGCTCGACCTCGGCGAGGCACTCTGTGACTTTGTTACGGCGGTGCAGCAGGATCGCGTAGTTATAGCGTGCCGCGGTAAAGTTCGGCGCGAGCTCCAAGCAGCGAGTCAGCAGGCGCTCGCCAGCTTCTTCCTCGCCGCAGCGCACCGCTACCTCGGCTAGCATGCGAATGGCCGGCACGTCGGTGGGGGCTCGCTTCAAATGATTTTTGAGCAGCGACTCGGCGCGCGGAATATCATTGGCCAACATGGCCGCGGCCGCAGCCTGCAACTGGGGATGACCTGCGGCGCAGCGTGTATGCTCGAGGTAAGCCGAGTCGGCCTCGGCGGTCTCGCCGATCGCCATCAGTTGATCCGCGAGTGCTCGCCAGGCTTCAGGATGATTAGGTTGCTCGCGCAGCAACTCGCGCAGTTTTGCGATCGCGGCTTCGCCCATGGCGAGGCATCCTAACCCAAAGCCTCGGGGCGATCAGACTCAGATGTTTGAGTCGGGTGCCGCTGCCTTGCGGCGATCCATGAAGTCGAGCAGCGCCTCGTCGATGGCTGGATCGAGCGGCGGCGCGACATAGTCTTCGAGTAGTCTCTTGTACTGGCGATTTGCGCGCTGCGCCATGTCGAGAGCACCCTCGGCGTCCCACTGCTCGAAGCTATTGTTATCGGCGAGCGGCGAGCGATAGAACGCGGTTTCGAAGTTGGACTGGGTGTGCGCACAGCCAAGAAAATGCTTGCCCGGGCCCACTTCGGAAATCGCGTCCATGGCCTGTCCGTTCGGCGTCACGTCGACCCCGGCCAGCATGGTGTGGAACATGCCGGCCTGATCGACATCCATCATGAATTTTTCGTAGCCCATGGCGAGCCCGCCCTCGAGCCAGCCTGCGGTATGCAACACGAAGTTCACGCCCGCGAGACAGGTGGGCAGCATGGTCTGTACCGACTCGTATGCAGCCTGCGCGTCGGCAATCTTTGAGGCGCACAAACCGCCACCGGAGCGGAAGGGAACGCCGAGCCGACGCGCGAGCGCCGCCATCACGTAGAGCACGAGTGCAGGTTCCGGTGTACCGAACGTTGGTGCGCCCGATTGCATGGACATGGACGAGGCGAAACTGCCGAAGATGACCGGTGCGCCCGGATTGATGAGCTGCACGAGCGCCATGCCGGCGAGGGCCTCGGCAAGGGTTTGTGTCGCGGTGCCTGCCACCGTGACCGGCGCCATGGCGCCCGCCAGGATGAACGGCGTCACGAGGTTACTCTGATTCGCCTTCGCGTAAACCTTGAGCGCACCCAACATGGTTGCGTCGTAGGTCATCGGTGAATTGACGTTGATCAGGCTGACGAGAACGGTATTCGGTTTGCCGGTCAGCGGATCGAGGTAGCGATCGGCGAAAGCGATTTTTGCCATTTCGACCGAGTCGGCCGCGCGCTCCGGGGCCGTGACCGAGCCCATGAACGCCTTGTCGCTGTACTTGACGTGGCTGTACAGCATATCGAGGTGACGCTTATTGACCGGCAAGTCGACCGGTTCGCAAATCGTACCGCCCGAGTGATGCAAAGAATTCGCCATGTAGGCAAGTTTGACGAAATTACGAAAGTCCTCGATGCGCGCGTAGCGGCGTCCCTCATCGAGATTGCGTATGAAAGGCGAGCCGTAAGCAGGTACGAACACGACAGCATCGCCGCCGATCCGTACATCGCGTGCCGGGTTTCGTGCCAGCTGGGTAAACTCGCGCGGCGCGTTTTTTTGAATCAATTGGCGACACATACCGCGAGGCATGCGCACCCGCTCACCCTCGACGTACGCGCCCGCTTTACGCCAAATATCGAGCACCTCGGGGTCTTCGCGAAAATCGATCCCGACCTCTTCGAGGATGCGATCGGCATTATCCTCGATGGTGGCAAGACCCTCTTCACCCAGCACCTCGAAGCGCGGAATCTTTCGCACTATATAGGGGGCGGAGACGGCGCCACGCGCCGCGCGCGCCGCGCGCTTGGCGTCACGGGCGCTGGGGCGACGGCCGCCCGAACTGCCTGTCGAGTTATCGCTCATGGTTGAAACTCATTGATCGAAAATTATGGGTAGCCGGGGTGGCGGTGGCTAATCCAGAAGCGGCGTCCATATGCCCGCCTGCGTCAGGCGGATTTTCTGCTGGGCAAGACGGCTTATCATCCACGGTGCGCCTCGTGGAGGGCGGCAATATGATCGGGCCCGACTCCGCAGCAGCCGCCGAGTGCGTGGGCCCCGAGTGCGCGCCAGCTGCGCGATTCGTGGGCGTAGTCTTCGGGGGTCGCAACGCCAATGAATTGCCAGTTCGGTGCTGCGTAGCGACCGCACTCGGGATAGACCGCCACGGGTCCAGTCCAATGGTTTCGTAGGATCACAAGCGCCGGGATCGTGTCATCGAGCGAGGTATGCATGACAGCCATGGCGTCCGGTTTTAATGCGGCAAGCCCTGCGGCGACGGGGGCGAGATCGGTATCGGGTCGTCCGAAGCCGCGCAGTTTGCCATCGAGGCCACGCTCGACCGAAATGCCGATCCATACCGGCAAGCCCGCGGCAATCGCCGCCTCGCAGGCCCATAACGAGTAATCGAGATCGCGCATCATCTCCATGAGAATGAGCTCGCAGCCGCCGGCGCGCAGGCTCGCGGCCTTGCGAGTAAACAACGCGCGCGCCGTGGTCTCGCTCCAACTGCTGCTCGTCTGCGTGCGATCGGAACCGGGGACCGTCGGGCGCATGGTTGACATTGAGCCCGCCACCACGGCCGCACCGCCGGTTTTGGCGAAATGCCTGGCTGCAGCCTCGCGGGCCAAGGTCATCGCCGCTGCATCCATCCGCTCCATTTCATTGAGCCGACCGAAGTGATCGAGCAGCAAGGGGCTACTCGCAAAGGTGTTGGCGGTGATAATCTCGGCGCCGGCGTCGAGGTAGCGGCCATGCACGGCACGCACGATGTCCGGGTGGGTGAGATTGGCCTCAGCGCACCAGAGCTCCGTGCTCATCGGCGCGCCTTGGCGCTGGATTTCGGTGCCCACACCGCCATCGAGCAGCACGGCCTCGCCGCGCTGCAGGCGCGCCAGCAAGGTGGTGTAGGCCGCACGACTCATGTGCGCATGCGCTGTCCCGAGGGGTCGAAGGCCGGATTATCGAGTCGCAGCGCGGCGCGACGTTCACCGATCAGCTCGACTTCGAAACCCGTGGTCGCCTGCGCGGATTCGCGATCGACGTAGCCTAGCGCCAGCGACTTGCCCACCGAGTGGCCATAGGCCCCCGAAGTAACCCAGCCGACCACGCGACCATTGAGCCAAATGGGCTCATCGGCGATGGCATCGCAATCTTTGGCGTCGATGTCCAGGGTAATCAGCTTTCTTTGACCACCCGAGGTTTTTTCGGCGAGTGCTGCCGTGCGACCGACGAAGTCGGTTTTCTTGAGATTGATGAAGCGGTCGAGATTAGCTTCGAATGGGCCATAGATCGGCCGATATTCGCGTGCCCAACTACCGAAGCTTTTCTCCATGCGCATGGAGTTGAGGGCGCGACCACCGAAGTGTCGCAGACCGAGTGGCTTGCCGGCGGCGACCAGCCGCTCGTAGAGCTCGCGGTGGAATTCGCTCTTCACCCAGATTTCGTAGCCGAGATCACCGGTGAAGGAGAGTCGGCCTACTAAGGCCGGCACCAAGCCGACGTCCATCGCGCGAAATGACATGAACGGGAAGGCCCCACTTCCGAGATCATCGTCGACCAAAGATTGCAGGAGTTCGCGCGAGGCAGGCCCGGCGATCGACAGCCCGAGCCATTCCATCGCGCAGGCGCGTACCTGTACCTTGAAGCCTGCCAAGCGCGCTTCGAACCAGCGCTGATAAAAACGCTCTGCCGCATACGTGCCGACCAGCAGGAACCGCTCGGCGCTGATCCGGCACATGGTGAAATCACCGATCAGCTTGCCGTTTTCATTCAGCATCGGGGTCAGCGCCACGCGCCCGTTAGCCGGTACCTTGTTGGCCATGATCTGCGCGAGCCAGAGCTCGGCGTCGGGTCCGGTGACTTCAAACTTACCGTAATTCGAGATTTCGATCATGCCCACGGCATCGCGTACGGCACGACACTCGGCGGAGACATGCGTATGGGCATTGGAGCGACGGAAGGTGACATCTTCGCGGGCGTCGCTGCCCTTGGGCGCGAACCACAGCGCGTGTTCGAGTCCGCAGTAATCGCCCCAGACCGGATTCTCGGTCTGCAGTCGGTCGTAAATCGGCGTGGTTTTGAGCGGGCGGGCGGCTGGTAATTCTTCGTTCGGAAAGCGGATCCGGAAGCGCCGCGAGTAATTTTCGCGCACTTTAAAATTGGTGTAGCGACGAGTCGCCCACTCGCCGTAGCGCGCCACGTCCATGCCCCAGATGTCAGCGCCGGGGTCGCCGTCCACCATCCAGTGCGCGAGCGCGAAACCCACGCCGCCGCCCTGACTGAAACCTGCCATAACGCCGCAGGCCACCCAAAAATTACGCAGTCCCGGAACGGGGCCGACGAGGGGATTGCCATCGGGTGCAAACGTGAAGGGGCCGTTGACAATTTTACGGATACCGACTTCGCCGAGTCGTGGAAAATGCTTGAAGCCGACTTCGAGGCTGGGTGCGATGCGTTCGAGATCGTTGGGTAGCAGGTCCTGACCGAAATCCCAAGGGGTGGTGCGCGTCGACCACGGCACGCCCGCGCGCTCGTAAGTGCCGAGCAGCACACCGCCTCGCTCTTGTCGCATGTAGATTTCGCCCTCGAAGTCGATGACATGCAGCAACTCGGGTTGACCCGCCAACTCAGGCACATCATCAGTGATGATGTATTGGTGTTCCATTGCGAGGATCGGCAACTCGAGACCGACCATGCGACCCACCTCGCGCGCCCATAGGCCACCGGCGTTGACGACATGCTCGGCGTGCACGTTACCCTGCTCGGTGATCACGTCCCAACTGCCATCAGCGCGTTGCTTGAGATCGACCACGCGATTTTGTCGAACGATTTCCGCACCACCGATTTGCGCCGATTTGGCGTAGGCGTGGGTGACGCCATACGGATCGACGTGACCCTCGATGGGGTCGTAGATCGCACCGACGAAATGTTTTTCGTCCAGCAGCGGAAACCGCTTTTTGGTCTCGGTCATATCGATGAGTTCGAGATCCATGCCTAGATAACGGCCGCGCGCCACCGTCATCCTCAGCCAGTCGAGCCGTTCCGGCGTGCCGGCGAGCATCAGACCGCCGGTGATGTGCAGGCCGCAGGATTGACCTGAGATCTGCTCGAGTTCGCGGTAAAGATTGATGGTGTACTGCTGAAGCTTGGCGACGTTCGGGTCGCCGTTGACGGTATGCATGCCGCCTGCGGCGTGCCAGGTCGAGCCCGAGGTGAGCTCGGCGCGCTCGATCAGCACGACATCGTGCCAGCCGGCCTTGGTCAGGTGATAAAGCACGCTTACGCCGACTACGCCACCGCCGATCACGACTACTTTTGCCTGATTTTTCATGACTTGGTTTCCCGCTTACTTTATCTACTGTACTCAGCTGACAGGAGGAGCGCCGCCTTCAGCCGTACGCCGGGTGACGAAATCATTAAGCGCATCGACGATCGCGGGATCGCGGGGTGGCGGCTGGTACGCATCGAGCGTTTGGCGCCAGATCTCCGTGGCGCGCTCGGTTGCGGTTTTGGCACCCGCGGCCTGCCACTGACCAAAGTTCTGCCAATCCGAAACCAGTGGCGCGTAGAAGGCATTACGATAGCGGGCCATAGTATGGGCGCAACCAAAGAAATGCCCGCCCGCACCTACTTCGGCGATGGCATCGAGCGCGATGTCGTTGGTGCTCGCGCCCACCGGCTGGAAGACTTCGGCAAACATCTGCAGCATCTCGATGTCAAGGATGAGTTTTTCGTACGACGTCGTGAGGCCGCCTTCGAGCCATCCCGCGGCATGCAGAATGTAGTTACAGCCGCCGAGCAATGCGCCCCATAGACTCATTTCGGATTCGTAAGCCGACTGCGCATCGGGGCAATTCGAAGCCGTTGCGTTTGACGAGCGCCACGGCAGACCGATGTAGCGGGCGAGTTGTCCTGCGCCAAAGGCGGCTTTCACGTATTCCGGCGTGCCGAATGCGGGCGAACCCGACTTCATGTCGACGTTCGACGTGAAGCTGCCGTAGATGATCGGCGCGCCGGGGCGAATGATTTGCGCGAGGGTCAGGCCTGCCAGCGCTTCTGCGTGGGCGAGGGTGAGTGCGCCCGCAATGGTAACTGGCGCCATCGCGCCCGCGAGCGTGAACGGCGTGATGATCAGCACCTGCCCCGCAGCGGCATAATCCATGATGCCGTTCGCCATCGGGATATCGAGTTGCAGTGGCGAGTTGGTATTGATGATGGTGGTGACGCAGGGGCGTGATTGGAATTCTTCGACCGAGAGACCGTACGCGATACGGATCATTTCAAAGTTGTCGACCGTCTGTCCTGGGCCGCGCGCATAGACCTTAGGGATTTTGTCGGACATCAGGAGCATCGCGCGCGTGGTTTCGAGATGCCGGAACTGCACCGAAATATCCTGCGGTTCGACGAGACCGCCAAGACCGTGCAGGACCTCGAAGCTCTGGCAAATTTTGATGATGTTGCAGAAGTCTTCGAACGAGCCAGTGCGCTTGCCGCGGATACTGTCCATGATGTTCGGTGGGCCTGAAGTAGGCGCAAACATCACATGTCGACCCCACACAGGCATGTCGAACTCCGGCTTGGCGGCGCGCATGACAATTTCGCGCGGTGCCATCTTCAAGCACTGCTCGACGTGGCCGCGATCAAGGCGAACCGTCAGCGTCGATTCATCGACTTGGGCACCGCCGCGGCGATAGGTCTCGCGGGCTTCAGGCAGCAACACCCGCATGCCCTGATTTTCGAGTAGCGTAAGGGCGCTCGCGTGTATGGCGGCGACCTGATCATCCGAGAATACTTTGAGCGGTTCGAACGGATTGACGAGGTGCCGGTAGCGCGACTGGCGCGCCGGGGCTTCGACGGTTTGCGCGGCACTGCGCCTGCGCCCACGTCGATCGGCTGCCGGTGCCGCAGTGCTTGATCCTGGTTCTGCCTCAGTCATGGTTTCGATTACTCCTCGAAAACGACTCGTACGCGCGGGTTTTACGTCGTAGAGATTCCCAGCCGATGTCCGCTGTCCAGCCGCCATCGACTGGCAGACTGACGCCGTTGATGAAGCCGCTGCGTACATCGGCGAGAAACGCGATTGCCGCAGCAATATCCTCGGGCTTCGCGAAACGCGCCATCGGTACGCGATCAACGATATCGGCGTCGGTGTAGTTGCCCGAACCTTGATCAGTTTCGTCCATTTCGGTTTTGATCCAGCCCGGGCACACGGCATTGACGCGAACGCCACGCCCACCCCACTCGGCAGCGAGGGTGCGCGTCAGGCCGATCAGCCCGTGCTTCGAGGTGTTATAAGCGCTGCGGTGCGCAACCGCGCGCAGGCCGGCGACCGAGGCCACATTGACGATACTGCCGCACCCGCGCTGCAGCATTTGTTTGCCGAATTCGCGGCACAGCAGAAAAGGTCCGAGCAGATTCACATCCATGACGCGACGCCATTGCGCCGCCGTGAGATCTTCGGCGCGGATGATCTGGCTGATACCGGCGTTGTTCACCAGAACATCGGCACCGTCAAAATGTTCGCGTACGTTGGCGGCTGCCGCGATTACGAAAGCTTCGTCTGCGACATCACCCGAGAGACCGATCGCGCGATGGCCCGCGTTTCGCAGTTCCTGTACGACCGCGTCGAGCGGCTGCTGATCGAGCAGAGCGAGATCGTGGCCTGCCTCGGCGAGCATGCGCGCGATTACGCGACCGAGCCCCTGCGCTGCGCCTGTGACTACGGCGACGCGTTTTGACGCTGTGCTGAAGATGACGGGCTCCTCATGACTCCACCTTGCAGGGGATTATGACCACGAGTCGAGATTGCTCCAAGTGAGGTTACGCGCCGCAATCTTGCAAGCGAGCGTCGCATTCCATCGTGGTCCTGGTGGTGTCGTATTCTCGTGGTCCGCTAGCATCCGTGGGTAAGATGAAAATTACCCAACTCGAAACCTACGCGAACGAATTCGTCTGCTTCGTAAAGGTAACGACGGACGCGGGCGCCATCGGCTGGGGGCAGACTTCGACGTATAACGCCGATATCACGGCCACGGTATTCCACCGACAGGTGGTGCCTTGGGTGCTTGGTCGCGAAGCTCATGACATGCAGGCGTTGATCGATCGTGTTGAGGAGAAAGAGCATAAGTTTCCGGGCAGTTACCGCTGCCGCGCGCTGGCAGGCCTTGATACCGCACTCTGGGATTTGCGGGGTCGCGTGGCTAATCAGCCCGTGGTCGAGTTGCTGGGGGGCAAACCAGGGCGCCTGCGAGCGTATGCGTCGTCGATGAGGCGTGACATCGCGCCACGCGATGAGGTCCTGCGCCTCGTGCGGCTGCGCGATGAGTTCGGCTTCACGGCGTTCAAGTGGCGAGTGGCCGCCGAGTGTGGTCGCAATGTCGATGAGTGGCCCGGCCGTACCGAGGAAATTGTGCCAACGGTGGCGCGGGCCTTGGGACCTGGGATCGATAAACTCGTTGATGCAAACAGTGGCTATTCGCCCGAGCGCGCCATTGAAGTAGGGCGTTTGCTTGAGGCCGAAGGGATTGGCCATTACGAGGAGCCGTGCCCCTACTGGCATCTCGAAGATACCAAGCAAGTAACCGATGCGCTGTCACTCGATGTTACCGGCGGCGAGCAGGACTTTGACCTTGCGACTTGGCAACGCATGATCGACCTGCGCGCGGTGGATGTGGTGCAGCCTGATGTCATGTATATGGGCGGTCTGACCCGTACGCTGACCGTGGCGCGCATGGCGGCGGCGGCGGGTCTGCCGGTGACGCCACACAGCGCCAATCTGTCTTTGGTGACGATGTGCACCATGCACCTGCTCGGTGCGATCCCGAACGCCGGGAAGTATCTCGAGCTCTCGATCGAGGGCGCAGATTACTACCCCTGGCAGCAGAAACTTTTTCTCGGCGATCCGTACCGCGTCGTCGATGGTCATGTACAAATCCCTGCCGAACCTGGTTGGGGTGTCGAAATCAATCCACAGTGGTTGGCTCGCGCCGAGTATCGCTGCGCGAAACTTTGAAAAGGAACGGGTAAGTGACGTACGGATACATTGGTCTTGGCAATCTCGGCAAGCACCTGGCAGCCAGTCTGCGTCGTGCGGGCCTAACCGTCGTCGTCCATGATTTGCATCGCGAGGCTGCGCGGTCGCTGCTCGACGCTGGCTGCATCTGGGCGGATTCGCCGCGTACTCTCGCCGAACAGGTGGACTGCGTCATTACCTGTTTGCCGTCACCCGCCGCCTCGAACGCCGTGTTGTTGGGTCCCGACGGCGTGCTGCAGGGGCTGCGCGAGGGCGGCACCTGGATCGAAATGAGCACGACCGACGAGCGCGAGATCAAGCGCGTGGCGGCGATTGCCGCGGAGCGCGGGATCGCGACACTCGAGTGTCCGGTGACCGGCGGCGTGCATTTGGCAGCAGCTGGCAAGATCACGGTATTGGTGGGCGGCGAGCAGGCCGTATTCGAGAAACACCGTGAGGCCCTGCAGGCGATGGGCGGGCAAACTTTCTACATGGGTGAGCTCGGCAAGGCGAGTGTGATCAAGGTCATCACCAACACGCTCGCGTTCATTCATTTGGTGGCAGCCGGCGAGGCGCTGATGCTCGCCAAGCGCGGTGGTCTTGATCTCGCCCAGGCGTTCCATGCGATCAAGGCGAGCTCTGGCACCAGCTTCGTTCACGAGACCGAAAGCCAGCTCGTCCTCAATGGCAGCTACAATATCAAATTCACCATGGATCTCGCCTGCAAAGATCTTGGCTTCGCCTATGAATACGGCCGTAAGTTCGGTGTGCCGCTGGAGCTCGCCGGGCTCACCGAACAGATTTTCCGTCGTGGGCGCTCGCAGTACGGCGGTGAAGCGCAATCGACGCAGATCGTGAAGTTGCTCGAGGATGCGCTCGGCACCGATTTGCGCGCGCCAGGTTTCCCCGACGAGCTCAAGTAATTTTCCGACGAGCGCAAGTCATCAAGAGTTGGTCGCGTGGTCAGCGCGGTACGAATAACTCGGCGAGCTTGCCGATCATCGCGGTGCCCAATTCGTCGATGCTGCCGATCGCCAACGCCCGCGAGTAATAGTCCCCGACATCGTGGCCGATGCCCACGGCCGCGAGTTCAACGGGCGAGCGTTCCTCGATCCACTTAATCACCTGACGCAGGTGCTGATCGAGGTAGCCGCCCGGATTCACCGACAAGGTCGTTTGCTCGAGTGGTACGCCGTCGGAGATCACCATCAGTATTCGACGCTGCTCGGGTCGGGCGCACAATCTGTGATACGCCCACCACAAGGCTTCGCCGTCAATGTTATCTTTCATCAGATCATCGCGCAGCAGCAGACCAAGGTTGCTGCGTGAGCGCCGCCAGGCGATATCCGCCGATTTGTAGATGATGTAGCGTACGTCGGTGAGTCGGCCAGGATTTCGCGGCGCGCCGGCGACAATCCAGTCGCGTCTGGCCTTGCCGCCATCCCACTCGACGGTGGTGAAACCGAGGATCTCGGTGGTGACGCCGCAGCGCTCCAGCGTTTTCGCGAGCAGGTCTGCACACAGGGCAGTTAGCAGGATGGGTCGGCCGCGCATCGAGCCCGAGTTGTCGAGTAACAACGTGACGACGGTATCTTTAAAGTCAGTTTCGGTCTCTTGTTTGAATGCTAACGGTACGAGGGGGTCCGTTAGGACTCGCGCTAGGCGTGCGGCATCGAGAACGCCTTCTTCGAGATCAAAATTCCAGCGACGACGCTGCTGCGCGCGCAGTACGCGCTCGAGCTTGCGCGCAAGGCGGGCGACGATACCCGGCAGTTGCCTGGTCTGCTCATCGAGCACCCTCCGTAGTCGCAGTAACTCCTCGCTGCTGCAAAGATCCGTCGCCTCTAGAATTTCGTCGTGGGCCCGCGTGTAGACGCGATAACTGTGGTTGGGGTGACTGGCACCGGTATCGCCCACGCGACTAAGACGACTGCCGGCCGGCGATTGCTCACTGCCATCCTCGGCCGGGTCTTTCGCTTGCGGCGAGCGCGTTTCGCTCGAGGGTCGCTGCGGTTCGATATCCGACTCGTCCTCCACGGCAATTTCTTTGGCTGCTTGTACGTCACCGTCGGCGGCATAGATGCTACGAGGATTGACGTGCGTCGGTGCCGGTAGCGTTACGGCCGCCGTAGGCTTGATTGGTGTACTCGGCGGTGGGGTCGAAATCTCATGATCTAAACCAAGTGTACGCAGCAACTGATGTTGCTCGAGCGCGTAGGCCTCCTGATCGAGCGTATGTTTTCTGAGACGCTGCAAGCTTGCGGTCGCCCGCCTGTCAAAGAATGACTGCCAGCGGGCGACGAGTGCTTGCGCTTCGGCAGGGATGGCAAGGCCTGCGAGCTGTTCGTGCAGCAGCAGCGTCAGCGCTTGCGACATACCTTCCGTGGTATCGCCAGGGCCGCGCAAAATATTGCTGCGACGCAGCTCATCGTGCAGCACTGCGGCTAGGTTAGCGTTGACGCCAGCGAGATCGCGAGCGCCCAGCGACAGACAGCGCGCGTCTTCTAGCGCGTCGAAAAGCGTCCGGGCGCGATAGCCCGTGGGTCGATAGCGTGTATGCAGCTGTGGGTTGTGATACGCATGCCGCAAGGCGAGTCGATCGGCCTGCCCGCGCGCCAGGGTCAACGCCTCCGGCGAGGGGTTCTCTGGGATCGGTCGTAGCGTAATCCGATCGCCTTCGAGTCGTGGCCCCGTGGGGCCAAAGATCACGCGCAGATCGGTATCGCCGGCAAGCGCCCGTGTCGCCTCGGCAAGAACTCGCTCGAATGGGCGCGGTGCAGCGGGTTTGGCGAATGGTGCAGTTGCTACGGCGAGGGGCCTGGCGACTTTCAATCTTCCTCCACCGCATCGCCGAGTTCTGATTTGCGGCGGATCATGAACTCTTGTAATGCTTCATCGCGTGCCGGATCGAGACCCGGGTCGCTGTACTCACGCAGCATTTTTTTCCAGACGCCGTTGGCCCGTTGCTCGGCGGTTAAACTGCCCTCGCTTGACCATTGCTCGAACGAGGAATAGTCGGCGATGTTCGATTGATAGAACGCTGTCTCGAAGTTGGCGAGCGTATGCGAGCAGCCGAGGAAATGACTGCCGGGACCGACTTCGCGTATCGCATCCATCGCCTGACCCCGCTCGCTGAGATCCATCCCCGCAGCGAGCGATTGCATCATCGCGAGTTGATCGGCATCCATGACGAATTTTTCGTAGCCCGCAACCAGTCCTGCCTCGAGCCAGCCTGCAGCGTGGGTCACCAGATGCACTCCCGCGAGCAACGTCGGCAGCAGGGTATGTGCGCTTTCGTAAGCCGCCTGTGCGTCGGCAATCTTTGAGGAACACAGCGAGCCACCGCTGCGACAGGGCACGCCGAGGCGCCGGGCCAGCTGAGCGGTGGCGAAGATCATCTGCGTGGCCTCGGGCGTACCGAAGGTGGGAGATCCCGAACGCATGGAGACGGCGCCAACGAAAGAGCCCATGATCACTGGCGCGCCAGGCCGGACGAGCTGCGTGAGTGCCAAGCCCGCCAAAGTTTCGGCCAAAACTTCCGCCATGCAGCCGGCGGGTGTGACCGGCCCCATCGCCCCGGCGAGTACTGCAGGCACCACGATGCTACCTTGGTTATGCGTCGCAAACTCGCGTAGCGCCCCGAGCATGCGACCATCAAAGGTAAGCGGCGAATTCGAGTTGATGTTCCCGAGAAGCACCGCATGCGAATCGACAAAATCATCACCAAACAAAATTTGTGCCATCCGAATGGCATCGGCTGCGTGACCGGGGGTTTCTGGGGTCCCCTCGCAGGCCTGATCGCTGTAGCGAAAGTAGGCGTACTGCACATCAAGATGCCGTTTCCCCGACGGAATATCCATCGGTTCGCAGGCACTGCCACCCAGAAAGTGAATCGCTGGCGCGGTATGCGCAAGTTTGATGAAGTTGGTCAAATCTTCGAAGGTCGCATAGCGTCGACCGCGATCGAGGTCAGTGACGAAGGGTGGGCCACCTACGGGCGAAAACACCGTGGCATCGCCACCGATCTGCACCGTCTTGGCGGGGTTTCGTGCATGAACTGCAAAAATATTTGGTGCCGTCTCGAGCAGCTTATGACACAGGCCGCGCGGGAAGCGCACGAGCTCACCGGTGACATCGGCGCCCGCCTCACGCCAAAGCTGCAGCGAAATCGGATCGCGGCGAAACTCGATACCGATCTCTTGAAGGATGGTTTCAGCATTGTACTCGATGATCTCGATGGCTTCGGCATGCAGCAGCTCGACGACCGGGATTTTCCGCTGAATGTAGGCGAGCTTCGCCATCCCTTGCTGGCTGCGTACCGCTCTGCGACTTTCCCGACTGCGTCTCGAAACCAAGCTACCTTCCGACATGCTGTCCCTCTTTTCCGGTCGACTTACAACAATCGGAACGGCAGCGTGGCCTCGACCGTCGGTGAATCATCGCGCAAGAAGCGCAGCTCATAGGTACCTGGCGCGATGGGTCCGTCCGCCGTGCTGGTCGGTATCATGATTTCGCCGGCGTAACGCGCATCGAGGTAGCCGCGCGCGAGCGCATCGCCGACGGCAGCACCGACCCGAAAGATGCCGATCGAGTCGTGCTTGTTACCCAGTCCATTCGACCACCGGACACGCATTGGCTCGCCGCCGCGGGTCCCGGTGACCGGGATGAGTAGTTGCACCGGCAGCGCCGGGTCGCGAATAGCAAAGCCGTTACGGGCGATTTCATTACCATTTTCAGCGAGTAAAATCGCGTCGTATTCCCCGCTCGCGAGGCTGCGCGTCGCAAAGCGCCCCGCGGGTCGCCACGCTGTGACCGACTCCTCGAGTCGCAGGACGGCGTTGGCGGCCGCAGCGCCCGCGCGAACGATCACGACTCGCCAGCCTTCCGAGCGCGGATCGTACGCACGCACCAGCGCATCCTCGCCTTTGGTCACAACGCGCGGCGCGACGCTGATGAGTGCGAGCGCGGGCGTAGGCACGACACGGAACGTCGAGACGACGGCGCGATGATCGCTAGGGTAGGGGTTGATGGCGATATCGACGCCGTCACCGCCGGGCTCACCCACGATCTCGCTGCGCAGCGTTTCGACGGGGCCCTTGGTCCAAACAAAATCGATGCGGTCAATGGTCTCGCGCGGTCTTAGGTACGGGTGTGGCATTCCTGCGGTCCAGGTGAAGCCTGGGCGCTGCGTAGGGTCGGGGTAAACCTCGCGGAAGGAATCACGAAACCCGGCATTTTCGAGCATGCGAGTCACCGGCCACTCGATCGGGTAACGAATCGTCGCGGGACGCTGGCTTTGCATCCGCATACTCCAATCGCGATGCGAAGGCGTGTTGAAATCGCCCGTCAAAAAAATCGGTGTACCGGCAGGCAAATTGGCAAGCTTGAGTAGGGGGCGCAGTTCGGGGACACGGCTACGCTCTTCGTCGGCGAGTACGGCCTCGAGCGCAGCACCATCACGCACGGATTCGGGACCATACAAATCACTGCTCAAGTGAGTATTCGCGACGGCGACCACTTCGCCTGGGCGCACCATCACCCAAGCATGCAGGTCGCCATCAAAAATGGGGAAACGTGCCAGCAGATTGCGGCGGGTATCCACGTGGGCGTATCCGGCTGCAGCAGCGAGCCTGCGCAGGTTACCCTCAGGTTCCTGAATACCGATAACATCGGCGTCACTTGCACGAATTACCTCGGCGACACTTGCGAAGTTGACTTGCTCGCCTCCATACCAAATGTTGAACGTCATGACGCGCAAACTCGTCGGCGCTGGAGATGGCCCTGCGCTTTGTCCAAGGTTTGCGGTGCCGGCGAGCGAGACAGCGGTAATCGCGACACTGGCGATGGAGCGATTGCGGATCACGTGCCCGACCGCGTCGTCGTCGGGGTTTTCACGAGCGCGTCGCCGTCGACGACCGTATCGCTTTTTAGCACTGCGCCGCCTTTGACGACCACATCGATGCGTTCGAGTGCGCTGATATCTCGCAGCGGATCGTTACGCACCGCTACGAGATCGCCGTACCGACCGGGCAGCAGAGCGCCGACACGATCGTCCCAACCCATGTAGCGCGCGGCGGTACCGGTCGCTGATTGGATTGCCTGCATCGGTGTCATACCGCGCTCGACCATGATACGAAACTGCCGCGCATTGAGGCCGTGCGGATACACCCCGGCATCGGTCGCAAAAACGATGGGTACGCCAAGTTGTACGGCACGAGTGAAAGCTCGGCGCTGCGCCTCGGTGGTGTCAATGTTTTTCTGGAGGAATTCGGCGGGCCAGCCCTGTCGACGACCCTCTGTATCGATGTAATCGCCGTTATAGACATCCATGGCTAGGGCAACGTTTTTGGCGCGCGCAAGCAGTAGCCCCTCTTCGTCGATCAGCGAGGCATGTTCGATAGTGTCGGCCCCGGCGCGGATCGCTTCTTTGACTGAGCGCGCTCCGTGCGCATGGGCGGCCAGGCGCTTGCCGCGAGCATGAGCTTGGCGCGCCACTGCAGAAATTTCTTCGGTTGTCATTTCGGGCGAGCCCGGCACGCCACCCGGTGATAATACTGCGCCCGAGGCGATTATTTTGAGGACGTCGGCACCATCGTCGAGAAAATTAAGGGCCCGCGCGGCAAATTGCCCGGGTCCCTTGGCAACGCCGCGACGCAGGCGCGCGAGTGGGGTCCGGGCCTCGACGCGTGGAAAGCCAGGCAGCAGCATATCGCCGCCACCGCCCGAGATCGTGAGATAGCCGATCGCCACCTGCATGCGCGGGCCCTGGATGCGGCCAGCGTTGATTTCATCGCGTAACTCGCGATCGAGTCCGCCCACATAACCGCCAACATCGCGAACGGTGGTGAAGCCTGCCTGCAAAGTTGCTGCGGCGTTTGGTCTTGCAATCCGGAGATGATCTTCGGGGCTGCGACGCGGGTAGATCCGAAAATCGACGGTGTTCTCCGGGATATCTGTCAGATGAGTGTGCAAATCGATCAGACCCGGCATGCAGGTGTGCGCACTTAAATCGAGATAGGCCGCAGCCTGAGGGATGTTTTTTGTATTCGCGCCGCTGGCGGCCATCGTCCGCACCGATACAATGCGTTCGTTTTCGATCTGCAAGCGTTGCTGCTCACGTACGTTGTTCGAAACACCATCGATTAAGCGGCCGCAGTCGATCCATAGCGTACTGGCCGTACTCTTGGGTGGCGCATAGAGGGTCTGCACGATGCGGTACCAATGCTCAAGCCCTTCATAAAAAGACCGGGCGGGAATGCGCTCGTCGAGCCCGTGTGCAAACTGATCCTCGTTGCGGATAAAAGTCTCGCTGATGCCGTAGGTCGGAATGCCCGCAGCACGATAGAAGAGACCATCCGTCGCGCCTGATTCTTGGACGGGGATGATGGGGATACCGGGGTGACGCGCATGCACGGCAGCGGTCACAGCATCGACCAGATCTTGGCGCAGCGGCGAGGCGTCGCTGTAACGAGGGTTATCGATCGTCTCGACTTCGATACGTTCGCCGACGACTTTTTGCAAAGTGTCACGAATCGCCTGCGGAGTGACGCCCGGAAAAATTCGGCAATTGACCGTCGCGGTTGCCTGCTGCGGAAGGGCGTTCTCGGCATGGCCCGCGCGCAACATTGTGGCGATGCAGGTGGTGCGGGTCGCACCGATGTACACCGAATGCTTGGCGAGTTCGGCAGCCGAGTTCGAATCGCCCGGGTTCGCCGCGAAATTGCGCATGGCAGCGCCTAAAGGCCCGTCGGTGATGGCACCGGTCGCTTTGAAAAAACCCAATGTAGTGGCCGACCACTGCACCGGAAACTGATAAGCCTGCACGGCCTTCAAGGCATCAGCGAGCTCGTAAATGGCGTTGTCGGCGCGGGGTTGAGAGCTGTGACCGCCCGGGTTGTACGCGCTCAGTTTATAGCTTGCGTAAGTTTTTTCGGCTGTTTGAATGTTGTACGACCGTGCGCGTCCCTCGCGATCGAGCGTACCGCCGCCTGCATCGGTGTTGAGGGCGTATTCGGCGTCGACCCAATCGCGGTGCTCTTCGAGGAGCTTGCTCGTGGTGGCGCCGGTCGTTTCTTCGTCACCGCTCAATACCATCACGAGATCGCGCGTCGGTACAAAGTTTTCCTGTTTCAAGCGCAAAAACAGCATCACGAGCGAGGTTACGCCGGGTTTGACATCGAGCGTCCCGCGACCATAAAAAAATCCGTTAACTTCATCGAGTCTAAAGGGATCGCGCTTCCAGTGTTCTTTCAGCGCCGGCACGACATCGAGATGCGACAACAGCAATACAGGCTTGAGTGGCGCTGTGCCTGCGAGCGGTCGACCGCGGTACCGCACCACCAAATAGGCAGTTTCAGCGAGTCGCCCGCGCAACATGTCTTTTTCTTCGAACCCCGCAGCGCGCAACTCGCCTGCAAGATAGTCGACGAGCTGCGGCGTTTCGTTTCCCGGGGCGATGCTTTTGAAGCTGATGATGCGGGCGAACATTTCGCGAGCTTTGACTTGCAGCGGCGTGGGTTTACGCGCTGCTGCAGAGGCCGCTGCAACAGGCTCCACGCCTGCAGACGCGAGCGATGTGACGGCACTGAGTACGAGCGCCACAGCCAGCGTCGCCATCACGAGCGGACGAGTGGTGTACATTTAAAGCACCTTGAGTTGTGACGAGCCGAGCGCAAGCTCGACACCGAAGGCACGCTGATAGAACTCGGCGATGGTTGGGCGCTCGAGCTCGTCGCAGCGATTGAGAAAGCTGACTTTGAATGCGAGCGCGAGATCACCAAAGATTTTCGCATTTTGCGCCCAGGCGATGACTGTGCGCGGGCTCATGACGGTCGAAATATCCCCGTTCATGAAGGCGTTGCGGGTCATGTCAGCGACCCTGACCATCGCTTTGATGTTGCGTTGACCTGCGCTGTCTTCATAACCCGGCACCTTACCGTCGACGATCGCGGCTTCGACGTCGTGCTGCAGGTAATTAAGCACGGCAACGATCGACCAGCGATCCATCTGTCCTTGGTTCACCTGCTGGGTGCCGTGATAGAGACCTGAGGAATCGCCGAGTCCGATGGTATTGCTGGTAGCAAAGAGCCGGAAAAAACGGTTCGGCGTGATGACCCGATTTTGGTCGAGCAGTGTCAGCTTGCCGCTCGATTCGAGCACTCGCTGTATTACGAACATCACGTCAGGGCGGCCCGCGTCGTACTCATCGAACAGCAGTGCGACCGGTCGCTGGATTGCCCAAGGCAGCAGCCCCTCCCGAAACTCGGTTACCTGTCGACCGTCCGTCACCACGATGGCATCGCGTCCGATGAGATCGATGCGACTCACGTGGCCATCCAGATTGATGCGAATCAACGGCCAGTTGAGACGTGCGGCGACCTGTTCGATATGCGTCGATTTGCCGGTACCGTGATAGCCCTGGACCATCACGCGGCGATCGTGGGCAAAGCCCGCGAGGATGGCGAGGGTGGTGTCAGGGTCGAAGTGGTAGGCAGGGTCGATCTCAGGGACGTACTCGGAGCGTTGACTGAACGCCGGCACCATCATGTCTCGCGGGACACTAAACTTTCTTGCCGAGACTTCGGTATCGGGGCGCAACGGCAGCAACGAATCGGTATCGGGCATCGGAGTGCAAGTGCTCTATCTGAGGCGATAAATGAGATACTAACTCGCAAATCTCTTGTTGGAGTTTCAAAGTGAGCGAACCGCAGACTGCCCGGCGTCCCTCTGGTCGTGATGCCCGCAGAGCCCAGCGCTCTGGTCCCCTGCCTGATCACCTGCGCCCGGTCCGTCCAGGCATGCAAAGCGGTCGTTTCCAACCGCTGACTAAGCACGGCATCGACCAGATTCATCAGACAGCGCTGCGGTTGCTTGCCGAGGTCGGGCTCGCGGATGCCACCGAATCCGGCATCGAGATTATGACTGCTGCGGGCTGCGAAATGAGCGACATGGGGCGATTGCTTTTCCCCCGCGCGCTCGTGGAGGATATGGTTGCCAAGGCCGGGCGTAAGTTCACCCTGCACGGACAAGATCTGCGTCACGACCTCGAGCCTTGGGAGAAGCGCGCCTACTTCGGCACGGCGGGCGCTGCGGTCAATATGGTCGATGCCTCGGGCAGTTATCGAGAATCGACCATCCGCGATCTCTACAACATCGGTCGGGTCGTCGATCAAATGGAGCACATCCATTTCTTTCAGCGCGCCGTCGTGCCGCGCGATATTCCCGATCCGTTCGAAATGGATTTCAACACTTGCTACGCTGCGGTGAGCAGCACCACTAAACATGTCGGTAGCAGTTGGGTTCACCCCGATAACCTTCAGGCCTCGCTGCAGATGCTGCATGCGATCGCCGGTGGCGAAGACAAATGGCGCGAGCGCCCGTTCGTCAGTCAGTCCAACTGCTTCGTCGTGCCACCGATGAAATTCGCGGCAGATGCCTGTCGTTGTCTCGAGATGGCGGTGCTTGGCGGCATGCCGGTGCTCTTGTTGTCGGCAGGGCAGGCGGGAGCCACGGCTCCGGCAGCGCTTGCCGGTGCACTTGCGCAAGAGGTCGCGGAAGTGCTCGCGGGCATCGTGTACGTGAACGCGATCAAGCCCGGCGCGCCCGCAATTTTTGGTACTTGGTGTTTCGTATCTGATCTGCGTACCGGTGCGATGTCCGGCGGTAGTCCGGAACAGGCGTTGCTGTCCGCGGCTGCCGGACAGATGGGCAATTTCTATGACCTGACGATCGGCACCGCTTCGGGTATGACCGACTCGAAGGTGGCCGATGCCCAGTCGGCGGGCGAAAAAGCCCTCAACCATGCTTTGGTTGGCAACTCCGGTGCCAATCTCATCTATGAATCGGCGGGCATGCACGCGAGCCTGCTCGGCTTCTCGCTCGAAAGTCTGGTGATCGACAACGACATCATCGGCGCCACGCAGCGCACCATCAAAGGAATCGAGGTCAACGAAGAGCGGCTGTCCTTCGAGACCATCAAAGATGTTTGCCTCAACGGCCCCGGGCACTATCTCGGCAGTCCGCAGACGCTCGAGCTGATGCAGACCGAGTACCTCTATCCGGCCATTGGCGACCGCCGCAGTCCGAACGAGTGGGCGGAGCAGGGTTCTACCGATGCGCTCGAGCGCGCTGCGCAGCGCGTACGCGACATACTCGCTGGCGATCCTCCGGTACATATCCCGGAAAAAATCGACGAGGCGATTCGGCAGCGCTATTCGGTCAGGCTCGAGCGTTCGGCAATGCTGAAGCGCTGAGTCGCGATGTCGCTCCCCAGCCACGCGAACGTGGTGATCGTCGGCGGCGGTGTGGCCGGCTGCTCGACCGCGTATCACCTCACGAAGATCGGTATCAGCGACGTCGTGCTGCTCGAGCGCAAGCAGCTCACCTGTGGCACGACTTGGCATGCGGCGGGTCTCGTCGGGCAGTTACGTGCGACCCGCAATCTGACCGAGCTTGCCAAATACACCACGGAGCTGTATCGATCGCTTGAGGCCGAGACGGGGCAGGCGACGGGCTTTAAACAAAACGGCTCGATCAGCGTTGCTAAGACGCCTGCGCGTCTTGAGGAGCTCTATCGCGGCGCCTCGATGGGCAAAACGTTTGGTCTGGAGATCGATCACCTTCGAGTGGAGGAGATCCGCGAGCGCTGGCCGCTGCTCGAGGTCGGTGATCTCGTCGGCGGTATTTTCATTCGTAGGGACGGTCAGACCAATCCCATCGATACCACGCAGGCGTTTGCGCGTGGCGCGCGCATGCGTGGCGCCAAAATATTCGAGAACACCAAAGTGCAGGGCATCCGTGTCGAAAAAGGACGGGCGGTCGGCGTCGAGACGGCGTCTGGTTACGTTGAGGCCGATACCGTCGTGCTCTGTGCTGGCATGTGGTCACATGCACTCGGTCAGGCGGCGGGGGTGTCGATTCCGCTGCACGCAGCCGAGCACTTCTACATCGTCACCGAGCCGATCGCCCAGTTGCCGTCGAACCTGCCGGTGCTGCGCGTTTACGATGAATGCGCTTATTATAAAGAAGACGCCGGAAAAATTTTGATGGGTTGCTTTGAGCCGGTAGCCAAGCCTTGGGGCATGAGCGGAATTCCTGAGAGTTTCTGCTTCGATTCTCTGCCCGAAGACGCCGATCATTTCGAGCCCATTCTGGCCGCAGCGGTGCGCCGCGTGCCGGTGCTGGCCGATGCTGGCATCCAGCTTTTCTTCAATGGCCCCGAGAGCTTCACCCCGGATGATCGCTACTACATCGGCGAGGCGCCTGAAGTTCGTGATCTGTTCGTGGCGACGGGTTTCAATTCGGTGGGTATTGCGGCAAGTGGCGGCGCGGGCAAAGTGGTCGCGCAGTGGATTGTCGATCGCAGACCGCCGATGGATCTTGCCGACGTCGATATCCGCCGTGCACTGCCGTTTCAGTCCAACCGTCGCTACCTACACGACCGCACGGTCGAGACGCTGGGGCTTTTGTACGCCATGCACTGGCCCTACTACCAGTACAAAACCGCGCGTGGCGCACGGCGCACGCCCTTGCATGATCGATTGCTCGCGCTCGGCGCCTGCATGGGTGAGACCGCAGGCTGGGAACGTCCCAATTGGTTTGCGCCAGCGGGTGTCGCGCCCCGCTACGAATATTCCTACGGTCGGCAGAACTGGTTTGATTACTGCGGCAATGAATGTCGTGCGGTTCGCGACGCCGTGGCGCTATTCGATCAAACCTGCTTCGCCAAATACTTGGTGCAGGGCCGTGATGCGTGTTCGGTGATCAATCGGCTCTCAACCAGTAATCTCAATGTTGCGCCCGGACGTGTTATTTATACGCAATGGCTAAATGAACGCGGCGGCATCGAAGCGGATCTCACGATCACACGTCTCGAAGCCAATAAATTCTTGGTGGTGACTTCGGCCATTTGTCAGACGCGCGATCTCGCCTGGCTCACTCGTTATCTCGACGATCACCCCGCGCTGCATTGCGCAGTGACCGATGTCACAGCGGGCATTGCAATGCTCGGCGTCATGGGCCCGCGGAGCCGGGCGCTACTAGCGAAAGTCTCGGGTGCAGATTTGTCCAATGCTGCACATCCCTTCGGACAATCACGCGAAATTGAAATCGGCTATGCGCGAGTTCGAGCGAGTCGTATCACTTATGTGGGCGAGCTCGGCTGGGAGCTGTACATCCCCGCCGAGCAGGTACTCGATGTCTATGAACGTTTGGTCGAGGGTGGGGTGGAGTTCGGCTTGCAGCATGCGGGTTATCACGCGATGGCTGCGTGTCGCGTCGAAAAAGGCTACCGTCACTGGGGTCACGACATCGCAGATGAAGACACACCGCTCGAAGCGGGTCTTGGCTTCACCGTGGCTTGGGACAAAGAAGGCGGTTTCATTGGTCGCGACGCGCTGCTAGTGCAAAAACAGCGCGGTACGCTGCCGAAGCGACTAGTGCAGGTCATGCTCGAAGATGACTCGACCGCGACACCGATGCTCTACCACGAGGAACCGATCATTCGTGATGGCGAGATCGTCGGCTCAACACACTCCGGCGCGTGGGGTCATCGCATCGAGCGCTCGATCGGCATGGGCTATGTACACCGCGAGGCGGGCGTCACGCCCGATTGGTTGACTGCCGGGCGTTGGGAAATCGAAGTGGCGGGCGTTCGTCATGCAGCCTGCGTACAGCTGCAGCCTTGGTACGACCCGAAAGGCGAGCGCATCAAGGTTTAGGAGTTCGTTCAATGAAAACGCATGCTGAGGTGGTCATCATCGGCGGTGGCGCCGTGGGTTGCAGTGCGCTCTATCACCTAACGCAACTCGGGGTCACCGATGCGGTGCTGCTTGAGCGGGATGAATTGACGGCGGGTTCCACCTGGCATGCCGCGGGTAATTGCCCGAATTTTTCGACCTCGTGGAATCTCATCAAGCTACAGCGTCACAGCACACGGCTTTACTCGCAACTTTCGCAGCGTGTGGGCTACGACATTAACTATCACGTCACCGGCAGCATTCGGTTGGCGCACACCGCAGATCGTGTCGATGAGTTTAAGCACGTGGTATCCCAGGCGCGTGCGCAGGGCATCGAGTTCGAGATGTTGACGCCTGCGGAACTGTACGATCGCTATCCCTTCATCACCACCGACGGCCTCAAGGCCGGGCTCTATGACCCGTACGATGGCGACATTGATCCCGCGCAATTGACGCAGGCACTCGCCAAGGGCGCGCGCGATGCGGACGCGACCATCCATCGTCACACTCGAGTCACGGCAATTGAACGCACGGCTTCCGGGGAATGGCGCATCACCACCGACAGGGGCGTGATTCAGGCACAGAAAGTCATCAACGCGGCTGGCTATCGCGGTGGCGAAGTGGCGGCGATGGTCGGCCAGTATCTGCCGATCGTCACGCTATCGCACCAGTACCTCGTCACCGACGATATCCCTGAGCTTGCAGCGCGCGGTAGCGATCGATTACCGCTATTGCGTGACCCGGACGTGAGCTATTACCTACGACAAGAACGTCACGGACTCATTCTCGGTCCCTACGAGTGGCAGGCGACGGCGCATTGGCTCGATGCCATTCCCGATCAATTCGCACATCAACTTTTTGATGACGATCTCGGGCGCATCGAAAACTACATCGAAGCGGCCTGCGAGCGCGTTCCCATCCTAGGCTCAGTCGGCATCAAGCGCGTCATTAATGGACCGATTCCCTATGCGCCGGACGGCAATCCTTTGATGGGGCCGGCGCCCGGGTTACCGGGTTTTTATCATTGCTGTGCGTTCACTTTTGGCATTGCGCAAGCCGGTGGCGCCGGCAAGTTGATTGCGGAGTGGGTCGCGCACGGCACACCCGAGTGGGACATGTGGCCGCTCGACTCGCGCCGCTATCTCGATTGCCACAATCACAAGTTTACTCTGGCCAAGGCGATCGAGACTTACCAAAACGAATATGGCATCGGGTATCCGACGGAGGAGCGCGCCGCGGGGCGTCCCGCGAAAACTTCGCCGGCGTACTCGCGGCTGCGCGCCAAGGGCGCTAAGTTCGGTGCTCGCGGTGGCTGGGAACGGGCCGTGTATTTTCCTGCGGCGGGCGATCCGACGGGACCAGAGACGTCGTTCCGGCGTGCTGCCTGGCACACCGCTGTGGCGCGCGAATGTGAGGCCGTGCAGCAGCGGGTCGCGGTGCTCGACTTGCCAGGCTTCACCAAATTCGAAGTCAGCGGCGCCGGTGCGCGCGATTGGCTCGATCGCATGGTAACGGGCGTGGTGCCCGAGCCCGGCCGTACGGCACTCAATTATTTTTGTAACGAGCGGGGTGGTATTGTCACCGAGATGACGCTCACGACTTTTGATACAGATCGTTACTGGTTGATCAGCGCGGCCGCAGGCGAGCGACACGATGAACACTGGTTGCACCAACACCTACCGGCTTCGGGCGTGCGCATCGATAATCTTTCGGCGCGCTATGGCACCCTGATCGTAGCCGGTCCGCGTTCTCGAGATCTGCTGTCACAACTCACAGCGGCTGATCTCTAAATGCCCCACTTTCCCTGGCTCTCGGTTCGCGATATCGAACTCGGTTATACGCGATCGCTCGCGATGCGCGTTAATTATGTGGGTGAGCTTGGCTGGGAGTTACACCTCCCCGCGGAATATCTGTTATCGGTCTATGATTTATTGATGGACGCCGGTGAGTCGCTCGGCATACATGACTTTGGTCTCTATGCCATGGACAGCCTGCGACTCGAAAAATGCTATCGCGGCTGGAAGGGCGACCTTACCACCGAGTACACGCCGTTGATGGCCTCACTCGATCGCTTTGTCAAACTCAAAAAAACTTGTGGCTTTCTCGGTCAGGAGGCGCTGTGCCGCGAGGCTGCGAGCGGTCCGCGTGAGCGTTTCGTGCCCTTACTGGTCGATGCGGCAGATGCCGATGCTGCAGCGGTGTCGATTGTCTTCCGCGGCGATGAGCAGGTGGGGCTCGTGACCTCGGGGGGCTATGGATATCGTCTGCGCCAGAGCATTGCGCTCGCGTATGTGCGCACCGATCTCGCGGTGTCCGGTACCGAACTCAGTGTAGAGATTCTCGGTGAGCGGCGACGCGCGGTGGTGGCCACCGAGCCGCTCTACGATCCGCAGAACCTGCGGCTGCGCGCCTGACTAGGCGCACATCTTTGCGTTGATCAGCCGCGCTGAGCGTCTCGCCGATCGCCACGCATGAGCGCGAGTGCGATTGCCGCCGACGCCACCATCAAAAATACGCTCACGGCATTGAGTACCGGAGTGGCGCCGTCGCGCATGCGGCCGTACATCATGACGGTCAGCGGCGAATCTGCGCCCACCAGCATGAGCGTGGTGTTGAAGTTCTCGAAGGACATCAAGAAAGCGATGGCGGCCGAGCCGATGAGCGCAGGCCGCAGATAGGGCAGCACGATCGTGCCCAGAACGGCGAGTCGCGAGGCGCCGAGGTTATAGGCGGCCTCCTCGAGCGTACGGTCAAAGCGCTTGAGACGTGCGCTGATGGTCAAGGTCGAGATGGCGATTATGTAGGACACCTGACCGAGCACCACGAGGGGCAGGCCCGGCCGAAGGAACTCGGCCTCCCAGCCCATGAGATCACCCAGCAGATCGGCCACGCGGCTCGCAAACGCCAAAATCGAGATTCCGAGGATGACGCCCGGAATGACGAGTGGCACCAGCATCAAGAGCGCGAGTACGCCCTGACCGCGAAAGCTCATGCGCTCCATCAAAAATGCATTCGTGGTGCCAATGGTCACCGCGAGCACTGTGACCCAAGTCGCAACCAGCATGCTGATGAGAATACTGTCGAGCAATGCCTGGTCGCTGAAGAGCCCGGTACGACCTTGCACTTCGTTACCAGTGAACCAGTCGAGCGTGAAGCCTTGCCAAGGGGGTGCGGGATAGGGTGCATCGTTGAAGGAAAATACCGCCACGGTCACGAGCGGCACAAACAAAAACACCAGAAACCCCAGGACAAAAAATATCGTGGCAGCGTGTAGCCAAAGTGGGCGGGGGAGTGAGGGGATCATGGGCGGGCCATCAGCGGCTGGTCATCGATTGTGACTCATGGGGTCCGACTCATGACATCCGAAAATCTTTGTCCGCTGAGGCGCAAACCCGCCCAGACCATCACGCTGGAGAGCAGCAGCAGCAAGAAGCCAAATGCTGCACCTTGCTCCCAGTTGAAGCGGGTGATGAACTGCGTGTAGATCTGCTCGGTAAACCACAGCGAGTTCTTGCCGCCGAGCAGCGAGGCCGTCAGGTAATTGCCGAGCGTCAGCATGAATACCACGATGCAGCCGGCGGTGATGCCGGGCGCGGCGTGCGGGATCACCACGGAGCGCAGTACGGTCCAGCCGTTACCACCGAGGTCATAAGCCGCCTCAATCAAAGAATCATCGAGACTCTCGAGACTACCGTGGAGCGGTACTATCATGAAGAGGAGCGAGGTGTAGACGAGGCCGACCAGGATGGTCGCATCGCGATAAAGCATTTCTATCGGCACCTCGGTGATGCCCAGCGTCACAAGCAGGCCGGGGATGACGCCGGTTTCGCGCAGTAGAATCATCCAGCCTAGCGTGCGCACGGTTTCGCTGACCCAAAAAGGAATCAGGCACACGGCAAAAAGCAGCGCGCTCAGACGACCGCGGGTGAGCTTGGCGATCGTCCAGGCAATCGGGAAGGCGAGTAGCAGGGTCAGCGCCGTGGCGATCAGCGAGATCGTTGCCGTACGCACGAACACATCCCAGTACAGGGGTTCGATGAAAAAAGTGCGGTATTGCGCCAGCCCAAAGGCATATTCGCCCGGGCCTGTGCGTTCGCGTAGCGACAGCAGGGCGAGATCGAGATGCGGCAACAGGATCAGCCCGAAGAGCCAGATCA